>Ga0182740_1000763_pt1 | contig 27668 bp, 20 predicted proteins | sample eDN5th37CKraftBY_FD_128872 | JGI IMG/M metagenome (GOLD analysis project Ga0182740, IMG submission 128872) | Enriched backyard soil microbial communities from Emeryville, California, USA - eDNA 5th pass 37_C Kraft BY (version 2) (version 2) | ecosystem: Environmental > Terrestrial > Soil >...
ATGTGTTCGACTACATCGAACGGTTCCACAACCCGATCATCCAGCGAAGGCTCGATGCCCGGGATCAGGCCTTCAGACTCTTAACCCAACAGTCCGTGTAAACGGGGGTGAACCCCCATGACATTGTGCTCCCCGCGTTGGAGCCAGTCTGCGGCTTGTTGTTGAAATTCAGTTCTCGAATACTTTGAACCCGTGTCGTCCATTGCCTATACCTTCAAGAGCGTTGTGCGTTTGTGCTCTCGCAGGTATCTTCCAAAGCTGGGACACTTCGCAAATACAGGCTATGGCTCGACCGGGTGGCAACCCCAATCTATTGAAGGTCCGGAACACGGACACTACCGCTGCAAACGTCGCCCGACAGGTCGCAGCGGACAAACAGGCGCTGCAAGTATTCGATTGGACCCGCGAGGCGCTAGCCAAGGGATGCACCACGCTTGCCGAATGCATGACATGGCTCAACAACCACGGAAACTACACTCGCGGCAAGAAGTCGAAGCCTTGGTCTGACAAGACCTACCGGCGGGCGCTGAAGCGCCTAGGACGCCGGCAGCTCATCTCGATAAGCGATGCTCGCCAGTTGCTGGATATTCTTGAGTAGCGCAAAGCAGGCTAGATATGCGACGATGAGGTGTGACATCTGGGCACCAACGCCCGATTCCAAGCCTTATTAATCAACAACTTGAGATGGATAGGACCGTCAGAGCGCCAGTCCTCTCCTGGGCACCATGACTCAAGCAGACGAAAACCCGCGAAAGCGGGTTTTTTCGTTTCCGGCATTCCTTGTGCCGACACCTGCTGCCGCAGGAGCGACGTGAGTCGCGGCCGGGGCTTTGGGGCGTCGATGCCGCTCTCCAGCATGAGCACCACCTGTTGACGCCAGCCGCCGGCACCCGCATAATTCCCCTCCTGAGTCGCCCAGGTGGCGGAATTGGTAGACGCACTAGTTTCAGGTACTAGCGGGTAAAACCGTGGAGGTTCGAGTCCTCTCCTGGGCACCACGACTCAAGCAGACGAAAACCCGCGAAAGCGGGTTTTTTGTTACCCGCCATTCGTGGTGGCAGCCTTCGGGCCATCGACCAGCGATGTAAAAAAACCGCTCCCGGCGGTTTTCCCGTTTCCGGCTTCACTCCATTTGCCAACCCCCTGCGCCCTGGGGGCGCCCGACCGTTGGTCGGGCGGCGGCGCGCAGCGCCGGCAGGTTCGGTGCAATGGACAAAAAGCAGTGCCGACCAACGGTCGGCACCCACCATCGCGGGGCGCGTCAGTGGCCGCCGGCGCTCGCCGCGCTGCCGGCACCCGCGCCGAACGGCGGCCTGGCCAGCCACAGGAAGGCGATGATCGCCAGGAACACCCAGCCCAGCAGGTAGAAGATGTCGTTGAAGCCCATCTGCGAGGCCTGGTGGTTGATCATCGTGTTGAGCAGCGCCGCGCCGTGCTGCAGGTCGCCCTGCCCCATCGCCGCCACCTGGTCCTGCATGCCCGGCGTGTAGGCCGAGATGTGCTCGGTCAGGTGCGCGTGGTGCTCCTGGGTGCGGTGCGCCCACAACCAGGTGGTCAGCGAGGCGGCGAAGCTGCCGCCCAGCGTGCGCAGGAAGGTGGCCAGGCCGGAACCGGCGGCGATCTCGCGCCCGTCCAGGTCCGACAGCAGGATCTGCAGCACCGGCATGAAGAATAGCGCCACGCCCACGCCCATCAGCAGCTGCACCCCGGCCACGTGCTGGAAGTCCACCTGCAGGTTGAAGCCCGAGCGCAGGAAGCTGGTCAGCGACAGGAACACGAAGGCGATGGATGCCAGCATGCGCATGTCGTAACGGCCGGCGTACTTGCCGACGAACGGGGTGAGGATCACCGGCAGGATGCCGATCGGCGCGGTCGCCAGGCCCGCCCAGATCGCGGTGTAGCCCATGTCGCGCTGCAGCCACAACGGGATCAGCAGCGCCACGCTGAAGAACGCCGCGTAGGCCACCACCAACGCCAGCGTGCCGGCGCGGAAGTTGCGGTGGCGGAACAGGCGCAGGTCGACGATGGGGTCCTTGTCGGTCAGCTCCCAGATCAGGAACACCGCCAGCGCCACCACCGACACGCAGCTGAGCACCACGATCTTCGCCGAGGAGAACCAGTCCTCGTCGTTGCCCAGGTCCAGCACCAGTTGCAGCGCGCCGACGCCGATCACCAGGGTGACCAGGCCGACGTAGTCCATCTTCGGCTTCTCGATCTGCTCGGGCCGGCCCTTGAGCTGGCTGCCCACCACCAGCGCGGCGAACACACCCAGCGGCACGTTGATCAGGAAGATCCATTCCCAGCTGTAGTTGTCGGTGATCCAGCCGCCGAGGATCGGCCCGGCGATGGGCGCGACCACGGTGACCATCGCCAGCAGCGCCAGCGCCTGCCCGCGTTTCTCGCGCGGGTAGATCGACACCAGCAGCGACTGGGTGATCGGGTACATCGGCCCGGCGACGAAGCCCTGCAGCGCGCGCGACACCACCAGCATGCCCATGCTCTGCGCCAGCCCGCACAGCAGCGAGGCGACGGTGAAGGCCAGCGTGGCCCAGACGAACAGCCGGGTCTCGCCGAAGCGGCGGCTGAGCCAGCCGGTCAGCGGCAGCGCGATGGCGGTGCTGACCGCGAACGAGGTGATGACCCAGGTGGCCTGCTGCGAGCTGGCGCCGAGGTTGCCGGAAATGGCCGGCAGCGAGACGTTGGCGATGGTGGTGTCGAGCACCTGCATGAACGAGGCCATCGCCAGGCCGATGGTGCACAGCGCCACGCTGGGCGGCGCGAAACCGGCGGCCGGCGCGCCCGGCGTGGCGGGCGCGGCTGGAGCTTGAGCGGACATCGGGCGTCGCCTCAGCCGGCCCTGGCCTGCCGCGGCAGGTTGTCGTGGATGATGCGGCCGATCGCCGCGTCGGCGTCATGCAGCTGTTTGGCGTAGACGTCGGTGTCGAACACGTTGCCCGCGGCCGGCTTGGCCGGCAGCACCTCGCCGTTCTGGTCGCGCAGGCTCACCTCGGCTTTCATCGACAGGCCGATGCGCAGCGGGTGTTCGCCCAGCTGCTTTTCGTCGATGGCGATGCGCACCGGCACGCGCTGCACGATCTTGATCCAGTTGCCGCTGGCGTTCTGCGCCGGCAGCAGCGAGAACGCCGAGCCGGTGCCCAGCCCGAGGCTGGCGATGCGGCCCTTGTACTTCACCTCGCCGCCGTACAGGTCCGAGCGCAGCTCCACTTCCTGGCCCAGGCGCATGTGTCGCAGCTGGGTTTCCTTGAAGTTGGCCTCGACCCACATCTGCTCGGTCGGCACCACCGCCATCAGCGGGGTGCCCGGCTGCACGCGCTGGCCCACCTGCACCGAGCGCCGCGCGACGAAACCTGCGACCGGCGCGACGATGCCGGCGCGGGCGTTGTTGAGCCACGCCTGGCGCAACTGCGCGGCGGCGGCCTGCACGTCCGGCTGGGTCGCCACCACGGTGTCGTCGACCAGCGCGCGGCTGCGCTCGAAGGTTTCGCGCGAACCGGCGACGGCGGCTTCGGCCGCGGCCAGTTCGTCACGGGCGTGGGCCAGTTCCTCGTTGGAGATCGCGCCGGTGGCGGCGAGGTCCTTGCGCCGGACGAAGTCGTCGCGGGCGCGCTTCAAACTGACCTGGCGCGCGTTCAACTCGGCCTGCGCACCCTCGACGCTGCGGTACAGGCCGCGCACCTGGCGCACGGTGCGGGCGAGGTTGGCTTCGGCCTGCTGCAGCGCCACTTCGGTATCGGCCGGGTCGAGCTGCACCAGCAGTTGGCCCTGCTCCACGCGCATGCCGTCGTCGGCGGCGATGGCGACTACGGTGCCGGCCACCTGCGGGGTGATCTGTACCTGGTTGCCCTGCACGTAGGCGTCGTCGGTTTCCTCGAACCAGCGGCCGAAGGCGAAATACCACAGTGCGAATGCCGCCAGCAGCAGCACGACGATGGCCAGCAGCCCGCGCAGCAGGCGGCCACGACGGCTGGGCGCGGCGGGGGCTTGGGGAGTTGCGGAGGTCTGAGTCATGGGGGAACTCTCAGGAATGCGGTGATACGGAGGAATGGGAAAGGCGCGCGTCGGCATCCGGCTCGAAGCCGCCGCCCAGTGCCTGGCTCAGCCTTGCCGCGGCCAGCAGGCGCTGGGCGTGCAGCGTGGCCTGCAGCTGTTGCGCGGCCAGCAGTTGCGCCTGTGCGCCAAGCACGTCGAGGTAGTTGCCGATGCCGGCGCGGTAGCGCTGGCTGGCCAGGTCGAAGGCCGCGCCGGCGGTCTCCACCGCCTGCTGCTGCGACTGCACCTGCTGCTCCAGCGAGCGCACCGCGTTGACCTGGTCGGCCACCTCGTGCAGCGCATCGACCACGACCTGGTTGTAGCCGGCCACGGCCAGGTCGTACTGCGCGTCGGCGCCGGCCAGGTTGGCGCGCAGGCGGCCGCCGTCGAAAATCGGCAGGCTCAGCGCCGGGCCGAGGTAGGCGAAGGTGGAGCTGCTCTTGAGCAGGTCGCCGACGCCGGGGGCGACCACGCCGGCCAGCGCGGTGAGGTTGAAGCTGGGATAAAAGCGGGTTTCGGCCACCTTGACCTGCTTGCCGGCCGCTTCCACCCGCCAGCGCGCGGCCACCACGTCCGGGCGCCGGCCCAGCAATTCGCTGGGCAGCACGCCGGGCAGTTGCAGCGCGGCGGCGTCCAGCGCCTGCGGGCGCTCGATGCGCAGGCCACGGTCCGGTCCCTGCCCGAGCAGCGCGGCCAGCGCGGTACGGGCTGCGTCTATCTGCTGCTGCGCCGCCTGCAGCTGCTGCTGCGCGGCGGGGATGCGGGCTTCGGCCTGGCGCACCTGCAATTCGCTGTCGATGCCGGCGGCACGGCGCTGGCGCACCAGTTGCAGCGTCTTCTGCGCACGTTCCAGTTCCTGCTCGGCAACGTCGTTGGACTGCCAGGCACGGTCGAGCTCGACATAGGCGCGGACGACGCCGGCCGACAGGTTCAGGCGCGCGGCCTGGGCATCGACGGCGGCGGCATGCACGCCATCCACGGCCGCTTCCCAACTGGCGCGCTTGCCGCCCCACAGGTCGAAGCCGTAGCTGAAATCGAACGCCACCTGGCCGCTGCCCATGTAGTGGCCGCCCATCTCGTCGCCGACCATCGACTCGGGCAGGCGTACGCCGGTATAGCCACCGGACACGGACAGGCTCGGCAGGCGGTCGGCATGGGCGATGCCGGCCTGTGCCTGCGCCTGGCGCAGGCGCGCATCGGCCGCGTCCAGGCTCGGGTGGCCGGCCAGCGCCTCGGCGACGAGCGCATCGAGTTGCGGGTCGCCGAAACCGCGCCACCAGTCGCTGGCCGGGAAACCGGCCACGGCCAGGTCGCTGGTGGCCAGGGTGCGTTCGCTGTGCAGGGCATCGGCATCGAGCAGCCGGCCCTGCGGTTGCAGGCCGCCGCTGCTGGCGCAGGCGGCCAGCGCCAACGCCAGCGCCGACGGCAGCAGCGACCGGGCACGGCGCGGCAGGGTATGGAGCGGGAAAGTGGTCATGGGGGTGTCAGGGAGTCGCGGATCCGGGTAAGGAGGGACATCAGCAGGGCGCGCTCTTCGGGGCTCAGGTCGCGCATGGCGTAATCCATCACCGCGTCGCCGCGCTTCTTCAGCCGCGCGCACAGCTCGCTGCCCTGCTCGGTCAGCACGATCTGCAAGGCGCGCCGGTCCTGCGCATGCGGCTCGCGGCGGACACACCCGAGGGATTCGAGCTTGTCCAGCAGCCGGGTCACCGCGCTGGGCACCTGGTCCAGCGCCTGCGCCAGTTCGTTGGCGGTGCACGGGGCCATGTGCGCCAGCGTTTTCAGGCCGACGAAATGGGTGAAGCCGATGCCGAGGTTTTCCTCGGCCAGCGACACGTCGAGCTGGCGCGCGAGGTTGTCGCGCACCTGCCGCAGCAGCAGGCCGAAGCTGGGGGGATTGGCGGAGGCGCAGATCATGGGCGCGCATTTTCCTTCCGAAAGGAATATTTCTCAACGGAAATATTTCACCCGGCATCAAATGCTGTGTTGCATCAATGGATCGATCCCCGGCCCCTGTCACCAATCCGCGGCTTGGCATCCCCGGGCGCATGCGGATAATCAACCGTTTGCGGGGGCGGCGGCCGTCGCCTCCCCCAGCCACAGGTAACAGCCCCGCATGACCGAACTCGTACGCACCACCTTCCACGGCTACGAACAGCAGCCGTTGCGCGAATACGCCGAACGCGCCTACCTCGACTACTCCATGTACGTGGTGCTGGACCGCGCCCTGCCCTTCCTCGGCGACGGCCTCAAGCCGGTGCAGCGGCGCATCGTCTACGCGATGAGCGAGCTGGGCCTGAATGCGGCGGCCAAGCCGAAGAAGTCCGCGCGCACCGTGGGCGACGTGATCGGCAAGTACCACCCGCACGGCGACAGCGCCTGCTACGAAGCGCTGGTACTGATGGCGCAGCCGTTCTCCTACCGCTACCCGCTGATCGACGGCCAGGGCAACTTCGGCTCCAGCGACGACCCCAAGTCGTTCGCGGCCATGCGCTACACCGAATCCAAGCTGACCCCGATCGCCGAGGTGCTGCTGGGCGAACTGGGCCAGGGCACCACCGACTGGTCGCCCAACTTCGACGGCACGCTGGAAGAGCCGAGCTGGCTGCCGGCGCGGCTGCCGCACCTGCTGCTCAACGGCACCACCGGCATCGCCGTCGGCATGGCCACCGACGTGCCGCCGCACAACCTCAACGAGATCGTCAGTGCGCTGGTGCGGCTGATCGACGACCCGGATGCGACCGTCGCCGACCTGTGCGAGCACGTGAAGGGCCCGGACTACCCGACCACCGCCGAGATCATCACCCCGGCCAGCGACCTGCGGCAGCTCTACGAAACCGGCAACGGCAGCGTGCGCGCCCGCGCCACCTTCCTCAAGGAAGGCAGCAACATCGTCATCACCGCGCTGCCGCACCAGGTTTCCCCGTCCAAGGTGATCGAGCAGATCGCCCAGCAGATGCGCGCCAAGAAGCTGCCGTGGCTGGAGGACATCCGCGACGAATCCGACCACGCCAACCCGGTACGCGTGGTGCTGATCCCGCGCTCCAGCCGCGTCGACGCCGAGCAGCTGATGGGTCACCTGTTCGCCACCACCGACCTGGAGAAGAGTTACCGGGTCAACCTCAACGTCATCGGCCTGGACGGCCGCCCGCAGGTCAAGAACCTGCGGCAGCTGCTGGGCGAGTGGCTGCGCTTCCGCCAGGACACCGTTACCCGCCGCCTCAACCACCGCCTGCAGAAGGTCGAGCGCCGCCTGCACCTGCTGGAAGGCCTGCTGGTGGCCTTCCTCAACCTGGACGAGGTGATCCGCATCATCCGCACCGAGGACGAGCCCAAGGCGGCGCTGATCGCCCGCTTCGGCCTGTCCGAGGACCAGGCCGAGTACATCCTGGAGACCAAGCTCAAGCAGTTGGCCCGCCTGGAGGAAATGAAGATCCGCGGCGAACAGGACGAGCTGGCCGCCGAGCGCGAGAAGATCCTGTCCATCCTCGGCAGCGCGGCGAAGCTGAAGAAGCTGGTCAAGGACGAACTGCTGGCCGACGCCAAGAAGTTCGGCGACGAGCGCCGTTCGCCGCTGGTGCAGCGCAGTGCCGCCCATGCCATCGACGAAACCGAGCTGGTCGCCAGCGAACCGGTCACCGTGGTGCTGTCGGAAAAGGGCTGGGTGCGCGCGGCCAAGGGCCACGACGTCGATGCCGCCGGCCTGTCCTACCGCGAGGGTGATGGCCTGCTGGCGGCGGTGCGCGGCCGCAGCACCCAGCAGGTGGCCTTCCTCGACAACACCGGCCGCGCCTATTCCACCCCGGCGCATACCTTGCCCTCGGCGCGCGGCAACGGCGAACCGCTGACCGGCCGTTTCTCGCCGGCCGCCGGCAGCGCCTTCGTCACCCTGGCCAGCGGCGACAACGACACCCGCTTCGTGCTGGCCTCCAGCCACGGCTACGGCTTCGTCACCCGCTTCGAGAACCTCACCGGCCGCAACAAGGCCGGCAAGGCCATGCTCAACCTCTCGACGGGCGCAGCGGTGCTGCAACCGGCGGTGGTGGCCAGCACCGAAAGCGACCGCATCGTCGCGGTCACCAGCGCCGGCAACATGCTCGCCATCCCGGCCAGCGAACTGCCTGAGCTGGACAAGGGCAAAGGCAACAAGATCATCGAGATTCCGAAAGCCAAGCTCGCCACCGAGCGCGTGGTGGCGGTGGTCGCGGTATCGCCCGGCAACACCCTGCAGGTCCGCAGCGGCCAGCGCACCATGAACCTGTCGTTCAAGGAGCTGGATGCCTATGTGGGCGCGCGGGCCAGCCGCGGGCATCTGTTGCCCAGAGGCTGGCAGAAGGTGGAAGGGCTGGACATCCAATAACCCACTTCACCGGCGCGCGGCGGCGCGGCCGGCATTGTCGTCACCATGCGCATGCGTGGCGCGGCAGAAGGCGGAAGGGCTGGACGTTCAATAGACAGGGCACCGATAAAGCCTCATGCGGGGCAAGCCCCGCATCTACAACTCGCCGTAGGTGCCGGGCTTGCCCGGCACGGGCTTTCCCGGGAAAGCGCCATCGCGCACCAAGGTGCGCTCCTACAATGGCGCTCCCTGCACACCGCGAGTTCCCCATGCAACCCGACTTCTGGCTGCAACGCTGGCAACAAGGACAGATCGGCTTCCACCGTGGCGAAGTGATGCCGCTGCTGGAAAAGCACTGGCCGGCACTGCAACTGCCCGCCGCCGGCAAGGTGTTGGTGCCGCTGTGCGGCAAGACGCTGGACATGCACTGGCTGGCCGCGCGGGGCCACCGCGTGCTCGGCGTGGAGCTGTCGCCGCTGGCGGTGGAGCAGTTCTTCGCCGAAGCCGGGCTAACGCCCGAGCGCCATGCCAGCGGCAATGGCGAGCACTTCACCGCCGGCCCGATCGAGATCATCCGTGGCGACGCCTTCGCGCTCGGCGACGCGCTGCTGGCCGACGTCGCCGCCGTCTACGACCGCGCCGCGCTGATCGCGCTGCCGCCGGAACTGCGCCGGCGCTACCGCGACACGGTGTACGCGCGGCTACCGGCCGCCTGCCAGGCGCTGGTCATCACCCTCGAATACCCGCAGGCGGAAAAATCCGGCCCGCCGTTTTCGGTGGACCAGGACGAGATGCAGGCGCTGTTCGCCGCCGGCTGGCAGCTGGAACTGCGGGAACGGCGCGACATCCTCGCCCAGGAGCCGCGCTTCCACGAAGAAGGCGTGAGCGCGCTGGCCACCGCCGTGTACCGCCTGCGGCGCCCGTGAACCTGTAGGAGCGACGCAAGTCGTGACCGGGGCTTTCCCGGGAAAACTCCATCGCGCACAAGGTGCGCTCCTACACACGCATGTGGCGGGAAACGCCGAAGGCCGGGAATCCCCGGCCTTCGGCGTTTGCAAGTGTCGGCTGGCTGGCGCGGAGGCTGGCTGGCGACGCAACCCTCTGCTCAGTGCGCGGCGCCGCCCTTGGCGTCGAGCTTGCTGGCCTGGTACAGCTCCAGGCCGATGCGCTTGATCAGGCCCAGCTGCTGCTCCAGCCACCAGGCGTGGTCTTCCTCGGTATCGCGCAGCTGCGCCAGCAGGATGTCGCGGCTGACGTAGTCGCCATGCTCCTCGCACAGCTTGATGCCGGCGGCGAGGTTGGCGCGCACCTGGTACTCGACCTGCAGGTCCTTCTCCAGCATCTCCACCACGGTCCTGCCCGGCTCGAAGGCATGCGGGCGCATGTCCGGGTCGCCGCCCAGGAACAGGATGCGGCGCAGCAGCGCGTCGGCGTGCTGGGTTTCCTCCTCCATCTCGTGGCCGATGCGCTCGTACAGCGCGTGCAGCCCCTGGTCCTCGTAGCGGCGGGAGTGGATGAAGTACTGGTCGCGCGCGGCCAGTTCGCCGCGCAGCAGCTCCTTCAGGTATTCGATGACGTCGGGCTGGCCCTGCATGGGAAGGCTCCTGCTGGTTCGTGATGGCGCATAGCGTGCCCTATCCGGCGCGGCGATGATCTAATCGGAATCAGTTTCAGTTGCGCTCTCCCTCCCCGGCCGCCGGCGCCCCCTACAATCGCCGGCGGACCATCACGGGGAGACACCCATGTCGCGTTGGCTGCTGCGTCTGTCGGGAATGCTGCTGGTGTTGTTGCTGCTCGCACTGGGCACGCTGTGGCTGCTGTTGCGCGGCAGCCTGCCGCAATTGCAGGGCGAGCTGGCCCTGCCCGGCCTCGACGCGCCGGTCGCCATCGCGCGCGACGGCAACGGCATGGTGACGGTGGAGGCGACCAGCGAACGCGACATGGCCCGCGCACTGGGCTACGTGCACGCGCAGGAACGCTACTTCGAGATGGACCTGATGCGCCGCGCCGCCGCCGGCGAACTGGCCGAGCTGTTCGGCCCGGCCGCCCTGCCGCTGGACCGCCGCATGCGCGTGCATCGCCTGCGCGCCCGCACCCACGCCAATCTCGATGCCGCGCTGGGCGACAAGCGCGCGGTGCTGGAAGCCTACCGCGACGGCGTCAACGCCGGCCTCGACGCACTAAAGGTGCTCCCGTGGCCCTACCTGCTGCTGCGCCAGCAGCCACGCCACTGGGAACTGGACGACTCGGTACTGGCCGGGCTGGCGATGTACGCCGACCTGCAGGACCCGGCCAATACCCGTGAGCTGGCACTGGCGCGCATCCGCGAGGTGGCGCCGCCAGCACTGTACGCGCTGCTCGTCCACGACGGCAGCCAGTGGGACGCGCCACTGTTCGGGCAGCCACGCGGCGATGCGGGCCTGCCCGACGCCACCGCGCTCGACCTGCGCATAGTGGAAAAGCAACCGGGCATTTCCACGATGGCGGCACCCCTCACTCCACCATCCGCTCCGCGGATGGTCCCCCTCTCTCCCGAAGGGGAGAGAGGCATCGGCTGGCCGCCGGTGGCGGCCGATTCATTTCCAGGCAGCAACAACTTCGCCGTCGGCGGCGCACTGACCGCAGACGGCCGCGCCATCGTCGCCGACGACATGCACCTGGCCCTGCGCGCGCCCAACATCTGGTTCCGCGCGCGCCTGCGCTACGCCGACGCCGACGCGCCGGGCGGCAAGGTCGACGTGGCCGGCTTCACCTTGCCCGGCCTGCCTGCGGTGATCGTCGGCAGCAACACCCACATCGCCTGGGGCTTCACCAACAGCTACATCGACACCGCCGATTTCAAGCGCATCGACGCTGTCGATACGGCCAGCCTGCGTACCTTCGACGAAACCATCGCCGTGGCCGGCGCGCCGGCCGAAACCCTGGCCGTGCGCGAAAGCGACTGGGGCCCGGTGCTGCACAAAAACGCCGACGGCAGCCTGCTGGCGCTGCGCTGGGTGGCGCAGCTGCCCGGTGCGGTGCGGCTGGACTTCGCCGACATGGCCACCGCCGCCGACCTCGACGACGCACTGGCGGTGGCCGACCGCTCCGGCATCCCCGCGCAGAACCTGATGCTGGCCGACAGCCACGGACGCATCGCCTGGCGCCTGATCGGCGCGCGCCCGGACCGCGGCGAAGGCTGCGCCACCGACGCCATCGCCGATCGCCATTGCGCGCCTTGGGCGATCCGCAGCGACGATGCGCCGAGCCTGATCGACCCGCCCGACCACCGCCTGTGGACCGCCAACACCCGTGTGCTCGATGGCGACGCACTGGCCGTGGCCGGCGACGGCGGCTACGACCTCGGCGCCCGCGCCCGGCAGATCCGCGAGGGATTGTTCGCACGCGAGCGCTTCGACGAACGCGACCTGCTGGCGATCCAGCTCGACGACCGCGCGGTGCTGATGGAACGCTGGTGGAAGCTGCTGCGCGCCACCATCGAACACAGCGACGACCCGGCCCTGCAACGGCTGGAAGCGGCCAGCCGCCACTGGGACGACCATGCCGCGGTGGATTCGGCTAGCTACCGCATCGCCCGCGGCTTCCGCGGCATCACCCTGGACACCCTGCAGGCCGGCCTGCTCGCGCCGGCCCGACAGGAGCTGGGCGAGGACTGGATCGAACCCAACCTGCCGCAACTGGAAGGCATCGCCTGGCCACTGCTGCAGCAACGGCCGCCGCACCTGCTGCCATCGCCGTTCGCGAGCTGGGACGAGCTGCTCGCACACAGCGCCCGGGAACTGGAAACCGACCTCGCCGCACAGGGCACCGACCTCGCCGCCCGCACGTGGGGCGAGCGCAATACCGCTGCCATCTGCCACCCGGTATCGCGCGCGTTGCCGGCGCTGTTCAAGCGCTGGCTGTGCATGCCGGCGCAGGCCCTGCCCGGCGACGGCAACATGCCACGCGTGCAGGGCCCGTCCTTCGGCGCCTCCGAACGCATGGTGGTATCGCCCGGCCACGAAGCCGACGGCATCGTGCACATGCCCGGCGGCCAGAGCGGGCACCCGTTGTCACCTTACTGGGGCGCCGGCCACGACGACTGGGCGCAGGGCCGGCCGACACCGTTCCTGCCGGGGGCGGCCCGGTACACGCTGAAGCTGGAACCCGCGGCCGTCCGCTGACGCGCCTATTCTTGTCCACCGGCGGCCGCGCCCGTCGCGTCCGTCGCGCCCGCAACCCGGTGGTCGGCAAGCAGCACATGGGCATCGTTCGAATCTCCCCTCCAGCCAATGTAGCAACATATCCACACCCAGCCATCGGGAGCCGCCATGACCACTACGCTCTCCAGCCGTGAACTCAATCAGGATCTGGGCCGCGCCAAGAAAGCCGCGCTGGACGGGCCGGTGGTCATCACCGACCGCGGCAGGCCGGCGCACGTCCTGCTCAGCTATGCCGACTACCAGCGCCTGACCGACAAGCCGCGCACGTTGCTGCAAGCCCTGGACATGCCCGGAATGGGCAGCACGGAAGGCATCGCGTTCGATCCGCCCGGACTGCGCTTGGGCCTGCGCATTCCCGATTTCGACGACTGAGCCAGGCCACCCCGTGTACCTGCTCGATACCAACGCCATCTCCGAGTCGTACAAAGCGCTGCGTGGCCGTGCCGACCCCAGCGTGGCGGCATGGCTGGCGGACGTGGCGCTGGCCCATTGCGCCATTTCCAGCCTGACGCTGATGGAACTGGAAATCGGCGTGCTGCGCATGCAACGGCGCGATGCCGCGCAAGGCGCCCTGCTGCGGGCATGGCTGGAGCAGCGCGTGATCCCGGAATTCAACGGCCGCGTGCTGGCAGTGGATGCAGGCGTGGCCTTGCGCTGCGCGCGCCAGCACGTGCCCGACCCGGCCTCGGAACGCGATGCGCTGCTCGCCGCCACCGCGCTGCTGCATGGCCTGACCGTGGTGACGCGCAACGAGGCGGATTTCGCCGCCACCGGCGTGCCGCTGTTCAATCCCTGGCGGCGCTGGACCGTGCAGGAAAATCGTGGGCGCTACATCGCCGCGCCCTGAGCATGGGCATCATCGGAAAACCGCTGCACGGCACAAGCACTCACTCCGGCAGCCGGCGCTTTCGCAAGAGCGATGCGACACGAATGCCGGCCCCGGTCGCTGGTTTCACTCCAGGCGCACCGTCCACTCCACTTCCAGCAGGTGCTTCGGACCATACAGGCGGGCGACCTGCACCCACGTCGCCGCCGGGTAACGCGCATCGGCGAAGAAGGTCTTGCGCTCCGGGATCGCCGCGATCAGCGCGTCCATGTCGATGGTGTAGAGGGTTTCCTTCACCACCTGGCTGCTGTCGGCGCCGAAGCGCCGCAGGATGCCGGCCAGTTCGCGATAGCAGGCCTGCACCGCCGCCTGCATGTCCGCGCCTTCGCAGGCGATGCCGGAGACATGCAGGATATCGCCGTCGCGGACCACGCCCACATAACCGATGTCCGCCTCCCAACTGCCCAGCGAATGCCGTTCCAGCGGTACTTCATCGACGGCAAGCGCCGGGGCGGACAACAGGCCAAGCAACAACAATGAATGCATGCGCATCGAGGTTCCCGTGTATGCGGAAGGAAATGCCACGGCCCGCCGTGCAGCCGGCCGTGGCGTGTCGTTCAACCGGCCAGCGCCTGCTCATGTACGCCGGTCACGGCGCGGCCCGACGGGTCGGCCATCGCCGCGAAGCTGGCATCCCACGCGATCGCCGCCGGCGAGGAGCAGGCGATCGACTTGCCGCCCGGCACCGTCTCGGCCGCCGCCGGGGTCGGATAGAACTGCTCGAACAGGCTGCGGTAGTAATACGCTTCCTTGGTCTGCGGCGAGTTCACCGGGAAACGCTTGTCGGCGGCGGCCAGCTCGCGGTCGCTGACCTGTGCGTCGGCATGCGCCTTCAAACCGTCGATCCAGCCATAGCCGACGCCATCGCTGAACTGCTCCTTCTGCCGCCACAGGATCTGTTCCGGCAGGTAGCCGTCGAACGCCTCGCGCAGCACGCCCTTCTCCATCCGCTGCGGGCCGGGATCGCCCTTGCGCACCATCTTGTGCTGCGCGTCCATGCGCATCGCCACGTCGAGGAACTCGCGGTCGAGGAACGGCACCCGCGGTTCCACGCCCCAGGCCATCATCGACTTGTTGGCGCGCAGGCAGTCGTAGTTGTTCAGCGCGTCGAGCTTGCGCACCAGTTCCTCGTGGAACTCGCGCGCGTTCGGCGCCTTGTGGAAGTACAGGTAGCCGCCGAAGATCTCGTCGCTGCCCTCGCCGGACAGCACCATCTTCACCCCCATCGCCTTGATCCGTCGCGCCAGCAGGAACATCGGCGTGGACGCGCGGATCGTCGTCACGTCATAGGTTTCGATGTGGCGGATCACCTCCGGCAGCGCGTCCAGCCCTTCCTCGAAGGTGTATTCGAAGCCGTGGTGCACGGTGCCGAGCATGTCGGCGGCAATCTGCGCGGCGGCCAGGTCGGGTGAGCCCTTCAAGCCAATCGCGAAGGAATGCAGGCGCGGCCACCACGCCTCGCTCCTGTCGCCGTCCTCGATGCGGTGGCGGGCATAGCGCGCAGCCACCGCGGCGACCAGCGAGGAATCCAGCCCGCCGGACAGCAGCACGCCATACGGCACGTCGGTCATCAGCTGGCGGTGCACCGCGGCCTCGAACGCCTCGCGCAGTTCCTGCGGCGACACCTGCACGCCCTGCACCGCGTCGTAGTCGCGCCACGGGCGCTCGTAGTACTTGTTCAATTGGCCGGTGGCGGTGTCGTACCAGTGGCCGGGCGGGAACTGCGCCACGTCGGCGCAGGTGTCGGCCAGCGACTTCATCTCCGAGGCCACGCACAACCGCCCCTGCTTGTCGTGGCCCCAGTACAGCGGCACCACGCCGATCGGGTCGCGGGCGATGATCGCGCGGCCGCTGGCCTTGTCCCACAGCGCGAAGGCGAAGATGCCATTGAGGCGGTTCAGAAAGCTGGCCGGCGTGTCTTGGCGATACAGTGCGTTGATGACCTCGCAGTCCGAGCCGGTCTGGAACGCATAGGGCTGCTTCAGCTCGGCCTTCAGTTCGCGGTGGTTGTAGATCTCGCCGTTCACCGCCAGCGCCAGTTCGCCGTCCTCGGACAGCAGCGGCTGCGAACCGCCGGCCGGATCGACGATGGCCAAGCGTTCGTGGACGAGGATGGTGCGCTCGTCGAGGTAGACGCCGCTCCAGTCCGGGCCGCGATGGCGCTGCCGCTGCGATTGCTCAAGTGCCTGGCGGCGCAGTGCCTGCGGGTCGTCACCGGGTTGCAGGCCGAAGATGCCGAAGATGGAACACATGGGGGAAGCTCCTGGGTTGTGGGGGCAAGCGTTGCAGGCGAGGATCGGCAACAAAAAAACCCGCATCGGCCGATGCGGGTTTTCTGGTCACTGGGCGTATGGTGCTCTGGCTCAGTCGCAGACCCGCATCGGCCGCGCGCGATTGTTCGCAATCGCGTTGTTGCGATTGTTCGACAGGTTCGCGTGGGTGCGGGCGTCGCGGATCATGGGGCCGACGATAGCGTGGGGTCCGGTGGCGGCGCAACAGTTTCAGCGGCAATCACGCCGGCCTGCGCGACGCTGGCGAAATCCGCCTCGCCGGCGCATTCGACGCGGTTGCGGCCGGCATGCTTGGCCCGGTACAGCGCCAGGTCGGCGCAGTGCACCAGTTGCGCGGGGTCGCCACCGGCGGCCGGTATCCGCACCGCCACGCCGAGGCTGATGCTGCCGGGCATCCCGGCCTCGGCCATGGCCCGCGCGGCGCGTTGCCGCACCTGTTCGGCCCGCTGCAATGCGTCCTCGCGGCCGACCCCCGGCAGGATCAGCACGAACTCCTCGCCGCCGTAGCGCACGGCCAGTTCGTCCACGCCCGACACCTCGTCGGCAAGCGCGGCAGCCACCCGGCGCAGTTGCATGTCGCCGGCCTGGTGGCCGTGGTTGTCGTTGAAGTCCTTGAAGTGGTCGACGTCGGCCATCACCACCGCCAGCGGCTCGCCGCGCTCGCCGCAGCGTTGCCAGCCGCGTTGCAGCGCGCGCTCCATCGCGTGGCGGTTGGCGATGCCGGTCAGGCCATCGACGACGGCCAGTTCGGTGAGCCGGCGGTTGGCCGCTTCCAGCTCGCCGGTGCGCTCGGCGATGCGGCGTTCCAGTTCACGGGTGCGCGCATTGACGCCACGGTTGCGCAGGTGCACCGCCAGCACCACCAGCAACAGGCCGGCCACCCAGAACAGGGCCTGCACCACCCCGCGTTCGTACCAGAACGGCTCCACCCGCAGCCGGTACAGCAGTGGTTCGGCCTGACGGCCGCCGCGGATGCGGGCCTGCAGTTCGAAGCGATAGTCGCCCGGCGGCAGCAGCCGGTAGCCCAGCTCGCGGTTCGCCCCCCACGGCGACCACGCCTCGTTGTAGCCCTGCATGCGGTAACGGAACTCGACCTCCGGTTCCATCGTCCCCAGCCCGAAGCGCAGCGCCAAACCGGAACCGGGTGGCAGCACCTGCACCTGCGCCGATTGCAGCGGCAGCAGCGCATCGTCCCGGTCCGGTTGCCGCAGGCGGATCTGGTCCAGGCGCGCCTGCAACGGCGCCGGCGACGGGTTGCCGATGTCGGGATCGAACTGCAGCAGGCTGTCCCAGGCCACCAGCCGCAGGCGGCCATCGTCCTGCAACCCCAGCCCGGCGAAGCCCGGCACCCGGCTGTTGCTGACCTGCTGCAGGTGGAAGGCGCTTTCGCCCTGCCGCCGCCACCACAGTTGGCGCGTGGTCCAGACGAAGCTGCCGAGCGCGGTCGTCGCCGCCTCCAGTTCCCACGGCCGCCCCAGGCCCGGCAGCACCGGGAGCGACGCGGGCACGAAGTACCCGCTGGCGAGCTTGCGCACGTCGTCACCGGTTATCGCGTACACGGCTTCGTCGATGCGGACCAGATGGGTGCCCTGCCCATTGTCGGCAAGCGGCGCCTGCCCCACGTCGAAATGCTGCTGGTCGCGCAGTTGCCCGGTTCGTGGGTCAAGGCGCCAGCGATGCACGCCGCCGCGTTCATCGCCCACCCAGAACTCGCCGGGTGCGACCTGTGCGATGCCGCTGATGGCGCCGACACGGATGGGCCAGCGGGCGGCCAGCTGCCAGCGGCCGTCGCGCTGCGCCAGCCATCGCACCTCGCTGCCGCCCAGCGCCAGCATGCGTTCCGGGTCGAACGCCGAGGGCAGCAGCCGCAGCGTGCCGCTGCCCATCCGCGGGCCGACCAACCGCCGCGGCGATTTCGTACCGGGGTCGAGCACCATCAGCCCGAGCCGGTCGCCGACCAGCAGGCCGGCCGCGGTTCCCTGCAACGCGAACACCTCCAGCTTCGTGTCCGCCCACGGCTGCGGCAGGAAGCGCGGCACGCCGCCCGTCACCGGCCCGGCGCGCCACAGGCCCAATGCCCCCACCCACAGGCTGCCGTCGTACCACGCGCTGTCGTGGAGCTGATTGAACAGGCCGTGCCGCTGGTCGTACACGGTCCACGGCGAGGGCAGGCGCAACCGGGTCAGCCCGGATTCGCCCACCGTCCACAGGCCGCCGTCGCGGTCCAGGCCGAAGCCGTCCAGGTTGCCGCGGGCCGGCACGAAGCTGTCGAGCAGGCGCAGTTCGGGCGAGAAGCGCATCAGCGTGCCGTCGTAGCTGCCGAAGGCGAAGCCGCCATCGGGCAGGCGGATGCTGCTGTACGGCACGTGCGCGGCGAAGGCCACGTCCGCGTCGCCGGGCAGCTTGCGCACGCCCCCGGCATCGCCGAAGTGGAAGCCGTCGTTGGCCGCATACAGCAGCCCGTCCTCCCATTCCCACAGGCCGGAGAGGCGCAGGCCATCAAGCGCCATGGTGCCCGGCAGCGGCACCGGGCCGGTCGCGTCGAGGCGGCACACGCCGGTGCCGGCGATGCGCACGTAAAGCTCGCCGCCGGCCACGAACAGCAGTTGCGCGGCGCCCGCGGGCAGCGGCTGGCGCGTGCCGCCGCCATCGCGCCGCAGCAGGTACAGCATGCGCCCGTCGTTCGCCACGACCCCGCGCGCCGTTTCCAGCAGCCCGTAGAAATCCACCGGCGGCAGCGGCTTGCCGTCGTCGCCGGTGAACTCCGGCAGCAGATCGATGAAGCGCAGGCCGCCGTCGGGTTCGCGCCGCAGTTCGCCCAGCGTACCGCTGCCGCCCACGTAGACCCGGCCATCGGACGCGGCCAGCACCGTATAGGCCGCCGCCCGGTGCGGCAGCTCGAACAGTTCCCACAGGCCACTGTGGAACACCATCACGCCTTCGCTGCTGCCGGCATACAGCGTGCCCTGCGCATCGACCGCGATGTCCGAATAGAACGGCGCGGCCGGCAGGTCGCCGACGCCGAAATGGCGCATCAGCGGCAGGCCATGCATCGCCGCGGCGGCCTGCGCCGCCTGCAGCAGCAGCCACAACCCGCAGGCGGCCAGCACCCGCGGCCAGCGGGGCCGTCCTGTCTTCATCCCGGTTGCGTCTCGGCGAAGCGTGGCAATCCGGGTGGGCATGGGTCAGGCCAGCAGTTTCCCGATCAGTTGCCGGTAAAGATCGGGCAAAGCCCGCAATTCGTCCACCCGCACGTTTTCGTCGACCTGGTGGATGCTGGCGTTGACCGGCCCGACCTCGATGCACTGCGCGCCCAACGGGGCGATGAAGCGCGCGTCGGAGGTGCCACCGCCGGTGCTTTCCTGCGGCGGCGCGCCGGCGAACCCGGCCAGCACCTCGCGGGCGACGCTGCGCAGGCGGCCTTCGGGCGTGTAGAACGGCTCGCCGCTGCGGTGCCAGTGCAGCTCGAAGTCGAGCGCGTGGCGGTCGAGCAGCGCGGTGATCTCCGCTTCCAGCCGCGCCGCGTCCCAGTGTGGGTTGTAGCGCAGGTTGAACATCACCTGCAGTTCGCCGGGGATGACGTTGCTGGCGCCGGTACCGGCGGTGATGTTGGAGATCTGCAGGCTGGTCGGCGGGAAGCTCTCGTAGCCGTCGTCCCAGTGCCGCGCGGCCAACTCGGCCAGCGCCGGTGCCGCCAGATGGATCGGGTTGCGCGCCTTCTCCGGATAGGCGACGTGGCCCTGCACGCCCTTGACCCGCAGCTTCGCCGACAGGCTGCCGCGACGGCCGACGCGCAGCAGGTCGCCGAGCTTCGTGATGGACGATGGCTCGCCGGTGATGCACCAGTCGATGCGCTGGCCGCGTTCGCGGAAAATCTGCGCGACATGGCGCACGCCATCGATGGCGTCGCCCTCTTCGTCGCTGGTCAGCAGCACTGCCAGCGTACCGGGATGGTCGGGATGGGCGGCGACGAACTGCTCGGCGGCGACCACGAACGCGGCCACGCTACCCTTCATGTCGGCCGCGCCACGGCCGTACAGTACGCCGTCGCGCACCTCGGGCCTGAACGGATCGCTGGCCCACGCATCGAGCGGGCCGCTCGGCACCACGTCGGTATGGCCCAGCAGCACCAGCACCGGCGCGCCGCTGCCGTGCGTGGCCCAGAGGTTGTCCACCTCGCCCAGGCGCAGGTGCTCGCAGGTGAAACCGGCCGTTTGCAGGCGCTCAGCAAGCAGCCGCTGGCAGCCGGCGTCCTCGGGCGTCACCGAAGGGCGCGAAATCAGCTCGCAAGCCAGCTCGACCACGTCATTCATTCAATTGCCCCTTGATTACCCATGCAGGAGCGACGTCAGTCGCGACCGAGCATTTATCGGGAAAGCCCTGGTCGCGACTGACGTCGCTCCTGCATGTTTCAGGCTTCCTGAGCGCCATTACCCGACGCCGAAGCGCTGCTTGAAGCCGTTGTCGGAAAAGCCCTGCGTCACCTGCCCGTCGTCGGTGACCACCACCGGCCGCCGCACCAACTGCGGGTACTCGCGCAGCAGCAGCTTCCACTCGGCCTCGGAGCCGGGCGTCTTGCGGCTGTCCGGCAGCTGCCGCCAGGTGGTGGACGATTTGTTGACCAACGCGTCGAAGCCGCCGACCTTGCCGGCCCATTCCACCAGCGTCTCCGGGGCGGGCTTGTTGTCGCGGTAGTCGACGAAGGCGTGGGCCACGCCGAAACGGTCCAGCCACTTGGTGGCCTTCTTGCAGGTGTCGCAGTTCTTGAGTCCGTAAATCGTCGTCGTCATCGTCGTGGTCATGTCGTCAGTGCTTCACTACCGGCAGTTCGATGTAGCTGGCCGCATCGGCCGAATGGTGGACGGCGTTGTCGGCCACCACCGACGCATCCTCGCTCTCGTTCGCGCCGCCGGTGTTGAGGTTGCGCGCGAACTTGGGGAAGTTGGAGCTGGTCACCTCGACGCGGATGCGGTGGCCCTTGCCGAACCGGATCGAGGTGGTGATCGGGGTCGGCTTCAGTGCATACACCTGCCCCGGCTGCATCGGCGCCGGCGTGGCGTAGCCGTCGCGGTAGCGCGCGCGCAGCATGGTGTCGCCGATGATCCAGGCGGTGCCGTCCGGCGCCACGTCCACCAGCTTGAGCGCGAAGTCGGTGTCCTTCGCGCTGGAGGACACCTGCAACACCGCATCGACGAAACCGGACACTTCCAGCGGCTGCTCCAACGGCTCGCTGGTATAGACCAGCACGTCGTGGCGTGCCTCGATCGGGCGCTGGTCGAAGGCGCCGGCGGTCACCAGCCCGCCATTGCAGCAGTCACCGCCACCGATGGTCTGCACCGGGTTGGTCGGGTCATAGCGATAGGCGTCCTCCGGCTCGGCGGCCAGCGGGGCCTCGAAGCTCAACCGCCCGTCGCCGTACATCGAGTTGGCATTGCCGCCCGAGCGCAGGTACATGCGCACCGGCGTGGCCGCCTTCGGCGGCCACTGCGCGTCGGACTGCCAGCGGTTGGCACCCATCGTGAAATAGCGCACGTGCGGGGTGGAGGCCGGGAACGCCTTGGGCTGGCCCTTCAGCCAGCGGTCGAAGAACGCCCAGATCTGCTCGCCTACCGGGAAGCTGGCATCGCCCATGTCGCGGTCGCCGACCTTGTAGTCCTTGCCCAGTTGCCAGAACTGGCAGTGCGGGTTGGGGCCGATCACCACGTACTGGTTGGCGCTGGCCTCGGGGTCGGAGTTCACCGTGCGCGCATGGTTGAACAGCGCCATGTTCGGGCCGATCGACACGTCGTACCAGCTGTTGAACCACAGCGCCGGCACGCCCCAGCCCATCGAGTCGTGGTACAGCCCGCCCTGCTCCCAGAACGGGTCGGCCGGGCCGCGCCCGATCATCGACTCGAACGTGCCCGGCGGCTCGCCCAGCGAGGACAGCAACTGCGCATACGGCAGGTGCCGGATGTGCTTCTGCCAGTCCACCCTGGGCTTGCTCGCATCCAGATCGTTGTACTGCGCCACGCGCGCGCGCATCGGTCCGGACAGGTCCTGCGGCAGCTCGGCGCGCAGGGGGTTGTCCACGCCGTACATCCACACTGCGAACAAAGTACGCGGCACGCCACCGGTGTAGAAATTGCCCTGCTCGCGGAACGGGCCGACCTTGCCGATGCCGGCGCCGGCCGCCATCGGCACCATCGCCGCATGCGCCGGGTGGTTCATCGCCGCCAGCGCCAGCTGCCATTCGGCCGAGGACGAGCAGCCCACGGTGCCGACCTTGCCGTTGGACCACGGCTGCTCGGCGATCCAGCTCAGCGCGTCGTAGCCGTCGGTCTGCGGGTAGCCGAGGATCTGGTACTTGCCCTGGCTGAAATAGCGGCCGCGCTCGTTCTGCACGATGAAGACGTAGCCGTGGCGCACCGCCTCGATCGCCAGCCGTGCGGTGGTGCCGCGCGGGTTGTGCTCGTTGTACGGGGTCTTCAGCAGCACCGTCGGCAGCGGGCCGGTCGCGCCCTTGGGCCGCCAGATGTTGGTGGACAGGCCGACGCCGTCGCGCATCGGCACCAGCACCGCGCTTTCGACGTCGGCGATGCCCGCAAGTTCGGCGCGCAACCCGTCTTCGCTGTAGCGGCCGAGGTCCTGCGCGGAAGCGCCGGCGGCCAATGCCAGCGCCGTGCCGAGCAGGAGGGTGGGCAGCCTGGTGGCCACGGTGCGTGCCTTCATCGCGTTCTCCCCGGTTGGATGTGGTGGAACCTGCCTCAGTCTGCCAGCCCGCGCAGCAGGTCGTTGACGCTGGTCTTGCCGCGGGTGCGCGCATCGACCTGCTTGACGATCACCGCACAATACAGCGAATGGGTGCCGTCCTTGCTCGGCAGCGAGCCGGACACCACCACGCTGTACGGCGGGATGTAGCCATACGTCACCTCGCCGGTGGCGCGGTTGTAGATGCGGGTGCTCTGGCTGAGGAACACGCCCATGCCGATCACGCTGTGGTGGCCGACGATGACGCCTTCGACCACTTCCGAGCGCGCGCCGATGAAGCAATGGTCCTCGATGATGGTCGGGCTGGCCTGCAACGGCTCCAGCACGCCGCCAATGCCGGCGCCGCCGGACAGGTGGCAGTGCTTGCCGACCTGCGCGCACGAACCCACCGTGGCCCAGGTATCGACCATCGTGCCCTCGCCCACGTGCGCGCCGATGTTGGTGAAGCTCGGCATCAGCACCACGTCCTTGCCGAAGTGCGTGCCGCGGCGGGCGATGGCACCGGGCACCACGCGCACGCCGCTCTGGCGGAAGCGGGTTTCGTCGTAGCCGGCGAAGCGCGATTCCACCTTGTCCCAGAACGGCGCCGGGCGCGCGTCCACCACCGCCATGTCGTTGACGCGGAAATACAGCAACACCGCCTTCTTCAGCCATTCGTTGACCTTCCAGCCGCCGTTGCCGTCCGGCTCGGCGACGCGGAATTCGCCGCTTTCCAGGCCGTCGATGGCGCGGTTGACCAGCAGCCGGGTGGAGCCTTCGATCTCGTCCACGGTCAGCATGGCGCGGCGCTCGAACGCGCTCTCGATGCCGAACTGCAGCTCGGCCACGCCCGCAGCCGGCGGCTTGCGCAGGCTGCGCGGGCCAACCGCCACCGGCTTCTTCGGCTTGCCGGCGGCGGCGGATTTCTTCGCTGCGGCGGCCGGCTTGGCGACCTTCTTTACAGCAGGCTTGGGAGTGGCGGCCTTGGTTGCGGCCTTCTTCGGCTTGGTTGCCATCAGCGGGGGTCTCCTGGCGTTTTCTCGGGCTCCAGGCAAGCCAGCAATGCGATGCGCAAGGCCTGCCGGGAGGATTCGGTAAGCGGTTGGTCGTGGCGGTCGGTGAGCCGGAACTGGTCCTCGGCGCGCTCGCCGAACGTGGCGATGCGCGCATCCTGCACGCGCAGGCGCTGGTCGCGCAGCACGTGGGCGACGTCGGCCAGCAGGCCGGGGCGGTCCGGCGCGACCAGGTTCAGCACGGTGCGGCCGTGGTCGGCGCCGTCGATGAACTCGATGCGCGGGGCGAAGCGGAAGTGCTTGAGCTGCCGCGGCATCACCCGCCGCGCCGGCCGCAGGATCTGGATGTTGCCGGCCAGCGCCTTGCGCAGCAGCGCTTCCAGCCGCGCGGCGTCGCCATCGGCGAAGCTGCCGGCCGGGGTCACCTCGAAGGTGTCGAAGATGGTGGCGTCTGGGCCGTCGAGCACCCGCGCGCGGTGAATGCCGTAGCCGGCGCGGTCCAGGGTCATCACGATCGCCGCGAACAGGCCGTCGCGGTCGGGCGAATGCACGAACACTTCCAGCGCATCGCTCTCCGGCGCGATCCGCCGCACCTTGGCCAGCGTACCGCCCTTGCGCACGTCCATCAGCGAGGAGGCCTGCCACACCAGCTGCTCGGGGCGGAAACGCACGAAGCTCTCGTCGGGCATCGCCGCGAACTGGCGCTCGATAACCCCGTCGTCATGGCCGAGCAGACGCATCTGCATGCGCACGTTGTCGCGCGCCTCCTGCACCCGCTCGGCCTCCGGCAGCGCGAACTCGGCCCCCTCCTGCAGCGCGCGGCGGGTGGCGAAGTACAGGTCGGCCAGCAGCCGGTCCTTCCACGCGTTCCACAGCTTCGGGCTGGTGCCGGCGATGTCGGCGCAGGTCAACAGGTACAGGTAGTCGAGGCGCTCGCGCGTGCCCACCAGCGCGGCGAAGCGCTGGATCACCTCCGGGTCGGTGATGTCCTGCTTCTGCGCGGTCACCGACATGCGCAGGTGCTGCTCCACCAGCCATGCCACCAGCGTGGTGTCGGCCGTGCTCAGCCCGTGCGCGCTGCAGAATTCACGGGCATCCACCGCGCCGAGCTCGGAATGGTCGCCGCCGCGGCCCTTGGCGATGTCGTGGAACAGCCCGGCCAGCAGCAGCAGTTCCGGCTTGCGCAGCCGCGGCCATACTTCATGGGCAATGGAGAAGCGCTCGTCGGCGCGCGCACTGGCGAAGATGCCGATGTTCCGCAGCACCATCAGCGTGTGCTGGTCCACGGTGTAGACATGGAACAGGTCGAACTGCATGCGCCCGGACACCTGCGCGAACGCCGGGATCCACTGCCCCAGCACGCCCAACCGCGCCATGCGCGCCAGCGTGTCCACCGCTCGCGGGCCGCGCAGCAGGGCGATGAACTGCCCGCGCACCGCCTCACCCACCTCGGTATAGGCGGGAATCTCGTCCAGCATCTCGGCCAGGCCGCGCGCGGTCAGCGAATGCAGGCCGCGCACCTCCGGCGTGCGCGCCCAGCAGGCGAACAGCGCGAACAGGCGGCGGACGTCGCCATGCGGCCACAACGGGTCGTCGGCGGACAGGTAGCCACGGCGCAGCGAGAAACCGTCGCCGACCGGCTCGGGCACCGCCTCGCCGTCGAACTGCTCCTCGAAGCGCTGCAACAGGCGGTCGCTGATGCGGCGGATCACCGCGGCGCTGCGGTAGAAGCCCTGCATCATCTTTTCCACGCCCAGGCTTTCGGCGTCGTCGGCGTAGCCCATGCGCTCGGCCAGCGCCTTCTGGTAGTCGAAGCGCAGGCGTTCCTCGGCGCGCTGCGCGACCAGGTGCAGGCCGAAGCGCAGCCGTGCCAGCACCAGCCGCTCGCGCTTGAGCGCGGCCGCCTCGTCCAGGCCGAGGTGGCCCAGCCCGGCCAGCGCGTCGATGTTGCCGACACCAAAGGTGCGCAGCGCCATCCAGCCCAGCGTGTTGAGGTCGCGCAGGCCGCCGGGGCCGTCCTTGATGTCCGGCTCCAGGTTGTCGGCGGTGTCGCCGAAGCGCTGGTGGCGTTGCAGCAGTTCCTCGCGCTTGGCGAGGAAGTAGTCGCGCGCCGGCCAGATCAGCGTCGGCGACACCGCCCGCGCCAGCCCCTGCACCGCGGCCTCGTCGGCGCACAGCGGCCGCGCCTCGATCAGCGCGGTCAGCACGGTCTGGTCGGCGGCGGCCTGCGCGCACTGCGCGGCCGAGCGCACCGCATGGCTGGCCGGCAGGCCGGCATCCCACAGCAGTGCGAACAGGCGCGCCAGCGCAGGTTCGTGCGCCTGCTGCACCGCCGGTTCGCCCAGCACCAGCAGGTCGATGTCCGAGCGCGGGAACAGCTCGCCGCGACCATAGCCGCCCACCGCGAACAGGGCCAGGCCGGCATCGGCCGGCAGGCAGCGTTGCCATGCCTGGCCGATCAGTTGATCGGCGCAGCGCGCGCGCAGCGCCAGCAGGCGCTCGATGTTGTCGCCCTGCTCGAAGCGCCGGCACAGCCGCGCATCGGCATGGGCCAGTTCCTGCCGCGCCTGCGCGGCCCACCCGGCATCGGCCGCGGGATCGGCCGGCGTGTCCGCTTCGTGCTCGAACGGGCCCGCCGGCAGTCGCGTCATGCCTGCGCGGAGCGTGCTTGTTCGGCTTCGGCCGGCGACAGCGTCAGCACTTCCACGCCGTCCTCGGTCACCGCGATCATGTGCTCCCACTGCGCCGAGAGCTTGCGGTCCTTGGTGACCACGGTCCAGCCATCGGGCAGCACCTTGGTGTGGCGGGTGCCTTCGTTGATCATCGGCTCGATGGTGAAGGTCATGCCCGGCTTCAGCACCAGGCCCTGCCCCGGGCGGCCGTAATGCAGCACCTGCGGCTCGTCGTGGTAGACCTTGCCGATGCCGTGGCCGCAGTACTCGCGCACCACGCTGAAACGCTCGGATTCGGCGTATTCCTGGATCGCGTGGCCGACGTCGCCCAGCGTCGCGCCCGGCTTGACCGCGCGGATGCCGCGCCACATCGCTTCCCTGGTGGTTTCCACCAGGCGCCTGGCCATCACCGACGGCGTGCCGACGTAGTACATGCGGCTGGTGTCGCCGTGCCAGCCGTCCTTGATGACGGTCACGTCGATGTTGACGATGTCGCCGTCCTTGAGCACCTTGGCCTCGCTGGGGATGCCGTGGCAGATGACGTTGTTGACCGAGGTGCACACGGTCTTGGGAAAGCCGCGATAACCGACGTTGGCCGGGATCGCGCCCTGCACGTTGACGATGTGGTCGTGGCAGATGCGGTCCAGTTCCTCGGTGGTGACACCGGGGCGGACATGTTCGCCGACGAGGTCCAGCACCTCCGCGGCCAGGCGGCCGGCGATGCGCATCTTGGCGATTTCTTCGGGGGTTTTCAGGTTCACGCTCATGCCCGCCATTATCACCCAAGTGGCCCGGCCCCGGCACGGCGGCCGGCCCTGTCCCGGCCATCGCGACCGGTCGATTTGCGCGCAGCCCCGGCCCCGCCTATAATCCCGCGGCTTCGCAGCCGGTCCTTGCGGCCTGCGCGTACCGCCCACGCCGGGCGTCACCGGTGAATCCACACCCTTCGCCCCCATCCGTGCCGGGGTGCCTCGCTTGCGGGGTTCGGCCACGGAGGCGTCGGGGAAGCCCAACCCCGGAACCCACCGCTTCAGTGCGGACCGCCCAATTCCACGGCGGCCGGTTCCCTGTCAGGAGTCCTGCAATGCCCCAGATCACCATGCGCCAGATGCTGGAAGCCGGCGTCCACTTCGGCCACCAGACCCGCTACTGGAACCCCAAGATGGCGCCGTACATCTTCGGCGCCCGCGGCAAGATCCACATCATCAACCTGGAAAAGACCGTCCCGCTGTTCAACGACGCGATGAACTTCATCTCGTCCGTTGCCCAGAAGCGCGGCACAATCCTGTTCCTGGGCACCAAGCGCAGCGCGCGCGAGTCCATCAAGGAAGAAGCCGAGCGTTGCGGCATGCCGTTCATGAACCAGCGTTGGCTGGGCGGCACCCTGACCAACTTCGCCACGGTGAAGAAGTCGGTGGCGCGCCTGAAGGAACTGGAAGCCGGCGAGACCGACGGCACCTTCGACAAGCTGGTCAAGCACGAAGTG
>Ga0182740_1000764_pt1 | contig 27665 bp, 22 predicted proteins | sample eDN5th37CKraftBY_FD_128872 | JGI IMG/M metagenome (GOLD analysis project Ga0182740, IMG submission 128872) | Enriched backyard soil microbial communities from Emeryville, California, USA - eDNA 5th pass 37_C Kraft BY (version 2) (version 2) | ecosystem: Environmental > Terrestrial > Soil >...
CATTCCCGACACGGCCAAGGAAAAGCCCCAGCAGGGCGAAGTGATCGCAGTTGGTCCCGGCGCGCGGGACGAGCAAGGCCGGCTGACACCGCTAGATGTGAAGGTTGGCGACACGGTGCTGTTCGGCAAATGGTCCGGCACCGAGGTCAAGATCGACAGCGAGGAGCTGTTGATCATGAAGGAAAGCGACATCATGGGCATTCTTGAGAACAAGGGAAACCTCAAGGCAGCCGCCTGATCGTTCATTCCTGCACTCCCATTCCATCGCAGTACGAACCAGCCTGCAGCGAGCTGTTGCGGGGCAGCGTGTTGATTGTTGCCCGCTGACAGCTGCGAGGCGCGGGTCGCTCACTTTCGGAGACGCACAACCATGTCAGCCAAGGAAGTCAAGTTCGCTCACGATGCGCGCGAGAGGATGCTGCGCGGTGTCGATATCCTCGCCGATGCGGTGAAGATCACGCTCGGCCCCAAGGGCCGCAACGTCGTCATCGAGAAATCCTTCGGTGCGCCGCGCACGACCAAGGACGGCGTCACGGTCGCCAAGGAGATCGAGCTCGAGGACAAGTTCGAGAACATGGGCGCGCAGATGGTGCGCGAGGTCGCCTCGAAGACCAATGATCTCGCAGGCGATGGCACCACTACGGCAACGGTCCTTACTCAGGCCATTGTGCGCGAAGGCGCGCGTTCCGTCGCCGCCGGCGCCAATCCCATGGACTTGAAGCGTGGCATCGATCTCGCCGTACAGGCCGTCGTCGCGAACCTCAAGGAGCGCTCCAAGAAGATCACGTCCAACGGCGAGATCGCCCAGGTCGGCACCATCTCGGCCAATGGCGATGCCGAGATCGGCAAGATGATCGCCGAGGCCATGGAGCGGGTCGGCAAGGAAGGCGTCATCACGGTCGAGGAAGCCAAGAGCCTCGAGACGGAGCTCGAGGTGGTCGAGGGCATGCAGTTCGACCGCGGCTACATCTCGCCGTACTTCGTGACCAATGCCGACAAGATGATCGTCGAGCTCGACGATCCCTACCTGCTGATCCACGAGAAGAAGCTCTCAGGCCTGCAGCCGCTCCTGCCGCTCCTCGAGTCTGTCGTGCAGACCGGCAAGCCCCTGCTGATCATCGCCGAGGAAGTGGAGAACGAAGCCCTGGCGACGCTTGTCGTCAACAAGCTGCGCGGTGGCCTCAAGGTCGCGGCCGTGAAGGCACCGGGCTTCGGCGACCGCCGCAAGGCCATGCTCGAGGACATCGCCATCCTCACCGGCGGCACGGTGATCTCGGAGGATCTCGGCATCAAGCTCGAGAACGTCGATATCGGGATGCTCGGCCGCGCCAAGCGCGTGGCAATCGAGAAAGAGAACACCACGGTCATCGATGGCGCCGGCAAGAAGAGCGACATCGAGGCGCGCACGAAGCAGATCCGTCAGCAGATCGAGGAGACCACCTCGGACTACGATCGCGAGAAGCTGCAGGAGCGTCTGGCCAAGCTCGCCGGCGGCGTTGCGGTGATCAAGGTCGGCGGCGCCACCGAGGTCGAGGTGAAAGAGCGCAAGGACCGAGTCGATGACGCCCTCCACGCGACCCGGGCCGCCGTCGAGGAAGGCATCGTGCCGGGCGGCGGCGTTGCCCTGCTGCGGACGCTCAAATCGCTTGAGGATCTCTCTCCGGTCAACGAGGACCAGAAGACCGGCATCAATATCGTCCGCCGCGCCCTGCAATCGCCGGCGCGGCAGATCGCGCAGAATGCGGGCGAGGACGGCTCGGTCATCGTCGGCAAGATCATCGAGAACGGGTCGTACAATTGGGGCTACGACGCGCAGAGCGGGATCTATGGGGATCTGGTTGCCGCGGGCATCATCGACCCGGCCAAGGTCGTGCGTACGGCCCTGCAAGACGCCGCATCCGTCGCAAGTCTCCTGATCACGACCGAAGCTATGGTTGCCGAGAAGCCGAAGAAGGCTTCGCCGGCCCCGGCGCCTGGTGCGGGCATGGACTACTGATCGCATCCTACCTGGGGAGTCGCGGCCACTGCCGCGGCTCCCGCTCGATTTCCAGCCGGCGGGACCATATTGACATGACAAACCGCGCTTACGTCATCGTGCCGTTCGAACGCATCGGCAGCAATATCGGGCCAAGAGAGGCGATCGTTGTCGACGCCGTCGCCAAGGCCAAAATGCTGGCGCAGCACTGGGCCGCGCGCGTTCCCGGCGTCGCCATCATAGAGCGGGTGATCGATCCCGAGACCGGCGACGATACGGACACGCTTGTTGCGGGCTTCGGCGCCATCCCGTCGACCTTTCCGGATGGCACGAACTGGACGCTGGCGCTGAACTAGCGCAGTCCCACCCGGGCCAGTTGCAGAAATGGTCAGTTTTCGCCTCTTAACTATCTCGAACGTCGGCCTTCGACTGTCTCGGTCGCCAGAATGGGCAGTTCTCCCCGCGCCGCCGCATGGGCCTCTTCAAGGCCAGCTGCCATTTGGCTCCTCGGATCCGTCGCGGCAAGGCTCCTCGAAGGACGCGTTTACGTGCTTAAGCTGGGCTTCCCAATCGGCCAACGTCTCGTAGAGGGGGTTCGAACTTTCTCCCATCCTCCCCGCCATCCCGCTTTCTCATTCTCGAAAAGACCGCAAAGCCTCGGAAAGGCTAGTGTTTTTCGAGGTTCTAAATTCCAATTTCCGACAATGGTTCAGATGGTCCACAAACGTCAGCCTGCGGTGTGCGTAAGAGCCGGAAAACCAGAGTTTGTGAACGATTTGCGGAGTGGCATCGCGAAAACCGAAAAGGCCAAGGCGAACGACTTTTTATCCCGGTGGCTTGGAGCCATCGGAAAATTCGCTCAGATCACTTTAAATGACCTAGAATTTCAGTTTGCGCCCAGAATCACATCGATCGCGTGCAATGCGGTGTCGATATCCTCATCGGAGTGCGCCAGAGACATGTACATCTTCGCCGAAAGATGGGTGAAGATTCCGTGTGCGAGAAGATCCCGACCCAACGCGGACGCCATCTGGGATTTGTGCTTGAGCAGCGACCGGTAGTCCACGATCGGCTCAGGTGTAAAGTAGATGTTCCCCATCGGTCCGGCCCCCAGCACCTGAGCGGCGATACCTTTTCCGGCCGCAATCTTTCGCAACCCCTCCCGCATACGTGTACCAATCGAATTCAATCGGTCATAGGTTCCAGGTTTCTCGAGCTCGATCAAGGTCGCCAACCCCGCCGTGGCGGCCAGCGGATTGCCGTTGAGCGTGCCGCTGACATAGGCATTGCGGGGATCTTTGGCCTTGGTGCGCGGATTCGACAGCTCCAGGATATCCGCGCGCCCGGCGATCGCGGCGAGCGGGTACCCACCGCCGATGATCTTGCCGTAACAGGCGACATCAGGCGTGACGCCATAGAGTTCCTGCGCGCCGCCCCAGGCCAAGCGGAATCCCGTCACGACCTCATCGAAGATCAGGACGATACCGAGCTGCTTGGTGATGCGGCGAAGCCCCTCGAGAAATCCCGGCTGTGGATCGATCAGCCGGCACTGCGGCTCGATGATCACCGCCGCCAGCTCATCCGCATTCTTCTCGAGCAGCTCCCTCGTGGCGGCGAGATCGTTGAAGGGTGCCACCAGCACCTGATCGCGCACGACACTTGGAATACCGGCGGTATCGGGGATGGCTACGGGATAGGTCTCGTTGCGCGAAGCGCTCGGTGTCACGGACATCATCACATAGTCATGGTGGCCGTGGTATGCGCCCTCGAACTTGAGCACTTTCGGCTTACCGGTTGCGGCGCGCGCGAGCCGCATGGCGTAGAATGTGGCCTCGGATCCCGAGCCGCAGAATTTGACCTTCTCCGCGCACGGCACCGCCGATCTGATCTTCTCGGCGAGCTGAATCGCGGGCTCGTTCATGGCGTAATAGCTGTTGCCGCGCTGAACCTGGCCCTGCACGGCCTCCACGACCGGCGGTGGCGCATGACCCAGAATCATCGGCCCGGATCCGAGCACGAAATCGATGAACTCGCGGCCGTCGACGTCATACACGCGACTGCCCGCGCCGCGGGCGATGACCATGTCCAGGTCTTCCGGCAACACGAACGTTCCAAGCGATCCGCCCGGAAAGACATCCCGGCCGCGAGCAACCAGTTCGGCATTGGCACTGGACATTGCGTACTCCTTTGAGATTGTCGCTGCTTGGTGCTCGTGGAGCACTCTTGTTTCCTGGGTCTTCAAGAAAAACGCTCGGGGCGGTACGGCCGCACGTTGATCAGCGTCGTTCGTCCGGTTGCGAGATCGGAAATGAGTCGCCCTGTTACCGGCGCGCTCGTCATGCCGTTGTGTCCGTGGCCAAAGGCACAGAAAACATTCGGAACACCCCGGACGCGGCCGATGACCGGGATGGTATCGGGCGTGCAGGGGCGCTGCCCCGACCAGCGCGAATAGCTGTCCGTGCGCGCATTCGGGAACAGCTCCTTGAAAGTTTTCAGCAAGCCATCGGCGCGGCCCCAATCCGGCTCACCGTCGAGGCCGCCGAACTCGACCGTTCCCCCGACCCGCAGGCCGGTCTCCATCGGCGTGACCAGAACGCGCTTGTCGCCAAACAGTACGGGCGCCTTCAGATCAACGCCGGGGTCGGTGATACTGATGTGATAGCCGCGCTGGCTCTCGAGGGAAACCTTGACGCCGAACGGCGAGACTAACGCTTTCGACCACACACCCGCGGCAACAACGACAGCATCCGCCTTCTCGGCGCCAAGATCGGTCTCCACGCCCGTCACGCGGTTACCATCGGTCGTGATCCATCGGACGTCCGCGCGGCGCACGACGCCGCCGGCGGCAACAAAGTTACTCCCAATCGTTTCGGCCAGGCGTCGCGGTTGTACGGTATACCCTTGCTCCGGCGAGCGCAGGCCGGCCACGTATGCGGGAATGACTCCCGGAGCGATCGCCTCGATGGCGCTGCGTCCCAGGATCTCCAGATGGGCGCCGCGCTCGAGGCGGACGCGCCAGTCGATGCGATCCAATGCAATTGCGTCGGCGCTGCGGTGCACGATGATGTTTCCGGTGCGCCGAATGAGATCGGCGGATTGCGCGGGAGAGAGCAGCGGCGCATAGCACTCGAAGACCGGCCCGTGCAGGCTGTACAGCGCGTCACTGATCTCCGACATTTTTCCGGGACGCGCTGCTGCGACGAAGCGCGTCAGCCAGGGCAGAAGCCGAGGCAGGTAGCTCCACTTGATTCGGAGCGGGCCGTCCGAGCCGATCCACTTCAAGGAGCGCAGGATGATCCCCGGTGTACTGAGCGGCACGCAGCTCCCCGGGCTCAGGGACCCGCTGTTTCCGCTGGATGTGACACTTCCGATCTCATCCTTCGTCAGCAGAACGACGTCGTGACCATCGCGGCGCAGATGCGCGGCGCAGCACACGCCGACAATGCCACCACCGACTACAATGAATTTCATATCATCCCCGGCGTCGAACTGCTGAATAGGTTCACTTCGGCTCAGCTCTCATAACGTGACACGCTAACTCGCTCCGCGTAGCTGGGGCCTCGATCGAACATCCAACATATGTCGCCGCGCTCCTTACGAAGGCGAGTGCGCAGTTTCTCTGTTGCGTCCGGATCAGGCAGACCCGTTTGCCGGTTCAAAGCCACGCCATAGAGCTTTTCGGCAGCTTCCGCCGATATGCGCTTCCCGCGAACGTCACGGGTGACATCCTCGGCGGGCCGCTCGAGCGGATCGCCGTATCCGCCGCCCCCCGAGGTGAAGATCTCCATGCGCTCGCCCGCGTACATCGTCGTGATGAACTTGGATGTCATCTCTTCGGTCGTCCCGTCGCGGCGGTGGATCAGGGTCCGGCAGCAGGCCGCGGCGGTGCCGCCATGCAATCCCCAAGGTGCAAAGTCGTGTCGGTCCCGGCGGTGCGTTACCGTGGACTCTCCTCGGAGGAGTTCGACCTCGGTATGGTATCCGAGGCCACCGCGATAGCGGCCTGCACCACAAGAGTCCGTCCATAGATTGAGGAAGTTGACGCGGAACGGCGTTTCCGATTCGAACGCCTCGATCGGGTAGCGGATGAGATTCGAGGTATCGGACGATATGACGTCGATCCCGTCCTTGTTCGGTCGCCCTCCCGTGCCGCCGGACGTGGGTATTCCGAGCAGAGCGACATAGCGCTTCTTCTCGCCTGGATCGTAGCCGCCGACATAGATGAAGTTCGATTGCCCGTCGGAGGCAGCCGGTACGCGACCGGGAAATGCCTGCGCCAGGGCTCCCATCATCACGCTCACGATGCGACGCACGGTGAGCGTGCGTGCGGCGACCGGTCCAGGTCGAACGGGGTTGACCACCGATCCGACAGGCAAAGTCGCCGAGATCGCACGGTGCACGCCTTCGTTGACCGCCGCCTCGGGCACGCAAACGGCGCGGATCGCATAATAGACGCCGGCCATCGTCGATGATGGTACGCAATTCAATGCGCCCTTCGTCTGCGGGTCGGTGCCAGTAAAGTCGACGTGGACGCTTCCGTCCTTGAACGTCAGGCACGCAGCGATTTTTACCCGACGATGCGGATCGATACCGTTGTCATCGAGATAGTCCACGAATTTGAATGACTGGCCAGACAATGGCCGCAGTGCCTCGCGCGTAAGACGCTCTGCGTGATCCTGAAGCGCCTCGAACGCTCTCATCACGGGCTCTGTGCCATAGTCCTCGCACAGTTCGCGCAGCCGGCGGCGACCGTTGAGAGCACAGGCCACCTGCGCCTCCACGTCACCTTCGAGCATGTCTGGAATGCGGACGTTGCTGGCAATAAACTGATACACGTCGTCGTTTCTGGCGCCGGCTCGATAGAGCTTCAGCGGAGGAATGATCAGGCCTTCGGCAAAGATCTCCGTTGCATCCGGCGGTGTGCTCCCGGGTGTCTTGCCTCCCACATCCTGGTGGTGCGCAATGCTCGCCGTGAACGCGATCAGATGCCCCTCCTGGTATACGGGACAGATGACGCAGATATCGGGAAGATGGGTGCCGCCACGGTAGGGATCGTTCAGAACGAAGATGTCCCCGTCATCCATCTTGCCCGTGTAAAGCTCGATGATCTTCCGTACGGCAGGTATCAGGCTGCCGAGATGCGTCGGGATAGCCGACGCCTGAGCGATCGTATTGCCCTTGCCGTCGAAAACGGCGGCCGAAGCATCCAGCGCCTCCTTGATGATAGAGGAGAAGGAGCTTTTGAGGAGCGTAAGCTCCATCTCATCGGCAATCACGGACAGCTTGTTGCGGACGACCTCGAGAAAGATCGGATCGAGTTGCTCGGATTTAGTTGCGATCGTGGTCATTCGAAGTCTCTCGGACTGCATGGCTCAGGCGATACTCGTGATGATCAGGTTGCCGATCTCATCGGCCTGAACCGACTGATTGGGTTGCACGACTGTCGTCGTGTCCTGTTGTTCGATGATGGCTGGGCCGATGATCGGCTGATTGGGTGGGATGAGCACCCGCTCGAACACTGGCGTGGACAGAAATCCCTGGGACTCGACAAACATGCATCGACGCTCGCCTTTTCTGGCGTCGTCCAGATTGCCTTTCCCGACCTCACCAATGAACTTCGGATCGGCCACCTTGTGCGATTGAACGCCATAGATCGTCACGAAGACGACCGGCTGGGCTCTTTGCGCGTGGCCATACACGCGCTCATGCATTGCGTGGAAGTCATCGACGAGCGCATCAATCGTTGCGCGCGTAATCGGACCGTCCGGCACGGAAAGCTGCAGCTCGTACGACTGACTGGCATAGCGTGCATCGATGAAGCGCATCGTACGAACAGTCGCGGGCGCCACGCCCTCCTCCTTCATGCGGGCCGCACATTCCGCGAGGACGCTCCGGTAGGCTTCCTCGAGCGCGACGGGATCTAGCGTGTTGGCAGCCTGAATAAGCGTGCGCGAGTGCTCGTGCTCGATGTTGGCGGCCAGCAATCCTGTCGCGCAGAGCACACCTGGTAGCGGCGGGATGATCGCGCAACTCATCGAGAGAATCTGCGCAAGAGCCGCGGCGTGTACCGGTCCTCCTCCCCCGAGACCCAGTAGAGCGAAGCGGCGTGCATCGAGGCCACGCTTGATCGACACGAGGCGCATCGCATCCGCCATCCTGGCGTTCAAGACGCGGTGCATGCCGATCGCGAGACCGGGGACGGTGAGACCAACCCGTCCTGCGATCCGTGCCAGCGCCGCCTCCGCGAGTTCGGGATGAAGGGTAAGCTCGCCGCAGCCAAAGGTGTGCGGATTGAGATAGCCGAGCACGACGCTCGCGTCGGTTATGGTGGGCTCGGTTCCGCCGAGGCCGTAGCAGGCAGGTCCTGGGTTCGCGCCCGCGCTCTGCGGGCCAACCCGAAGCGCACCGGCCTCATCGATCCAGGCGAGGCTGCCGCCGCCAGCGCCGATCGACGTCACGTCGATCATCTTCTGGCGGAGCGGATACTTGTCGAGCTTGCCATCCGTCGACACGAGTGGCCGCCCCCCTGTGATCAGAGCGACGTCGCAACTCGTTCCGCCAATATCTATGGTGATGACATTCTGTCGTCCGGCACGCTCGCCGGAATACGCGCCGCCAATGGCACCCGCCGACGTTCCCGACATCGCCGTCGTAATCGGCCGCTGCGCTGCAAGACGCCAACCGTTGATACCGCCGCGGCTCTGCATGATCTGGAGCGTCGCATTCGAGCCTTCGCTCAAACGCTCGGCCAGGCTGCTCAGGTACTTCTCGGTGATCGGCTTAACGTACGCATCGAAGGTGGTCATCACCAGCCGCTCGTACTCGCGGATATGACAATCCACCTCGCTCGATAACGAGACCTTGAGGTCCGGCTTGATGCGCAGGATGATTTCGCGCGTCTTTAGCTCGTGCTCGGGATTAATGAATGAAAAAAGATAGCATACAGCGATCGCATCCACCTTGTGAATGTCGATGAGCTCGGTTACCGCGCGCTCGACGGCTGCTTCGTCAAGGGGCTTCAGGACCTCACCGGTCGGAGCCAAACGCCCTGGAATGGGCATGATGCACTCACGAGGGCACAGGAAGAGTGGTGTCTCGGCATCGTTGAACAAGTCGTACATCTCGGTGCGCTTTTGACGACCGATAATCAGAAGATCACCAAAGCCCTCCGTCGCAAGAATCCCAAGCCGTGCACCTTTACGCTCGAGAATGGCATTGAGAGACACGGTCGAGGAATGAACGAGGCGCTCCAGATCCTTGAGCCTCTCACCGCGCATACTGAGAATCTTCTCAAGGCCGTTGAGAACACCGATGGCAGGATTGGCTGGCGTGGAGGCCACCTTTGTGAAGGACGCCGTATTTCCACTCTGATCGAGTGCGACCACATCGGTGAACGTGCCACCGATGTCTATTCCGATTGTCAGCGTCATGAGAGTGTTACTCCACTTAGCGTGCTTTTGGATTCAGCGGGCGGCCGATCGCGTCGCCCGCAGGCGTTCGACCAGTGGCCACCAGATCACGGATGTGAAGGAGAGGATCGCGACGATCAGGAACGTCAGCGCGATCGGGCGCTCCAGGAATATTCCGATCGATCCATCCGACAGGATAAGCGATTGACGGAACGCATTCTCGAGAAGAGGGCTCAACACCACGCCGAAGATCAGCGGTGCTGGATCGTAGCTCAACTTCTGGAACCAATAGCCGGCAAGCCCCGCAATTCCCATGATCACGAGATCCGCTGTCGATCCCGACAGGCTGAAGGTGCCGATGACAGCGAAGGTTATGATGAGCGGGAACAGAAGATCGTACGGCACGCGGAGCAACTGCACCCAAATACCCACCAGCGGTAGGTTCAAAACGAGCAGCATCACGTTGCCGACATACATGCTGACGATGATCGCCCAGAAGAGATCTGGATGTTGATTGAGGAACAGCGGGCCAGGCTGCACGCCGTGAATCTGCAGTGCGCCCAAAAGAATGGCCATCACGGCGTTCGCGGGCAGCCCGAGACTGAGTAGTGGAATGAATGCGCCGGCCGTCGCGGCATTGTTCGCGGTCTCGGGACCGGCGACACCTTCGATCGCACCCTCGCCAAACTGCTCCGGATGCTTCGAGCGCCGCTTCTCGATCGCGTACGAAGCGAACGATGAGATCACTGCACCGCCGCCAGGCAGTATCCCGAGCGCGAAGCCAAGAAATGTCCCCCGTCCTATCGGTCCAATCGAGCGGCGCCATTCCTCAGAATTGGGGAGAAGATTGGAAATCTTCGTCTTGATGACATCCCGCATTCCGCGGCTGCGATCGGCGATGGTGGAAATAATCTCGCCGAGCCCGAAGATGCCGATCGCGAGCAAGGCCATACTGATGCCGTCCATCAGACTGAGGCTACCCGCCGTAAAGCGCCTTTCGCCGGTCGTCATATCCACGCCGACCGTACCGATCATCAGGCCGACGACGGCCATGATACCTGCCTTGCTGCGCGAGCCCGTCCCCAGGAACGCGAGCAGGAACAGGCCCAGTACCAGCAGCGCAAAATACTCAGGGGGACCGAACGCAATCGCCAGCTTCGACAATGGCGGCGCAAGCAGCATCAACCCCACAACCGCGAATGTCCCTCCAATGAACGAGCCAATAGCTGATATCCCCAAGGCTGCGCCTGCGCGGCCCTTGAGAGCCATTTTGTACCCGTCGAGGCACGTTATGACCGACGATGCCTCGCCAGGGATCCGGATCAGGATGGATGTCGTCGAGCCACCGTACTGGGCTCCGTAGTAGATGCCAGCAAGGAGGATAATGGCCGAGGCTGGCTGGAGCTGGAATGTCACCGGAAGCAGGAGCGATATCGCACCCACCGGCCCCAGCCCCGGAAGGACACCGACCAGCGTGCCGATAAAGACACCGGTCAGGCAGAACATAAGGTTCTCGGCGGTCAAAGCGACAAGCGCATACTGTGCTACGGCTGAGAAGGTATCCATGGAACCCGTCCTATTCAGCCAAGCAGACCTGCCGGAAGCGAAACAGAGAGCAACCGATCGAATATCCAGTAGATCGGCACGGTCACAAACACCGCACACGCGATGGCGGCGACAATGCCCTTTCGAAGGACGAGCACATAGACAAGGACAAGGAATATGCCGGTCGATAGGAGGAAGCCGACCCGCTCGAAAGTCAGGGCGTATGCAAAATAGAGAGCGCAGAACACCGCAACCTGCGCGCCCTCCTCCCGGACGATTTCCACGATGAGCTTCGTATTGAAGCCTCCTCTGACCTGCTCGACGATCAAACCGACGGAGAGAATCGCAAGCAGCACGGCCAGGATGAGCGGGAACAAGCCGGGTCCCGGACTATTCACCGTACCGATCGGCAGCGTGAGCGACCACGGGATCATTGCGGCAGCAATGGCGAGCACGAGCACGCCACTGCAACGATCCTTGTCGTCGGAGGGAGTCATTTCTTTGCAAGACCCATCGACGGCGCGAGCTCGCTGTACCAGGCTTGGCGATCGTCGAGATGCTTCCGCATTCCGGCTGCATCGACTTCGGCAGGAATGACCTCGAGCCGTGTGAACTGCTCTTCGATCTCTGATCTGTACTTAGCCATTGCCTTACGATGTGCATCGAGAAGCTTGGTCTTGACGTCGTCGGGAATGCCCTTGGGCGCGGCCAGACCAAGCAGAAACGTCAGCTCCAGGGGTTGCCCGACCTCGGCAAGCGTCGGGATATACGGCGCACCGGCCAGGCGCGCCGGTGCCGTGCTCGCAAGAAAGCGAATCCCGCTTCCAGGCTTCATGCCGCCGATAACGGCGGGAACGGACATGTGTACTTGCCCGCCGAGAAGCGCAGCGTTGGCTTCCGGACTCGAGCGGAACGGGACGTACTTCAAACTTATGCCGACGTTTCGCCAGAGAAGCTCGGCAACAAAATGAGCAACCGTCCCCACGCCATATGATGCGTATGTGAGCTTGCCTGGTTGGCTCTTGGCCGCGGCCACAAAGTCCGCAAATGTCTTGTACGGCCCATTCTCCTGCACACCGAACAGAATGATACCTCTCCCATAGGCGAAGAGAGGATCGAAGCTTTCCAGGCTGTAGCCCGGATCACCCTGCGCGATACGCACAGTCACCATGGCGGAGTCTGTCGCTGCGAGAAGGGTATAGCCATCGGGCTGAGCATCTGCCACGAACTTGGCCCCGACAGCTGAGCCGGCTCCGGGCTTGTTGATGATCACGAACGGCTGACCAATGAATTCCGACCACTTGCTGCTCAGGAATCGCACAGACATGTCAGCGTTGCCGCCGGGAGGAAATGGAACGACTATTTGGATGGGTTTCGTCGGATAAGACTGCCCGAGCGCTGGAGCAGCTGGACCAAGCAGAGCGACACATCCGACCAAGAGAGCACGTACTGATAGAGCACACCTGAATAGCCACTTCATAAATACCTCCTTCTGGTACGCCTTGCCGATGCATTACCTCACTGCTCTCGATGGCATGCGGGTAGCGCTCTTGGCTCTGGAACGGCCCGCATGCGGCACGGGAAGCTGATCTGGATAGAGCCCGACGTGGGGGATGCCCCGGATCGCCTTGCGAATTATCTTCACGATCTCCAGCTGCCGGTCAGGGGCCATCCGATGGCGAAGAGCGGAAACGCTGATCGCGGCCACGATTCCGGAGTCATCGACGACAAGTACGCCAACACTGAAAATGTTGATGTCTGTTACCAGGCCCTCATTGATGGCGAAGCCCAGTGATCGCGATCGCGCAATCGTCGAGCGAACCAGATCGGGTGTTACGCCTATCTTCCTCAGTCGTGCGGACGTACGCTGGATGATGGCCTCGCACTCCTCGTCACTCATGTACATGAGTATCGCGAAGCCGGCCGCGCCGGCGCCGAGCGGCCGACACGCGCCGACATCGAGTGTGAGAGCCCGAACGGGATACTCGCCTTCCTGGCGCGCAAGACAGATGGTGTCGTCCGCACCCGAGTACATCTGCAGAAAGACCGTATCGTGTGTCTCCCTGGCAATCGTCTCGAGTGCTGGCTGAAAGAGATGGCGGATTGCAAACTGCTTATATGCCATCGCGGCCAGCGAAATGAGCTGCGGTCCCATTCGATAGCTCTTATCGGCGTCGCGATGGAGGACCATTCCTTCGGCAACGAGCGTGCGCAGCATGCGGTGCGCCGTCGCGGGATGCAGGCCTAGATCCTTGGCGACAGCGCTGAGACGGCATCCCCCCTCGCCTGCAGCAGACACGTAGCGGAGAACCTGGAAGCAGCGCTGAATGCTCTGCGCGCCTGCCGGCGACCCGGAACTGGCTCTTCGTGATGTCTGTGAGGGCACGCTCGCCACCCCGCGAACTAATCCCAAATATTTCAACTTTCGCAAAAAGCCACTCCGCCACAAATGTGTCAAGTAGTAATATTGATTATCATATTATGACAATAACAAGATGCATCAAATTCTCAGTCTGTGAAATTGCGGCGTGATGGATTTGCAAGCAGACCGACGCTTTTCCGCGCGATCGCGGATGAATTCCATGCCGAGATCATCGACCCGAGCGCGCACAAAATTGCGTCGCGATCGCGCAGGCAAGTCCCGCACGAGGAGCGGTTACCCGATGCAAGACCCGTATCTGTGCAGTACTTAGACGTCGGCTTGGAGCGGCAGCCTGATCGTTCGCCCACTTGCGCCGGACTGCGCCACCGCAACGGCAATTTCCACGCTCTTCATGCCATCATATCCGGTAGCCGCTGGCTCGCATCGACTCGCAATAGCGACGTGGAAATCATCGATCGTCCGCTTGAAGCAGTCCGAGGTATCATGCTGGCTGATCTCATCGGCTTGGCCGTCAATCTGCACTCTGAGATCACCGGCCAACCCTACGCGCGTCACGTTCGTGCCCGTAATGCGGCCTTGTGAGCCACAGATCTGAAGATCGTTGCGAGCGAATGGAAGCAGCTGGTCGGCTGTGACCTGAACCAACGCGCTGCAGTCCAGCTCAAACGTTGCCAGCGCCAGGTTGTCGAGAGCGGATCTCTCCTCAATCAACGTCTTTCCCGACACACTCACAACCTCACGACCGGTGATGAAACGAATGGCGTCGTATCCGTGTATTGCTACATTGAAAATCACGCCCAATCCCGCCGCGTGAGCATTTGATCGCCAGCCGGCAAGCGGCCGGTGCCCAAGACCAAGCGACATATGAATCAAGCGCAGACGGCCGAGAGCGCCGGAGGCCAGGATATCGCGCGCAGCGCGATATGCTGAAAACTGGCGTCCTTGAAAATTGGTAGCCAGCACGACGCCAGCCCTGCTGCATTCCTCGATGATGCTCGCGGCGCCGCCAACGGTCATCGCTAGTGGCTTGTCGCAAAGAACGTGCTTTCCCGCGCGGGCGGCGGCACGCGCATGATCGGCATGAAGCACATTGGGGCTGGATATATAGACGGCATCGACGCCGGGATGTGCCAGAACGGCCGCGATATCCGTGTAGTGTTCTTCCGCGCGATGCTTGTGCGCGAATGCGGCGACCTTGGATGGATCGCGACCGCAAACGGCGATCAGAGATCCGCCGGCGGCGGTAATTGCCGGCGCCATGACGGCGTCCGCAAACCGCCCTGTGCCAATGATCGCCCAGCCTGTCATGCTGATCTTCTCTCCGGCTTTCTTCAGAACGCGGCTTACATCAAGATCTCGATGCTTGGCGTCAGCTCATGGTGAGTCCGCCATTCGGGCTGAGAACTTGCCCCGTGAAATACGAGCCTTCATCCAGCACTAGAAAGAGAACTGCATTCGCCATATCCCTCGGCTGACCCAGCCGACGGAGTGGCAGGCGCGCAATGTATTCGGCATCGATACCAGGCGCGGTGCTGAGCATCTCCGTCTCCGTTGCCCCAGGCGCGAGACAGTTGACGTTGATACCCAGAGGGCCGAGTTCGATCGCCACTGATTTCGTGAGTCCTACCACGGCCGCCTTGGAGGCAACGTAGGCCGGCTTACCGCGACCCGTAATCCACTGCTGGGACGCAACCGTCACGATCTTTCCCGATTTGGCCGCGACCATGTGCGGCGCCACGGCATGGATCACGTTGAACGTGCCCGTCAGATTGACAGCCACGACCCTGTCCCAGGTTTCCCCCGTCAGTTCAAGTAGAGGCGTTCTGCTCGGGACGCCTGCCGCGGTGACGGCGATATCGATTTGGCCGCATCGTGCAATCACCCCAGCAACCGCTGCGTCGACCGCTCGACGGTCGGCAACATCAGCACCGAGCGACAGTGCCTTTCCGCCGGCGGCCGCGATTTCAGCAACGACACCTGCCGCGCGGTCCGGGTGTGGCGGCTCGTCGAGATGAATGATTGCGACGGTGGCTCCTTCCCGCGCGAGCGTTAAAGCGACTTCGCGTCCGATACCCTGACTGCCGCCAGTAACGAGCGCTACTTGGTCTTTGAGTCGGCGATCCATCGCGCTGTCCCTTCAAGGCTCCAGCCTGCAAGGGAAACGCTCAGGCGACATGATGTCAACATGCGATCTGAAATTTCACATTATGATACAATGACATACGAGGCGCGCATCAGGGCCGGCTACTTCAGAAGCTCCGGGTGAAATCCGCGAGCATCGCGCCCGACTGAAGCAGCACGCAGGTCGGTCGGGCGCACAAAGGCGAAGGAAAGGCGGCGGGTGGCTCAAGAAGCAGGCGGAGCGGCAGCCGCGCAAGTCTCAGCCAGCCAGCATCGAGGCAGGCAACTTGGTTAGTCGCAGCTCGAGATCGAAGGTGAAGTTCTCGATATGCTGATCCGTCGCACGAATCGCTTCGGCGATGTCGCGGTTCTCGATCGCGCGGACCATTTTGAGATGTGAGTCCTCGAAGGATTCCGGCGTGTGTCCCCTGAAGACCTGAGGATACCAGAGGATCGTCAGGCGCGGAAGCAGCGTGCGCATGACGGCGACGAGCGTCGAATGGCCCGATGCCTCACAGATCCCCAAATGGAACTTGAGATCGAGATCAATGAGCTTCATCGCATCCCGAGCCCGATGTGCTTCACGCATCTGCGCCGCAAGATCGCGCAGATGAGCCACGATTTTCGGGTCGCTCGCAAGCGCTGCATTCCCAATTGCGAAATACTCGACCTGCCGACGCAGCGTGACGATCTCCGCAATCTCCGTCTTGTCGATGCGCACGACCCGCGCCCCTGAATAGGGACGGATCTCGAGAAGCCCTTCCCGCTCGAGAATTCGAAGCGCTTCTCGCGCCGGCCCCCGGCTAACCCCAAGCTCCTGGGCAAGGTCACGCTCCTTTACGCGGTCGCCCCCGCCCAGCCGCCCCGCTGCAATCTGGGACCGCAAATGGTGGGCGATGCGGTCCGGGGTCGTTGATGTTGTCATTTCTTTCCCTCGAGCGTCTCCGGTGCATCCATACCGAACGGTTTCGATTGTGTCATCTTTCTTCCATTTGGTAGACCAAAAATGACATTTGGATTGACAATAGTGGGCAGATGGAGACTAATTGAGAAGCCCGACGGAATTGAGGGGTGGGGGCCGATGGACTACACGCGCGTATTTGTTGGCGGAGTTTGGAAGAGACCCTCCAGCGGCTCCTCCTTCGATAGCATCGATCCCTACTCAGCTCAGGCCTGGGCTTCGTTTCCCGATTGCGATGATCTCGATGTCAACGAGGCGGTAGCCGCCGCGAAGTCCGCCTTCGAGCGCGAGCCATGGCGGTCGGACGGCTTTCTGCGCGCTCGATTGATGTTTCGTCTCGCCGATCTGCTTGACCGGGAGGCGGAACGTCTCGGCGCCATCGAGAGTCGCGATAACGGCAAGACGGTGCGCGAGAATGTTGGACAGGCGCACTTCGCCGCCCGGGTATATCGGTACTTTGCCGGCCTCGCCGACAAGATCGACGGCCGTGTCGTCCCCCTTGATACGGCCAACACCTTCGATTTTACAGTGTGCGAGCCCTATGGGGTCTGCGCCCTGCTGCTCGCCTGGAACTCACCCCTTCAGCTTCTCGCGAACAAACTTGCGCCGGCTCTCGCTGCCGGTAACACGGTCGTCATAAAGCCATCCGAGGTCGCGCCTGCCTCGGTTCTGGAATTCGGAAAGCTGATCGAGGAAGCTGGGTTTTCTCCTGGGATCGTCAACATCATCACGGGCCTGGGGCCACATGTCGGACGTAGACTTGCCGAACATCCCGACGTGGAGCTCGTGAGTCTCACGGGTGGCGTAAGCACCGGCCGGGCCATCGCTGCGATCGCCGCCCAAGCTCCCAAGAAAGCTGTTCTTGAGCTCGGAGGCAAATCTCCGAACATCATTTTCGAAGATGCCGATCTGGACCAGGCCGTGAAAGGGGCGGTAGCCGGTATCTTCAATGCTTCCGGGCAAACCTGCATCGCCGGTTCTCGACTTCTCGTACAGGAGAGTATCGCTGACGAGATCGTTGATCGATTGTCGGCACGCGCACGCACCATCCGACTGGGTGATCCTGCCAATCCCACGACCGAAATGGGGCCTCTGGCAACAGAGCCGCACATGCGGCGCGTGCTCGGCTTCATTCAGTCAGCGGTCGAAGAAGGGGCGAAAGTAGCGACGGGCGGCAGTCGGGCGATCCGCGACGATCTTCGGCGCGGCTTCTTTGTCGAACCGACCATCCTTACCGGCGTGTTACCCCACATGAGGATCGCGCAAGAGGAAGTGTTCGGTCCGGTGCTGAGCGTGCTCCGCTTTCAGAGCGAAGCGGACGCCGTCGCCATCGCCAACCAAACTGAGTTCGGCTTGGCCGCGGGCATCTGGACCAGCAACCTCGATCGCGCCCTGACCGTTTCACGCGCGATCCGTGCTGGCACCGTCTGGGTCAATACCTACCGCTCATCGTCGCCAGCAGCCCCCTTCGGCGGTTTCAAGCGCAGCGGCCTCGGCCGGGAGCGCGGCAAGGAGGCACTCCTCGACTATCTGCAGACGAAGAACGTGATGATTGCGCTCGGCGCCGCCACCAGCAAGTCCCAGTCGATACACGCATGACCATCCCTTCTGGCGTACTCGTAGGCGTAGATGTCGGTGGGACCTTCACCGACTGCATACTCATCGATGTTGCGGCAGAGACCATCCGCATCGCGAAAGTTCCGTCGACGCCCGAGGATCAATCGCTCGGCGTGGTCAGTGGGATCGACCGCTTCTTCGACGACAAAGGCTCGTGGAAATTCGACGTACTTGTCCACGGCACGACCGTAGCCACGAATGCCGTAATCGAGCGCACGGGCGATACCGTCGCGCTCGTTACCACCTTCGGGTTTGGTGACGTACTCGAGCTCAGGCGCCGCGATCGACCGCATCTCTTCGGATTGCACGGCACGTACGATCCGATCGTGCCTCGCAATTTCGTGGCGGAGGTTAGAGAGCGGATTTCCGCAGCGGGCGAAACTGAAGAAGAGCCGGATCGCGAAGATCTCGACGCTGCCGTGGCCATGATCAGGAAAGCTGGCATCTCATCGGTCGTTGTCTCCTTCATCAATTCCTACGCCAATCCGAAGAACGAGCTGGCGGCAGCGGCTTACATTCGCCATCAGGCGCCGGAGATTCAGGTCACCTGCGCCTGCGACGTGAGCCGCGAACATCGTGAGTTCGAGCGCACGTCCACGGCGACTGTCGATGCCTACATTCATCGCAAGATGAAAGGCTATCTGAGCGCGCTGAAGAGGCGTGCGCGGGGGCGTGGCTTCGCCCAAGACATCTGGGTCAGCCAATCCAATGGCGGCCGCATGTCCCTGGAGGTTGCAGCAGAATCTCCCGTCAAGACGCTCCTTTCCGGACCTGCCGCCGGCATCGTGGCTGGGCAGCACATTGCGCAGTTGGCCGGATATCGCAATGCCGTGACGATGGACATGGGCGGCACCAGCCTCGATGTGGGCGTGCTGGTCGACGGTCGGGTTGCCATGCTTCCGGAGCGCTCAATCGAGTTCGGCATACCCATTCGCTTGCCGATGGTCGACATCCAAACCATCGGGGCCGGCGGTGGCAGTATTGCGCATGTCGACCTCGAAGGTCTGCTCGAAGTTGGCCCCGAAAGCGCGGGCGCCATTCCTGGTCCTGCCTGCTATGCCAAGTCCGGGACACGTCCGACCATTACGGATGCGAACCTCCTTCTTGGGCGCCTGGGGGAGAGCAGGGCGCTTGGTTCCGGTTCCGCACTGAAGCTTCGACGCGATCTCGCCGAACGCGCTGTTGTTGACGGAGTCGGTTCACTTGGCGGCACGCCGATCGAACTCGCCAAGTCGATCGTCAACGTGGCTGTTCGTAAGATGGCTTCCTCATTGCGCCTTGCGACGACGGAGCGTGGCCTCGATCCTGACCAGTTCGTACTCGTCTGCTACGGGGGCGCCGGTCCGCTCCATGTTTGCGACGTTCTCAAGGAAGTACCGTTTCGAGAAGCGATCGTCCCCCTGCTTCCAGGGATTACCTGCGCACTCGGCTGTCTCATTGCGGAGGCAAAGTACGACTTCGTACAAACCGTCGATGCAAACCTGCACGATCTCGCCCCATCGGCAATTCCAGACATCATCGCCAGCCACGTGCGTGCCGGCAGCGCGCTTCTCCAACAGCACCAGATCGACGACGCCTCTTGCGCCGTTCTGGCCGAAGCCGAAATGAGGTTCCAGGGTCAGACGCATACCATCACCGTACCCCTCAATACCCAGGACCTTTCGGCAACCGCGATCCTCAAGGTGATGGAGGCAAACTATCTTCGCCGGTTCGGTCGCATGTTCTCCGGCAGAGCGCCCGTTGTCAGTTCGATCCGGACGACAGTTATCGGGCCTGCTCCTTCGCTCTCGCTCGAAACGCTCAGCACCAAAATCGCGCAGGATCGTCGCGCAGGAAAGCCAGGCGCCCCGATCATGTGGCGCGCCCTGCATCTCGATCGAGGCAGCGTCGAGTGCCCCGTCTACGCGCGCGACGATCTGCGGGTCAGCCAGGAAGTCTTCGGCCCTGCCATCATAGAGCAGAGCGACACGACCTGCTTCATCGACAAAGGCTTCCGTGCGCGCGTCGACGAGCACCTCAATATCCGCATCCAGGCCGAACAGTAGAGGAGGCATGGTGCAATGACCGAGATGCGCCCATCAGGGCCTCAACAGGTAAGTCGATCCGAACGAACTCCTTCAAAGGGCTCCTCTCTCGATCTGACCAAACTCGCCCTGTTGCGCGGTGCTCTACGTGCCGCTGCCGACGAGATGGACACTATCCTGAAGCTGACCGCCTTCTCTCCAGTCATCGCCGAGGGCAACGATCGGGCGAGCGGCATCTTTCATCCGATCCGTGGCGGCGTCATCACACAAGGCGAGGACGGATTGCCTGGCTTTGTCGGAAACATGCAGTTCGCTGTGCAGCATGTTCTCTCCACGGTCGATGAGCTTGCCGACGGCGACGTGGTGATCGTGAACGATCCCTATGAATGCGGCACTCACCTTATGGACATGAAGCTCGTCGCGCCGGTCTTTGCTGACGGCGTTCTCGTCGCCTTCGTGTCCAACACGGGGCACTGGCCGGATGTCGGCGGAAGTGTTCCCGGCGGATTCAGCGCGCGCGCCACCGAGATCTATCAGGAAGGTGTACGGATACCTCCTCTCAAGCTGATCGAGCGCGGGCATCTCAACCGAGCGCTGCGCGACCTCATGATCACCAATATGCGGATTCCCGAGGAGCGGCTCGGAGACCTCGACGCCCAGCTCAATGCGCTGGAGAAAGGGCGCCAGCGCGTCGTCGAGATCGTGCAGCGGTTCGGATTGGAGACCGTTCGACGCGGCATAGATGAACTCGCCGATCGCTGCGAGCAAGCAATGCGCCATCGGCTCCGTCAACTCCCGGAAGGCCGCTACGAGTTCGAGGACTTCCTGGACAATGATGGCATCGACGATACGCCGCTGACGATCAAGCTCGCGGTCGTGATCCGTGACGGGACAATTCTGTTCGATTTCACGGGTTCGTCTTCCCGTTGTCGGGGACCGATGAACAATCCGGCCAGTAACACGAAATCGGCGTGCTTCGTCGCATTGAAGCACGCTTTTCCCGACATTCCGATCAACGAAGGTGCGCTCCGGCCGATAGAGTTCCGAATTCCCGAGGACTCATTTCTGTGCGCGCGCTTTCCTTCGCCGACATCGGGAAGCTCGGCCGAGGTATGTCAGCGCATCATCGATACTTGCTTCGGCGCCTTCGCGCAGGCGTTCCCCAACCAGAGCTATGCGCAAGCGTTCTCCACGTCCGCAAACCTGGGCATTGGCGGCCTCGATCCAGCAACGGATCGACGCTACGTGCTCTACATCTATCTCGGCGGCGGACTGGGCGCGAGCGTTAAAGGCGATGGCCTCTCGAACTCGACCGCCACGCACAGCACGGCGCGAGTCGCACCAATGGAAATCATCGAGCGCGCCTATCCGTTCCGCGTGCGGCGATATGCTCTGCGAAGGAATTCGGGCGGTCCAGGCCGCTTTCGAGGCGGCCTTGGCATCGTGCTGGAACTCGAGCTGCTACGCGGGGAGGCCGTCGCTTCCGTCGTCGCAGATCGCACCCGTCAAGGTCCGAGAGGCGCGCGAGGTGGTGGCGACGGCAGCCCGGCCAAATTCAGCTTCGTGTGCCGCAACCAGCTTCACGTACCGACATTCGGTGGCAAGGACCAGGATATCAAACTCAGTCCCGGCGACCGCATCATCATCGAAACGCCCGGCGGCGGTGGTTGGGGTGCCCCCTCCGAACGGGCACGAGCGAGCATCGAGGCGGACATTGCTCGCGGCTACTACGACAGCGCCACCGCCAAGGCACTCTTTCCAAGAAGACTCGCATGACGGAGACCACAATGACAGGGAGCTCTCATCCCGCGCCGATAAAGGACCACGCCCAAGGCATAGCATACATCGGTGGCCGCTTTCTTCCTGCTGCCGAAGCCACGGTCTCCGTCTTCGACCACAGCTTCCTTTATGGAGACGGAGCGTTCGAAAGCATCGTTTTCCGGCGTCGCCGTTTCTATGCCTTCGAGCCTCACTACAACCGGCTCGTCGACTCCTGCCGCTACATCAAGCTCAAGCTGCCGGAGGATCACGACGCGCTGCTCAGAATGGCGAACGAGCTCGTCCGCCGGAATGATGTCGACAACGGTTATCTCCGCATCGTCGTCAGCCGAGGTGAAGGGTATCCCCTTTCGGACCCTCGCAAGGCGTTCAAGCCGATCATCGTTGCAACGATCCAGCGCGAGCCACCCAATAAGAAACCTTCCAACGGGATCCGCCTGATCGTAGCGTCGACGCGCCGCACGCCTGCGGACTCCTTGGATCCGCGCGCGAAGCTCAACAACTACGGCAACCACATCATGGCAAAGCTCGAGGCTATCGGCGCCGGTGCCGATGACGCCATCATGCTCGACCGCAACGCCAATGTGGCCGAGCTACCGGGATGCAACATTTTCACCGTGTCCCGCGGCGTGGTCACCACGCCTCCCGCCGGCAACATTCTTCTCGGCATCACGCGGGCAACTGCGCTGAGCTTGCTGCGTAGCGGTGACATAAAAGGCGTCGTCGAAGCACGAGAGGCGCACCTCGGTCCCCTCGATCTCTACGCAGCCGATGAAGTTTTCGTCACTGGCACAGGTACCGGCATTGCTTTCGTGTCCGAGATCGATGGTCGCAAGATCGGCGAGGGAAAGATAGGCCCTATCGTATCGCAGCTCTCCACCGCATACGACAACGCGCTCGAACGCGGTGACAATTTCATCCTTGGTGGTAGCTCTAATTAGGGAGTGCAGTAGTCATGAAGCCCACAGGTTTCATTCGGAAGGCCATGAGGCGCGCCGCGTCGCTGTCGTTTGCAGCCTTGGCGACGATGCTTTCGGCCCAAGCGCACGAGGTTCAGGCTGCCGATCCCATCAAAATCGGTGTCACGCTGGCCATGTCTCCTCCCGGGTCGGTCATACAAGGCACACAGTTGCGCGATGGCCTCAGCATCGCGCTCAAGATGATCAATGATCAAGGTGGCGTCCTCGGTCGCCCCGTAGAACTCATCTACGAGGATACGCAGGGCATTCCGGAGAAGGCGCGCGCAGCGGCCGAAAAGCTCATCACCAAGGATGGTGTGGTTGCCATCACCGGAGAGCATCAGAGCTCGAGCGGGCTTGCTGCGATCGAGGTCGCGCACCGCTATCACATTCCCTATCTCAATTCGAATGCATGGTCGGATGCCATCCGTTCGAAGGGCTACCCAGAGGTCTTCAACCCCGGCAACTACAATACCCGCGTCGCATTGGCCGTCGCTGAGGTCATGGCGAATCTGAAATTGAAGCGGATCGTTGCGATCGCAGAGAAGACCGACTACGGCATTGGCCTCGCCGAGCTCATTCGCGACCTGCTAAAGGAGCGGTCGCCCGGCACCGAGTACAGCTACATAACCGTGGACCGCGCCGGCAAGGACTTCCTGCCCGTCATCCTACCACTGCGCGCTAATCCGCCGGACGCTATCGTGCAGCTTCTGCTCCCCCCGGCAGCCTATATCATGATCAATCAGCTGCACGAGCAGGGCGTCGCGCCAAGCAACAAGACTTGGCTCTACGAGGCTTCAGGCGTCGCCGACTATCCGGATTTCTGGAAGAATGTGCAGGATGCCGCCAAGGGCATGCTGACCTTCGGCCTCTACCATCCGGAGATGCCCCTGTTGCCGCTTGGCAAGTCAGTTGCCGCAGCCTATCAGGCTGGCACTAATCGGCCCCTCAACCGCCTGATGTTCCAGGGTGCGGATAGCCTCTTCCTGATTGTGGAAGCGATCAAGACGGCAGGCTCCACGAAACCCGATGCCATGATCGCTGCGCTGCAGAAGACCGAGTGGGTCGGAACCCGCGGAACTGTCACCTTCTCCAATGAAAAGGGCTTCAAGTTCCAGCAGTGGCTCAACGTACCCTACGTCACACTGCAGGTAACGAAGGTCAATCAGCCGATCGACGAGATGCAGCTTGTACAGGGGCCGGGCAAGCCGCTCGATCCGGCGAAGCTCACCAAGGCAAAGTGATCCTCTAAGCTGGCGCATCGATCTTCGGAGCACGCGGCGTTGTCGCGTGCTCCGAATGGAGACTTGAATGCTCGTCGCCGATCTCGTGATCAACGGCCTCATTATAGGCTTTCTATATGCGCTCATGGCGATCGGCTTATCGCTGATCTTTGGCGTCCTCAGGATCGTCAATTTCGCACATGGCGAATTCTATATGGTCGGCGCATACGCCTACTCTCTCATCACGCTGTCTTCCGGCATCTCCCCGTGGTTCGCACTTCCGCTTGCATTCTTGGCTGGAAGCCTCGTCGGCCTCGTCAGCGAGCGGCTGCTCGTACGCCCGCTCTATGCCGGTTACGCGAACTGGGGCTTCATGCGCGACGAGTATGCTGTCATCGTTACATTCGGCCTGTCGCTCCTCCTCATCAGCCTCGCCGATAAAATCATCGGCCCCTTCTCCTACCGTGGACCGACACTCCTTCCGCCCAGCCGGATAGAGCTTGGGCCTTTTCTGCTCAACGGCAACCGCCTTCTGGCTGCGGCACTGGGCATTGCCATTCTGGCCATCGCGGTTGGCTTCGTGCGCTATTCCTATTGGGGCAAGCAAATTCAGGCCGTCGCGCAGAACCGCCTCGGGGCGTCATTGGCCGGCGCGAATGTCAACGTCGTCAGTAGCCTGGTGTTTGCCATCTCGGGTGGTCTGGCGGCGCTCGCCGGTGCATTGCTTGCTCCCTTCATTGCAGCGACGCCCGACGTCGGTTTGTTTCCCGCAGTCAAATCCTACGTGATCGTTGTTCTCGGCGGCCTTGGCTCCATCCCGGGGAGCATCGTGGCGAGCCTCCTTCTCGGCGTCGTGGAAAGTCTCGCGGCTGTCTATATCTCCTACGACTATCGCGACACGTTTGGATTGGTTGTGCTGATCGTAGTGCTGCTCTTCCGGCCACAGGGCCTTTTCGGCCAGAAGGGACGCGAGGTCTGATCGTGGATACCAGACGTCGCCTGAAACTCGAACTTCGGGTTGCTGCCTTCCTGCTGGGGATCATTGCACTCATACCGGTGGTAGTGAGCAACGACTACTGGCTCGGTGTGCTCATTGTGTCGATGTACTTCGCAATGGTTGCGACCGGTTGGAATATCCTCGCCGGATACACGGGCCAGTTTTCATTCGCCCCGGCCACCTTCGGTATGCTCGGAGCTTATGTGACGGGGCTTGCCGGGTTCCACTTCGGGCTTCCGGCTTTCGCAGGGATTCCTGCGGCTATCGTTGTCAGCGCGATGATCGGCTTTTTGCTAGGGCGCATCGTCCTGCGCCTGCACGGCCCCTATCTCGCTCTCACGACTCTCGCGTTTGCGGAGGTTGTACGCGCGGCCATCAGCAATTCGATGAGTATCACGCGCGGCGATCTGGGGCTCAACGTGGAAGCCATTCCAGTCTCTCGTGTCGGATACTACTATTTCTTTCTCGGTGCTCTCCTTCTCGTCGTCTCTATGACATTTGGGCTTTTGCGCTCGAGAGCAGGCCTTTTTCTTCAGGCCATCCGAGATGATGAGATCGCAGCATCGAGCCGCGGCGTGAACGTGGTTACCTGGAAGGTCGTGGCCTTCACGCTCAGTGCTGCAATTGGCGGACTCGCAGGGGCGCTGTACGCGCATTTCGCCCAATTGATCAGTCCGGAACTCGGCCTCCTTTCTCAGAGCGGCATGATCGTGAGCATGGTGGTCATCGGAGGCATGGGCTCTCTCGTCGGCCCGCTGGCAGGCGCCTTTTTAGTATATTATTTGTCGGAGCTTCTACGTGATGCGGGTGGCTATCAGCACATCGTCTTCGCTCTGCTGGTGATCATCTTCGCAAGATTCTTCAGGGAAGGCCTCTGGGGATTCACGCGTGCACTCACTCCCGTCGCGGCGATTCCATCGCCGACTGTGGCTGAGACGAACTCCAAATCCGACGGCGATCGATCAATCTCGGTAGGGCGCGTTGCGCCACCTGACGCGTCGACGTCATCGCCCATCCTGAGCGTTGAGGCCCTCAGCAAGAACTTCGGCGGCCTGCAAGCGGTGAAAAGCGCATCGTTCGACGTTGCAGAGGGTGAGATCGTCGGCCTGATAGGACCAAACGGATCGGGGAAGACGACGCTGCTCAACATCCTGAGCGGTCACTATCGCGCAGATACAGGAGTGGTGCGCCTCGACGGTCAAGCGGTACAGAATGCCCGCACCAACGAGTTGGCGGGCAAAGGCCTTCTACGGATGTTCCAGCTGACGCGGATCTTCCGGCGGATGTCCGCGTTCGACAATCTCATGGTTGCGGGGCGCGCGCTCGGGCTGAGTGAGAGCGAGGCCCAGAGGCGCGCAAATGCACTACTCCAGGATCTGGGGCTCACGGGGGTGGCCCATCTCGATGCCGGGCGGCTGTCCGGTGGGCAAGCAAAGCTTGTCGAGTTTGGCTGCTGCTTCATCGTTCCGCCACGCGTCGTATTGCTCGATGAGCCGTTCGCCGCCATCCACCCGACCATAAAAGACGTCATGGCGAAATTTATCCTCAAGCGGAATGCTCTGGGGCAGACATTCGTTATCGTAAGCCATGACATGCCGATCATAGCGGAGCTTTGCACCACTGCTGTCTGCATGAACGCAGGAGAGGTGATCGCTGCCGGCAAAACGCGCGATGTCTTGAGCAATCCGCTCGTGATTGAATCCTACCTTGGCGAAGAGCATGACCGCGCTACTCACTCTTGATCACGTTACGGCAGGCTTCGTCTCCGACATCGATATCCTCCAGGATGTATCCCTCGAGGTCGCGGAGGGTGGCATCACCGGACTCATCGGCCTCAATGGCGCGGGGAAGTCGACGATCATGCGGACCATATGCGGCTTTCTAAAGCCGAGGTCCGGCCGAATTTTCTACGGTGGCGACGACATCACCGGCATTGCCCCGCATTCTGTCATCCGGCGGGGCATTTGGTACATACCTCAGGAGTCGAGTCTTTATCCTCAGATGACCGTCAGCGATAATCTGTCACTGCCGCTGCATCATCTACGCCGAAGTGGCACATTGTCTCGTGGCGAAGTGAACCGTCGCCTCGATGAGGCAACGACTCGATTTCCGGTACTCAAGACCAAGTGGTCTGCCCACGCAGGCGATCTCAGCGGTGGACAACAGAAGCTCGTCGAGTTTGCGAAAGCGTTCGTCATTCGCCCGCGCCTTTGCCTCATAGATGAGCCCAGTATCGGACTCTCACCTAAAGTGGCTGCCGAGATCTATGACTGCATCGACTCGTTTGTGTCGGACGCGATGACCGTGCTCTTGGTTGATCACAATGTCAGGCGTGTCGTGAGGACAGCGCATCACGTATATGTCCTGAGCCTTGGCCAGATCACGGCCTCGGGTAGCCCTGCTGACTTTGCCGGTGATCTTCATGAGCAAGTCAAGGGTTGGTTGGGTATTGAATTCTAATTGCCCGACATGAGTTGGATCACATTCCGACTGGGCTAAGCGGGCATTGCCGCAATCAGTCGACGAGAGAGGTGCGTGATAATGGCCTTGTCCCCCGAAGTGAGGCCGGGGTTGAGTTTCGAATCGGGCTATTTCCAATCTCTCGAACGGAGACGTGGACATGGCACGGAAGGGACGATCGACCGAGGAGATCATCTCGGCGCTGCGTGAAG
>Ga0182740_1000774_pt1 | contig 27223 bp, 26 predicted proteins | sample eDN5th37CKraftBY_FD_128872 | JGI IMG/M metagenome (GOLD analysis project Ga0182740, IMG submission 128872) | Enriched backyard soil microbial communities from Emeryville, California, USA - eDNA 5th pass 37_C Kraft BY (version 2) (version 2) | ecosystem: Environmental > Terrestrial > Soil >...
CGGAATCTCGACATCGCGATGGTCGACAACCGCAAGGACGCCAACGTCACCGTGACGCTGATTCGCGACCGCGACATCGAGAAAACCATCCGACAATTCTACGGTCGCGAGCAGGCCGCACGGATCGTCAAGTCGCTGGAGCCGCAATGCCTTTCAGGCTTCCGCAAGGACGACCTGTACCGCATCCAGCATTCGGACGTGATCATCGCCGTCGACGCTGGCGAATTCATCTTTCTCGACTGCGTCTACGAGGAACTGTTGCAGGCGCTCGGACCGATCAATGATGACGACGCATTGCCGTTCACGATGTTCAACGACGATGTCCAGATGGGCTTCTTCGACATCTACGATCAGTATTTGCTCAACATCCTGTACGATCCGCGCATCCGCGCAGGCATGACCAAGGAGCAGGTTAAGGAATTGCTGCCGCAGATCCTTCCGGACGTGCGAGCCTGGATCACGAAGGTGAACGGGCTGAAGGAGCCCTGATCGTCGTCCGCGACGCTCGACCGGAGCGCTACAATCCCTTCAGCCAGTCGATGATCTGCCCGCGTGACTGGTACGGCGTCGACAGATGCATGCTTGCCGTGACCGAATATTTGCTCTTCGGATGCCTGACGCCGCGCCCATAGACATAGTCCTTGCCGTGCAGCACCATCGGATCGGCAATACCGACGATCCACAACAGCGGCACGTCGTCCATTGCAGCCGCGTTCTTCGGCATCACCGCAGGTCCGTCCGGATCGAACATCGACAGATAGACTTCCGGCGTTGCGCGAACCTGGAACGGGATTCCCTGCGCAAGGTCCGGAAACGACGTGCGCACCTGGCCCTGGCCGGCGGCGACCATCTTCCTTGCCTGTGCGATCGCCCCGCCCGTGCGGGCGCGCAAAGCCCAGGCTTCCGGCAGGTGCCCCGGCGCAAGCGCCACAATGCCATGCAGTCCCTTGCGCCGCGCCCCGTATCCGATAGCCGCATTCGCGCCGAGGCTGTGTCCGATGACGACGATCTTCTGCGCTCCGGCCTTCCTGAGCCGCTCGGCTGCGCTATCGATCTCGGACATCGCCTGTTCGTAGGTCGCGTCATAAATGCGGCGCGCCGACCACGGCATCTCCGGGGCGTCCACCAAAGCGCCTTCGCGCTTCAGCGATTCATGCAGCCCCTCGATCATGGTGGTCGGGGTGCCGCCCTTGCCGTGGATCAGCACAATGCCGAAACCGGACAGGTCATGCTGGGCGCGCGCCGGTGCAGCATCCACGACGGCCGCGAACGCGGCGAACAGTCCGAAGACGATGTCCTGGAAGCGCAGACGCATGATCCTGGGCCTGGTCCGAATCATGGGGAGCCATCATAGGCAGCCATCGGCTGCAGCGCGACCCCGCATGGAAGCCGGATTTTTCTCAGGAAAACGCCTATTCGGAGACGCCAATGAGGCCGGCCAGCCGCTCCGGATCGTCCCGCAGCGGCTTGGACGGTCCGTCATAGACGACCCGGCCCTTGTCCATGACGATCGTGCGCGGCGAAAAAGCGAGCGCAACCCGGCTGTTCTGCTCCACCAGCACAATGGTCAGGGCGCCCTCGTCGCGCAGCTTCCCCAGCACCTCGGCGAGGGTCTCGACGAGGACCGGCGCCAGCCCCTCCGTCGGCTCATCCATCAGGAGGACGGACGGATTGGTCATCAGCGCGCGGGCGATCGAGAGCATCTGTTGCTCGCCGCCGGAAAGCTGGTTGCCCATATTGCCGAGCCGCTCGCGCAGGCGCGGAAACAGTTCGAAGATCCGCGCCTCCGTCCAGTAGCCGGGTCGAGCCGCGATCTCGAGATTCTCGCGCACGGACAGCGAGGGGAATATCTCGCGCTCCTGCGGAACGAGACCGATCCCCTTGAGCGCCCGTTGATAGACCGGCAGGTGTGTCACCGGATTGCCGTCGAGCAGCACATCACCGCTCTTGACGTTGGTATGCCCCATGGCGGTGACGAGCAGCGTGGTCTTGCCGACGCCATTGCGGCCGATGATGCTCACGCTCTCGCCCGGCGCGACGGAAAGATCGATGCCTTCGAGCACCACGGTATCACCGTATCCGGCAGACAGGTTTTTCCAGGCGAGCGCGCTAGCCATGTGCAGCCTGCCCCAGATACACGGCACGGACATCGGCGTTGGCGCCGATTTCCTTCGGCGTGCCTTCCGCAAAGATGCGTCCACCAACCAGCACCGTGATGCGCTCGGCGAACCGGAACACGAGATCCATGTCGTGTTCGATGATCAGCACACCGATATCCTTTGGCAATCGTGCGATCGCATCGAGAATGATATGGCTCTCCGCGCTCGGAACGCCCGCCGCGGGCTCGTCGAGCAGCAGAACCTTGGGTGCAAGCCCGAGCGCTATCGCGATCTCGACGAGCCGCTGGCGGCCATAGGGCAATTCGGAAATCCTGTGGCTCGCCACATCCTGCAGCTTGAGCATCTCGAGAAGCGCCATCGCGGCGTCGATAACATCCTTGCGCTTGCCCGCCGGCCTGAACATCGTCGGCGCAGCGCCGAGTTGCTCGGAAACCGGGATGTAGACATTCTCGAGCACAGACAAGCCGCGGAACAGCCGGTTGATCTGGAAGGTACGCGCTATACCGCGCTTCACCCGCTCGGCTTGCGCGACCTGCGTGATGTCCTCGCCATTGAGGAAGACCTGCCCCTCGGTGGGGGTGAGGACGCCCGTCAGCAGGTTGATGAAGGTTGTCTTGCCGGCGCCGTTCGGACCGATCAGCGCATGACGCGCGCCCTTCGTCAGCTGAAAATTGATATTGCTCGACGCAACCAGTGCGCCGAAGGTCTTGCTGACGTTGCGCGCTTCAAGCAGCATTTGCGTCATGGCACGGCACGCTTGCCGCGGAAACGGCTCGTAATGGCATCGGCAATGCCGAGGATGCCGTTGCGCGCGCCGAGCGCGATGATGACGAGCATCAATCCAAGCCCGAGCTGCCAGGCCGTCGGATAGAGCTTTGCGAGGTAATGCGACAGCACCATGTAGGCGACGGCTCCGACAAAGGCGCCGTAAAGCCGCCCGTACCCGCCGAGCACCAGGATAATCAGGACCGTCGCGGCGCGATCCAGGCTGAATGTCGACATGTTCACGTAGGCATTGGCCTGCGCCCACAGCGCCCCGGCAACGCCCGCGATCGCGGCCGAGAGCGTGTAGCAGATCACAAGTCGCTTTCGCACCGGCGCACCGACCGCATGCATGCGCAGCGTGTTTTCACGGATGCCGGTGAGGCTCTCCCCGAACGGGGAATACACAATAGTGCGCACCACGACGAAGCCGATGAACAGGACGCACAGGATGTAGATGTATTGCGTGGACGGGATCAGCGGGTTGAAATCGAATGTCCCGAAGATCGGATCGATCGGGACGGTATCGAGACCGTCATAGCCCCCGGTCCAGGCCTGACCGAGATTGGCGGCCTCCTCCAGCAGCAGCATCATGCAGAGCGTGAGCATGAGTAATGTGAGCCCGGTGGTCCGCAGCAGGATCAGTCCGGAGATCAGACCGAAGATGCCGGCCGCTACAGCGGCAATCACGAGACCGCTCAGCGGCTCGGTCCAGATGCCGTGATGCGCCAGCATGCCGACAGTATACGCGCCGATACCGAAGAAGGCCGCGTGTCCCAGCGTAACGATGCCCGCATAGCCGAGCACCAGATCGAGCGACAGCGCGAACAGGATCACCACGAGGATCTCGTTGCCGATCCCGAGGTGACGCGGGAACATGAAGAAGAAAGCGATTGCGAGAATCCACGGAAGCGGTTCCCACCAGCGCAACCGGTGACGGTAGACAAAATCACGAACGCCCGGCTGATCCGTCTCGATAGCGCTCATTGCCCGCTCCGTCCGAACAGGCCCTGCGGCCGGAACAGCAGGATCACGATGGTCATCGCGTAGATGAAGACGGTGCCACCCTGCGGAAGATATTTCTTCAGCACGAAGTCCATGATGCCGATCAGAAGCGCCGCGTAGAACACGCCGGTGATGCGTCCGAGCCCGCCGACCGCCACCACGATCAGAAAGAAAACGAGATACTTGAGCGTGTATTGCGGATCGAGGCCAAGAAACTCGGCGCCGAGTCCGCCGCCGATCGCGGCCATGCCGCTGCCGAAGGCGAAGGTGAAGGTGAACAGGCGGTCGATATTGATCCCGAGCGACTCCACCATGCGCCGGTTGTCGACCGCCGCGCGGATCTGCGCGCCCACGCGCGTCCGCTCGAAGCCCAGCCAAAGACCAAGCGCGACCAGCGCCCCGAACACGATCAGGAAAATGCTGTAGGTTCGATATTCAGTGAAGCCGAGGTCGATCTGGCCGCGCAACCAGGACGGCAGGATCAGCGGCTGCGTTTCCGGACCGATCACGATAATGACGGTCGCAATCATGATGAAAGCGAGGCCGATCGAGAACAGCACCTGATCGAGTTCGGACGCTCGATAAAGCCTGGAATAGAACAGCCGCTCCAGCACCACGCTGAGAGCCGCCGTCAGGACAAAGCCCAGCGCAACCGCGGGGAGAAACGGCACGCCCAGCCGGTTCATCGACAGCACGATCACATAGCCGCCGATCATGGCGAAGCCGCCATGGGCCAGATTGACGAAGCCCATGAGGCCCATCGTGACGGAGAGCCCGACAGAGACGATGAACAGCACCATGCCAGCCGCCAGGCCACCGAGCAGAATGCCTGCAACGTCCTCGCCGAAGATCACGCCCGCTCCCCTGAATAAAACCGCCGTCCGGTGCGCCGGACGGCGGGTCTCCTCATGCGTTTACCGGACCGCTATTTACCGCACGGGCCGATCTTGTTCGCCTTGCAGGCGTCCTTCACGGAGTCGATCTTGCCGATGTTCTTCTGCACCACACGGCCGTTCTGGAACGACGCCTGCGACAGATACTCGTTCATGATGATGTCGCGTGTTTCGGGGTCGATCTGGATCGGTCCGCGCGGGCTTTCGAACTTCCAGCCCTTCAGCGCCGCAACGGCCTTGTCGCCATCGAGCTTGCCACCGGTCGCCTTGATCGCCGCCGCGATCGCAGCCATGCCGTCATAACCACCGACGGCCATGAAGTCCGGCGTCGAATCCGGACCGTAGGCCTTCTTCCAGTCCTCCACGAACTTCTTGTTCTGCGGATTGTCGAGGTCGGCGTTGTAGTGATGCATGGTGATGAGGCCGTCTGCGTTCTTGCCCATCGGCTGCAGCTTGGTGTCCTGGGTGATGTCGCCCGGACCGATCAGCTTGACGCCGGCTTCCTTCATGCCGAGCGCGTTATAGGTGCGCACAACCGCGGTGGAGTGGTCTCCACCCGGAACGAAGACGAAGAATACGTCCGGCTTCTTGTCCTTGGCGCGCTGGAAGAACGGGGTGAAATCCGGCACCGCGTTGGCACCGCCCATCGGGATCTCATCGATCACCTTCCCGCCGTTCTTCTCAAATCCCAACTTGAACGCAGCAAGGCTGTCCTTGCCGGGCGGGAAGTCGGTGTAGCCGATCACCGCAGTCTTCGCGCCGAGTTGCTTGGCAGCCGCCTCACCGAGCGCGTGACCGGCATGCCACATGCTGAACGACGTGCGCACATAGTAAGGAGACATATTCGTGATGTGCGCGGTACCAGCGTTCATCAGCACCGCGAGCTTCTTGCCGGCGGTGATCAGCGGCGCGGTCGCGATCGCGTTCGGCGAATAAACCCAGCCTGCAATCGCGTCGACATTGTCCTGGGTCAGCAGTTCCTGAACCACGATTTTGGCGGTCGCGCCGCTCGCATCCTTGTAGTCGCGCTTGATCAGCTTGACCGTATAGGGCTTCAGTTCGTCCGCGTGAGTCTTGAGATAGAGCTCGACGCCGCGATCGATCGGTTGCGCGAGTTCAGCGCCAACACCCGAATACGGCAGAATGAGACCGACCTTGATCTCTTGCGCCCCAGCAATGCCGCACAATGCGACCGAGGCAGCAGCCGTTATCATGATCTTCTTCAACATGAGCATTTCTCCCTCTGGCGCGTATTATTTTGTTGCAAATCTATAGGGCAATCGACCACAGGTGCAAGCCGCGAAAGGACGCGCCAAAAAGCAACAGGACGCGATTTTGTCGCGTCCTGCGAAAATCATTGCTCATGGTCAAGGCCAGGCGGCGCCGGTCGAAGCATGCGGCGCACCATGGCCGGGCAACGGGTGCCCGTAGTCGCCGTCACATCTTCGCCCAACCCTCGGGCGGCGTCTTGCCAGGATGCACTGTCCCGCAATGCGGGCAGGTTCGCGCCTTCTCGTCGGCGTAGAATGCCTCATAAAGCGGTGGCAGGTCTTTCACGATGTCCTTCACCTGGACTTCGACGCGGTGAACGAGCCCGCCGCATTTGAAGCAGAACCATTCAAAACCATCGCGCATCGTGTCGCCGCGCGTCCCTTCGACCACGAGACCGACAGAACCCTCCACGGGCCGCTGCGGCGAATGCCGGACGTGAGGCGGCAGCAGGAAGACGTCGCCCTCCTTGATCTTCACATCGTAGATCTTGCCGCCCTCGGCGATCTTCAGGAGCATATCGCCCTTGAGCTGATAGAAGAATTCCTCGACCGGATCGTCGTGGAAATCGACGCGCTGGTTCGGCCCTCCAACAATCATCACGACCATGCCGGTCTTCTCGTCGAACAGCTGCTTGTTCGAAACCGGCGGCTTCAGGCTGCCCTTGTTGCGTTCGATCCAGTCCTGGAAGTTGAACGCTTTCAGGCGGGGATGGGCATTCATCGGAAACTCCTTCGCTTAACGGTGGGTGGCGCCGCCATCGACGGTCAGACACTGACCCGTCAGAAAGGCGGATGAATCGGACGCCAGAAACAATACGGTGCCGACGAGATCGTCGGGTGTTTCGGCGCGTGGAATACATTGCTGTGCGACGATGCGCACCTTCTGTTCGGGACTGACCGTCTTGCGTTCGATTTCGGTGAAGGTGGCACCGGGTAGGATCGCATTGACGGTAATGCCGGTATCGCCGAGTTCGCGCGCCATCGAGCCGGCCATCCCGGCCAGCGCGCCTTTCGACGCGATGTAGTGCAGATAGTTCGGCCGCCCCATGGTGACGGCGCCCGAGGCCATATGGATGATGCGCCCGAACTTCGCCCGGCGCATCGCCGGCAATACGGCGCGCGAGCAGAGGAACGGTCCCGTCACGTTGACACGGAGCACGCGCTCCCACTCCTCCAGTGGAATCTGATCGAACGGGCGCATGTCGAGGGTCGAAAAGATGCCGGCATTGTTGACGAGGATATCGATGCGGCCATAGCGGCGCTCGACCGCCTCGATCATGGCGGCGATGGACTCCTGCGACGCGACATCGGTCGCGATCGCGAATGCCTGCCCCCCTGCATCCGCGATTTCTTTCGCCACCGCTTCGCCCTTGGCGGCGTTGATCTCGGCGATCACCGGGATCGCGCCACAGGCCGCGAAAGCTTTCGCGAATGCCCGCCCCAGCCCCTGCCCTGCGCCAGTGACGATCGCGACGCGTCCTTTCAACGAAGCAAAGTCGGATTGACCGCCGGCTGCTTTCAGGTTCGCGTTCATGTCAAGCGGCCTTCGATGCGAGCGTTTCGAGCGCCGCACGTGCATCCCATGGCGTCCACCAGGGCTTCAGCCCGAGGTCGCGCGCGATAATTCCGGCGCTGATATAGCTCGGTCCACCCGAAATCGCGCCACCCGGATGAGCACCAGATCCGGCGTAATAGAAATTGGGGAGCGGCGTCCGGTAGCCGAAGTGGTTGTACATGACCTGATCGGCGTTGAACGCCCCCATGAAGATGTCGCCACCGCGCATATTCGGCAACTCGAGCACATATTCGCGCGCCGTGTAGACGTATCGATCGATGATGTTGTCCTTCGTCATATTGGGGCAATAGCGCGCATAGACCTCTTCGATCTTGTCGGAAAATTCCTCCTTGAACGCGTCGAAGTCCCGTTCGCTCATCTCATCCAGCAGCGGCATGACGTGCCAGGCGTAGGTCGTGTGCTTGCCCGGCGGAGCCTGCGTCGGGTCAAGGAGGCTCAGCGGACCTGAGCCGAATTGCACGAGCTCTGGCACGCGGCCGGCCTGTACATCTTGATGTGCCGCAAACAGATCCTGCATGGTTTCAGCGCCGAGGCTCCATTTCAGGGCGCGGTTCACATTCGGATCGAAGGATGCCGCCGCAAAGCTCGGGCTCTCATGCAGGGCGTGATGCAGCCCGAACAACGTCCAGGCGGTATATTTGAAGTTGTCGAGCTTCTTGCGGAATTGCTCAGGCAACTGGTCGCGTCCGAGCAGCCCCTCAAGCGTCGTATGCACGTCGACGGTGCTGGCGACGAACTGCAAAGCGCGGACCGTACGACCGTCCGCAAGTGCGATGCCGGTCGCGCGCCCGCCCTCGACCACGACCCGGTCGATCGCCACCTGCGGCTGGAATGTGCCGCCGGCTGCGATGAACGTCTCCATCAGGCCGCGCGCCAGATTGAACGAGCCGCCCTGGCAGAGCTGATAGCCGGTCTGCAGGTCGAAGGCGCGGATCACCGATCCTGTCGGACTCGACTTGGACAAGGTGTCGGTAAGCCAGGTGCCGAACAGCGACACCTTGAACAGGAACAGGAGCTTGACGTGCTCGTTCTCGAACAGCTCCTCTACGACATCGAGCGGCTGCCGCCGCGTCACTGCGAGGAAATCGCGCCCGATTGCGGTCTGCGACAGAAGCGCCTCTCGCTCGGCCTGCGGCAGCGGTTCGGCATAGCGTTCCGGGATCAGGATCTTCGCGGTGATCTCTTCCGCCCGCGCGTTCCACTCACGGAAGGTCTGGGCATCCTTTTTCGAGAATCGCGCGATATTCGCAACCGTTTCCTCGAGATCGCGGCCCAGTACGAGCGCGGTGCCGTCGAGATGCGCCTGCCCGAATTCGTAGCGCGGCGTGATGTAACTGACCTTGTCGGCGAGGTTAAGATCCCGGAACCACGGCGCATCGCTGATGCTGAAATGATTGATCGAGTGCAGGTTGTGGTAGAAGCCGGGCTTCGTAGTCTCACGTGTGCACAATCCGCCGCCATAGGTGAGCCTGCGGTCGACCAGCAGGATCTTCAGACCCGCCTTCGCGAGATATGAGCCGAGCACAAGGCCGTGCTGGCCGGCACCAATGATGATTCCGTCATAGCTTCGTTCCAGCGCGGCCGTCACACGATGCTCCCTCCGCCTCGGGTTCCCTGTCCCGAAGCGACGGCATCATACACGGAGCGTGAGGGCGTGAAACGACAGAGGCCGCTGCTGCGAGAATAGCGGCCCTGCTTTAGCGCCGGGGCTATTTCACCTCGATCCCGGCGGCAGCGACCATGTCCTTGGCGCGCTTGATCTCCTCGACGACGAACGCTCCAAGCTCTTCCGGGCTGGTCGGCCGAGCCTCGAGCGAGAGGTCGAACAGTCTCTTGACCACCACGGGATCCTTGAGGGCGATGGCAAAGGCCTTGTTGAGCTTTTCGACAACCGCCCGCGGCGTCTTCGCCGGCGCAAAGCAGGCGATCCAGGCAGTGACATTGACATCGTCCACTCCGGCCTCGCCCATGGTCGGCACTTCGGGCACCAGCGCGGAACGCTTGAGCCCGGTGACAGCGAAGAACTTCACCTTTCCGGCATTGCGATGCGGGATAGTGCTCACAAGATCGGTGAACGACATCGCAATCTGGCCGGAGATCAGATCGTTCATCGCGAGCGGAAGACCCTTATAGGGCACGCTGATGGTCTCGATCCCGTTCTGAACGCGGAACATCTCTCCCGACAGCAGAGATCCGCCCGAGCCGGAGCCGATCGTCAGTTTGCCGGGATTGGACTTCCCGTACGCCACAAGCTCCTTGACGTTGTTTGCCGGCACCGACGGGTGGACCGCCAGAACGAACATGGAGTCGGCGATCTTCGTGACAGGCGCAAAGTCCTTCACCGCATCGTAAGGCAGCGACTTAGTCATCGCCTGGTTCAGGCCATGGGTCGAAGCAGAGCCGAACAAAAGCGTATAGCCATCCGCATTTGACCGCATTGTCGCCTGCGCCGCCAGAACGCCGTTGGCACCCGCAATGTTCTCGATCACCATCGGCTGCCCGAGCTCTTTCGATGTGCGCTCCGCGATCAGGCGCGCAACCACATCGGTTGCAGCCCCGGCGGCGAATGGAACGATGATCTTGATCGGTCGGGACGGATAATCCTGCGACAACACCGGCGTGGCTGCGCCGAACACACACAGCATACCAAGCGCGAATGCGCGAAAATGCCTCGTCAAGGTTCCCTCCAATTTTCTATTGCGCCTGAGATGGCTTGTTTTGCGGATCATTCAGCAACACGACGTCGACCGGCATAGACAGCAACAGGAAGCTCACCGCCTTGCCATGCAGGTCCACGCAGAGGGAGGAGTTCACCCCGCCCTCCAGTGCGTCATGCATCACGAAATTCAGTCCATGCAGCTCGTCGATTTCGTATCGCTCGACCTTGCCGCGAAACTGGTTCGGAAACGCTGCCTTCACTCGCTCAGCCGTGAGGCTCGCCTTCACATCCTCATAGTGACGCGGATCATAGACCCAGACGCAGACATTGCAGATATTGCCTTTGTCCCCGGCTCGCGCACTGGCCACTTCCCGCAACGGCACACTGGTCTTCATCGTCGATTGCCCGGCTCATTCAGCTTTGCAACATGGTGAGGCGATACTTGACCTTATCGCGATCGACATAGGTCGAATGGGTGGCGACGCTCGGCACGATCGTTGCGCGGAAACCGCCGCCACCAGCTGGCCCGGTGATGCCCATGCACTCGATCTCTTCCGCCACCCGCTCGGCACGCTCGCGCACGCGCGTCCGCATCGCAATTCTGACCCGCACATCCTCGGTACGGGCTTCTCGCTTCACCGCCGTGAGATGCACCGAGTCCACACCGATCAGGTCGACACGAACAGGCTCGGGATACTGGAACAGGTTCTTGAACCGCTCGATCAGGATCGAACGTGCAAGTTCACCACGGTTCATCGCACCTGGGCCCGCATAGCTGATCTCCGCCTCGACAAAGAAGCCGGCGTCGAATCCGACCGTCACTTTCAACTGATCTGGCCGCTGCTTGCCCGTCGCATTCCTGACCTCGATCCGGTCCTTGCCGAGCGGGTTAAGACGGACGGTCGCGAAGTTCGCGGTCACATCCGGCGTCTTGTAGGCACGCGGATCGTGCACTTCGTACAGCAGCTGCTCCTTGACGGTCTGAATACTGACAAGCCCGCCGGTATTCTCCAGCTTGGTGAGGACAAAACTGCCGTCCTCCTCGACCTCGGCATAGGGGTAACCGACATAAGCAATGTCCGGCACTTCCTTGTAGCCCGGATCGGCGAAGCATCCACCCGTGACCTGCCCTGTGCATTCCATCAGGTGACCCGCGACTGCGCCACGTGCCAGCAAATCCCAATCGTCGTTGCGCCAGCCGAAGTGATGCGCGATGGGCGCCACGAACAGCGACGAGTCCGAGGCTCGACCGGCGAGCACAATATCGGCCCCAGCCTCAAGAGCGGGGCGCAGACCATCGACGCCGATATAAGCATTGGCGCTGATCATCGGCATCCCGAGTCCGCCAATCGTTGTGCCCAGTTCTGGCAGCGGCGTGTCGTCGGACATCAGGTCGATCACGTCATCGCCCTCGACGACACCGATCTTGACGCCTTTGAGGCCGAGTTCGCGCGCAACGTTGCAGGCCGCCTCGCCCGCGGCGCCGGGATTTGCGCTGCCCATGTTACTGACGATGCGGGTGTTGTTTTCGACGCACAGCGGCAGGATGTTGCGTAGCCGCCGCTCGAGGCCGGTATTGTACCCCTTGGTGGGGTCACGCATTCGCTGCGCTTGCGATATCGCAAGCGTTCGCTCCGCAAGACATTCGAAGACGATGTAGTCGAGCCGCCCGCGCTTGACGAGATCCACTGCCGGCTCGACGCGATCATTTGAGAAAGCTGCGCCCGAACCGATCCTCAGCGTCATCGAAACACCCCCCTTGCACCGGAGTTTTTGAAAGTCTCTGTTTGTGAGGGTCTATAATACAATTTCGTTTGCCAGTGTTCCGCTATCCCGAAATTGCGCAATATTGGCAAAGATTGCAGCCATGCGCTTCTGGAACGTGTCGAGAGTGCCGACGGCGTTATGCGGCGTGAGCACAACCGTCGGCAGCATGCAAAGAGGATGCGACTTGGGTAATGGTTCTTCCATGAACGCATCGAGCCCGGCGCCCAGCAGATGCTCCCTGCGAATGGCATCGCAAAGCGCACCTTCGTCGACGAGCCCTCCCCGTGAGGTGTTGATAAGGATCGAGCCACGCGGCATCAGGCGCAACGCGTCAGCGTCGATCATGCCCCGCGTCTGATCGCTCAACGGCAAGTGGAGCGAAAGCACCTCGGAGTTGCGAAGCAACTCCGGCAAGCTCATCCAGCGTATGCCAAGATCGTTCTCCCGCTCAGGAGATAGCGGCCCGGACATGTTGGTGTAGGACATGGATACACCAAAGGCCCGCAAGCGCTGCGCTGCCGCCTGCGCGATACGCCCCATCCCGACAAAACCCACATGACGTCCGTGCAGGTTGCGCGAACGCAGCCGGAATGTCTGCCGGTCGAACGTTCCCTGTCTTATGTTTCGATCGCACAGCGCGGCGTGCCGATAGACCATGAGCATCAGCATGATGGCGTGTTCCGCCACAGCCTCGGCAATTCCGTCCGGGGTAATCGCCAGCCGGATGTTTCGTCTCCTCAATGCAGCCAGGTCGACCGAATCCTCGTAACCCACCCCTTGATGGACCACGAGCTGCAGCCGCGGGCTTGCGTCAATTTCAGCTCCGGACAAACGGGAAGTTGCGGCGATCATCACGTCGCAGGCCTCGGCACAACGCAGGCGCTCTTGCGGGGTGTCCTTCGAAAGCGTCAGCACTTCACATCCGGACGGCGCGGCCGCACGGATCGCGCGATAGACGTCGTCGCTCGCGAATGCCGTATAGAAAACCCGGATCACCGTCGCGTCATTGTCCATTGGTCGCGGGCCGCCGGCGCAGCATATGCGCGCAACGCAGCGTCAGGATCATCTCGTCCTTCTGGTTCCAGCAGGGGTGATCCATGATGACCACGCCGCGGTCCGGCTTCGACGTCGAGACCCGCACCTCGATCACCTCGGCCGCGGCACGGATGGTGTCGCCGGGTCGCATCGGCTTCAGCCATTTCACATTCTCCATGCCGGGCGAGGCGATCACCGATTCCGGCCAGAGATTGAGATCGAAGAACAACCGCATCGACAGGCTGAGCGTATGAAATCCCGACGAGATCAGACCACCGAACGCGGACTTTTGCGCCGCCACCGGGTCGACGTGGTAATATTGCGGGTCGAACTCCTTCGCGAACGCGATGATTTCCGCCTCGGTCACGGTGCGGCTTGCGGTTTCGAACCGTTGGCCGGCTTTCAGATCGTCCAGATAAAGGCTCATTGCTCTGTCCCTCGCCCGCCTCTTTCTAGGGCGGCGCGGGTGCGATGTCTCCCCCCAAATTTTTCGAATGTGAATTTGATTTTTTTACCCTGTTTGCTAGCCTGAAAAAAACGGAGGAAGCCCAATGCTCGATCTACCCCGCGCGGACCACGTCGGAAGCCTGCTGCGGCCGGATGCACTCAGGAAGGCGCACCGTGCCCACGTGGAAAAGAAAATCGACGACGCAGCACTCGAAAAGGTGGTTGCTGAATGCATCACCGATGCGGTGCGGCATGAGGAGCAGGCCGGCCTGCGCTTTGTCACCGACGGCGAGTTCCGCCGCGGCTCCTGGTTCCTGGGCTTTGTCGAGTCTCTTTCGGGCATCGAACTGAAAAAGGCCGAGTTGATGTTCCGGCTGGGCGGTCACGAGGCGACCTGGTTCGGCCCCGCTGTCACCGGTAAGCTCGCGCGAAAGCATCCGATCGTCGTGAACGATTATCGCTTCCTTGCGGGCATCACGAAGAATACGCCTAAGGTCACCCTGCCGACCCCGAGCATCCTGCATTTCTTCGGCGGCAAGGAAGGCATGGATCCGAAGTCCTACAAGGATCGCGAGGCCCTCGCCGGAGACCTTTGCGCGATTTACCGGCAGGAAATCGACGAACTCTATCGCGCGGGCTGCCGCGTGGTGCAGCTGGATGAAGTTGCGCTGGCGCTGCTGTGTGACGAGAGCATCCGCGCTTCGCTCACTGCCGGCGGCGAGAACCCGCAGAAGCTCACCGATTTCTATTTCGACATGATCTCGCTGGCCTTGAAGGACAAGCCGAAAGATCTCGCGGTGCTCGTGCATCTGTGCCGCGGCAACTACAAGGGCCACTGGATGGGCCAGGGCGGCTACGACCCGATTGCGGAGCGGCTGTTCTCTCTGCCCGGCGTTGACGGCTTCCTGCTCGAATACGACAGCGAACGCGCCGGCAGCTTCGCGCCGCTGCGCTTCCTGCCGAAGGGCAAGCGCGGCTATCTCGGCGTCGTCAGCAGCAAGACGGGCACGATGGAGAGCCTCGATCAGCTCCGCCGGCGTCTCGATGAGGCGTTCAAGCATGCGCCGGAGGACCGGCTCGGCGTCAGCCCGCAATGCGGTTTCGCATCGAGCGTCGGTGGCAACCCGATCAGCGAAGCCGATCAATGGGCGAAACTTGCCCGCGTGACGGAGCTCGCCCGCGCCGTATGGGGGACGAACTAGGTCCGGTCGTCATTCCGGGGGCGACGCCTCGCGCGGCCCCGGAACGAGATCTACCGGCTCCGTCCATCCACGAAACGGCGCGCCTTCACATTGGTGAGAAAAAGCTGCGCCAGCCGTCCGGTTTCCAGCCTATCGGTCCGCGCCGCGTGCTGAAACAGCGGATAGACCGACAATGGCCGCCCGGTCGCACCCTGCTGCTTCAGAATGCCGATCTTGCCGCAATCTGCTCGCGCGATGCTGCAGGAAATGTCAGGTCGCGGCACTCCAAGGCCCCTCCCACATGCTTTATCATTGCCGGAGCGCGCCCGGGATCATAGCTTGGGCCTGATTTAAAATTCAAATCCGAATTCGGATTTCTGGAACCGCACACGATGGCAGCCAAAGCCGCAGCAGCAAAGCGAAACGACCGTGCGGCACCGCCGCGCCAACCCTCGCCTCACGTCAAGCAGAAGCAGGATCGCCGCCGCAGCGCGATCCTCGACGCGGCCGCGGGCGTGTTCGCCGAACGCGGCTATTTCAATGCCACGATGAAGGATATTGCCGATCGGCTCGGCATGCGACCGGCGAGTCTCTATCACTATTACCCCTCCAAGGAGGCAGCTCTCGAAGAGATGTGCCGCCTCAGCGGTGTCGAATTCTGCGAGCGCCTTCGCGCGATCATTGCGAAAGGCGGCCCGGCGGTCGCGATGGTGCGGGCCGGCATGCTCGGACACCTGACGAGCGACCGGCGAGCCTATGTCGAGAACTTCGTCTTTTCGCGTCGCAATCTTCCGGCTGGCGTCGTCAAGGAACTGAACACGCTGGCGCGCGCCTATCGTCAGCTGTGGAAGAAGATCTTCATCCACGGCGTCGAGCGCGGCGAATGGCGCGCCGACCTCGATGTCGATGTCGCGGCCGATGCGGTTCTCGCGCTGTGCAACAGCGCGGCAACCACATTGCCGCGCCGGAAGAACGCCGATGAAGGCGCGGCCCTGAAATGGGTCGAACTGTTCCTGCAGGGCACCCGCAAGCGATAATGCTAGCGCGGCCGCAGGGCGTTCAGCCGGTCCGCGAGCACGCCGACGAGTTTATCCGGCGTCTCGATATGCGGGATGTGGCCTGCCCCATCGACGATGTCGAGAGATGAACCCGCGATCATCGCGCGGAGACGCTGGCCCTGCGGCAGCGGCGTGACGCTGTCCTCCCGGCCCCAGATCAGCGCGGTCGGAACGCGGATCGCTGCGTAACTGCGCGGATCGGCGCTTCTCGCGGCGCGGTCCGGAAACAGCAGGAATAGCAACCATTGCGCATAGCTCTGCGTGGTGCCCTCGCGTCGCAGCGGCGTTTGCAGAATCCCGGCCTGCCGGTCGGTCGCGGCCTCAGTCCGGTCCAGCATCATCGCGAGAAAGCGTCGCGTCCATCGCGTAAAATTGCGCATGATGGGTTCCGCCTTGAGTCAGACTCAGGTTGTATAATGCACGAATGCTACCCTGCCTGATGAATGCGTCGCTAACCGCCAGCCTCGAAAAACGTCCAACACAACGATGAAACGGATTACCCGGCGCAGCATGATGTCCGGCATGGCCGCCGGCGCCGCCCTCGCTCTGAGCCCAAAGGCCGGAAGGGCCCAACAGCGCATCGTCATGAACGATGCCAGTCGTCTCAGCCCGACCCCTGTGTTCAGGCACTGGATCGTCAAGCCGGACCCGGAGGCGGAGCTGATCGCCGCATTCCGCAAGGAGCTGAAGGACGCGGCCGGGGAGAAGCGTCCGGTCTGTATCAGCGCTGCGCGCCATTCAATGGGCGGCCAGAGCCTCCCGCGAAATGGCGTCGCGATCACCATGGACATCGATCGCTGCGAGCCCGACCGGAAGGCGATGACCTTCCGGGTGAACGGCGGCACGCGCTGGCATCAGGTGATCGCGCATCTCGACAGGATCGGGATGTCGCCTGCGGTCATGCAATCGAACAGCGACTTCGGCGTTGCGGCGACGTTCAGCGTCAATGCTCATGGCTGGCCGACCCCCTACGGCCCGTTCGGCTCGACTGTTCGCTCGTTCCGCATCATGCTGGCGGATGGCTCGATTCTGACCTGCTCGCGCGCCGCAAATCCCGAACTGTTCGGCCTTGTCATGGGCGGATACGGGCTCTTCGGCATCATTCTCGATCTCGACGTCGACATGGTCGAGAATCGCATGATGCAGCCGCACCCCGAGATCATGCCCGCGGAGGACTTTGCCGCACGGTTCATCAAGGCGGCCAACGATCCCGCCATTCGCATGATTTACGGCCGGCTCAATGTGACGCGCGGCGATTTTTTCGAGGAAGCCAAGCTGGTTTCGTACGCGATTGCGCCAACACCGAAGGACGGATTGCCGCCGGTCAGACGGGTCGGCGCCTTCCCGTTCCTGTCGCGTGAGATCTATCGTGCCCAGGTGGGATCGGAACGCGCCAAGGCGGCGCGATGGTTTGCCGAGAAGCGCGCATCGGGCGGCGCCGCAACGCGCAACACGCTGATGAATGAGCCCGCGGTCAATCTGGAGAACCGCGACCGCCGCCGGACGGACATCCTTCATGAATATTTCGTCGCGCCCGAGCGCTTCAACGACTTCATCGAGGGCTGCCGCAGGATCATTCCAAAATCGAAGTCCGAATTTCTCAATGTCACGCTCAGGCACGTCCTGAAGGACGACACCAGCGTGCTGTCCTTCGCGACAACCGATCGCATCGCCGCAGTGATGTCGTTCTCGCAGGAGATCACGCCCGAGGGCGAGGCCGACATGATCGTGACCACCGAGGCCTTGATCGATCATGTGCGCGCGATCGGCGGCAGTTATTACCTGCCCTATCGTCTGCACGCACGGCCCGATCAGTTCTCGTCGATCTATCCGAATGCCGCCCGTTTCGCCGAGCGCAAACGGCACTACGATCCCGGTTTGCTGTTCCGCAATGCGCTGTGGGACACTTATCTTGCGTCAATAGCGTAACGTCACAACGACCAGACACAGCGACAAACAGAGGCCGCATGTCGATCATCCGCTGGATTGCCGTTGGCTACGCCCTGGCGCTCGCACTTGCGGGCCTCCTGAACTACATCCCCGGACTGACCGATGCGCAAGGGCGCGCCTTTGGCATTTTCGCGCTCGATATCTATGACGACATGCTGCATTTCGGCTCCGCCGCCTGGGCCGCAATCGCGGCCTTCACCTCGCGGCGTGCGAGCGTGCTGTTCTTCCAGATTTTCGGAACGCTCTATCTTCTCGACGGGTTACTGGGGTTAATCACCGGCTCCGGATATCTCGATCTCGGCATCCTGATCTACGGTGTGCAGAACCTGCCCTTCGGCTTCAAGATTCTCGCCAACCTGCCGCACATCTTCCTCGGCGGATTTGCGGCGTTCACCGGCTTCTTCCTGTCGCGACGGCTCCCTTGAAGCGGGCGCTCCGATGGCTCAAGCGGCTCGGCATCGCGCTCGCGGTGATCGTTGTGCTGTGCGCTATCCCGATCGTCTGGATCGAAACGCAATGCATGGGCAGCCTGCCCAGGGAGCAGCAGAGCTACCGCGCCATCCTTCCGGCCGAGCATCGGCGCAACATGGTCGACACCTATCTGACTTATCCGGAATGGTCGATCGTCCACGCCTATGAGGATTTTGCAGGCGTTGCGCGGCAGCGGGGCGAATCCGCCTTCCGCTATTTCGACAGCATCGCCGGCTACTGGCAGAGCTTGTGCAGCCTCTCCGCTATCGCTTCCGAGAAGGGCGAGGTTACCGGCGAGATGAAGACGATGCTCTATGTCATAGGCATCAGCTTTACCGGGGAAATGGGCGTGAAGGGCGCCTATGAAAAGACCGCCGGCAAGCTGACCGAATGGATCCGGGGATCGAAGCCGACGCCGGAAGATCTGTTCGCACACAAGGTCAACGACGACTACGCAGCCTTTCTGCGCCAGACTCCATGGTATGAGTTCCCCTTCGGTCAGACACTCGCGCGGTTCTGGCGCGACACCTCGTGGTCCACGCCAAGCTTCATCCGGTCGATTGAGCGGCGCATGGCGCTCACCATGGAATACGGTGTGAAGGCTGGCTATGCGTGGCTGATTGCGCAAGGCGCCGCATTGTCGCCGGCGAAGCTCACCATCCGCAGCGTGATCGCGGATGGTGATCCGGTGCCGGGCGCGGACATGAAAGTTGTCGAACAGCTTTCAGACGGCACTGCCATCGTCGAAACGCCCCGCTATCGCGCTTTCACGCAGATCCTGCTCGCATTGATGGAACGCAATCGTAGGATCGTCGAAATCGCAGGCAACGACGAGATATTCATAACCGTACTGACAAAGGACGGCGTGCCCTTCGCGCCGGAGGGCGCACGCGCGTTGATCGCCGTTCCGGTGCCGGCGCGGCCAGGTTTCTCACGACGCGGCTATTCGGTCCGGCTGGCGGCATTGCCAGCTTTCGGGCAGGCTCTCCGGCAGGCCGGCGGAGAATTCGAGCACGCCTATGATTACTAGGCCCTTCATGCGCTGGACCGGCTGCGCGCTTGCGGTGCTCGCGCTGTGGTTCGTCGCCGTCGTCGCGCTGACCGTCATCGCCGAGCCGACACGTGCCGTGATCGTCTTCGCGCCTGATCGCGAAAGGATGCTGACAGCGATCCGTTCGGCGGACGTTGCCTTGCTCGACGGCAGCGAGCGCCTGCTCCGTGTGAGCGGCTCATCTCCCGGATTCGTCGCAAGACTTTATGCTTCAGGCGCCTGGCTCGTACTCCCGGCGCGCCCGAGTGGATGCACTACTCCGCCGCGTGCGACAGCGGGCCGTAGCCAAGTGCGCGGCTGAGTTCGCCCGCGCGCGCCATCAGCAGTTGGGACAGGCGAGGCTGCGTCTTCCTGTTGAACCGCGTTCGCGAGATCGTGAGACAAAGACTGCCGCTTGTTGGACGTCACGAACCGGGGACCTCGACCCGCTCCGGATACGCGATCAGGTAGCGACCGGCCTCGTCGACTCCCAGCGTATGGATATAGAACGCGGTGGGGTCGGTATCGCGCGCTTCCATCACCGGCGATGGCGCCGAGACGATGACCAGCCGGCCGCAGGCGCCGGTCCAGTCGATATGACGGTGGCCATGCATGACAATCGCGCGCCGGCTGATCCGCTGCACCTGACGCACGAACCATGATCCGTTGATCAGCGCCGTCCCTATCCGCTCGGACAGGGCGATGGCCTGCGTCGGATATTCCACGAGATGGTGATGCAGCGCGACGATCCACCGCGCCTTCGGAAACTGCCGTACCACCGCATGCATCGAGCGCGACTGCTCCGAAGACATCAGGCCGAGCGCATTGGTGAAGGAGAAATGCGTCAGCGCGGTCGAATTCAGCATGATGATGCCAAGGCCATCCTCGGTATCGGGCGGCAGTACAATCGGAAACACTTCCGCCCATACGCGGGCAAGCCGCGCTGAAAGGCGCAACGTCCCGGTATCGGAAAACGCCGCAATGTCTTCGGCATGAGGGGCGAGCGCCTGATCCAGCGTCTTGCCGATCCGTCGCCTATCCGGATCGACGACATGCGTCCGCGCGCCCTGCACCGCGCAGATGCCCGACAATGCGCGCATTTCCCGCAGCCGACGTCCCGGACTGGTCGGAAAATCGAGCTTGGCAGGATTGGACCGGTCCACGACGTTGACGTCGTGATTTCCCGGAAGAATGAGGGTTCGCGCCGCGATCTGCGGATGCGCGCGGAGCGCCGAGAAGAACTCGGCCCATTCCGCCGAGCGACCCGCATCGGTGATGTCGCCGGTGATCAGGATGTGGTCGAGAGGCTTTTGCGCATGGATCTCGTCAAGACGAGCCAACACCTTGGAGAACCTCGCATTGCCGCTTGGGCCGAGGCGTCCGCTCTCCAGCCGAAAGCCGAAGCGTTCGCCGACGACATGCACGTCCGACAAGTGCACGACACGCCACGACCGCTTGAGAACGGCGGCATCCACAAAACTGGACCAGCCACGCGGCTGGTCCATCGATGCATCGGCAAGTCCCCACACGAACGTCACGGCCGTGCAATAGGCAAACAGGATGACGCCCGCATTGGCGAGCGCCGGCACAATCAGAGCAACCGGCGACAACAGATCGGAGAACTCTGCGCTCCAGCGCGTGAAGGGTCCGATCAACCAAATGATGAACAGCGATATCGTGCACAGGATGAAGCCGGCCACCGCGGCGCTGTATGCCCGCAACCGTGCCCTGCTCTCATCATCGAGCCAGCGCCCAAGCGCAAGCTCTGCAAAATGTCGGATGACCTCCCGGAACAGCGCATAGAGCGGTTGAACCGCCATCGCGTTTAGCGCCCAGAAAGCCTGCTCCGCAACGCGGAAGATTGTCCGTCCACCAAACCAGCCGACGGCGAGCACGATGAGAACGATTGCGAAGGTCAGAAGCCCGCCATAGGTGGATCCGATGCTGCGCGAGAATGTCGTGAGCCACGCGGATCCGAATAGCGGGGTCAAACCCAGCAGAACGCACGGCAGGGCCACCAGCAGCAACCACGCCGCGACGAGCTTTGGCAGGCTGATCTCGACCAGGAGCGTTCCGGCGAGCGACAGCAGGGAACGGCCCTTGGTGCTGGAAGTGTCGTCCTCGATGTCGCCTTTTCGCGGATCGAGCAGCAGAGTCATCGGACCTCGTCGCTCTTTGACCTATTCGACGCCACTGACGGGACGTCCCGACCCGGCATTCGCCTCTCGAAATCGGTACAGGCTAACCAGATCATTAGAGCCTGAACGGAAACAACGCAAATGTCGACGCCTGGCCGGCAATCGAGATCATGCCTTCGTCATTGCTTCAGGTGCCCGTCGAGCGTGGCGTTGAGCTTCTGGAAATGCTCCCCGATGTCCCGCCGGATCGCCTCAAGGGATCCGAAGCATTCGGTCAGGGCGACAAGGCGGTGTTCCAGCTCGCTCTTGGTTTTGGTCAGGCGTTCCAGCCGCTCGCTGATCGACGTCTCCTCGTCTTTCTCAAGCGACAGAAGTGCCGCATCGAACTTCTTCTGCTGCTCAATGACATCTCCGACAAGAGCCTTGATTCCCGAGTCCGCACTTCGCAGCGGCGCGGTCTCATTCTGCAATTGCAGCAAGCTGTCCCGGACCTGCTCGAACTTCGTGAAGATCGCTTCAAGGTTATCGAGTCGCGTATGGCCGCGATTGAGAAAGCCTTCGGTTTCCTTCAGGCGCTCGTCGAGCCGCTTTCCGTTCTCATCCTTCTCGAGCTCGCCGAGCGCGCGCTCGATCAGCGCCTGACGCTCCTTCACCTCCCCGAGCATCGGTGCTACCACCCGACGCTTCTCGGAAACCGACCCAAGGAGCGTACGCAGAGCCTGTTGCCGGCGCCGGATCTCGTCGATCCGGCCCTGGAGATCGACGGCCTCGTTTTGCGAGGCCTGCTGCGCGGCCTCCACCTCGGCCTGCGCCAGCCGCTTCTGGATATCGTCAATGGTCGCGACCGGATCGCTGCCGACGAGATGACGAACCGCTGCATCCGCTCCTGTCTGCTGTTCATCGACAGCCGAGACCTCCGCACGGATGCCGTTGACCCTGTTCTGAAGAACCGCGATGGCCCGGCCCTGCCGGGCGATCTTGTCGGACTGCCATATCGCTGCGACCAGCACGCCGATAATGACGGCAATTGCGACAATGATCGCGAGTTGCTGTTCGATCGGCAAGCCGAGCACGGCATTCACGGCGGCGCCCGGCGCCAATCCCAAGCTTTGTTGAAGGACGATCAGCGCAACGACGAGAAGAGCGCTGCTTACGATTAAAAAAATGCGCATATTGAAATCCCCCGGCGCCAAAATCGCTGGCGCCCCTCGGGGGGAATCTCTTAGGCCAATTGCGCCGGGTTGCAAGGGTGCTGCGACACCCGTTCCACACGCAAAAGGCGGTGCATGGCGATCATTCGCCCGCCGGTCCAAACGAACAGGCGTAATGGCTGGTTTCGCGCAGTGCAGGCACGCCGCGAATGCTCGGCTGGCGTGATCAACATTCCGCGAGAACGGATTCGGGTGGCCTCATGCCGCCGTCACCGGAGCACGGCGCCCGAAGCCGCACGACCGAGCCCACTCGGCCCGGCTCAATCCTGTTCGCCGGGCTCGTAGAGCGTTTCCCGGCCGAGCCGGTCCATGCAGATTTCCGCGGTCCATGGCAGCATGAGCGCACCGCACCGGCTGTCGCGATAGATGCGCTCCAGCGGCCAGGTCTTGAGCATGGCCTGTCCACCACAGGTCCGGATCGCCTTCGTCGCAATCGTGTTCGCGTTCTCCATGACAGTATGCTGGGCGGCATAGGCCCGCATCACGATGTCCTTCGACGGATTGGGCCGCGCTTCGCTGATTGCCTGAAACCACAGCGCCTTCGTCTGCTCGAGCATCAGTCGCATCTCGGCGACGGCAAGCTGCTTGGTGGGGAACATCCGACGCTTGACGGGCGGCATCCCGGCGACTTCGCCACGCAGATAGGCCACCGTGAAATCGTACGCAGCCTGCGCTAGCCCCATATAGGTCGGCGACAAGGTCAGGAACATGTGTGGCCATTGCGACACCGCCTGGAAATAGACCCCGCGCGGCATCAGCATCGCGTCGTCCGGCACGAACACATCCTTGAAGATCAGCGTACGCGACACAGTCCCACGCATGCCAAGCGGGTCCCAGTCTCCGGTCACCGACACGCCCTCGGCGTCGCGCGGGACAGCCATATAAAGCGTGTCTTTCCGGCTGGGATGGGCCTCACCCTTCAGTTCGGTGCAGAGCACGCCGTAATAGTCAGCCGAACCGGAGAGCGAGGCGAAGATCTTCTTGCCGTTGATAATGAATCCGCCATCGACCTTGCGGGCCTGCGTGCCGAACGGCACCGCGCCTGCGGCCGCAGCGCCGCCCTCGGAAAACGGCTGTGCATAGATCGCGCCTTCTTTCACGATCCGCTGATAATGCACGCGTCGGCGCGCTGCATGCTCCGCGCGAACGGCAGCATCCATGTCGAGACTGTCGGCAAGCGCACCCGACCAGAGCGTCGAACACACATGCATGTTCCAGGACAGAGCAGTCGCACCACAGAAGCGGCCGAGTTCTGCAGCGGCGAGGCAATAGGTCTGGAAGTCGGCCCCCTCCCCGCCTTCCTCTCTCGGCACGCAGATCCGGAGAAGGCCTTCGGAATGCATGTCGCGGAAATTCTGGATCGGAAACGTTGCCTCCCGATCGTGCTGAGCCGCGCGCGGCGCGAGCACCGCCCTCCCGAACGAACGCGCCTTTTCGATGAGCGCAGCCTGGCGCTCGCTCAGCCCGAACGCGGCGGGCTCGAAGATCGGCTTCTGACTGGCTTCGGACAGCAATTCAGACATGTCGGGGCTCTCCCGCCCGGACGGCGCGGGTCAATGAGTGTCAATTGTTCGGAGCGAAGAAGCTTAGTGCTCGCCGTAGAACAGCCGCCGGTATTGAGCCGACGCGATGTCTGCGATGCGAATGTCCCAGAATTCAGCTTCGCCGGATTTCTGGTGCTCGCTGAACAGACGATCGAACTGGCCGAGCTTCGTCACGCTTGATGACCGCAAGCCGAAGCCGGCAGCGATCGCGGCAAGATCAGTCAGTCCGAATATCGCTTCTGCTGGATCCATCTTCTGACCACGGAGCATGTGAACTTCAGAACCATAAGCTCCATCGTTCAAAGCGCCAATCAACAGGCGGATTTTTTGCCGCTTGATGACTTCGAGTTCCTGGATGTGCATCAGCAGGCTGCCATCGCCTTGCAGCAGCAAGACCTTGCCGTCGTTGCGCGCGGCAGCAACACCGATTGCCGTTGTGAGTGCCTGGCCGATGGCGCCGAAATCGGAAACGACGTGATATCGCTCGGCGGCACGGCCGCGCAGATGCGACGTCACGAAGTGGAAGCTGTGACCGCTGCCGCAAACGATATCCCAGTCCTGCGGGATGACCTTGTCGAGTTCGAGCAGGGCCTCTCTCGGATCGACGGTATTGGGAGCAACCGGGAACGGCTTGCGATCAAGACTGTCCGACGCTATCCGCGCCGCATTCTCGTTGCTGCGCCAGCCGCTCTTGCTGACGCCCCGCCGCTGCATCTCGGCGAGCAGTGCGTCGACGCCTGCACGGGCATCCGCCTGAACGTGCAGGTCCGCCGTCTTGAGCCCCTGGTAGAGTCCGTTGGGCGCCTGATCGATCTGAACAACACGGGCGTTCGGATACATGTAGCCCGCTTCGCTCGTGAAGAAGCTCATGCTCGCGCCGACGCCGATCACGAGGTCGCTTTCCGCGTAGAAGCTGCGGCCGACATTCGTCGCGTAGGCGCCGGATATACCGATACCAAAGGGATCATCGTCAAAGAGGCCTTTGGCGAGCAGCGTCGTCCCAAGCATTGCGCCGCTCTGCTTTGCAAGCGCAACGCAAGACGCCTTGGCGCCCGATTTCAGAGCGCCACGTCCGGCGAGCACGATCGGCCGCTCGGCAGCCTCGATCATATCCACGACTTCGCGGATGAGCTCCGGATCCGGCTGAAGGCGCTGTTGCTTGGGAAGCAACGCCGTTGACGGCTCGTAGTCGGCGACCCACGGAAATGCCTGCTTCTGGATATCGATCGGAACACTAAGCACGACCGGAACATTCTCGTGACGTGCGGTATAGAAGGCCTCGCGAACGTCACCGAGGATGCGATCGGGGTGCTTGACGCGGATGAACCGCGCTCCGGTCGCCAGAGCCAGTGGCGCCTGGTCCATCTGCTGGAGATGGAACGCCACATTGCTCGCAGTGTCTCCGACCATCACCACCAGCGGAATCCGGCCGCGCGCGGAGATCGCGAGCGACGTCATGATCTGGGTATAACCCGGCCCGCAGGTCACGGTGGCGACGCCCACCCGCCCGGTCGCGCGCGCATAGCCATCCGCCATGCCGCAGGCGCTGTGCTCGTGGCGCGCATGGATCACCGTCGCGCCGATGTCCTTCATCGCGATGGTCCAGTGAGCGTTGGCATCGCCCATGAGGCCGAACACGACCTCGGTCCCCTCGGCTTTGAATGCGTCGGCGAGAACGCGATAACCCGGGATATCCTTCATCATGGTCTCCTGGTCCAGGCGCCGAACCAGGATCGGCACGCAAGTATGAACGACTTCCACATGAGAGCGCCGCCGCTGATGGGCCGCGTTTCGCGAGCGGGTGTATCTACGCCCTGCGCGGCGGGCTCGGCTATGGCCGCGAGATTGCGCGCAAACTCCTGCATGAGTGCGCGCACGACATGGACACCGCCGGCATTTGCAAAATCCTGCAGCGGGCCGTTGACGCTGTACTCCCCTTCAAGATGCAGCTTGCTGGTCGACGCGGAAGGCGATTGCAACTGGACAGTCCCGCGCGCGAGGGCGCGTGACGCCCCGCGACCATCGATGCCGCGGCCCTCAATCGTGCAAACACGATTGTCGTGGTCGTAGCTTATGTTGCACTGGCCCTTGAACAGCACGACGGTCGGGCCGAACTTGACCGAAATCGTGCCGGAATAGTCCCCGTCGCCGGCGGCCTGAATGGTCGCGCCCGGGATGCAGGACGCGACCAGTTCCGGTTGTGAAATAAGCGGCCAGATCACGGACGCGGGGCGATCGAACTCAACCGATTCCGAAATCTGAACCATCAGCTACGAACAGGAAGCGGTTATTGACGCGGGAGGTTTGCGGCCTTGACGATATCGCCACGGATCTTGAGATCCTCGGCAATCATCTTCTTTGCCTCATCCACCGAGTTTCCTACCGGAGTAAGACCCATCGCGGTCAGGCGCTTGACCACTTCGGGGTCCTTCAGCGCCTTGATTACTTCCTTATTCAGCTTCGCGACAATGTCGGCTGGCGTCGCAGCGGGGACCATGAAGCCAAGCCATGACTTCAGGAAGAATCCCGGGAACGTTTCGGCAATCGTCGGGATGTTGGGAATCGACGGATACCGCTCAGGCTCGGAGATCGCGTAGATCTTCAGCTTGTCAGTGCCGATATAGGGCAGCGCAGCGGAGAGGCTGACGATCCCCATCGGCACATGCCCGCCGAGAACGTCGGCCAGAGCCGGCCCGCCGCCGCGATATGGCGCGTGCACGATATCGGTGCCGGATTTCGTCTTGATGGACTCACCGATCAGGTGATGCGGCGAGCCGATACCGGACGTGGCGAACGTGACCTTGCCCGGATTGGCTTTGGCATAGGCGATCACTTCCTGCAGCGTATTGGGCGGGAAGTTCGGCGCTCCGACGACAACGATGACGTTCGACGCGGCGATCGAGATCGGCGTGAAGTCCTTGATCGGGTCGAAGCCGAGTTCCTTGAACAGATGCACGTTGGTCGTGATCGGATTGTCCGTGCTGAGGAGCAGAGTATAGCCGTCTGGAGCCGACCGCGCGACGAAGCCCGTGCCCAAATTGCCACTGCCACCGGACTTGGATTCGACGACGACCGGCTGCCCCATCGAGGCCGCCATCTTCTCAC
>Ga0182740_1000775_pt1 | contig 27189 bp, 25 predicted proteins | sample eDN5th37CKraftBY_FD_128872 | JGI IMG/M metagenome (GOLD analysis project Ga0182740, IMG submission 128872) | Enriched backyard soil microbial communities from Emeryville, California, USA - eDNA 5th pass 37_C Kraft BY (version 2) (version 2) | ecosystem: Environmental > Terrestrial > Soil >...
CCGACGGCAACGTACTGCGGAACTGGGCGGAGATGGATGCGGTGGAACTCGTGCCGCGCTACGGCCGGGTGGTCTCGCCGCCGCCGGCCGAAGTCGAGATTTTCGGCCGCCGCTATTCCGCGCCGGTGGGCATCGCGCCGATGGGCGGCCCCTCGGTGGTCTATCCCGGCGCGGATGTGTTCATGGCGACGGCGGCGCAGCGCGCCAACGTGCCCTATACGCTCGGCGTTGTGGCCGGCATCGAGCTGGAGCGGGCCGCGAAGCTCGCGCCCGACGTGCTGTGGTTCCAGCTCTATCGCTATGCGCGGAACGAGCACAAGATCGGCTTCGATCTGGTGCGGCGGGCCGACGAGGCGGGCGCGCATGTCCTGATGCTCACGGTGGACACGCCGTCGCGCACCACCCGTCCGCGCGAGGTCAAGAGCGGCATTCTCACGCCGTTCCGCCTCGATATGCGGCTGCGGCTCGATGCGCTGTCGGCGCCGCGCTGGCTGATGTCCATGGCGAAGCACGGCATTCCGAAATTCGCGAATTTCGGCCCCTATCTTCCGCCCGGCGCCGGCATTGCGGAGACGGCGGCCTTCACCCAGCGGGAAGGCGGCGGCGCTTTCACCTGGGAGGAAGTCGCCCGCTATCGCGACAAGTGGAAGAAGCCGCTCGTCCTCAAGGGTGTGATGCATCCGGAGGATGCGGAAAAGGCGATCGCGCTCGGCCTCGACGGCATCGTCGTCACCAACCATGGCGGCCGCCAGATCGAGGCGCTGCCGGCGGCTGTCGATGTCCTTCCGGTCATCGCCGAACAGGTCAGGGGACGGCTGACGGTGATCTTCGACAGCGGCGTGCGCTCCGGCGTGGACGCGGCGCGGGCCGTTGCTCTCGGCGCTGATCTGGCCATGGCCGGCAAGCCGTTCCTCTGGAGCATGGGCGCGCTCGGGGAGCGCGGACCTGCCCATCTCATCGACCTGATGACGGAGGACCTGCGCGCGACGCTCGGCCAACTTGGCTGTGCCAATGTCGCCGATCTGCGCAATGTCCCGGTGCGTCACGCCCGCGCCTATCGTAAGGAGGACTTCGCGGCCCGCCAGTGATCACCGGCCGCAGGAGTGGATATGACGGCTACGACTTCTTCTCCTGCGGGGGCCGACGACCGGCTGGCGCGGCGTAATGTTCTGGTTCTGGCATTGGCGCAGGCATTGGCCGGCGGCAATTCCACCGTGATGCTGGCGACCGGTGCGATCACCGGGAGCATGCTCGCGCCCTCCCGGGGGTTGGCGACGCTGCCGATCACGGCCTTTGTCATGGGTCAGTGGATCGGGACGCTGCCGGTCGGCGCGCTGGCGCGGCGCTACGGCCGGCGCACCGCCTTTCAGGCGTCGGCAAGCTGCGGCGTGGTGGCGGGTTTCGTAGCCTTCGTCGCTGTCATGCTGAATTCCTTCGCGCTGTTCATCGTCGCGACTTTCATCGGCGGCATGTATGCCGCCGGGCAGGCGGCCTATCGCTTCGCGGCGGCGGACACGGCCAGCGAAGCGTTCCGGCCCAAAGCCATTTCGCTGGTGATGGCGGGAGGCGTGCTGGCCGCGCTGTTCGGCCCGCAACTCGTCATTTTCACCAAGGATATGCTGCCGCCCTATCTGTTCGCAGCGAGCTACCTCGCGCAGGCGGTCATCGGTGTGTTCGCCGTGCTGCTGCTCGGGCTCGTGAACATTCCGAAGCCGGCGCCGGTCTCCGCCACGGCGGACAGCGGCCGGCCGTTGTCCGAATTCATCCGGATGCCGCGCTTCATCGTGGCGGTGGCCTGCGGCGTGATCAGTTTCAGCGTCATGAATCTGGTGATGACCTCCGCGCCGCTCGCGATGCTGGACTGCAACCATTCCGTGACCGACGCCACCCTGGGCATCCAGTGGCATGTGCTCGGCATGTTCGCGCCGAGCTTCTTCACGGGTGCGCTGTGCGCCCGATTCGGCGCCGGCCGGGTCGTCGCGGCAGGGCTGACGCTCACGGCGGCCTCCGCCGTGGTGGCCATTGCGGGCATCACGCTTGCCCATTTCTGGATTTCGCTGATCCTGCTCGGGGTGGGCTGGAACTTCGGCTATATCGGCGCGACCACCATGGTCACTGCCTGTCACCGGCCGGAGGAACGCATCCGGGTCCAGGCTTTCAACGACTTCCTCGTGTTCGGCAGCCTGGCGATAAGCTCGCTCAGTTCGGGCCTTCTGATGGCGACCGTGGGCTGGTCGGGCATCAATGAGGCGGTGTTCCCGGTGGTGATGGTCGCGGTTGGGATGCTGGCCTGGCTGACCTTGCGCGAACGACGCCGGACGGTCTGAAGCCGCGCGCCGGAGGGCATTCCGGCGTATCGGCAACGCACCGTTTTTCTCTTATGCACCGCCGCCTGCGCGCGAGCGTTGCGTCCCTGTCACGTTTTTGGCAATGTCCCGCCGATTTTCGGGCGGAACGGCTGTTTCAGCGATTCCTGGCCGATATCCCGGGCCGGGCAGGGGGCTTTGCCGGGAACTTCCTAGCGAAGGACTAGAACATGAATGCTTTGTGGGTGATCATCGCCTGCGGTGCGCTGTCGGTAGTGTATGGCATCTGGGCGATCTCGTCCGTGATGAAAGCCGATGCCGGCAACGCGCGGATGCAGGAAATCGCGGCCGCCGTTGCGGAAGGCGCCAGCGCCTATCTGAAGCGCCAGTATACGACGATCGCCATCGTCGGCGTCGTCATCTTCGCTCTGGTCGGCTATTTCCTGGGCTGGCTCGTCGCGCTCGGCTTTGCCGTCGGCGCGATCCTGTCGGGTCTCACCGGCTTCATCGGCATGAACGTGTCGGTCCGCGCCAACGTGCGCACTGCGCAGGCGGCCATCGGTTCGCTGGCTGGCGGCCTCGAACTGGCCTTCAAGGCCGGCGCGGTCACCGGGCTGTTCGTGGCCGGCCTCGCGCTGCTCGGCGTGACGGTTTATTTCTCCGTCCTGATCGGGCCGCTCGGCTATGCGCCGAACTCCCGCACCGTCATCGACGCGCTGGTCGCGCTCGGCTTCGGCGCCTCGCTGATCTCGATCTTCGCCCGCCTCGGCGGCGGCATCTTCACCAAGGGTGCTGATGTCGGCGGCGATCTCGTCGGCAAGGTCGAGGCCGGAATTCCGGAGGATGATCCGCGCAACCCGGCGACCATCGCTGACAACGTCGGCGACAACGTCGGCGACTGTGCCGGCATGGCGGCCGACCTGTTCGAAACCTATGCCGTCACCGCGGTGGCGACCATGGTGCTCGCCGCGATCTTCTTCGCCGGCATGCCGGCGCTGGAGAGCATGATGATCTATCCGCTCGCCATCGGCGGCGTGTGCATCCTCACCTCCATCGCGGGCACCTTCTTCGTGAAGCTCGGCTCCAACCAGTCGATCATGGGCGCGCTCTACAAGGGCCTCATCGCCACCGGCGTGCTCTCGCTCGTCGGCGTGGCGCTGGTGACGCATCTGATGCTTGGCTTCAACACGGTTTATACGACCGTTGGCGGCGTGAGCTTCACCGGCACGACACTGTTCACCTGCGGCGTTGTCGGCCTGATCGTGACCGGCCTCATCATCTGGATCACCGAATACTACACCGGCACCGACTATCGCCCGGTGAAGTCCATCGCCCAGTCCTCCGTGACCGGCCATGGCACCAACGTGATCCAGGGCCTTGCCATCTCGATGGAGTCGACCGCGATGCCCGCGATCGTCATCATCGCCGGCATCCTCGTCACTTACGGCCTGGCGGGCCTGTTCGGCATCGCCGTCGCCGTGACCACCATGCTGGCGCTCGCCGGCATGATCGTCGCGCTCGACGCCTTCGGTCCCGTCACCGACAATGCCGGCGGCATTGCCGAAATGGCGGGCCTGCCGAAGGAGGTTCGCAAGTCCACGGACGCGCTGGACGCCGTCGGTAACACCACCAAGGCTGTCACCAAGGGCTATGCCATCGGTTCGGCCGGCCTCGGCGCGCTGGTGCTGTTCGCGGCCTATAATGAAGACCTCAAGTACTTCATCGCCAACGGTACGCAGTATTCCTACTTCCAGGGCGTCGCGCCGGACTTCTCGCTGAACAACCCGTATGTGGTCGTCGGCCTGCTGTTCGGCGGCCTGCTGCCGTATCTGTTCGGCGCAATGGGCATGACCGCTGTCGGTCGCGCCGCCAGTGCGATCGTGGAAGAGGTGCGTCGCCAGTTCCGCGAGAAGCCGGGCATCATGCAGGGCACCGACAAGCCGGACTACGGCCGGGCGGTTGACCTGCTGACCAAGGCGGCGATCAAGGAAATGATCATCCCGTCCTTGCTACCGGTGCTGTCGCCGATCTTCGTCTACTTCGTGATCTACTTCGTGGCGGGCGGCGGTGTCGCCGGCAAGTCGGCGGCCTTCTCGGCCGTGGGCGCGATGCTGCTCGGCGTGATCGTCACCGGCCTGTTCGTCGCCATCTCGATGACCTCGGGCGGCGGCGCGTGGGACAACGCCAAGAAGTATATCGAGGACGGTCATTTCGGTGGCAAGGGTTCGGACGCCCACAAGGCGGCCGTGACCGGCGACACCGTCGGCGATCCCTACAAGGACACCGCCGGCCCGGCCGTGAACCCGATGATCAAGATCACCAATATCGTGGCGTTGCTGCTGCTGGCGATCCTGGCGCACGGGTGAACGAACATTGACGGATCTTCCGGTCCGGAGAGAAAAACCCCGCGGCATCGCCGCGGGGTTTTTTGTTGGGAGCCGCGGCTGTGATGCGGACGCGAAGCGTCCGGCCAGGTCGGATCATGCTCGGGCACAGCAGGCGTGCGGCCGGAGGGATAAGTGATGCGGCCGAGGCCGGTGGCCGGGCCGCTCCCAAGGGGTCGGACCGGCATCGGCACCTTCGCGTGGTTGAGGCGGGCGCCTTTGGCGTCAGTGCCAAATGAAAAAAGCCCCGCATGCGGGGCTTTGATCGAGAGCGTGGATGCCGGGCCTCAGCGCCGGCATCAGCCACGGGCGCCGCCTCAGAGCGGAACGATCTTGAACAGGTAGGTGAGGTAGCTCATCTCCTCGCCGCCGGCCGGGGTTGTGCGGCTGACATAGTCGAACAGCTTTCCATCCTTCAGGCCGTAATCGGCCAGCCGCTCGACGCGCCGGCTCTTGTCGAAATAGACGGCGACGACCCGCTGGTCGGTCATCTTTTCCGGCAGGAAGGTGGCGGCGCGCTCGGTGCGCTGGGAGATGTAGTAAAATACTTCGCCGCTGACGGTGGCGACGGTGGAGGGGGTGCCCATCACGATGAGCACCTGGTCCTGCGTGGCGCCGATGGGAATCTGCTCCAGCGCGCCGTCCGGGATGACATAGCCGCGCTGATAGGATTCGCCGAAACCCGAACATCCCGCCACAGCAAGGGCACCGCCGAGGGCTAGCGCCACCGCCGCGCCGCGCGCGGCAGTTTTCAGACGGGAACCGGCCGGCCCGCTGACCATTGCGCTGCGCAGCTTCAAACCATCGTGCATTCGGATCAACGTCCCTTTATGAATGAACCGGTCCGCATCGTCCCGTCGGGACGGGCGGCCGCCGCGCAAACGGCAAACCGAAAATCTTCCGGCCAGATCGGATCGCCACGGATGATATTACGATTTTTTCGCCCAAATCCCCAAACGGATATCGTGGCCGACCTCTATGGCGCGATCGTGGCACAGGCCCGGCAGCCGGTGTTCTACCGCGATCTGGGCGTGCCGGATACGGTCAATGGCCGGTTCGAAATGGTGCTTCTCCACACCCTGCTGGTGATCCGGCGGCTGGAGGGGCAGGATGAACCGGTCCGCGAGCTGGGGCAGATGATTTTCGACCGTTTCTGCGCGGATATCGACGGCTCCCTGCGCGAGATGGGGGTGAGCGACATGAAGGTGCCGCGCCAGATGCGGCGCGTCGGGGACGCCTTCTACGGCAAGCAGAAGCTTTACGCTGCCGCGTTCGAGGAGGACGGCGATGTGGCGCTGGTCGAACTGCTGAAAAAGACATTTGCGGAGGAAGGCCAGACCGTCGCCATCGACGGGCCGCGCCTCGCCACCTATCTCCGTCGCGTGGAAGCCGCATTGAGCCGGCAGGAGGCTGCCGCGATCGCAGCGGGCCGCCTGACGTTTCCGGAGCCCGCGCAGGCGGCCGCGGCCGACTGACCGCGGGGCCTTTCTCGCGGCCGGACGAGCCGCCTCGGTCGTCTCAGGACCGGCAGAACAGGAAACACGAACATGAGCGCAACGGCGGGATCATCTCCGAAGCCGATCTGGACGGTTCCCGTCGCGACGCGCAGCATTCTGCCCCAGGGCAGCGCCATCAGCATCACGGCGGACGAGTCGGTTCGGGCCGCGGCCGCCGGCTTTGCCGGCGTGGTGGAGATTCCCGCCCTTGCGGCCGAATTCCGCATCGTGCCGCAGGGCGACGGCTTCGCGGTGAAGGGCAGGGTGCGGGGCCGGGTGGTGCAGACCTGCGTGGTGACCCTCGATCCCGTGGAAAACACCGTCGACGAGGAAGTGGACCTGCTGCTCTCGCCCTCCGCCGAACTCCCGGAGGAACCGGGGGCCGAGATCGAAATCGAAGCCGACGAAGCCGTGGTTCCGGAGCCGCTGACCGGCAACAGCATCGATCTGGGCGCCATCGCGCTCGAGTTTCTGGTCCTGGGGCTCGATCCTTATCCGCGCAAGTCCGGCGTGGTTTACGAAGAGGCTGCGCCGGCGCCGGAGAAAGCCAGCCCCTTTGCCGCCCTGGCCGGGCTGAAAAACCGGCAGGGGGGCGATGGAGCCTGACCGGAAACGGTTTCCTGCCGGGCGAGAATGCTGTTAAGTCCGAGGAACCAGTCGTTATTTTGCCCGCCGATTGCCATCCCGCCGGGATTCAGGCTTTCTCCTTTTCCCGTTTCCGGGTTGTCTCGATTCCAGGTTTGTTCCGATTCATGTCCGACAAGGTCCGCATTGCACTTGACGCCATGGGTGGCGATCACGGACCCGCCATCGTCCTTCCGGGCGCTGAACTGGCGTTGCTGCGGCACCCGGACATCGAATACATCCTGTTCGGGGACAGCGGCCAGATCGAGCCGCTGCTGGCCACCCGGCCGGCGCTGCGGGCGGCTTCGCGCGTCGTTCACACCGACGTTGCCATCAAGATGAGCGATAAGCCGAGTCAGGCCCTGCGCTACGGCCGGTGGAAGTCCTCCATGTGGCTGGCCATCGACGCCGTGAAGAAGAAGGAGGCGGACGTGGCCGTCTCCGCCGGCAACACCGGCGCGCTGATGGCGATGGCGAAGTTTCATCTCAAGACCATGCCGGGCATCGACCGCCCTGCCATCGCCGGCCTCTGGCCCACCCTGCGGGGCGAATCCGTTGTGCTGGATCTCGGAGCCTCGATCGGCACCGACGCCAAGCACCTCGTCGATCTTGCCGCCATGGGCAGCGCGATGGCTCAGGTGCTGTTCGACATCAAGCGGCCCAAGGTCGGCCTGCTCAATATCGGCGTCGAGGAGGTCAAGGGCCTTGAGGCCGTCCGCGAGGCGGGCGCGATGTTGCGGGAAAGCAATCCGCCGCATCTCGATTATTGCGGCTTCGTCGAGGGTGACGACATCGGCAAAGGGACGGTTGATGTCGTGGTGACCGAAGGTTTCGCCGGCAACATCGCGCTGAAAACCGCCGAGGGAACGGCACGGCAGATCGCGGAATATCTGCGCGCGGGCATGAGCCGGACCTGGCGCGCCAGACTCGGCTATCTGCTGGCGCAGGGCGCGTTTCAGGCCCTGCGGGAAAAGATGGACCCGCGCCGGTCGAACGGCGGGATGTTCCTCGGTCTCAACGGCATCGTCATCAAGAGTCACGGCGGCACCGATGCCGAAGGTTTCGCATCCGCCGTGGATATCGGCTACGACATGGTGCGCTACGATCTGCTTTCCAAGATCGGTGAGGCGGTGGTCCGGCATCGCAGCAGCGAAACGCCGGTGCTTGTTTCAGGGGACGCTACTTGACTGTTCTGCGATCCATCGTCCTTGGCTGCGGAAGCTATCTGCCGGAAAAGGTGCTGACCAATGCCGACCTTGCGGCCATGGTCGAGACGTCCGACGAATGGATCGTTCAGCGGACGGGCATCCGGGAGCGGCGGATGGCGGCGGCCGGAGAGGTCACGTCCGACCTTGCGATCCATGCCGCGCGGGCGGCGCTGGCCGATGCCGGCATCGATGCGTCCACCATCGACCTGATCGTGGTGGCGACTTCGACGCCGGACAACACCTTTCCCGCAACCGCGACCACGGTGCAGGCCGGGCTCGGCATCACGGCCGGCGCGGCCTTCGATCTTCAGGCGGTCTGCTCCGGTTTCGTCTATGCTCTTGCGACGGTCGATGGTCTGCTGCGGACGGGCATGTTCAAGCGTGCCCTGGTGATCGGCGCGGAGACCTTCTCGCGCATTCTCGATTGGAACGACCGCACTACCTGCGTCCTGTTCGGCGACGGGGCCGGCGCTTTCGTGCTGGAAGCGCAGCAGCAGCCCGGCACGCGCGAGGACCGCGGCATTCTCACAAGCCACCTGCGCTCGGACGGCCGCCACAAGGCCAAGCTCTATGTCGATGGCGGGCCGTCCTCGACGGGCACCGTCGGGCATCTGCGCATGGAGGGGCGGGAGGTTTTCAAATTCGCCGTGGCCGCCATCACGGACGTCATCGAGGATGCGTTCAAGGCGACGGGTTACTCTGCCGCCGATATCGACTGGTTCGTTCCGCATCAGGCGAATCGCCGCATCATCGACGGCGCTGCCCAGAAACTGGGTATCGCGCCGGAAAAGGTGGTCTCCACCGTCGCCAGCCATGGCAACACGTCGGCGGCCTCGATCCCGCTCGCGATGTCGGTCGCTGTCCGCGATGGCCGGATCAAGCGGGGCGATCTGATTCTGCTGGAAGCGATGGGCGGAGGTTTCACTTGGGGATCCACTCTGCTGCGTTGGTAGGACACGCCGAAAAATGTTGCGGGCCCGCAGGTTGACCCAGCAGGTTCAACCACTTAACGTGATTTTTCAGAGGCATAGGGTCGTCGAGAGCGGGGCAGGCGATGGCCGGTAAAACGGTGACGCGAGCGGATTTATGTGAGGCGGTCTACCAGAAGGTAGGACTGTCGCGGACCGAGTCCGCCACCCTGGTCGAGATGGTGCTCAAGGAGATCACGGATTGTCTTGAGCGGGGAGAAACGGTGAAGCTCTCGTCATTCGGGTCGTTTGTCGTCCGTCAGAAAGGCGAGCGGATCGGCCGCAATCCGAAAACCGGCAAGGAAGTCCCCATTTCGCCGCGACGCGTGATGGTGTTCAAGTCATCCGCGATCCTCAAGCAGCGGATCAACGGTCAGGCGACGCCGGAGGACGGCTAGTTCTGAAGGGAGGTTGCGACGGTGGAGAAATCGCCGGACGCATTTCGCACCATCAGCGAAGTTGCCGAAGAACTCGACGTGCCGCAGCACGTATTGCGTTTCTGGGAAACGCGTTTCCGTGAAATCAAGCCGCTGAAACGGGGCGGCGGCCGCCGCTATTACCGGCCCGATGACGTCAGCCTGCTGCGGGGTATCCGTCATCTGCTCTACGGCGAAGGCTATACCATCCGTGGCGTGCAGCGGTTGCTGCGCGAACAGGGCGTCCCGTTCGTCCATGGCGTCTGGCGGAATAGCGCATCGGTTCCCGGGCCGGAAATGAGGGGCGAGGCCGGTTTCGACGAGGCGGAGGATGAGGTGCCTGCCGTCGCGGACGAGGCCGACGAGTTCGATATCGCCGCTGAACCCGAGCAGCCGGAACTGACTCACGACGCCGTGCCGGTCAGCCGGGATCGCCATCCCGCTGCAACGGGCGTGGCGAGGATGGCGGCTCTGGAACCCGCCGCCGGGCTGACCGAGGCGGAGCACGCGCAGTTGCGCGAGGCGTTCGACATGCTGGAACAGGCGCGCGCCATTCTGGCGGCAGGCCGCGCGCCGGCCTGAAGCCAGCAGCGCCTCAGGCCGCCAAGGCACCGGATGCCGGATTGCGCTTGCGCCCGTTGCGGGCAAAGCGGCCTGCGCTGGATCGTCCCGGTCTCAGCCCGGCCCGAAAGCCATGTAGCCGAGGGCGAGCGCAAGCGCGATGGCAAGCCAGATTGCGATATGGGTCAGCAGCAGCCGGTGCCGGTCGCGATAGCGCGGCACGAGGGACGAGCCGATGACCAGAAGCAGCGTCATGCTGGCAAGGCCGCCGGCGGCTGGATAGGCGGGGAAAAAACGCTCGTCGAAGACGATCGCATTCACCAGAATGATCGCGCCGCCGATGGCGAGAAGGCCGAGAGCGAAACCAAGGCGCATGGCCGGGCGATCCTTCTGGCGGGCCGGAGGCTTCGCAACGGGCGAGGCCGGAGCGAATGCGCCTCGACGCAGGAAAGCGGATGTGGGGCCGTCCGGCAAGCCGGCGCGTTGGGAGCGCCGGCATCAGGCGGCGGTCCGAGCCGCCGCCGCAGCCTCACCACATCATATCCGTGCCTTTGCGGCGCTGCTTCTTCGCGGCCTTGCGGGCAGCGTAGCGCGCATCACGGGCAGCTTTCTGCTCGGCGGCCAGTTTCGTCGCCGCCTCGGCCTCTTCCGCCGCGATCATTGCAGCCAGCTCTGCGGCCTCCTGCTCCCGTGCGGCGGCCAGTTCCGCCTGGCGCTGCCGCTCGGCGGCTTCGGCGGCCCGCTTCTCGGCGCGAATGCGCTCCTTTTCAGCCTCGCGCTGGGCGCGCGCCTCGGCGACGGCGCGCCGCTGGGCAAGACGTTCCGCAACGGCCGGATCGTCCGGGCCGGGAGCGGACTTGAATCTCTGGAGGAGGGCTTTGCGGGCTTCGGCGGCGGCGTCTAGACGGTCGGAAAGGCTGGGATTCTTGTAGCTCATTGGGAAAATCGTGACTCTTCGCTCTGAGGGTGGGATCTTGCGGCTAAGAACACATATGGGGTCGCCACCCCGAAAACGTCAGCCCCGGCATTGAAAAACCCGGCTGCACGCGTCCCGACCGCTGCGTCAATCTGTGAGGGATGCTGTCGACATCGGACCCCATGAAAGAAACGGAACGTCGTTTTCCGGCTGTGAGAGAATGGTCGGAACGAGAGGATTCGAACCTCCGACCCACAGTCCCCCAGACTGGACGAGCCGTCCGAGTTTCTGGCTAGCGGCTCAATAGCTTAGACGGCGCGTCGTTTCAAGGTGCGGGACTTTGCGCGGGGCCTTTGTGTGTCGCTTTTCAACCCCGTTCATCGCCGCCAGCACCTCGTCGTCGTCGGGAACGTGAGCGTATTTCGCAGCGTGTGTGATTCGGGAGGTCGAGGGCTTCCGGGCGATCTTCAAGTTGCCGCTGCTCGAGTTCAGCCAGCGTCGGGGCTGCCCTGGTTGCGCGTATTGCGATCGCGCTTCCATTGCGTGGCAAGGCCTGGAGGAGAAAATTGCGAAATGCGATCTTGAAACGAGCAAATTTTTCCCAATGGGGCAGGCGGCAGCATTGAAATGGAGCCCGGAGCAAAATCGAGCCATCGGCCATCTGGACCCGGAGTATGTGCGGATTGAAAATAGAACTGATCTGAAGCCTGGTACACGACGTGTTGGAACGACACACGAGTTTATCGTGAATGAGGGTGCTGGCATCGGCACAGGATTCGCGAATGCAGCCTCTCCCGAATTGTCGCAATGTGACGTGGCGGATGGCTGGCTGACAAAGGCCATTGAAAGAGGTTCCCGCAGGCGGCATTGGGACAGCTACTTCAACGATGGCGTTAAAGATAACATTCTGTGGGTCAGCAGAAAGAAAGGGTATTTTGGGCAATTCCGGCACGGGTTGTCTTTGTCCGGATTTGGTCCGATGGGGCTTCCGTCGATCTCGCCGGCCAGCTCTCCTTTCTGGAATGTCCGAGCGTTTCATTCTGCCATGGAGAAACACGGGAACTATGTTGGATATCCGCTTTGGTGTTCGATCAATCAGCTTGTGCTGGATGACGTCGTTTTAAAGAGCCGCTAGTCACCAGCCGCAACAGGGGGCAGCCGGACGGGCGCTCCAAGATCGGGGCGCGGGCGGAAGGAGGGACGGGATAGATTTGGCCGGTTGAGGTCATGGCGGAGAGGGAAGGGATTCGAACCCCCGATACGGTCGCCCGTATGCCTCGCTGGAAGCGAGGTGCTTTAAGCCTCTCAGCCACCTCTCCGCGTCCAGAACTCGCAGGACGCCTCAGGCATGACAGGCGCGGATTAAGAGACCTTGATATGGGCGATCAGCGATTCTGATTGTCGATCAATATGTATTGATGATTTGGGCCCGTGGCTTGGGCGTTTCCTCGCAGACTTGCCCCATGGTCCGGTTCGCCGGCTGCGGGATGTTTTTGCCCTGCGCCAATCGTATGTTTAGCGCCGGCTAGTTGCTTCGTGCGCCGCTCGCATTGAGCCCATCCGCCACGCGTCCCTTGATCACATCGACACTTCGCGCGCCATCAAGGTCGGTCAGCTTCTCGGAAAAGCTTCGAATGTCCTCGGCCGACACCTTGTTCACCTCGACCAGCAGGCTGGCGGGACTATAGCTTTCCACGACGAAGCGCTTGATCTGGCCTGCGCGCAGGCCGAGCGTGTGCCGCACGATATCGGCGGTAATGTCACTTACCTTTTCGCAGCCAATCCGGATTGTGCATGCTTGATTGCGGGCGCGATAAGCCTCTTCCAGCGGCTTCACGCCCGCAAGGATGAGCAGGATCACGGCCGTCGATGCGCCGGCGGCAAAGTAGAGGCCGCCGCCTACGGCAAGGCCGATGGCGGCGACCGACCAGATGCTGGCCGCGGTGGTCAGCCCCTTCACCACTTCGTTTCTGAGAAGGATCGAACCCGCACCCAGGAAGCCAATGCCGGACACCACCTGCGCGGCAACGCGCGAGGGATCGAGGACGATGTTGGGATTTTTCGTTGCTTCGGCAAATCCGAACGACGAGACTATCATGAATAGACATGCGCCGACGGAGACGAGCATGTGGGTTCGAATTCCCGCCGCCCACAGCAGCCGCTCACGCTCAAAGCCGATCAAGCTGCCAAAGCCAGCGGCGGCGATCAGTCTCAGCAATGTTTCCCAGTCAGACAACATAACGTGGATCCCCGTTGCCGGCATGAGAGCTCCCATTGAATTCCGGTCGGATCGCAACAGAAAGTGTTTTCTGAAGATTCCGGGAAATTAAAATGTTCCAGGCTGCGAATCTCGCAGCCTGGCCTGCGGCTCTTGACGGTGTTTCAGGCCTGCCCCACAGTCCGTGCGCCACGCGGAAGCTCGCCATGTCGGTCACCTATTACGTCGCGCTCCCGTTCGTGGATTCGGAGGATGGTCCGGCACCCGCTGAGGCGTCGGAGTGCCAGAGTGGGACGCAGGCGGTCCGCCGTGCGGAGGCCATGGCGCGTGATCCGAAGTATGTCGGGGCAGTCGCATTTGCCCGGACGGGCGACCCGGCCTTGGGGGAGTTTGGCGACGCCGAGGTGCTGGCCAGCTTTGGCGACGTGCTGGCCGACCTGAGCAGTCTATAGCTGCCAGCGGCCGGGCCGGGGGGCACCCTGGTTAGCGACGGCGACAGGCACCAGGGACATCTGCTCGCCGATCTCGGAAGCTGGCGTTCGCAGGAACTGCAAATCGATCGTATGGGATTGGTTCTCATCACATGCTTCATCCATGCGGCGGGTGAGGCCGCAGAAGTTGTCCGCAATGTTGTCGAGAGTTCCCGGAGTAGCCTTATGGGCGGAATTCGAGGGGAAATAACCTACTCCGGGAACGCATCCGTCCATTCCCGGCAAGCCTCGAGATTTTGGTGAAGTTGCCCATGCACATGGCGCATAGATGGGCATTCAGCCTCGATTTTTCGAGGCGACTTTATGTCGCGCATCCTGGATGGGAGGCCGAGCCCCTCCGGGTGATGGGCGAAGAGGGAAGGGATTGGAATCCGTACAGAGCCTTCGCGACCCCGGGGGCTGACGAGGTCGTAATTTAGTAATTAATTGATTTCACTGGTGAAATGGTCGGAGCGAGAGGATTCGAACCTCCGACCCCCAGTCCCCCAGACTGGTGCGCTAACCGGGCTGCGCTACGCTCCGCCATAATGGCTCCAAATCCGACCTGAATCGATCTGGAACGGGTGAAGCTCTAGCGCCCGGATCGTTCCGGTGCAAGGGGAACGCCGCCGGAGAAGGAGCCGGAAATGCGCGATCTGCGACCGGCCTGCTGGCGCTGCCAGCCGGCCGAAGCGGCAATCAGGCCCCATGTCATACCCATGATCATGAAATAATGCCGCCAGTGGTCCGTGTCGATGATCGCACTTTCGATCGCGGTGGCGACAAAGGAAGCGTAGATCGGCAGATAGAGCGACCGCCAGGGGGCCGGGATGAAAGCCGTCCGCAAGCCGTAGATCAGCGTCAGCAGAACCAGCAGGAGATAGCTGAGCCCCGTGATCCAGCCGCCGGACATGAAGGCGTTCAGATAGGAATTGTGGGGGTCTTCGGGAAAGATTTTGGCGAATTGCAATGGGCCGAGGCCCCATGGCTTGTCGAGGGCGAGGACGGCACCAAGAATATGACGGCCGAAACGGCCCTGTTCGCCCATGTCATAGCCCTGGGACAGGCTGGCGCGGGTCTTGAACAGGTCCGCGACGCTGTCGAGCGAGAGCAGAACCACGAGCAGCCCCGCAGCCAGCACCATGATCGCGATGGCGGCCGCCACGATGCGGGTCCGCTGGGCGGACGAGCCGGTGGTGATGAACATCAGGGCGAGGGTGATGACGCCGCCGAACACCAGGACGCCCCAGGCGGCGCGCGAGAAGCTCAGGAAGATGCCGCCTCCGATGATCATGAAGAAGATGCCGTTCACGATCATCTGCCGCAGATTGCCGGCGACGACCCGCTGCATCACCACCAATGCGGGCAACAGCAGGAAGGCGCCCATCACATTCGGGTCCTTGAAGGTTCCCCGCGCGCGTCCGTAGAGGGTGAATGTGTCGTGCAGGATGCCGGCATAGCCAGCGATGCCCGTACCGGCCGCGAGGACCCCGGCAACCACGACGCCCCGCGTCAGGGCGGCTAGCCGCTGCTCGGTGTTGGTGCAGAGCGCCAGCGCGAAGGCGATGCAGGTGACGGCAAGATACCAGGAGGTGAGCACCCAGGTCAGGATCGGCTGCGGCAGGCTGAACAGGTCCGCCGAGGCGATGCTGAAGCCCATGTTGATGCAGATCAGCAGGACGACCAGCGGCAGCAGGGCCGGCCGGAAAGCGAGCCCGGTCAGCGCCAGAAAGGCGATGGTGATGAGCGAGAAGAATTCGTAAGGCGAGGGTTCGATGAAGATCAGGCTGCTGGATGCTGCGGTGAGCCAGAGCAGCAGGTTCTGAAGCCGGGTGGCGGACAGGCGCGGCCCGGCCGGGGCCAGCAGCTCCGGCCGGTAGGTCCGCAACTCAGCGGGATAGGCCGCGTCCGTCATCAGTAGGCATTCTCGGTCTTCATCAGCGCTAAGGGCGTTGCGGTGAGAATGTAGAGGTCGAACAGCACCGACCAGTTCTCGATATAGTAGAGGTCGTGCTCGACACGCCGCTGGATCTTCTCCTGACTGTCGGTTTCTCCGCGCCAGCCGTTGATCTGGGCCCAGCCGGTGATGCCGGGCTTGACGCGATGACGCGCGAAATAGCCGTCTACGGCTTCGTCATAGAGGCGGTCCTCTGCTTTCGCGAGAACCGCATGGGGGCGCGGCCCGACCAGCGACAGGTTGCCCTTGAACACCACGTTGAAAAGCTGCGGCAGCTCATCGAGGCTGGTCTTGCGGATGAAGCGGCCGACGCGAGTGACGCGCGGGTCGCCCTTGGTGACGAGCCGGGCCGCTGCGGCATCGCTTTGATCGACATACATCGAGCGGAACTTGAAGACTTCGATCAGGTCGTTGTTGAAGCCGTAGCGCTTCTGGCGGAACAGCACCGGTCCCTTGCTGTCCAGCTTCACGGCCAGCGCGACCGCGGCCATCACCGGCAGCAGCAAGAGCAGCGCAAGACCGCCGACCAGCTTGTCGAACAGCCATTTCATGACGACGTCCCAATCCGTGATGGGACGGTCGAACACATCGAGCACCGGCAGGTTGCCGATGTAGGAGTATGAGCGCGGTCGGAATCGGAGCTTGTTGGTATGGGCGGAGAGGCGGATGTCCACCGGCAGCACCCAGAGCTTCTTCAGCATCTGGAGAATGCGGCTTTCCGCCGTGATCGGCAGCGTGAACAGCACGAGATCGACACGGGTGCGGCGCGCGAATTCCACGAGGTCGTCCACCGTGCCGAGCTTGATATGGCCGGCGCAGACGAGCGGCGTGCGCTCGTCGCCACGGTCGTCGAACACGCCGACGATCTTCACGTCGGAGTCCCTTTGGGCTTCGATCGCGTCGATCAGCTCTTCGCCGGACTGCCCCGCGCCGACCACGACGGCGCGACGCTCCAGCCGGCCCTGGCGCGTCCAGTGCCGCACGAACAGAAACAGCCCGCCGCGGAATGCCGCCAGCGTCGCGAGGCCGGCGACGAAATAGAGGCCCAGCCACAAGCGCGAGACATCGTCCCCCAGCTTGGCAAGGAAGGTCGCGCTCGCCATGACAAGGAAGACCACCGACCATGCCAGTGCGAGCCGCACATACTGCCCGCCGCCGCGGAACGCCTGAACATGATAAATGTCGACGGCCTGGAACGCGACGACGCTCAGGAGGGCTATGGCGGCGATGAATGCCGGATAGTGCCACTCGACGCCTTCGATGGGCACGAGATACAGCGCATAGACCGCCGCGCCGACGGCAACGATAAGGAGTGCCTCCAGCGCACGGACGATGCCCGCCAGCACGATCGGGGAGAATGCCGGAGAGACCTGCTGCGCGGCAATGGCCAGCGCCGCCGCCGACAGCCGCCGAGGCTCCGATTGGGATTTGGATATGGCCTGTGCCGTCACGGCATTGACCATTGTCCGGGTGTCAAACTCTGCCATACGCCACCACTGCAATTCAGGCTCGAAACGGCCTGTTTTGCCCGCAGGCTAGCCGGCAGACTTCAAAAAAGGGTTAGGACATAGGTTGAAAATTGCGTTGTCAGCACCGGTGCGCGTTTGTCAGTGCCGGTGCGCCATGGCCTCGCGATATGCCGCCAGTACGCTGTCGACCATGGCGGGGAGGGAAAATGACGCGCGGATGCGGGTTTGGAGTTGCGCCGTCGCGGCGGCAAGCGCCTCGGACCCATCGAGTGCCTGGGTCAGGGCCTCCGCCAGAGCCGCAGCGTCCCCGGCCGGGATCAGCCGCTCGGCCTCGGAGCCGAAAATCTCAGGGATACCGCCGATCCGGGTGGCGATCAGCGGCATGGCCGCGGCAGCAGCCTCGATCGCGACATAGGGCAGGGAATCCGCCCGGGACGGCATCACCAGCACACGCCCGAGAGAAAAGCCATGCCGGGCCGGCTGAAAGCCGGCGAAGCGGACATGCGCGCCAAGCCCGAGGCGCGCGACCTGCGCTTCGAGCGCGGCGCGGTCGGGGCCGTCGCCGACCAGCGCGACGCTGATGGGGCGACCTTGGCCGTGGAGGCGAGCGGCGGCGTCGATCAGCACGTCCGGCCCTTTGAGATCGCGCAACTCGCCGACGAAAACGAAATCGGCAGCGTCCGGCCGGGTCGGGAGGGGGGCGAATTCCGCCTCCGCCACACCGTTGTGAACGACGCGGACCAGCCCCTTCGGCGCGCCGATCACGTCGCTGAAGCGTTGCCGGGCAAAATCGCTCTCGAACAGGAACAGGCCCGTCCGCGCCATCAGCAGCCGTTCCAGCGTGCCGTAGATGCGGCCCTGCCAGGTGTCGGGCCCGTAGTGCAGGGAGCCGCCGTGCGGCGTGTAGACCCGCAGGGCATGGACGAAAGGCGCAAGCCGGGCGACTGCGCCGCCCTTCGCGCCGTGGCCATGCACAACGTCCGGCGACGCGATGCGGATTCGGCGGCTAACCTGCGCGAGCGCGGGAATATCGCCGGGGCCGGGCGCCCGGGGAATGGCGATGCGGGCGATGCCGAGCCTGAGTTGCGGGACCATCGCCGCCAGCGTCGCTTCGGCGCGCTCGCCGCCCAATGTGGAATCGCAGATGAGGCCCACGGCATGGCCGCGCTCGGCCTGACCGGTTGCAAGGTCCACGACATGGCGGAACGCGCCGCCCACCGGTGCGCGAAGGATATGCAGGATGCGGAGCGGTTGGACCGGGGCGGGCATCAGAACCAGCGTTCGCCGACTTCGATGGTGTCGCCGGGCCGCAGCGTCGCCAGCGCCGGCAGCGTGGCGCGATGCATCTGGCCGGCGATCGCGCGGGTGACGCGGATGTTCTTGCGGTCCGCCCGCGGCGTATAGCCGCCAGCGATGGCAACGGCGGTTTCCACCGTCATGTTGGCGACGAAGGGATACTGGCCGGGCGCGGTGACCTCGCCGAGGATGAAGAACGGCCGATAGCTCTCGATATCCACGGCGACCAGCGGCTCGCGGATATAGCCCTGCTTCAGGCTGTGGGTGATGGTGGCGGCGAGCTGGTCCTTGGTTAGGCCCCGCGCCTGGATCGGTCCGCACAGGGGCAGGGTGATCAGGCCCGAGGGGTCCACGATATAGGAGGCGTTCAGGCCCTCCTGCCCGAACACGACGACGCGGACGCGGTCTCCGGCATCGAGGGTATAGGGCTCTTCATAGCTGCCGGCGGAAACCGGCGCGGCATAGGCCGGCGCAGCCTGCACATAAGCCGGGGCCGGCGGTGCGGCGTAGGCAGGCGCGGCTGCGACAGGAGCGGCATAGGCGGGGGCTGGCGTCAGCGGCGGCATATAGGTTCCGCCGCCTGCAACCATCGGAGCCGCTGCGGCATATGTCTGTCCGACCGGCGCGGCCTGATAGGCATACGCGTCATAACCCGGCGCTGCATATCCCTGGCCGGCAAAGCTGGATGCGAAAACCGGTGTCTGCCCGGGTGCCGAGCGAATGGGAATCGGCCGCTGCAGGCAGCCGGAGAGGGCAATGCCGAGCGCAAGCAATACTGAGGCACGGCCGAGCCGCATCGCGCGAATCCAATCGAAGTCTGCTGTCGGATTAACAACTCATCAAGGTTAACAAAGCCTGACCTCCGGAATGTTCGCGGGGCCGGCGTTAACGAGGTGGAAACCATAACGGACCGTAAACTCGCCCCAATTCGAATCCTTCCGACAGCGTCCGGGCGGCTCCAATGCAACGCTTCGATCAACGTGCTCCCTTCGGGACCGACTTCGATAACCGGATCGCTCCCTACCGGGCGGAACGCTCGTCCGTGCCGGCCGATGAACTCGATCTTCGCGCGCTCGGCCTTGCGTTGTGGAGCCGACGGCTGCTGATTGCCGGCGCCACGCTGGCGGTGGCCATGCTTACATTCGTCGGATTGATGTTCGTGACGCCGACCTACAAGGCCGAAACGCGCGTACTCTATGAGGCGAGGGAGAGCGTGTTCCTTCGGCCCGACGCGGACCGGACCCAGGACCGGGCGGTGGTCGATGCGGAGGCTGTCACCAGCCAGGTGCAACTCATCCAGTCCCGTGATCTCGCGCTCGGCGTGATCCGCGACCTGAAGTTGGGCGAACTGCCGGAATTCGACCCCATGCGCCGGTCCGGCTCGCCGCTCCAGGTGCTGCTCAGTCTCGTCGGGCTCGGAAGCGACCCCATCGCCATGAGCCCGGAAGACCGGGTTCTGCGCGCCTTCTCCGAACGGCTGACGGTGTATGCGGTGGATCGTTCCCGCGTCATCGCCATCGAATTCGAGTCCCGGAATGCCGAGCTTGCAGCGCGCGTCGCCAATGCGGTTGCCGAGGGCTATCTCAAGCTGCAACAGGAGGCCAAGCTCGGCCAGAACCGCGCGGCCACCCAGTTCCTGGCCAGCGAGATCGCCAGTCTGCGTCCCAAGGTGGAAGCCGCCGAAGCCAAGGTGGAACAGCAGCGCGCCAACACCAACCTGCTGTTCGGCACCAACAACACCACGCTCTCCAACCAGCAGCTCGGCGACTATAACGCTCAGGTGGCGCAGGTGCGCGCGCAGAGGGCCGATGCGGAAGGCAAGGCGCGCCTCGTTCGAGAGACCCTGCGCTCCGGCGGCCCGCTGGAATTCAATGACATCGTCAATTCGGACGTGCTGCGGCAACTGACCCAGCAGCGAGTGTCGCTGGCTGCGCAACTCGCCGAACAGTCCTCCACGCTGCTGCCGCTGCATCCGCGCATCAAGGAGCTGAATGCCCAGCTCGGCACGCTGGAGCGGCAGATGCGGACGGAGGCCGAACGGCTGGCGAGGACGCTGGAGAATGAGGCCCGTGTCGCGGGCGCGCGCATGGAGTCCCTGCTGACCGGCCTCGACCAGCTCAAGAAGCAGGCTTCCGCGACCAACGAGCAGGATGTCGGTCTTCGCGCGCTGGAACGGGATGCGAAGTCCCAGCGCGATCTGCTGGAATCCTATCTCGCCAAGTATCGCGAGGCGGCGGCGCGGGACAATCTCGATGCATCCTCCGCCGACGCGCGGATCATCTCCCGCGCCGTGCCAGCCTCCATACCGGCATGGCCGAAGAAAATTCCGACGACCGTGATCGCAGCCCTGGGCACGATGCTGCTGTTGATCGCGATCATCCTGACCGGCCAGTTGCTGAGCGGCCCGACCGTCGCGGCGGCCGCATATCGCGATGGGCCGCAGGAGCGACCCGCCACGGCCGGCTGGCGTCGCTGGTTCAGCCGGCGTGAGCGTGAGGCTTCGGCGCGTCCGGTCGCGGTGACTCCCCGGATGTCCTATCAGGAGGCCGTTGAGCGGCTTTCGGCCGACATTCGTAAGGAAGGCAGCGGCCGCGTGACGGTCGTCGGCGCGGCAGGCGGCATCGTCACCGGCAATACCGCGCTTGCGCTCGCGCGCAACCTCAGCCAGCAGTCACGCGTGGTTCTGGTGGATCTGGCGCCCCGCGAAACCGAGGCCGCGCCGGCCTTCGGCCGGGCCGGACAGCCGCGCGGCCTGGCGGATCTGGCTCGCGGCCGGGCGTCCTTCAGCGATATCATCCGGCGGGATACGACATCCCCGGCTCATGTCATCGTTGCGGGCGGGCGCGCGGGAGAAATCGCCGCAACCATCGACTCGCACCGTGTGAAGATGGCGATGGAAGCTCTGGCGCGCAGCTACGATCATGTCATCCTGGATGCGGGCTTTGCGACGGATGCGCCGCTTGGCCGGCTGTCCGGCTTCGCGCCCCGGGCCGTTCTGGTGTCGCAGGATCTGGATGGCGAAGCGACCAGAGCCGTGCGCGAGCATCTGCTTCAGGCCGGCTTCACCACCGTGACGGTGATCACCGGACAGAGTGCCGTGCCGGAGCCGGCCGTGCGCCGGGCCCGCCGCGCGGCGTGACGCGGCAAAAGGAATCGCGCCGGCAATTATTCCCGGGATTCGTTGCGCCATGCGCGCAACCGACGCAGCAACTGCACCGTTTCCCACAGCGCCGGCGTTTCCTTGATGAGACGCTTTGCGCCGGCGGCGGCGCCGAAGGCGTTGGCGGCAAGCCTGCCAAGAGCCGACGTGGGGACGAAGGTGTCCACAAGCGGTTCGGGCTCGTTGCAGAACAGCGTCTTGTAGGTGGCCTGCCCGACGCCGAGATCGAAAATTTCGACGCCGCGCTCCGCGCAATTGGCGATCATATTGACCAGCAGCACCAGGCCGGGGCTCTGCCGCGCGTGGGGACCGTTCGTGTAGGTGTTGAACATGCACGAGAATCGGCGTCCGTCGCATGCGCCGGCAAACATGGCGATGATCTCGCCTTCGGCCTCGATCGCGTGAATCTCGATGGCCGGGCGGCCCTCGGCAAGGCGCGCATTGGACGCGGTGCGAATGAACTCCATGACGCCGGGCTCGGCGAAGACATTCGGAAGGCCCTGCGCGGCCATATGCGCGGCCTTGTCGGTGGTGAACACGTCAAGGATCCGCGTGACCTCTGCGGGCTTGGAGGCCACGAAATACCGATAGTTCTCAAGCTTGGCGAGCTTGCGCTCCTTGGAGCGCAGATGGTTGGATTTGATGGCCGGCGCCAGCACCGTTGCGCGGGCATCCCCCTTTGCCGGAGTGAGATCGAGTCTGGCGCAGGGCTCGGACGGCTTCGGTGCCAACTGTGCCAGCGGGTTGTCGATGCCGTCCCATGTCACGGGCTGCCGATAAAGCGCGACGAGATCGATGCCATGTTCCTGGGCGACGCGGCCGATGATGGCTTCGACTTCGGGCCGGCTGATGGAGGCCGCAACCTGCCGGTCCCAGAGGCCGAGGTTGAAATTGATATGCTTGCCGCCCAGGAAGTGAAGGATGCTCAGCGGCCGCCGGATGCTGCGCCCCATCGGCAGGAGAAAGGCGGGCCTCACATCCTGACGGATGCCGACAATGATGAATGGCTTGACGCCCGAGCGGACGCCGACCTCCGCCTGCCAGGCGTGGAGCAGTTCGAAGCATTGATACGGCGTTGCGATGCCGTTCGCCGTGAGCTGGCGCCATGGCGCTTGCGCCGCCTCGAAGCTGGATAGCACCGTGACGCTGACGGGGCTTCCGCCAACGAAACATTCCACGAAGGACGGCGCGTTAACCGCGTCTTTTGCGAGGGCAGACATTCAACACCCGAAATAGAGGAAATACTGCGACTTTCTGTCCAAACCTTGCAAAGAAATATCAATAAAGCGTTGGGACATTCTTCGAAAATGGTGCCGATCGTCTGAAAGTGGAGCAATGAGCAAAATCAGTCACGACGTGATCCGCTTCGGGCTTGAGACACTTTACTTCAGCGGGGCTTATCGTCTGCTTCAGCCGCTCGCCGGGGGGATGGGGGCGATCCTGATGCTGCATCATGTGCGTCCCGGACGGCCCGATCTGTTCCAGCCGAACAGGCTTCTCGAAGTGACGCCGGACTTTCTCGAACAGATCATTGTCGAACTCAAGGCGATGGATATCGACATCGTCTCGCTGGACGAGATGCACCACCGGGTGTCGCAGGGAAAGTCCGACCGGCGGTTTGTCGCCTTCACGCTCGACGATGGTTACCGTGACGTGAAGGAACATGGTTATCCGATCTTCAGGAAATACAACGTTCCCTTCGCGATGTATGTCGCGACCAGTTTTCCGGAGCGGCTCGGCGAATTGTGGTGGCTGGCGCTCGAAGCCGTCGTCGCCCGGAACGATCATGTCACGCTGACGATGGATGGCACGCAGCGCACCTTCGCCTGCGCCTCTGTCGAGGCCAAACGAACGGCGTTTGCGGACATCTACTGGTGGCTGCGCCAGCGGGCGACCGAAGATGACCTGCGCGAGGCGATCCGGGATCTTGCGACGCGCTATGAGGTGGATGTCTTGGCCTTCTGCGCGGAACTGTGCATGGACTGGGACGAGCTTGCGGACATGGCGCGGGACCCGCTCGTCACCATTGGCGCGCATACGGTCAATCATTTCATTCTCAAGAAGGTGCCGGACGACGTGGTGCGCGCTGAAATGCGCATGAGCCGCGCGGCGATCGAGGCGAGGCTCGGGCAGCGCCCGGAGCATTTCGCCTATCCCGTGGGCGATGCGACGGCGGCGGGGCCGCGGGAATTCCGCATTGCCTCCGAACTCGGCTTCAAGACTGCGGTGACGACCCGGCCGGGTGTGATCTTCCCGGAGCATCGCGATCATCTGCTGGCATTGCCGCGCGTCTCGCTCAATGGCGAGTTTCAGAAGCTGCGTTATTTCCGGGTGCTGATGGCTGGAGCCGCGACAGGGCTCGCGAACCGCTTTCGCCGCGTCAACACGGCCTGAGACGGCAAGAACCCAGGGCCGATGTCTACGGCCTGTTGCCCGTCTTTCCGGGGCCGGCCGGCAGCGCGTTCATTGCCGCGCGCATCAGGTCGATCGCGGATGTGGCGGCTGCGCTGACCTTGCTGACGCAGAAGTCATATTCGCCCGGAAGCGTCGCGATGCAGCCGCGTTTGCCGACATTGCCCTCCTTGTAGCGCCGCAATCCCTGATCGCCCTCGACGCCGCCGAGGTCCAGCCATCTGTGATGACTTCCGCGCAGTCGGCCAATGACCCACCAGCGCAGGGCATAGCCGGCGCGCAGCGCGATGCCGCGATCGCTGGTCGCGCTGTAGGGCACGAACAGGCGGTCGCCATTGCCGGCGAGGATGGTGCCGGCGAGAGGCGTGTCGTTCTCGTAAGCCATGAACAGGCGGAGACCGAAATCCGGCGTCAGCGCCGCAGCGAAATCACCGAGATGGTGGACCTTGTGGCGGTCCACGAAGCGTTTGCGGTCATGCATCGCGCGGTAAAGCGTCATGAAGTCGGGGAGACCGGAGGCGACCTCCACCTCCCGGAAGGTGAGGGGACCGGCCTGCGACTTCACGAGATTGGAGCGCCATTTCGCGCCGAGACTGCGGCGCTGTTCGGCTTCCGACAGGGTCAGGTTCACGAGATAGCGCTTGTCGTCGTCCGGAACGCTGCTGCGCGTGAAGCCGGCACGCTCCAGCTCCTTGGACCAGATGTCCGCTCCGTCCGCCTCCGCCGGCGGCATGATGCGCAGAAGCAATCGACGGTGGATCGCGAATTCGTTCTTGAGTGCCTGAAGCATGGCCCGCAGCACGGCGACGTCGGCGAGGCTGTTCGCACGCCAGAGGGGGCCGAACTTAACATAGGCAAGCCCTGCGCTCAGGACGGGAAGCGTGAAGATGACGGCAAGGGCCGCTGCTGCGATTTCATTGGCGGGAACTTCCCGCAGCAACAGGCCGCAAAGGCGATCCATGCCCCAGCGCGGTGCCATATATGCCGCGCTCTGTTCCAGGCAGCCATCCAGAAAGGGCGTGACCAGGCGGTCCCAGTTCAGACTCGCGGGTTCGACCACTTCGGCCGCGTATGGCGTTTCAGCGTTGTCGGCTGCGGCGGTCGGCGCCGAGGAAAGTGTCATAATGGATCGGTCCCGCAGGAGAAAAATAACGCTTCCGGTCTGCGACAATGTGTCAGGCAATTCTCAACGAAACCTTGGGCCGATCCTCGAAACTCCGGCCTATCGACGGATCTTTCAGGCTTCGGACGCGCGGCGGCTCATCCATTTGACCAGCGGCATGGCGGGCAGCACCCAGCCGATACCCGCCACGACATAATAGATGCCGGCCATCCAGCCGTTGGTGGAGGTCAGGATGGACTGGGCTAGCGCCATCGCGAGCAGCGCCCAGAACACGATCAGCGCGAAAAGCGCGAATATGCCGATGAATTTGCGGAGACGTAGTGACATCGGGGATTCCGTTTGAGCAGGCCAGCCATGCAGCGGGGGCGCGCGATTGCGACGGTGCGCCTACGACTATATGGTCCGGCCCGTCCCCGGCAACCCGCCAATCCTGTGAAGGCGTCCGATGGCATCCTCCCAGATTTCCCGCTCCGACCGCATTGTCGGGCTATGGCTGTGGCTTACGGCCGCGCTGGTTTTTCTGCTGGTGGTGGTGGGCGGCGCGACGCGGCTGACGGAATCAGGCCTGTCCATCGTCGAGTGGCGGCCGGTAACCGGCTCGATTCCGCCCGTTTCGGCGCAGTCCTGGCAAGCCGAATTCGAGAAATACAAGGCCATCCCGCAATATACTGAAGTGAATCGAGGTATGAGCCTCGAGGAATTCAAGACCATTTACTGGTGGGAATGGGCGCACCGTTTTCTTGGCCGGCTGGTTGGCGCGGCTTTCTTCCTTCCGTTTCTGGTTTTTCTCTGGCGGGGGTGGATTCGTCCTGAGTTCCGCTGGCCGCTGTGGGGCATCTTCGCTTTGGGCGGGCTCCAGGGCGCTGTCGGATGGTGGATGGTCACGTCAGGGCTGGCGGAGCGCGTGAGCGTTTCGCAGTATCGGCTGGCGTTTCATCTGACGCTCGCCTGCGTCATCTATGCCTTGCTGGTCTGGTATGCCCGACGCCACGCGCCGGACCGGCCTGTTCATGCGTCGCCGCGCCATGCGGCGAGCGCGGCCGGCATTGTCGTGCTCGTGCTGATCCAGATCTATCTCGGCGCGCTGGTTGCCGGGACCGACGCCGGCATGGTGTTCAACACCTGGCCGCTGATCGACGGCCATCTCGTGCCGGAGGCATCGCGGCTGTTCTTCGAGACGCCGCTGTGGCGCAACTTCTTCGAGAACACGCTGACGGTGCAGTTCGTCCATCGCATGTGCGCCTATCTGCTGTGGTCGTGCGCACTGCTGCACATGCTGGACATCTGGCGAAGCGGCCGTCGCGGCGAGGTTCTGGCGGGCGCAGCCGGTGTCGCCATGCTCGTCACCGTGCAGGCCGGCATCGGCATCGCGACCCTGCTCGAAGTGTCTCCGCTGGGCCTGTCGCTGCTTCATCAGGCGATGGCGGTGGCGGTGCTGACGGTCGCGCTCGTCCATGCGGAACGCCTGTCCGGCCGCAGGACGGCCGCACAGGCGCGCTTTCAGCCGGCGGCCGGCCCCGCGGCAGGTCGATCCGCCGCGGGATGAAGGGCTGACCGGTCAGGCCCGCCCGTCAGGCCCCGGCGAGGGCCTGATCGAGGTCGGCGATGATGTCTTCCTTGTCCTCCAGGCCGATGGAGAGCCGGACCACGTCCGGCCCGGCGCCGGACTGCACCTTCTGCGCATCCGTGAGCTGGCGATGGGTGGTGGAGGCCGGATGAATGATCAGGGAGCGCGTGTCCCCGATATTGGCGAGGTGTGAGAAGAGCTGCACCTTCGACACCAGCTCGACGCCTGCTTCGTAACCGCCCTTGAGGCCGAAGGTGAACACCGCTCCGGCGCCCTTGGGCACGTATTTCTCCGCCAGATTGTGATAGCGGTCGCCCTTCAGGCCGGGATAGCTCACCCAAGCCACCTTGGGGTGATCGGCCAGCCATTCGGCAACGGCGAGCGCGTTGTCGCAATGGCGCTGCATGCGCAGCGGCAGCGTCTCGATGCCGGTCAGGATCATGAAGGCGTTGAACGGCGACAGCGCAGCGCCGAGGTCCCGCAGGCCGAGCACCCGGCAGGCGATGGCGAAGGCGAAGTTGCCGAAGGTCTCGTGCAGCACGATGCCATGATATTCCGGGCGGGGCTCGCTCAGCATCGGATAGCGACCCTCGCGGGACCAGTTGAACGTGCCGGCGTCCACGATCATGCCGCCGAGC
>Ga0182740_1000776_pt1 | contig 27187 bp, 23 predicted proteins | sample eDN5th37CKraftBY_FD_128872 | JGI IMG/M metagenome (GOLD analysis project Ga0182740, IMG submission 128872) | Enriched backyard soil microbial communities from Emeryville, California, USA - eDNA 5th pass 37_C Kraft BY (version 2) (version 2) | ecosystem: Environmental > Terrestrial > Soil >...
CCGTAATCCGGCGACCCCGCCGGTCGCGCTTCGCCACTTCCACCTCCGTCATGATCATCGTCATCACGACATCTTACCCGACTCCACCTCAGCTGCCTACGAGGTCAACGGCCGGACGCTTACTGGGTATGCTGACGGTGCGGTATTCGATAGGCTCTTCGAACGGCACCGGCTTCCACCTGTTATTTTTGGGATCCCAACGAACGTACGAAGCATACCGTTCCTCCAACGCTTCAAGCTTCGCGAAACAAGCTTCGCCACTCAGCTCCTTATCCGCCACGACATCAAAAATGAGTCCCGGGCCCATCCCGGCGAATTTCTCAATGCCGACTACGGCAAGCCGCACCTGCTCATTCAAAGGTCGTTGGCGAATCTTCCTAAATTCCTCCCGCTCCCGGCCGGGTTCGCCAAGCCACCGCACCTCTTGAGGAGAGTCGTCACGGGATGATGAAGGCGCTTTGTCTTCGGCGTGCGCGAGGGCTGCGCCGAGCTGGTTTTCGACACCTGGGACAAGGTGACGTTTGGTGCCGGCGGCTGAAGTGCCGCCTTTGCGGCAGCGCGTCGGTTTAGCTTTCATTGGCTGCTCCTTTAGCTCCCGTCTCGAATTCGAATCGGGCGAGAATGCGCCCGATCTTGAACAGCGAACTCTGCGGCCTTACGCCGCTGAAATAGGTCCCCACGATACGGCGGACCTTTCCTCCGCTGCCCCCGAGGGCGCGGTTTTGCGACACGACCGAAACGTCGTTCGCGTGCCTCTGCCACCGAAGGGTGTCTGAGGCGCACTGGTCACGGTCCAAAGGACTGACCAGTGTCTGCAAGTCCACCTGCTGGACATCCCCGGATACCCGGTGTCCAGCAGGCCGCCCCGGACTGGCGGGCTTTCGCTGGTCTTGGCCGCAACCAACGCCGAGATGGAGTCCCGTGTCGGTTTGCGGCGTCGCGGTCAGCCCGGGAGGCATGCCTCCCGAGACCGCTGCCGAACCACTCTTGTCCCAGTGGGCCTCGCCGCCCTTTTCACCGGGCGCATCGGCTGACGACGACCACGGTCGCACAAACGGTCCACCGCTTGCCTGCAACGCACGGCCGGCGATTTGCCGACTGACGTGGCAATGGCGATTGGCACCAGAGGAGATCATGCTCCTTTCCTTGTTCTTTGGCGTGAGCCATCCAAGGGCCGGTGTCACTTTTGTGTCGAAAAAACCACGCCGTTTTGCCGCTTGGAGACAGTCCAGTGCTGGGCCCTCAGTTGGCTGATGTTGTGCACCCATTCCCCAACCTCCAGGATTTGGACGGCACACCAGAGACGCTCTGCCTGGGTCGTTGCTAAGATAAGCTCCTCAGTGCCGTCCTGATCGACTTTGTGAGAGACAGATGTCACTCGACCGAATTCCTGCGCTGCAACAACCGGCACACTGGTGTTCGCCCACGGCGCGATGAGGGCGTCTGGCCAGTAGCACGAACGCCAGTTGCTCCGCCATTGCTGAGGTAGGAATTGAGGTAGGGCTTCTCGGTAGGCAGCCCACTGGGAAAGATCCCCGGAAATCATTTCCGAACGGAGACCACCCGATATTTGCGAGATTTGTATCTTGTTGGGAAACAGGTTGGAAAACGATTTCCAAAGGTCGGAAATCGTTTCCGGCGCAAGGTCGCTGCTCGACGAAGAAGGTGCCCCGTTGGCGGCACCGTTTTCCTGAAGCGAAGACGGTTTGGTGCGCGTGTCATGGACTGCGCGGCCTGCTCCGTTTGGATTACCACCCGCTGTCTCAGATCTCGGCTTCGCCGCTACTGGATTCTGGCTTGAACGTGCCAGCGCGGAAACCGTTTGCCGAGCACCAGCTGTCGGGGGTGCTCCAACGGTTGGACGCACCGCAAGCAGACGCTTGGCAAGGTCATCCGATTGCACATTTTCCGGGCCGGTGGAGCTATCCTTGGAAGCTTTCCGGCTTGGGCTTCGGATGTCGGAAAGCGTTTCCGGAACATCGACGACACGCTGAAACGTGAAGCGCGACAGAAACAGTAGAACTCCAACCAACAGGAGCGCGGACGTCGTCAATAGTCGGCGCATTGTTTCAGCGTGGACGATAGCTCGAAGCGCGACCACAGGACCGATCGAGGAAAACTCTTCCGCGGGATCATCGGAGACGACGTATCCAGCCTTGATGCGGTAGGGCGGCATTTTGGTGGCCCCCTTTTCCCGAACAAGACTGCGGACCTTCGCACGACTATCGTCCGGAAGAGAGAGATACTTTTCCTTTGGCGTTTTTCTGCTTTTCCGGGTGTCGGCGGGGTTTCCGCCGCACTCGGAAAGGTTCAGAGAAGGTCCATGCCGCTGATCTTCGATGTTCATGGTGAGAAATCGACCGGAGCAGCGCTCGGTAAGTCTTTGACGTTGTTCGCTCTCATTGGGCTCAGCTCGGTTGCTTAGGCTGACCGCCGCACCACATCAGGCGAACGGAGCGAATAAACCGCTGACCGTGTTTTGCCGGTCGCCACGAGATATCCGTCCGACGCAAGCTGGCGAAGCGCACGCTTCGTCTGGTACCCAGTCAGCCCGAGTTGCTGACGCAGGTCTGCCGGCGTCCAACATCCCTTCGCTTGAAACGCTTCCCTGATCAGGCGGAGCGCGGCAGCTGAAGTCTGGCGTGCCGGAAGCACGGGCCGGCACGGTTTTCCCGTCTCCACGGCCAAGCGGAGGCCCGCGAGCAGCAGCACGCCAATCCGCCGGATCCGTTCGGATCCGGGCTGAAGATTGGAGCTACTGGAGGTCTGCTGCACATGTTGGGTAAGAGACGGGACCTCAAAAAAACAAGAGCGAGTTGCTCAGTTTTTTCGTAGGGCCGTCAGCAGATCCCTATTCGTTTCGCGGCACCGTGCGCCCTCAAGGGTCAGCTTGGGATTCCGCCGTCGCGCATTCCGATTCGCGTCCTACGGCCCTGCGGGAAACGCTGCCGGCCCGTTTACGGCGGGGCATATCTGGGTCTGAGCCGAACAGACTTTACGTGATCCAGATACCCTGCGTAGTTTTGCACACCGCGTTACGCCGTTCATAGGTGGCAAGCGGGTTTCATGTGCAAAGATTCCCCTGAGCGGGTTGACGATTCCGGCAATGGAAAAGAGAAAAACGAATAAAAAATTCCCCCCTGACGTAAAACTGGAGGTGGCGGTTCAGCATCTCCTCCTTTGCCTCCGGAGAGAGAGAAAACACCGGCAGTTCTCGTCGGTCAGCCAGCTGTGCCAGCATTTCGGGATTTCGCGTTCCCACCTACGGGAGTGGGGAGCGATACTCAGGAGTCGCGGCCCGGAAATTTTTGTGCATGGCTCGACTCTTCGACGCCGCAACAACGCGATGCGAACGTTGGAAAAGCGAGACGACTACGAGCGAAAGCTTGAGGAGAAGATCGAACAGCTTGGAAACGCGCTTGCGCTTCAATCGGGACCCGCGTCTGAGGATCGTATGACCAGCCCGCCGAAGATCGCGCCATGACAGACTCCGTACCCGATCAACTTCGCGCACGGGTCATCGGCGCCCGAGATTCTATTCGCTCCATGACTCAGCCGTGAGCGGAAGCTCGTTCAACTCGGTCCGAGCTTCCCTCCACGTCGGGTAGTGATGGTCGAGCAGAGCGACGAAGCGATCGCTGTGAGTTGGGGCGAGTAAGTGGAGCATCTCATGCACGACCACGTATTCGAGTAGATCCTTCGGCTTCTTCACGAGTTCGGTGTTGAGCCGGATGTGCCGAGCGCCGTGGTTGCAACTGCCCCACTTGGTCTTCATGCGCTGGAGGAAATAGCCGGACACCTCGACCCCGAGTTTCGGTTCCCATTTTGCGATCAAACGAGGCACCACGGCATGAAGCAGTGCCTTGTGCCACGCGTGCATGATCTGCTCCCGCTTGGCTTTCGTGCTGCCAGGTCGAACGGTCAAGATGACACGCTTGTGGTCGATGGTGACCGACGGTTTCGCCTCTTTGTAGATGACGGATAGCAGGTGACGACGCCCCCACAGATAGTGGCTTTCCCGTTCGGTGAAACGGCGAGGCGTTTCTCGCGCCTGTGCCTTCAGCCGGTGCTGCTGTTTGCGGATCCATCCGAGTTTCGAAATCGCATAGGCACGGGCAACCTCCAGCCGGGTCGCTTTGGGGGCGACGAGAGTCACCCGGCCGTCGGGTGGATGAACCGACAGGTGCACGTGCTGGACGTCCTTTTTGGACACCCGAATTGCTAGGTCGCCCAGGTGGATTGTCTCCGTCATCAGTAGCCGGACTGTTCCTTCACGATATTGAATAGCGCTTGAGTGGCGGCGCGATCTTTCCCGAGGAGCGGAAACAATGCGTTGAGCACTTGGGCTCCACGTGGCCCGTCGACGTCGCTTTTCCAGCCGGCCGGGGCGCGCTCGCGGATGGCGAAGTCGAGCTTGAGGGCGAGCGCCGCCCTTTCCTCAGCGTCTTCCGGGCAGCGGAAGGTTGTCGCGGGGATGCCTGCGAGATTGTTGAAGAGCACGATGGCTTCCGCGTGGTTGTTGAGCGCCGCGGGGTGTGAGCCGGCGTTCTTCTGTGCCATCTGTTTCACGAGTGCTTCTGCCTTCTTGAGGAACGCCTCGTAGGCAGCGGCGTCTTCGCGGCTCTGCTTGATCAGATCGTCGAGCAGCTTCGACATCTGTTCGTAGAACCTAGGGTCCGTGAGTCGATCCCGGATGATCGTTTTGCGGACGTTGTTGATGATGCCCTCGGCAATGGCGTTTCTTGAGAGTTTGCCCGCTTGGTTCAGCTTTTTAGCGATAGCATCGTTGATGCCCGTTGCGACGATCTGCTCGCTGAGAGTGAGTCCATTCAAGTTGCCTAGGACGACAGCATGATCCGCTTGGATGTAGGTGTTGATGAGGTGGCGCATCTCGGCCTCATAAGGTTTGATGTCCAGCTCCTCGCCCGAATGTCGTTTGATGGCGGCACGAACCTCGGCATGCCACTCGGTTTCTTCACGAATCGCGGTGGCTTCGTCGAAGCGATAGCCGGCTTCCGTAAGGTTTTGAGCCAAATCGGCGTAAGCGCGGAGAAAAGCAGCGGTGGCTTTGTAGTAGGCAATCCGCAGTGGCTCCGTTTCGTCGAGTGACTCGGCGCGATTTCCGTCTCCGCAAAAATACCGAAGGTAGTGTTCGATTTCCTTAGGGCTCGGGACGGGTTCGCAGAGATGGTGCAACGCCTCACGGGCTTCATCGAGTCTGCGGCGTCCTTCCACGAGCCAGTCTTTTACTGTGACGTTTGCGTCGGTGCCGCAGGTTTCGGTGTCCAGTTCCTCGGAGGTGTAAACAGCGATGGAGTTCTGCACGTCTTCGAACAGCTTCTTGTAGTCGACGATTTGTCCGTAAGGCTTGTCTTCGCCGTCGAGACGATTGGTGCGGCAGATGGCTTGGAAGAGGTTGTGATCGTGCAACTCGTTATCGAGGTAGATGTAGGTGCAGGACGGCGCGTCGAAACCTGTGAGGAGTTTGCTGACGACGATGAGGAGCTTGGTGGTGGCAGGCTCCTCGATGAAGCGCCGCTTGATCTCATCCTCGTAGGACTTGGTAGTCTGGCCGCTCTTGAGCACGTGCTTGGTGTAGGTGTCGAACTTGTAGCGTTCGTCGCTATTGGTCGGCTCGCGGGAGATGGCGTTGTGGTTCGGCTCGTAGGAGGTAACGATTCCGCAGTAGGGGCCGAAGTGAGTGTTCTGGAGCAGCCGGAAATAGTGACAGGCGTCGTAGATGGACGCTGCGACGAGGATGGCTGTGCCGCGATCATTGTTGAGGCGGGGACGCACCCCAAAATCGTGAACGATGTCGGCGATGATCCGCTCCTTGCGTTCCGCTGAACTCATGAGCCGCTCCATCGTGGCCCAATGCTTCCGGAGAACGGCTTTCTGATAGTTGTTCAGGAAGCGGGTTTTTTCGGCGAACCAGTCGTCCACCGACTCGTGCACCGCAAGCTCTTGGTCGACTAGACGCGCCTCGTATTTGAGGTCGAGGATTACTCCGTCGGCCACGGCTTCGTGAAACTTGTAAGTATGGATGAAGGAGCCGAAAACTTCCCGAGTCGTCTGCCGATCCTTCCGTAGAAGCGGAGTGCCCGTGAACCCGATGAAGATGGCGTGGGCGAGCCATCGCTTCATTTGCTTGTTCATATCGCCGCCTTGAGTGCGATGACACTCATCCACAAAAACGTAGAAGCGCCCGTGCGTCGGAGGCGGTGGAACTTTCAAATCCGGTTCAAACTTGTGAAGTAGCGCACAGATCAGACGCGGCGTCGTCGCCGACAGTTTCTCCAGGAATTCACGCCTCGATGTGACACGTGGAGATGGCGCTTCAGGCCCGATAACACCCGCGTTGCGCATCACGCCTTCGATCTGCTTGTCGAGTTCGTCACGGTCGGTAACGACGAGGATCCGTGCCTCGGGGTCATGTTCAAGTAGCCACTTGGCGAGCAGCACCATCAAAATACTCTTTCCACTGCCTTGCGTATGCCAGATGACACCTCCTTCACGTTTGGCGACGCGCTCCTGCGCGGCCTTCACGCCTTGGAACTGGTGCAGCCGGGGAACCTTTTTCCGACCCGCGTCGAAGATGACGAAGTTACGGACCAGATCGAGCAACCGTGCCTTTGCACACATCTCCGCCAACGGCCGGTCAAGCAATGCGCCGGCCGTGATCTCCTCCTCAGGCAAATCCCGTTCGCATTTCCATTCGACGAAGAACTTCTCTTCGGTCGTGGCGGTGCCGTAGCGAAGCCCCTGCGCGTCGTTACCGGCGAATAGGACCTGTGCGGTGGCAAAGAAGCCCTGGTTGAAGATCTCCTCTTGGTTGGTGATGAGCTGCCGAACGCCGTCGGCCAACTCGACGGAGCTGCGCTTCAGCTCGATCACACCGACGGCGAGCCCGTTGAGATAGATCACGAGATCCGGCCGACGTTCATGTCCGCCTCGTAACGTTACTTCTTCAGCCAGGGCGAAATCATTCTGCTCCGGGCGTGCCCAATCCACGAGGTGCACCGTTTCATGCGCCTGTCCGACGGAGATCTGCACAGGCACGCCGAATAGTAGGAGCTGATACGTGTGCAGATTTGCCTGATACAGGCTGATGCCCGTCGCGTCCGCCGCGGTTTCAAGTTTGCGCACAGCGGCCGAGATTTGCGCCCCCGAGTAGCCCCGTGATCGAAGGTTGGCCGCGAGCAGTTCCGGTTCAATGCAGCGGTTGTTGTCTCGCTTGCTCCAATCACCAAGGTGGCGATATCCGAGAAAATCTGGACGCGCTGGGTCGGTGAACAGACTGACGACGCGGTTTTGCGTCCGGCGTTCGGAGCGTGGCTGTTCGGACATGATTAGATCTGTTGTTGAGCTGGACGGACTGGCAGTTCGGAACGGCCCCGAACAGGGAGAGGAGAGACGAACGCGTTACTCGACTGACTCAATCACACCGGAGTAGAGTCTGTTGGCGATACGTAAGCTAGTCTGCCAACATGAGATTGTGACGAAGGGCTGCATCAGCCGAGCCGGCACTTTGGCGAGTTTGCCTGCCTCGATCCGATAGTGGTGTTTCCATCGCTCGCCCGAAGCGGACGCAGCGATCAGTTCCTGCCCGAACCGGATCTTCAGCACGTCACCGTCGAAAGAGAAGCAGACCTCGGTGTCTGGAGGAACAGCTGCAAGCGCAGCCCTGAGTTTTTTCAGAACAACTCGGGCGAGGTCCCGATCCATACTGCACTGAGGTCGAGCGCTGTAAGCGGCAGCCTCGGCTACCCATGGAAGGAGATGCTGGTGATTTCGCCCGAGCGACAGCCACTCAGGAGTCGTTCGCTGGCCCGAGTCAGCGACGTGGTATTTATCGAGGTTCCACGCCAGCCAAGCGGCGCACTGCTCTCCGGATTCAACCTGGCGAGGCATCTCAAACTCTATCTCCGCCATCCTTCTCGACGTCATCAGGGCACCGGTGAAGAGCACGACTTCATTGAAGTGCCGACCGACTACTGCGCTCGCTGCGAGTGTGAGATCACCGAGATCAAAGCACAGCCCCGGCCTGATATCCGAAACCACACCGGCGTCAGGACGGAAGCCGAATGCCTTCAATGCGTCCCAAGTGTGAGTCATACCCGTGTCGCCCTTCATGCGTTTGTTGTTGCGAGTGCTACACCGTTGAGGGCTCTGCATCGTCGTCTTCGTTTATTGCTTCGCTGGGCACATCGTCCTCGGCCCCGACGGTCGCCCAACGCTTGTTGATCCACTCAACCAGTGACCTGCGGCGCTGATCGAAATCAGCACGAGTCCAGGTCGAATAAGCAGCCAACTCGCGCTCCTGCCGGATATCCGAATTGCTGTAGCTGAATCCGTTCCCCGGAAGCCCTTTCTTCCGGTCGAACTCAAAGTTTCGGTAGTTCGAGTTGTTCTGCGTTAGCACAAGGTTTCCGATGTCGTGAAGACACTGCTTGATATCGGCCTCAGACCAGTCTTCGAGCCACCGCGAATCCTTTTCTGGGTTCTGAGGCAAGACGTGCTCGATCGAAGAATCGCTCAAGTGCTCCCAGCGAAGATGTGGCGCTTTACCCTTTCCTTTCGTCGCGAGTAGGTGGAGTTCGTGCTCGTAGAGAGTGTAGCGCAAAAGATGTCGGACCGAATACCAGTCATCCGGTTCGGCGTTGCCGGTGAGGAACTCTTTCTCTGGAGCGTAATACCGGGTGAGGCCGTGCACCCATCCAGTGATCTGGGGAGCAGTGATTTTGTCGCGCCAAAGCTCACTTCCCCAGCGGTAGAAATTTGATTTTCCGGCATTACTCCGCCGACGAGTGTATAGAAACACCCGATACGAGTAGATTTCCAGTGCCCGCAGTAGGTCGAGGTAATCAGAATGCTTGATTTTACCTTCTTGTGCTTTTCTGCGTGCAGCGACTAACAGTGGCAGGAAATTCGCGGTGTTCCCGGCGTTCTGTAGCTTGGTGAGATACGCGGTTTCTTCGGCGAAAAGCTCAGCTTTAGGCGATGGTTCTACGATATCAGCGTAGAACTTCGAGATTTCGGCCAACCCCTCCGTGAAGCTGACGAGGATGCTTTGAACATGCTCCCGCGAGTCTATTTTTCGGAGCGGGATGTATTCATCCGATTTGAAGCCCGCGTATCCCTTCCAATTTGCGGGCGTGTGGTTGAGAAGAAGCGTCCAGGTAACGCGAAGACATTGGTCTTCGTCACCATCAGCTCTCGACACGTTGGCATATACCTTCTTCCACGATTCATTGACGACCGAAGTGAGCTGGGTGCGCTCTAGTGCCGGCGCATTGCGTGCAATCCAATGCATCAGGTAGTTCTTGAGCAGCTCTAGCACGGAGAGGTCCTTGCCTCGCGAGTTCATCAACTCGAAAGTCATCCCGATCTCGCATTCCTCTTCCAACGTGTAGAAGGTAAACGCGAGCTTGCGGGTTACTGCATCGAAGAGATTTTTGAGATAGGTGTCCGCGCTGTCACCTTTGGCCACCACTTGCGCGTCGATGTGCTTTTGGAAATGTAAACACGCCTGGGTAAGGCGACGCCCGTGGACAGATTCAGAATCAGTCTGGGGATAGCCGTTTTTCAGCAGATCGCGATAGAGACTGGCGGTCGAGTTCGCGAGGGTGAGACGGCAGACGGCGCCGGAGTAGAGGAAATTCGGAATTTCTGCGCCGTAGTCAGCATATCCTCGGGTCGTGAGCTTTCGGATGACGATTGAGAGAAAGAGGCAAGTCGTCGTGAGGCGCTGCTGTCCGTCGACGACGTCCGAAACGGCGATTTGTTGGGTCCCGTAGCTGGAGGGGGGCGCCTTGCGATCACGGTATGTCACGATCGTCCCGGTGTAGTGGCTAGTTACCTCGTTATCGACCAGGGCATCGATATCCTCGATGAAGTCGTTCCACTGTTTCAGCTCCCACGCATAACCGCGTTGATAGTCAGGAACGCGGAAGAGCGATTCGGCGAAGAGTTTTCTGAGCGAGATCTTTTCCATCGTGAAGGCTACGCTGCGCGCTGGGTGAATTCCGCGTGCCAGGCGAGAAGCTGATCGATGTCCGCCGAAATCTCATCCGGCGATGGTAGCTGCACGGGAGCTTCGTTCGACTGGCTGTGCTCGAAGCAGGAATACTTCGACATCATCGCCTCGATCAACGCGCAGTCGGCGCTCCTGATCCGGGCAAGCTTGTGAATCTTGCCGTCGGTGTGAACAGCACGCCGATGCCTCTGGACGACGTCTGCGAGCAGCACGAATTCGACTAGCCGCTCCACCAGGATCCGTAAATCTGAACAAATTCCTTTTCCGAGCGGATAATACGCCTCGTGCCCTTCATCATTCAGAACGTTTCTCGCTCGTGCTACGCGCCGACCCCTTAGATCGCTAAGCGCTCGCTCCGGCTTTTTCGCATCCAGTGGAATCTCGCCAGGTTCACCGGTGCCCCATGGTTCGCGTCGGATGTGAATCGTCGTTAGTGCGTCCGCTTTGTCGGTGAGGAGCCCAAGCAGACTGAGCCGATGAGTGAAGACGATCACCTGGCGATCCGCGCTGAGCGCGATCAGGCGATCGATCGTTCGTTCCTCCCAAGTTTGATCGAGAGAGGAAATGGGATCGTCGAAGATGAAAGGGGCTTGTGCGGGGCGGCCCGTTACGTCGGCCAGAAAAGCCGCTAGCGATATGATGCGTCGTTCGCCTTCGCTCAGAATTTCTGCGATGCGTGCACCAGGAGCAATTGCGCCTCGCAACCGGACGATGTGCTTGGGGCGTCCTCGGTCTGATCTGCTCAACGCGAGTTCTACCCTGATGCTATTTGCGCCCAGCCTGGCGAGTTCCGCGTTGAAGCGAGCGATGTAAGCGTCTGTGACGAGAGCCTGGGATAATTCGGATGCTTTTCGCGAGATGCCACGTGTGTCTGTCTGGCGCCTGCACTCTTGCAGTGCATTGATCTGCTTCAGACGCGCAACTTCGGCTCGTATGGCGGCGGCCTGCTCGGAAATCCATCTCCTCGCCCGAAGGTCTTTCTGGCGAATTTCTATCGTCCGCCGAGCCTCAGGGTTGGCGGACCGGCTCAGCTCATCCGCTTCTGCTTCCGCTCGCACGATCTGTGCGCGCAATGAATCCAGCAGCAAGGTAAGCTCAGCCTCTGGAACGTAATTCTCCAGTGGTAATGTTCCGCGACGTAGTGGTTCCAATGCGGTTTCGAGCGACTGCCAGGCACGCTCCAAACGTTCGGGAAGGTTGCCGCTAAGTTCTGCCGCCTCCGCTGCCGTTCTCAGCACGTTCGATGGCGGACGCGTGGGAACGCTGCCGAGATGAATGGTAAGCTCCCGTTCGGCCATAGCGGCATCGGCTTGGATCGCACCGGCAACGAAGCCCTCGAAGGACTTCAGCCGGTCGCGTGCGGTTTCGGTCAACTCTTGATGGCAGAGCACGCATCGGTCGCCCTCGTCGACGGCAGGAAACGGTTTGAACGGATATGCTTCGTCGGTCGCGAACTCCCGGGCCGCGATCCAGAGAGCGCGCCACGTGTCACTACCGACCCCGTCCAACGGCGACACATGTTTCAGCGCCTGCGCCGCTTCATCGGCGACGCGACGTTTTCGTTTTGCCTCTTCGATCTTCGCTTTCGTGGTTTCAAAGCCGCCACCGGTCAGGTGCGCGATGGCCTGTTCTATTCCGCTAAGGAGAGCTTCGCGCTGCCGTTTTATCCTGCGGCACTTTTCGGCAGATACGAGCGGGTCAGCGATCGCGAGCGCGGCATTTACGGATTCCAGTTCCTGTGTGTCGACAGCCGTCCAGACCGTGAGCGCAGCAATATCGTCCTCCGAGGTGTTGTGCCGCAGACTTCGATATACGATTCCGGCGCTCGTGTTTGCCAGCGCTGATTCGATCGCCGGCAGCTGCGTCACCAACTGCTGTTCTTCGCGTGTGAGGAGCGCGCTGATCCTCCCGCACGTATCCACCAAATCCTTCAGAAGCGAGAGGTCCGAAGGCAAAAACGCAGCCTCAGTCTCCGTTTCCAAGTAGATGCGGCCGCTTGCCGTATCGAATACGTCTACCGGTGCGAGGGCGGCGATCGCCGTGCCTGGCGTCCATTCGACCTCGGACTCGGCGCCTCCCACGGAATACTTGATTTTGCACGCCTGGCGCGGCGGCGCCTCGGCGAATACGTTGCTCTTTAGATCGCCGGCTCGAGTTTTCCCGCATGCCTTGCAGATGATCCGGGTGTATCCCGACTTCCCCGAACCATTGTGCCCGTAGACGCCAACCAAGTTGTTTGGGCCGAAGTTCAGAGGGCTGCGGGGAGCGAGAGCATCGATTCCTTCAACAGGTCCGAGTGACACGAGACGCACTTCACCTCCTCCGGCACCTGCGGTGGCAGCACCAGGCGCTGGAAAGGGAGCGTCCAACGCGAGTGTCGGATCCTTGAGAATGCTTGTGAGTTCGGTGATGTCCGCTTCCGTGAGGGTTCCGTTGCACATCAGGCGGGTGGCGGCGATTTGCAGCCATATGTGCTGTTGCTCTAGCCAACTGATCAGTTCCGGCGTCATACCGATCGTGTCCTTCCGGTGAGGAGTTCCTGCATCATGCCCTGCTTGACGGCGTGGGTTGTTTCGCGGCGGCGCTCCAAGCCATCCGGATGATCACCTTTGGGATACAAGGATCTCGTCTTCGACATACGCTTTGAAGTCGGCCGTGGATCTGAAGCAGCGGAACCCAGCTTGGCTGGCGCGCACCACCGATTCCGCTTCCTCGTTGAGAAGCAGGGCGACGCCCTCGCTCAAACCCTCTTGAAGGCCGTTGGGCCAAGCCAGATCGATCACTACCGACGCAGCGCCGGTGTTGATGTCGGCCACCTCGTGCGACAGTTCGCCGCGTGGCAGACCCTGTTGTTCGATCCAATCGTTGAGGTCTTCCAACTCCTCTTCTTCCGAGTCGCTCCATACGGCGCCGACGCGAGCGGGCTCGGGCGCGACGACTTGAGTGGCGGCCAGGGCTGCGGAAGCGGCCAGCCAGCGCGTGTCGCCGTGGAGAAGAGACTCCATGCAGCGGTTCACGGCGTCCGCAAGGAGGACTTTGCGCGCTTCGAGGAAGTCGCGGAAGCGGTCCAGTTGCCGCAACTCCGGATCGAGCGGCACCCATTGCGACGTGAGAGCGCCCGGGTGGGCTTTCTCCACCTCCGCAAAATACACGACGGGCAACGCGTCACGGATGTCCAGGTTGGTGTCTTTCGTTAGAAAGCAGAAGTTGCCGAGCGCGTTGATCTCGGCCCGGCGGTAACCGGCCTTGGTGTGTTTTTTGAGCCTCGCCTTTGGGAAGATGTGATGAACTTCCAGACGGCTCATCCTTCCGAGGAGCGACGACTTTAGCGGCAGGCCAGTCCCCCAATCTCGCGCCTCGCTCATCCGGGTGATCATGTAGAGCACAGGGTAGAACCGGGCGCCGAGGCTCCACGCGCTGAAGTGGCCTGGCTCCACCCGCAAACCGCCGTGCCAGAGGCGTAGTTGCTCGATGAGTTTGTCGAGCCCGCCGTCAGGTCCTTCGAGCGCGGCGAGATCCTGGTCGATAACCGACTCCGTGCTGCTGGAGTAGCGGCCCCACATGCCAGCCTGCGCAAACCAGAAGGCGAGCTTGTCGCGCTCCTGGGTCGTTAACGCGCCTCGGCGCTGGTCGAGGTAGCGGACCATCACGGGAACGCCGAAGCGGCCGAAGAACACGCGGTCGTGATCGAGGCCGAGTCGGCTTCCAATCAGGTTCAGGCAGGTGTCGATGTGACGCGTGGCGCGGTTCAACCCCTCGCGGATTTCCTCCGCGGTTCTGCTGTCGAGGTATTGGAACTTGGCCTCGCCCGTCAGCACCGTGTTTACCGAGCGCAATAGCCAATCGAGGTTGAAGTGGTAGCCCGCGCTCGACCACTCTTTGAGCTTCGCCTTCATCGTGTCGCGTGCTTCCGGCCAGTCGGCGCAAATCTTGGCGAGCGCGAGGTCGCCCTTGGAGAGCTTCGTGCCGCCGCTGTTCACGCGATTGAAGATATCGACGATGACATCGAGCGACTTGTCGGTGCCGGTGACTTCCTCGACGTGCAGGCCGATTTCGAGGATGCCAAGGATGCGCGAGATACGGCCCGAATATTTCACGGCCTTGGCTCCGACCGCGGGATCTTCTGCGAGTTTTTCGACCAATGCCTCGTGCCCCGCTTGCCCGCGCCGGAGCAGTTCCGTCACGTCAATCCAGAGCGGGTCGCCATCCATTTTCTTGGGCTGATGGAACTCGAACTGTTCGTTGCCGAGGTGAAAGCGCAGACCGGTGAAGGCCCGGCTGTTGCCGTCGAAGAAGCGCGGCGCACGACCGCGAGCGACGCCGTAGAGTGAGGTGATGCGTTGTTGACCGTCGAGCAGGAGCTTGATGACACCGGGAGCGAGAGGGCCGTCGCCCCGATGTGCGGCGGTTTTCGATTCCGTGACCCAGACCAAAAGTCCGCCGACGGGATGCCGCCGATAGAGCGAATCGAAAAGACCGCGCACCTGGTCGCGGTTCCAGACGTAGCCGCGTTGGAACTCGGGCAAGGCCATGTGACCGCTGTCGATGTGGTCGAGAAGCGTGGAGATTTTCATGACGTTGAAGCGGGATGGGCGGGGAACCTAAATGAGGCGAGTTCGACCGGTGAGGAGTTCCTGCATCATGCCCTGCTTCAGGGCGCGGGTCTTTTCGCGGCGCTGCTCCAACGCGGCCAACTCCGCGTCCATTTCGCTCAGCACCTCGGCGATGGCGGTTTGTTCTGCGGGCATCGGCGGAAGGGTGACCTCCACGGAATTCAGAGTTTCCTTGTTCAGCGTGTAACCCTTCACGGCCTGTTTGCCGTAAAGCGAAAAATCAACACGGCTCAGGGCGTAGTAGAGGTAGTCGGCGTTGGCCGTCAGGTTGTTGAAGCTACAGATCGCCTCGTTGGTGAACAGATCGCAGCCGGCGAAACACAACCGACCAATCGAGAGCTTGAAGCTCATCAACAATGTGCCTTTCGGAATCGGTTTCATCGTCGCCGCAGCCGCTTCGGTGATCTGCTCCTTCGACGAGGAGACGACCTTGGACTGAAGGTCGGAAATTGAGAGCCATGTGTAACCGCGCCCCCAATACGCAGGGTTGAGCCGAGGCGGAGTGCGTCCCATCTCCAAATCGCAGATTTCGCCAAGCCTTTTGATCGTCCACTCGCCGTGGAAGCCAGGGAGGCGGGTTTGGGCGGTGAGAAGCTGCTGCATGGCGGCCTGTTTGAGGTCGCGCTTCTTGGTGATGAGCCGGTCCAGCGCCCCCAGCAACTCATCCACATCGCTCAACGCCTCCGCGATAGCGCGCTGTTCGGGTAGGGGCGGTTTGACCAAAAGAAAGCGTCCTAAATCCGGACAGCTGACGACCGGCTGAGCCCCTTCTTTTTGGCAGTCTTGGATTTGACGTTTTCCAAACGAACTCTCCAAAAAGGTCTTAACGTATTGTAGCGCCGCCTTCTCTTCATCAATCGCTACACGCGCAGTGCTTCGGGACGGGATACAGCCGTCTAGCCATGCGGGGATCACGACAACTTGGCCAATCCCCGCGCCGACTACTGTCATCACCAAGTCGCGAACAGCCAGTCTCGCATTGCGGTATTGTTTCTCCAGAGCAGGCGAGATGCGGTGCATGCCATCAGGGCCAGCCCATCCTTTAGAATAGTCTTGGCTGCGAAGCATGAACGTGCCGGCAGCGTCGTATTGCCCGGGTTGAACAACCCCATATCGAATGTGGCGAGACGCCTGCACGACGTCTGATAAACGACAAATACTCCAATTTTCCGGGATCACGCCGATCTCGGTCTGTTTATAGCCGGGAGCAATGGGATCTAGTCCGGCTTTCTGATCCGTGTCGGGCGAACCCCCCGTCTTCCCAGCGGTCACCGACACGTGGCCTCCATCTTCTTCAGGTGGGCATCGACTTTGGCGGCGAGGGCGGCGGATTCGGCTTCCAACGCGGGCAGCGGCGTGCTGTAACGGTCGGCCAGTTGGCGGATGCGACTGGTGAGGGTTTGGGAGACGCGGTCGAGTTCGCCTTGGATAAAAGTGGCGAGGGCGGTCAACCATTTGTCGTCCACGACGAGGCTCTGAATCTCACGCTCAGTGAGCTGCGGGTATTTTTCGTAGGCGAGCTGATCAAGCGCGACTTCGGCTTCGCGGAGCGCTTTCTTGAGCGTGGGAATCTCGTCACCGAGCTTCAGCCACTCTTTGAGGATGGGCAGCTCACCTGGGCGGCCAACATCGCCGCCGCCTTCTTTCACGTCAGATATGCGGCGTTTCACGCTGGCTTTGGTAACGTTGCCGTCTTCGTCCTGAGCTTCGAACAGAAGGCCGTCCTCGCCGCCGTGTTCTTCTTCCAACTCGGCAAAGCGGGCGGTGGCGGCTTCGAGTCGGTTGGTGAGGTCGTCGATGGCGGCCTGTTCCTGGGCGAAATAGCGGCCGACGATGAGGAGCTTCGGGATGAAGTCGCAGGCCCAGCCTTTGTCCTTAGTCCGACCTTTTTTGTCGGTCTCTAGAATGCGCGTTGTCTTGGCGACCCAGCCGTCGGCAGCGATGAGGTAGCAGTCGTCCTGCATGGTCGCGGCCCAGTAGTCCATGAGGTGCTGATAGATCGCATAGGGATCGATCAGCGGCTGACCTTCGGCGTGCGCGAGGAGAGCTTCGGAGTGCCCGTGGATGACCTCCTTCGGCAGGCAATCGCGCTTGAGTTGGCGGAGACTGGCAGAAGCGGAAGCCCGCCACTTTTCGAAATGGGTTTTAAGGCCATCGATGAAGGCCGCAAACTGCGGGTGTCCGTGGATGGTCGCCTTGAGCTGAGCGGCCGGCACAAGCAGGTCATGGTAGCCGGCTCGGTTTGGCGCGAACAGAGCGACGCGGAGATCAGGGCAGAGCTTCCAATAATCCCCAAGCGCGTCGATGTCGCGGGTCGGGATGCCGCCGTGCAGGTGTCCGCCGATGTCCTGGATGTCCTCGGCCTCCCGCGTGTCGATGTAGCGTGGCAGGTTGAGATTGAAATCGTTCTTCGCGATCTCGTCGTGCGGCACGAGGCGGGAATAGCCGGCATGCGGCTCGGCATTCGTGAACACATCAACGATCCGATGAATGTCGCGTTCGCGGAGACGGTTCTTGTTGCCGTCCTTCATGAAGCCCTTGCTGGCGTCGATCATGAAGATGCCTTTGCGGGCGGCGGCGTTCTCCTTGTCGAGGACGAGGATGCAGGCCGGGATGCCGGTGCCATAAAAGAGATTGGCAGGCAGGCCGATGATGCCCTTCAGGTAACCGGAGCGAACGAGCTTCTCGCGGATGATTGCTTCGGCGTTGCCGCGAAAAAGGACACCGTGCGGAAGAATGCAGGCGCCTCTGCCGGTGCTCTTCATTGAGCGGATGATGTGGAGCAGGAAGGCGTAGTCGCCCTGCTTGGGGGGCGGGACGCCCCACGAGAAACGTTGGTAGGGATCGCCCTTTCCGCTCTCGCTCAAGGTCAGGCCGGTGGTCCACGTCTTGAACGAAAAAGGTGGATTGGCGACGACGTAGTCGTAGGTGCGGAGGCCGGTGCCGGCGTCGTCCTTGAACTTGGGGTCCGCGAGAGTGTTGCCCGAAAGGATGTTCGCCGTGGGAAAGTCATGAAGGATCATGTTCATGCGGGCGAGACCGGCGGTGGTCACATCCATCTCCTGTCCTTCAAGCGTGATGTGTTTTCCGGCCTCGGCGGCGACCTTCAACAAGAGTGAGCCGGAGCCGCAGGTTGGGTCGTAAGCGGTCGTGGAGCCCTTGGTGTTCTGCGGCGAAATGCCGATGACCTTTGCGATGATGCGGCTGACTTCAGACGGCGTATAGAACTGGCCCTTCGACTTGCCGCTTTCGGTGGCGAAGTGCCGCATGAGATACTCATAGGCGTCGCCGAGGATGTCGTCGTTGTCGGCGCGGTTCTTGGAGAAATCGAGTTCGGGCTTTTGGAAGATGCCGATGAGGTTCTCCAGGCGCTTCACCATGGCGTCGCCTTCGCCGAGCTTGTTGGGGTCGTTGAAGTCAGGGAAGTCGGTGCGAGCGAGGCGGGTGTTGGCGGCAACGATCGGGGCGATGACCTCCTTGTTGATGCGATCGCCGATGTCGGATTTGCCCTTGAGGGCGATCATGTCCTTGAAGCTGGCGCCCGGCGGGATCGTGACGGGCGGCTCCATGCCGTCGAAGTCGCCGTATTTGTCGGAGACGTATTTGATGAACAGCATGAACAGGACGTAGTCCTTGTATTGGCTGGCATCCATGCCCCCGCGCAGCTCGTCGCAGGAGGCCCACAGGGAGGAGTAAAGGTCGGATTTCTTGATGGCCATGAGGCGGACGGAAGTAGCGGAAGAAGATCGAAAGCGGGATCGCCAGCCAAGCGCGGCGGTGGCTGGATTCCCCCGGGGACCGCTGCATGACCATACCTCGGCGCTCACGTCGGCTGGGACCAATGGCGCGAACGCGGAGATGCGGCGAGGCTGGGCAGCCAGCAATTGAAACGCAAGCGAGTTGAACCGCCGCAGCGGTATGGGTGGCAGTTTTCCGGCCAAAACTCCACGACAAGTGGAGTCGAAGTAGCGGTTGCGGCGCCGACCGGAGCGGACTAGTCGGCGGCGCGAACGCTACTCGCCGGAAGCATGCATCGTCCGAAAATATGCGTAGTCGGACGTGTAGTAGGCGTCTTGTTCGTCGTCCGGGAGACCTTCCAGCAACGGACATGCCTTGCGCCATTCTGCCAACCAAGCAGCGAAAGCGATGCGTCCCGGCTCGGGTAAATCGCGGAGGCGACCGATGCGCTTCTCAGCCATATCGGACGACTTTTCCGCCGGAATGGCTGGCGATCTTAGCGTCCGTATCGATTACCCAATGGCACGGAACGTCGGCGTCTTCGTTGCATCCAGGCACCAGTATCAGGCTTGTTGGATCGACATGTGGCCATGTGCAGGCGAGACGCCGCGGCTGGTGTATGTGGCCGCTCAAGACGAGCGTCGGAGGGAACTCTTGAACCGCCGGCCAAAGGTCTGGATCACCGACGTCGAAGCCTTCGGCACCTGATGCACACGGGCACCCAGCGGGCGGGGCGTGCGTCACGAGAACGTCAATCGGTCCGTTCAGGTTGGGCACTTGGAGCCAGCCGTTGCAGCATACCCTTAATCCGTGAAACTCGATCGTGTCGCCATCGACACCGAGTATGTGGCCTTTGCCGCGAAGCATTCGCAGCCAACCACCCTCCGCATAGCGGTCAATCGACCCTCGGGCGGTCCAAAAATCGTGGTTGCCGGTCACGGCGATGCACGGAGTTGGGAGAGCAGTAAGAAACGTCGTGATCACCTTGGCTTGCGCGTGCATTCCGGTGTTCGAGAACGCATGTTCTAGGTCCCCCGCGATCACCACGAGATCGTGCTTCACGGATTCGCGAGCGGTCCAGTCGAACCATTCGCGGCGGAGATGAAGATCAGCGAGATGCAGGATCTTCATCAGCGCGTAAAATGGATCAGCTCGACGAACCGTTCGGTGGGGTCGCGTTGCTCCGTCCGGTGAACCTTCTCAACGTGCTTCCGCAACTGCGAACGCACCTCCTCGATGTCGCGGCTCGACCATTCTTGTCCGCGATCACCGAAAAATCCGCCGCAGTACATGCGCGTCGACGGGATGAAAACGATCCACGCTGCAATACCCTCCCATGGGCAACGTGCCACGACACCGCGTCCGCCATCGCTGGTGTAGACCGGGGTGCCGTGAATTCGGGCGACGCGCTTGGCTTCCTCTGCTGCCGCTTTAAGGCCTTCGGCAACGGAGAGGGCAAACTTGCTCGGTCTTTTGGATGCCGACGCGGTCGACTCTTTGCGTTGGGACTTCGAGCGCGATCGTTTCATTGTGGCTCCTCGACATCGAGTCGAAGCACGATCCGTTTCTGATCATTGAGCGGCACAATTTCTGTCCCGAACTCACCTGGCCGCGCCAGCAACCAGCTAGGATGGTGCCGGTACCCACAATCCGGGCAATTTAGTCCGGGACAATGACCAACCGTTTGGCAGTTCGGGCAGTGAGACGTGGGCAATTGTGCGTTGAAGCGGTCGACGTATTCGCGCCCCTTGTCCTTCTGAACCGCAAACGCGTCTTCGAGCTGTTGGATGTAGCGATCGAGATCCACGAGGGGAGCGGCGTTGCGTCAGGCTGCACAGAGCACGTTCAGAGCGCGGCCAATCAGTTCGCGGGAGCGGTTGAAAACGAAGAGCCGAACGAGGCGTGTTTCCAATTCGACGTAAGCGAGCCCAGCCCACACATCATCGAAGCTGCGGTTCGCCGCAACGAGGCGGGCGTAGGAAGCGAGCTGCACGAGATCGCGGCCTCGCGGGAACTCCTGTGCGCCAGACACGATAACCTTCGTCTCGATCACACCGACCGGGGCAGGGCCACCGCTTACAAGGACGTCGCAGGTCCCGTGGCAAACCCCACCGCACGCCTTGAGGTCGGTTTCGATGCTGAGTTCCTCAACGCCGAGAGACAGCACAGCGCGGCGAAGCGCAGAGATCCAGCCAAGATAGGCGCGCTCGGTTGGCGTCGGCTGCTCCTCGAAATCGCAGAGAAGGCGGAGGGAGCGGTGAAACTTGGTGCCAGCGTCGAGAGGGACACTCGAAAGCAGGTGCTGGTTTTTGGTGCGGCGGACCGGGAACGTGTGGATCGTATCAGGTTCAAGATCCGCGAAGGCGGCGTTGGCGGTCGCATGTGGGAGGGAGCGGGTGATGTCAGTAATCGTCATGGTGATGTTTTTGTTCGTGGCAGGGATTACCCGTTGCTGTACGAAATCTGCCACATGTTGCCGGATTGGCAACATGGAAATGTTGACAAACCGGCAACACACCCTCCCATTCACTTCGTGAATGCTTTCACCAAAGTTCTTCGTCGCGTGCTGAAGCAGGCCCCCTTTGAAAACAATCAACGTGCGCTCGCATTGTTTGCCGGAATCGATCGCGGCCTGCTTCACCGAGTACTGGACGAGGAAAGTGAGGACCCGCGACAGGCGACACCGGAACTGGTCGGCAGGCTGTGCGCCACGCTACCTGCCAACGATGCGGCTGATCTCCTGCGCGCATATCTCGACGATGTTGTCGGACAAGTTGCGAGCGCTAAGGAAGCGGAACCGAAGGATGACGAAGCCCGGTTGCGCCGCGGCAAGTGGCGGCGACCATTAAATAACGTCGAAGTGGAAATCAAATGTCGCGCAGCATGATCCGGTGTTGGGCTGAGAGTGCGGCCTGACGTTTCGATCCGAAACGGGAGCCCTGAGCCGTTGTGCTCCGTGCTCCCTGTTTAGGCCCGTTGGGTGGTTCGGTCTGAATGGTTCAGGCCGGCTATCCTCAAATTGAACCAACAACCCTTGTATCCTCGCGTTCTCGTCTCTCACGACGCAGACGCACTTTTTTTCGAAGGACCGGCTCTGCCCGTCCTTCTTCTATCCGCCGCTGATATCGAGCGGTGGTGTGCCGCCCCGACAAAAGCGGTGATGCGGCCGATTAGCGGCCCCGTCTGTATCTCAACTCTTGCGGTGCTGCTGGACGCCCACGCTCAGTTCGCCGTGCTCTCCGACTGCCGTCCGCCTGCCGCCCGGCAGGACAACCTGTGTTTGGAGTTCAAGACAGCAGGGGGCATGCAGGTGGCATGCGTCGATGACGATCGGATCGTCATCATCGATCAACAGTGGTTCGAACGGCGAGGGTGCCATCTCGTCGTTGGTCCCACCCTCTACCACGCCGCGAAAGCGGTAACGCCGATGGCAGCCTCACCGGTGCACCCATCCATCGCCCAAGCTCAGCTTCAACGTGCCAACGCACTTATCCGAATCTTCAGCACCCTTTGAATCACATGACTTCCACCAACACTGATTTCTTCAGCTCTCATTTCCCGATCGACGGCATCAGCATTCCGGGCGCCGTCGTTGGGGCGAACGGCAACTGCGATTTTGACATCACCGTGGGACTAATGACGCGGTTTATGCCCGAGTGGATCGTGGTCCAACTGGCGACGCTCTTCGCCGCCCAATTTGAAGCCGCCGCGTCTAAGTTCGACCGCACGGATATCCACGTACTTGCGCTGATCGCGAGCTACGATGTGTTCCGTCTGGCTGATCCCTCTTTCGACCCCGCAGACGAACTCTGCGCCCTCCTTGAAACGCACGACGCTTGGGATCGCATCAAACAACACCAGATCGCCGCGGCGCTGGACCTCGACAAGGAGATCTCCGCACTGAACCAGAAGCTCAGTGCGCTCGATCCCGATGAAGGGAAAGCGCTTTGGGCAGCCTTGGTGTTTGGACAGCAGGCTCAGCTCTCCGGTGTCGAGCGGTTGGCTGCCGACTGGTGGACCGCCGATTTCATCACCCGGTGGGGTGAGCGGGTCACATGAAGCTTAATAATTCAGCTCGCGAGCCGCTTTTCTAAACCAATGAGCGCCCGCCCGGCCATCGCGCCGAGCGGGCCGCTCGTTCACTTTCAGCCATGGCCAAAAAGAATCGGACCGCCGCCGCCAGTTCCCTTTCCAACCGCCCCGCGCAAGTCCGCTGCGCGATCTACGTGCGCGTCTCCAACGACGAAAAGAAGTTGGCCGCGGATGGATTGCTTCGGGGGCGTAAGGAGGAGCATTCGCTCAAAATGCAGGAGGAGCAGTGCCGATCAGAAGCGGAGCTTAGGCGGGCGGAGGGATACATGGTTGTGGAGGTTTTTTCCGACGACGGCTATTCGGCCAAGGATCAGAAGCGACCCGCTCTCCAGCGAATGCTGCGGGGGATCGACGCCGGCCAAATTGACGTAGTGATCGTCTACAAGATCGACCGACTAACCCGATCGGTCGCGGATTTCTACGACATGACGCGCTCCTGGTTCGAACGGGAGGTGAAGTTCATCTCTGCCAGCCAAAGGTTCGATACGACGACAATCGGCGGGCGGCTCATGTTGAACATTCTCCTGACGTTTGCGCAGTTCGAGCGTGAGATCATCGCGGAGCGCACGCGGCACACCACGTGGATGAACATCAGTGGGGGTAAGTGGACCGGCGGCGTGGTGCCATTCGGATTTCGCCTCGAAGCCGGAGATCTTGCGGTTGTGGAAGACGTCGTCGCCATTGTGCGACGAATCTTTGACGAGGCCGCATCTGGCAAAAGTGCGGGCGAGATTGCGGCGGGTTTGCGCGCAGACGGCATTCGTAGGCCAACCAAGCGTTACCCAGAGGGTCGGCACTGGGATGCGAACTCGATCCGATCGGTTATCACCAACGGTCGATACCGCGGAGTACGCGAGTTCAACGATCAGGAGTTTCCGACCAGTCATCCCGCCATCGTACAGAAAGACCTCTGGGATCTTGCCAACGCGAGGTTACCGGAGTCGGCGCCGGCAATTCGCCAGCTAGCCAAGCACGATTATGCTTTTGTCGGAATCGGCACGTGTGGGATCTGTGGTCAACCGCTGGCGGCGTATCCCGCACAAGGTCGTACACGGCCGTATCATTTCTATACCTGTCGACGGGCGCGCAAACGCCTTGGTGGGGCGAGCTGCGCGTTGGGGCACATTCGCGTCGACCATTTGGAGCGCTTGGTTATCGAGGCTCTTGGAGTGCTTGGGAAACACCCTCAATTGGTCCAAGCGACGTTGGATGCTGCGTCCCTCCAGAAGAGCCCAGAGGCGCTGAAACGGCAGGCGAACCTTCAAACCCTCGAAACCCGGCTTGCAGAGGTCGTGGTCGAACGGAAGCGACTTGAGGAGATTGTCCTCGACCCGAAACGTGCGGCGCTCTCCGAGCACATGCTCGATCGGCTGGATGCAAAACTCGTCGAGGAAAGACGCCTAAAAGAAGAAAAGCACGTCCTCGAACTCACGCTGCAACATGAGGAGGCCAAGGCGTTGGACCGGGAGATGGTCGCAAAGGCGCTGGAAAGCTTGAGTCGTGTTGTTGAGGCTCTGCCGGACACCCAACGGCGTGAGTTGCTGCACCTTTTGATCGGCCGACTGGTGATCAAACCTTGGGAAGGCGAAAGCACCGGGATCCAAGACGGCGCGATCGCAATCGCCCCGGAAATCGGGACGCGGCGCTATTCGGTCAAGATCTCGCTCTCCGAAAGCTCCTTACTATCAACGAAGTTCACCAATTCGGTCGATGATTCGACTTTCGAGAAAATTGGCTGCCCGGGCTGGGATCGAACCAGCGACCAAGTGATTAACAGTCACCTGCTCTGCCACTGAGCTACCGGGCAACGTGGCTCGCCGGTTTGCACCGCGCGAAAGAGCCGACGAAAAACAGAACCGGCCGCCGCATTGTCAATGCCTGTTTTCATCTTCCCCACAGAAAGTCCGCCGCGCCGCCAAAGTTTTGGTTGCGTTCACCCAGGCCACCGTATCACCTGACCCTCTTTTCCATTACGCCTGCCCTCAATTCCGGGGCGACAGGCGGAACGAATCCATGAGCCAACAGTTCACACTCAACGTCTCGTCGCGCGCCCAGACCGGCCGCAGCGCCTCCCGTCGCCTCCGCAAAGTCAACCGCGTCCCCGCGGTGCTCTACGGAAAGCACACGAATCCCGAGTCGCTCTCGGTCGATATCCCGGAGTTCGTCAAACTCGTGAAGAGCGTCGCAGGCCGCGCCGTCCTCCTCGAACTCCAGCGTTCGGACAAGCCGGAAAAGGCGCTCTCCTTCCTCCAGGAAGTGCAGCGCGACCCGATCACCGACAAATACGTCCACATCGATTTCCAAGAGGTAAAGGCGGACGAGAAATTCGAGATCCGCGTCGGCGTCCGCCTGACGGGTGAATCGTTCGGCGTGAAGAATCAGAGCGGCGTGTTGGAACTCGCCACGCAGCTGCTGCGCATCCGCACGCTGCCGAAGGATCTTCCTGAAGCCGTTGTCATCGACGTCACCGAACTCAAGGTCGGCGAGACGATCAAGGTGGGCAGCCTGAAGCCGATCCCGGGCGTCGAATTTCTCGACGCGCAGGGCCAGCCGGTCGTCTCCTGCGTCGAGCCGCTCGCCGAAGTCGCCTCCGCGACCGAGACGGCTGCCGCTGCTCCCGCCGCCGGTGCCGCCGCTCCTGCGGCCGCCGCCGCGGCTCCCGCCGCCGGTGCGACCGCGGCGACGCCCGCCGCTCCTGCCGCTGGTGCGAAGCCGGCTGCCGGTGCCGCCGCGGCGAAGCCCGCCGCGCCCGCGAAGAAGTAAGTTTGCTCCGTCGGGTCCGCCGCTTGACCGCGGCGGGCCGCGACGATTGTTCTTTGAGTCATGTCCATTTCGCTCGTTGCCGGTCTCGGCAACCCGGGCCGCGAGTATGCGGCCACGCGACACAACCTGGGTTGGATCGTGCTCGATGCCTTTGCCGAAAAACGTGGCCTGCGCTGGAAAGCCGCGCCGCAGTTCGAGGCGGAAATCGCGCGCTGGGATCGCCCCGGCGGTCGCACGTGCTACCTGGCCAAGCCGCAGACGTTCATGAACGAGAGCGGCAAGGCGATCGGAGCGCTGGCGCGGTTCTACAAATTCGAGCCCGCGTCGATCATCGCGCTCTACGACGATCTCACGATCGACCTCGGCCTCGTCAAAGTCTCCGTCACCGGCAGCGCCGGCGGTCACAACGGCGTCGCGAGCCTCCTCGAACACATGGGCAACGGCTTCGTCCGTTACCGGCTCGGCATCGGACCGAAGGAGCCAACGCAGATGGACCTCAAGGATTTCGTCCTCGGAAAGTTTTCAGAAAGCCAACACGCTCTCGTCACTCAACAACTCCCCCATTACCTGTCCGGCCTGGATTTGCTGCTCTCGCGCGGCGTCGAGGCGGCCATGAATCAGCTTAATCGCAGAGATCCAAAATGAACGCCACCAAACGCAATTACCGCGCTTCCTTCATCCTCGATAATCGCGGCAAGGAAGACTCCATCGACCAGATCGTCGATGGCGTGAAGAACGAGATCGCCGCCGTCCAAGGCGAGGTCACCGCGGTCGAAAACCTCGGCAAGCGCGACTTCGCGCGCGTCACGGACCGCAAGCTCACCAGCGGCGCCTACGTGCAGATCGTGTTCGCCGGCCCGCCGCAGGCTCCCTCGCAGCTGAAGGAGCGCCTCCGCCTGAACAACAGCGTTTACCGCACGTTCGTTCAGAGCCTTTGATTCTTTTCGGGCGGGCGGCCCTGACAAAAATAACTAAACAGCGCCGCCCGCCCGGTTTGCTTTTCCGTCACTCCGCAGCCCTCACTTCCCATGGCCAACTTCAATAAAGTTTACCTGATCGGAAATCTCACGCGTGACCCGGAACTGCGAGTCACGCCGAAGGGCACCGCGATCTGCCAGTTCGGACTCGCGGTCAACCGTCAGTTCAAGGACGAGTCCGGCGCGATGCGCGACGACACGACGTTCGTCGACATCGAGGCGTGGGGAAAGCAGGGCGAGACCATCTCGAAATACTGCACCAAGGGCCGCCCGCTGTTCGTCGAAGGTCGACTGAAGCTCGACCAGTGGGAGGACAAGACCTCCGGTCAGAAGCGCAGCAAGTTGAAGGTCGTGCTGGAGGGTTTCCAATTCCTCGGCAGCGGCCAGCGCGACGGCGCTCCCGGTGGCGGCGGCGAATACGACCAGAGCGCGCCTTCGCCCGAGCGGCATGCGCCGCCGCCGCGCAGCAGCCAGAGCCGGCCCGCGCCCGCCGAGAATCTGGACGAAGACGTGCCGTTCTAAAAACACGTCCCGCTCATCTCATCAATTTGCAACGCCCTCGGTTCGCCGAGGGCGTTTTTGTTGGCGGAAAGGCGCGCGTCGCCAAGGTCCGGCCGCCTGCGGCAAACGTTCTCAAATGTGTTGGGTTCGCATTCCTAGACGTCGACGCGTCCAGCTGCGAAGATGGCGATTCCGTAGTGCCTTGGTTGCGACACTTCGAAACCCGATCACCCCGATGAAAAAACTGCTCTGTCTGCTTGTTTGCTTCGCTGTCCCCGTGTTCGCCCAGAAATGGGAGGGCATCGCCCTCACGCCTCCGATGGGCTGGAACAGCTGGAACACCTTCGCTCAGCACATCAACGAAAAGGTCGTGCGCGAGACGGCCGAGGCGATGATCGCGAACGGCATGCGCGATGCCGGTTACGTTTACATCGTGATCGACGACACGTGGTCGAAGAAGGAGCGCG
>Ga0182740_1000777_pt1 | contig 27181 bp, 27 predicted proteins | sample eDN5th37CKraftBY_FD_128872 | JGI IMG/M metagenome (GOLD analysis project Ga0182740, IMG submission 128872) | Enriched backyard soil microbial communities from Emeryville, California, USA - eDNA 5th pass 37_C Kraft BY (version 2) (version 2) | ecosystem: Environmental > Terrestrial > Soil >...
CTCTCGATCCGGGCTCGCCTCCATCCCGTCCGCCGCTACCAAGGTTGGCGCTGCCGATGGAGTCGCCCGCTCGTCCATCCGTTCTCTCGCTCTGGCCCCTGGTCGTCGCGTTGCTCGCGACCACCGGCCTGATCGCCTGGGCCGCGCCCGCCGCGAACGCTTGGCTCATCGAACACCGCGCCCGCCAGGTCACCGCGGACCTCCGTGGCTTCGCGGGCTTCTTTCATTCGTTCGCCACGGAGCAGGGCGACTGGCCGCCCGGCGATGGCACCCCTGCCGCCATCCCCGCGGGCATGGAGTCCCTGCTCGATTCGACACCCTGGGTCCGGCCGACCGCCATCGGCGGACACTATGCCTGGGAACCCAACAGCGTTCACCAGGGCCTGCGCCATCGCGCCGCGATCACGATCGTCTCCACCGGGGGGTCCGACGTCTCGCGCGATTTCCGCCAGCTCCTCGCCGTCGACCGGCTGATCGACGACGGCGACCTCGCCACCGGCCGGTTTCAACTCGGCTATCGCAACCAGCCGCTGCTCATCCTCGAGCATTGATCCGCCATGTTTCACGTCACCGCGGTCAACCTCACTCCGGATCTCACCTCCGCCCAGCCCGATCTCGGGCGTTGCGATCTCGGGCCGGTCGATCGCGTCCGCCTGGTCGCGCTGCTGGACGCCTTTTGCCGGCTCGATCCCGTGCAGAATCACGATGCCAACCCGGCACTGATCGTCGCAAGCGAACGCGACCAGTTTCTCCTGCGCACGTATCAAGGCCGGCTGCTGTTGTTCGATCCCCGCGCCTCCCGCTCCGGCGGGCTCCCTGTCGACCCGGCGGAGGTGCCGTCGCTGCTGACGCAGCCGCGCCCCGAATTTTCCAGGGCGACGCGGTCTCGCGTGAGCCTGCGTCGGCTGCTCGCGGCCGGACTGCTAGTCGTCGCGCTCGCGGCCGATGCCTGGATCGTCGTCCGCGCGTTTCGCCAGGAAACGCTGGACGCTCCGCCGAACGGCACGCCGGTGACGGACGTCGGTGAGATCGTGGCCTTTCAGGAGGCCGCGGCCGGCACCTACCGGACGGGCCCGGCCGCCGGCGACCGCATGATCCGCATCGGCGCCGACCGCCGCATCGAGTTTTTCCAGCTCACCGGCGACGAGCCGCGTCTCATCTCTTCGGATACATTCGACTTCGTCCGCGACGGCCGCCCGCTCCGCCTCGTCACGACCGCCGGCGGAACCGTGGACGTGACGAATATCGATACGCTCGTTTACTACCGAGACACTTACCGGCGCACGCGCTGACGGCGCCGTCAGTCGGCGAACAGCTGCGACGACGACTGCAGTGCAGCCGCCTCGACGATCCGATGCGGAGGCAGCTGCGTGCGAAACCAGGTGCGCTGCTTCTTCACCAAGGCGCGCGTGTTTTTCGCAATCTCCCCAACGAGTTGTTCCGCCCGCAATCGTCCGTCCAACCGGTCGATCACCTCGCGATAGCCGATCGCCCGGGCCGCGCTGGGGTTTTCCATCAATCCGGCGGCCCGCAGCCGCTCCACCTCCGCGACGAGGCCGTCGGCCAGCATCTGACGCACGCGTTGTTCGATCCGCGCCGCCAACTCCGCCGGTTCGCGCTCGATCCGCGTCAACCGGACTTCGTGATCCGCAAACGCCGACGGTCGTCCCGCGAACTCCGCCTTCAATTCCATGAGGGTCCGGCCCGAAGCCAGGCACCGCTCGAGCGCGCGAAAGACGCGTCGCGGGTTCGCGACATCGAGCTCGCCCAACCCGCCGGGATTCAGCTCCCGCAGCTGCACGAGCGCCTGCTCCAGCGTGAGGCGAGCGACCTCCGCCCGCAGCTCCGGTCCGACCTCCACGTCGTCGGCCACCGGCGCGAAAAACGCCTTGAGATAAAAACCGCTGCCGCCCGTGACCAGCACCTTGTTGCCGCGCGCGCGGATCTCCGCGATCGCCTGACGCGCCAGCGAGACGTAACGCGTGACGTCCATCTGCTCGTGGACGGCGCAGACGTCGATCAGGTGATGCGGCACGCGCCGCCGCTCGGCCTGCGTCGGCTTCGCCGTGCCGATGTCCATTCCGCGATAGAACAGCAACGAGTCGCAGGACACGATTTCGGCGCCGCGTTCCTCCGCCCACCGCAGCGCCCACTCGGTTTTTCCCACCGCCGTGCATCCGGTCAGGGCATGCAGCACCGGCCTGGACTCACCTTTTGCCGTCGCGGACGTGCTCACGCGCCCGCCTTGCTCCCGGCTGCGAGACTGGCAAACGACCGGGCGCAATTTCGGCCCGCCGCCTTGGCTGCGTAAAGAGCGCGATCGGCCGCGCGCACCAACTCTTCGGCGGACTCGGCGTCAGCCGGCAACGCGGCCACGCCCGCGCTGACCGTCACGGTCAACGGCAGGGTTTCGTTCGCCCACACCGGTTCCCGCTCCATCGCCGCGCTGGCCCGCCGCGCCGCGGCCATCGCCGCCTCGGCGTCGGACTCCATGATGACGAGCGCAAACTCCTCGCCGCCGAACCGTGCCACGCGATCGACCGTGCGCACTTCCTCCGCCAGCCGCCGCGCCACGTCCCGCAACACCGCATCGCCGATCGGATGGCCATGGGTGTCGTTGATCGCCTTGAAACGATCGATGTCGACCATCACCAGCGCCAGCGAATGGCCGAATCGCTGCGCGCGCTCGGTCTCCTCGGCGAGGATCCGGTCGAACTCCCGGCGGTTCAACAAACCCGTCAACTGGTCGCGCGTCGCCAACTGCCGCAGCGCCTCGAGCGTGTCGCCGAGTTTCAACGCGTAGCGCAACGAGCGCTCCAGCGAATGCGACGAGATCTCGCCTTTCACCAGATAATCGAGCGCGCCGGCGTTCATCGCCTCGATGTCGACGCGCTCCGACGATTCCGCCGTCAGAAAAACGATCGGCGTGCGGCAGCCGGCGGCGACGGCCTGGCGGATCAGCTCGAGTCCGTTGCGCGGCCCGAGCTGGTAATCGAGCAGGCACGCCGCGTAGTCGCCCGACAGTAGCTTCGCGATCCCCGCCTCGAACGTCTCCGCCCACTGCAGCTCGAAGGACTCTCCCCGAAAATTCCGGAAATGCGCCTGCGTCAGCCGAAACTGCATCCGGTCATCGTCGATGAGGAGAATTTTTCGGGTCATGCGCTCGCTCCAGCTGGTCGCTCCCGACGCTAGGAACGCCGCCGCCCGGATCAAGCCACCGCTGGGGCGCCGGCCGACAAACCCGCCGGGCGCCACCTCAACGTTTCGTGCCGGCAATCAGGTCCTCGGCCACGACCGCCAGCCGCGCGAGGATCTTTTCCCGTTGGCCGAGATTTTCCCGGATGCAGTTCACGAGCGCGCTGCCGACAACAACGCCATCCGCCGCGGCGCCGACTTGCGCAACCTGCGCCCGCGTCGAAATGCCAAAACCGACCGCGATCGGCAGCTCGGTTTTCCGGCGGATGCGGGCGACCGCCTCCGGAATGTTTCCCGCCACCTGATCGCGCACGCCGGTCACGCCTTCGCGCGACACATAATAGATGAAACCCGTCGTCGCCGCCGTGATCCGTGCAATGCGGGCGTCGGGCGTGGTCGGGGCGATGATGAACACCGTATCCACGCCGTGAGCCTTGCACGCCGCGGCGACCTCGTCCGCCTCCTCAGGCGGCAGATCAAGCGTTAACAAGCCGTCGACGCCGGCCTCCCGCGCCTGCTTCACATAGGCATCGATGCCATTCGCGAAGACCAGGTTGTAGTAGGTGTAGAAGACGATCGGCACCTCGCTGAATTCGCGAATGCGCCGCACCAGTTCGAAGACGCGCGATGCCGTCATCCCGCTGGCGAGCGCGCGTTGTGCGGCGAGCTGATTCGTCAAGCCGTCGGCCAGCGGATCGGAAAACGGCACGCCGAGTTCGAGCACGTCGATGCCCTTTTCGATCACGGTCCGGCACACCGCGAGCGAGGTGTCGAAATCGGGGTCTCCGGCGCAAAGATAGGCCACGAAGGCCGCTCGGTTCTGCGCACGGGCTTGAGCGAAAGCATGGGCAAGACGTGACATGGAAGGCTATCGCCGCAAAAACCCGCGCGTGGCGCAAAGGCAAAAATCGTCCGGCGCTCCGCAAACGCCGCGCATCACGGCAGCGAGAAGTCGACCACCACCGGCCGGTGGTCCGAAAGAAAGGAGCGCACGATTTCGCAATGCGTGACCGCACAGGCCGACGGCAGGAAAACGAAATCGAGCAGCCGGCCCGGCAGGGGCGACGGAAAGGTCCGGCCGTTCGCCGGGTGCAGCACGTATTCGCCGTAATCCGACAGGTGACTCAGCAGCGTCGCCGTCGCATCCGCGCTCGTGCCCGGGTTGTTCAAGTCGCCGCAGACCACGGCCGGCACCTGCCAGCGTCCGTGGGCCTGTTTCTGCTTTTCCCGAAGCCACGCGAGCAGCCGCCCGATCTGCCGGATCCGGTGCTCGCGCGAGCTGAAGTGCAGGTGCAGATTGACCAGCGGCAGCACTTTCCCCCCGACGTTCAGCTCGGCGAAGAGAAAGCCCTTCTCGCCGACGCTGCGTTGTCCGAACACCACCGTCTCGGTTGTCAGCACGGGATGCCGCGACAGCAGGGCGTTGCCGTAGCTGAGATTGATCAATCCGTGCCGCCGGTTGTGCACGCCGAAAACGGCGTGTTCGAAGCCCGAATGCAGGCGCAGATATTCGAGATGATCGAAATTGCCCGCCCAGCGGGAGCGCTCGTCCACTTCCTGCAGCGCCACGAAATCCGGTTTCAATTCGCCGAGCAGACGCGCGATTTTTCGCAAATTGGCCCGCAGCTTCTGCGCTCCGGTAAATCCCTGGATCGGAGTGAGCCCGCGGGCATGGGCGATGTTGAACGTGACGAGGCGCAAACGCGACATGACCGCAGTGAAGCTTGAATTGGCGATCTGGCCAGGCAACGGCAAATCCCCGCGCCCGCTCCGGCCAGGAAGACGCCCGCCTCGTTGGCAACGGACCCAAGCGGGCGAGAGCTTCCCCGGCGGCGAAAGTGAAGCCGTGTGGTTTCCCGGCAATCAGTGCGCCATGAATCGGGCCGAAGCGTTGTCGCGCCGGGGTGTTCTGTCCGCGGATATGCAACCCAGGATGACATTCGGTAGCATGACGACCACTCCGGCAGGAAACATGGAACCGTTGTCGGAATCGGCAATCCGCTTTGGTGAAGACGACGGCCGCGTCGAGTCGATCGATGCCGCCGCCCGCTTCATTGGACGCGATGAACGATTCTCAGTTTAGCGGCCGCGGTTTTCGCAACGCCTTCGTGCTGCTACTCGTCGCGGCCACCTCCCTTCTCGCGCTCGCGATCGCCTGGCCGTTCCTGAAGCCGCTGCTGCTCGGCGCGATGCTCGCGGGACTGAGCCTTCCGCTCTACCGCTGGCTGGCCCGCTGTTTTCGAGGACGGACCTCGCTCGCATCAATCGCTACTTTGCTGATCCTCGTGTTGCTCGCCATCGGGCCGTTGGGCGCGTTTGCCGGTTTGGTCGTCAGTCAGGCTTTCGACGTCAGCGAAAAGGCCATTCCTTGGGCCCGGGAACATTTCGGGCCCTCAAGTGGATTCGATGTGCACAATTGGCTGGTTGCCCGATTCCCGGTGCTGGAGCCCTACGTTCCCAACCAGGAAACGATCGTTGAAAACGTGGGGCTGGCCGCCAAGTCGGCCGGCGGCTTCCTGGTCACGGCCGCATCCCGAATGACGACCGGCACGGCGGCCTTTCTGCTGAATGCCTTCGTGATGCTTTACGCGATGTTCTTCTTCCTGCGCGATGGAAGGGCGATCATGGAAAAGGTTTTTTATTACATTCCTCTCCGCCACGAGGATGAACTTCAGATGGTCGAACGCTTCACCTCCGTCACGCGCGCGACGATCAAGGGCACCGTGATCATCGGCATCGTGCAAGGAACACTCGCGGGTCTCGCACTTTGGGCAGCCGGAATCGATGGCGCCGCATTTTGGGGGACGATCATGGTGATCCTTTCTGTCATCCCGGGCATCGGATCGGCGCTGGTCTGGGTCCCGGCGGTGATCTACCTTTTCGCCACGGATCGGATCTGGGCGGCGATTCTCGTCGCCGCCTGGTGCGCCGCGGTCGTGGGTACGATCGACAATGTGCTGCGTCCCACGCTCGTGGGCAAAGACGCCCGGATGCCCGATCTCCTCATTCTGGTTGGCACCCTCGGCGGTCTTTTTCTGTTCGGCCCCATCGGCTTCATCGCGGGGCCGCTCGTTTTCGGATTGTTCCTCACGGTCTGGGAAATTTACGGGGCCGCATTTCGAGGTATTCTTCCTCCCGTAAAATCGCTGAGTCGCGCACCAAGGGCGAAGCCCCGCAAAAGCGCCCGAGCCGATTCGTAATCTGCTCGAAGCCGAAACCTCGGAGGTCCTGGGACGAACTCCGCCTGACGCGGGCCGGATCCATCGCGGCCGCCGCGGCAAAGTGGCACACCCGGTTGAATGCCGGCGGAACTCGAACAGCTTTCTTCGGATGGCGGCGACGACGAAGTGTGCCGACCGCGAACCTGCCAGTTAAGCAATGTGCACGCATGGTCTCCTCACCCGAATCACCGGAAGTTGAAACCGAGGAGTTTTCGCTGCCCCTGTTTGTCCTGACGGTGCTCGCAACACTCGCCGGCCTGCTCGCCGCCCTGAAGCTCTTTGCTCCCGCGGTGTGGACCGCGCAGTTTCTCGCGCCGATCGGAAAAGGCGTCATCGCGTTTCTCGTCGTCAGTCTGGTGAACGCGTTCATCGAGTATTTTTTCCACCGCTACGTGCTGCACACGCCGGCGATTCCATTCCTGCGGCGACTATACAAGCAGCACACGCTGCATCATGCGCTCACGCGCATCGCGCGGAAAAAAAGCCGTGACGGCCGGGGGATTCTGTTCATCGAAAACAAATTTCCCATCACCGAGCCGGAGCAGGGCGAGGCGTCTTTTTTCCCGTGGTATTCGCTCGCGGTGTTCGCGCTGGTGCTCTCACCGCTGCTCGCCCTGCTGCAATGGCTGTGGCCCTCGTTTCCGTGGTTTCTCTCCGGGTTCGCGGCGCTCGCGGTTTCGCTGACGCTTTACGAGGTGTTGCACGCCATCAACCACTGGCCCTTCGAAATATGGGAACCGCTGATCCAAAGTCCGCATTGGGGCTGGCTCTGGCGGCCGGCCTACGCCTTTCACCTGCGGCATCACGCGGTCACCGACTGCAATGAGTCGATCTCGGGATTCTTCGGCCTGCCGGTGGCCGATTGGGTTTTCGGGACCTGCGTGATTCCACAGACCATTTACGCCGAGGGTGAAGCGTGGACGCCCGACAAGTTCCGCAGTCCCGCGCCGCGCTCGTTGATCAAGGCGCTGGATGCTTGGGCGGACCGCGTGGTCGAGCGGCGTCGCGCGGCCGCATCGGCGACGACGCAACCCGCGATCGAAACCGCGATCCCGGTGCCGGCGGGACCGCATCCGCGCGTCTATTCCCGCGGCGAGGAGATCGCGAACTGGGTCACGCATGGGATCGGACTCGCGGCAAGCGCGGTCGGCCTGACCCTGTTGATTGTCTACTCGAGTCTGCGCGGTGACGCGTGGCACGTGGTCAGTTTCACGGTGTTCGGCCTCACGCTGCTTCTGCTCTACACCGTCTCGACGATTTACCATGCCCAACGCAGCGAACCGGCCAGACTGCTTTTTCAGAAACTGGACCATGCCGCGATCTTTCTGCTGATCGCCGGGACCTATACACCGTTTCTTCTCACCCACCTGCGCGGCCCCTGGGGCTGGACACTGTTTGGAGTCGTCTGGGGCCTGTGCGGCGCCGGCGCGGTGTTCCAGCTGTTCTTCGGCGCGCGTTACCGCCTTGTGTCGACGCTCGCCTATCTCTTCGTGGGATGGCTGATCGTGGTCGCGCTCCAGCCGATGATCATGTACGTGCCACACGGAGGGCTCTGGCTGCTGTTGGCCGGGGGACTCTGCTACACCTTCGGTGTGGTCTTCTATCTCTGGCGTCATCTGCGTTATCACCACGCGGTCTGGCATGGCTTTGTGCTCGGCGGCAGCACCTGCCACTACCTCGCGGTCCTGCTGTTTCTGCTTCCGCGCGCGGGCTGATCTGCGACCCTGCCCCCTTCGGGGCAAGCTATCGCGCCGCCTCCTGCCCGGCGTGGCACGGAAGAATTCTCTCCGGATACCGGCCCTCGCTTTCGCTTTCCTCGCTTCGGTGTGAGACAGTGACTCATGTTGACGACTATCCCCGAGCGCTCCCTGAACCTGAACCAATACGGTGGCGCGTGCCGTTGTTTGCTCCGGCTGCGGGAGGACGAAGGTTACGCCGGGATTTCCGACCGCCAGTTCATCCGGGAGCATGTTGGACCTCATCCGGAGTGGAACGAGCGTCCGGGCGCAGCGGATGCGCGTGCGCTGTTGGAGCTCGCGCGGCAGCTCGGAGTCGCAGACGAGTTCGAACTCTCACGAGATTACCTTCATGTGCTCGACGAGCACCACGCCGGCAGCCGTGTGCTGGTCTGCACGGAGCGCCCCCCGCAAGTGTCCACCTCGGAATTGCCTTACGATCGTTACGTGACAGTGATCGAACAGATGGATGAGGCGTCCTTCACGTTGTGGTGTCCGTATCGAAGCGGACATTCCGATGTCCTTCCGGCCGCGCCGGTCGTTTGGTGGGACCGCTGGCGCTGCGTGGCCATCCTGCTGCGAAAATCCGTCGCCCTGGCTCACCGCTCCGTCTAGACTGCTCCGCAGTGTCCAGACCGGTGCCCCGCCGACGATGGCGGCCGCTCGCGCCGGTGAAGTGCCGTGGCAGGCGGGAGGAGGCGGATCGTTCGACCGCTCGTGCGCCCGGACCACCGTACCGCGGTGCGGAAACGCTTTCCGTCCGTCACAGAACCCGGTCAGTGAATGACGACGACGCCGCATCGCCCAGTGCTCGCAGCCGAAGCGCTCCGCCGGTGCGCAGGATGACGAGGCAGACTCGCTCGCGCACGATCGGATCCCAAGCGCCAACCGGGCAGCCACGACGCTCGCCTTCCAGACGCGTCTCATCCTCGATGATTTTCTGGATGAGGGGCAACTGCCGCAACAGGGCTGGATCCGGCGCGTCCATGAGAAGGTTCATGGACCCGGGCGGGCGACAAAGTGCTCCGGGTCGCTCTATCGGTAATCGATCCCGCCGCAGCGACGGACAATTCGTGACGCAGCTTGTGCGCATATGACGGATGGCGCCGACGCAGGGGCGGGCATGGCGGGGTATGAGGTTTCTCCCAATGGGGCCGCTGGCCTCGCCTTTTTACGCCGGCAGTTCCCCTCTTCGCGTCTCCGCCGGCCCCAACGAAGCGAGCACACGCCGCAGCTCGGCCATCCCAACCGGTTTGATGAGATGAGCGACGAATCCCGCGTCCCGCGAACGCGCGATGTCCTCGTTCATGCCATAGCCGCTCAACGCGATCCCCCTCAACCCGTGGGTGGTCCGCATTTCCCGCATGAGGTCGATCCCGCTTCCGTCCGGCAAACCCAGATCGGAGATCACCAGATCGAAGGTCGTCCCATCGGCGGCGGCTCGCGCCGCAGCCATCGTTCCTGCGGTGGTTACGCGGTAGCCGTCCTTTTGCAGGAGATAGCGCAACGCCTCGCGCGTGCTGGCATGGTCTTCGACGACCAGGAGGCGAAGGGCGCCAACGGCCCGCGAGTCCTTCAGACCCGGCACCGAAGGCAGTGCGGTGGAGGCGGCGTTTGCCCCGCCGGCGAGCTGTGGGGCCGCGAGGGTCGCCCGCGGGAGCTCGACGACGAATGTCGTGCCGCGGTTCGGGCCATCGCTTTGCGCGCCGATCGTCCCCTCATGGAGGTCGACGATCGACCGTGCGATCGCGAGTCCCAAACCGACGCCGCCGAACCGGTGGTCGCCTCCCAACCCACCCTGATTGAAGGGCAGAAAAATCTCCTCGAGTTGCTCCGGCGGGATACCGATTCCCGTATCTGATACTTCGATACGCAGCCAGCGGACCTCGTCGGGAGAGACCTGGTTCAGCGTTCGCACGGAGACCTTCCCGCCCACGGGAGTGAATTTCACCGCATTGCGAAGCAGGTTCCAGATCACCTGCTGAAAGCGGGTCGGATCGGCGGTCAGACCGGAGTACTGCGCCTGCAGGCTGCAGACGAGCTCAATGTCCTTGGCCGCGGCATCGCCCCGCACGATATCGATCGCAAACTGGATGAGGGGATGCGCATCGCAGAACTCGGGTCGAAACTCGAGTTTGCCCTGGGCGATCTTCGTCACATCCAGCAGGTCGTCGATCAATCGCGCCTCCACGCCGATGTTGCGCACGATCACGCCCAGTTGCTCGCGCACCTCGGCCGGCAGCCGGGAATCCTCCCGGAGCGAAGCGGCGGTCAGCAACGCCGGCGTCAGCGGGGTCCGCAGCTCATGCGACAAGGCGGCGAGGAAGTTGTCCTTCGCACGATTGCCCCGCTCGGACGCGGTTTGCGCCGCGGTGAGCTGATCGATGGCGCGGCGCATTGCGTCGCCCGCTGATTTTCGCTTCACCACCTCCATCTCCAGCCGTGCGCTGGATTTTTCCGCTGCCTCTCGCATCTGATGCTGCTTCAGCGCCGCGAGCATCAAGGCTTGGTTCATCTCCCGGATGTTCTGATGAAAATGCGAACGGGTGAGTTGGATCACCACGCGCTCGGGTTTCCGATCTTTGCCCAGCGCCGGCCACATGGCGAACAGCCAGTGCGCAGGATCGGGGCCGGAGTCATCCGGCTCCACCTGCATCTCGAACTCGCCTGTCTGATAGATCCGGTCGAGCAGCGACACACAACGATCGCCGTGGGGCACGATCTCAGAGAACGGCCGGCCGACGAGTTCGCCGGCTTTCTTCTGCAGCAGCCGGCAGAAGGCGGCGTTGACCGAGGCGACGACGTGGTTAGGCCCCTCGACCTCCACCATCGGGAGCGGCGCGCGCTCAATCACGGGAGCGGCGCGAGGCCATGACTCGCCCGGCGAGTGCACTTCTTCGCCTGGAGGACAAGAACTCATGACGCGACCCTAGAGCGCTTTCGGCTCGGGCGAGATCTCCTTCCGCTCGCCGATCCGGTGCGGCAGCCCGCTCGTCAGCGCCACGTATTCAGTCTGCCGCGGCGCGATGAGCATCAGACCTTGGTCCGTGATGACGTATTCACGAATGTCCTTGCTGTGGTTTCCGCCGCGCATTTTCACGACCACCAGCACCTTCCTGAGTTGACCGTCGATTTCCACATACCGCAGGCGGATGATGTCGTCGGTCAGAAACGAGACTGCGTAATGACTGAATTGAAACGCGGTGAACGAGTCCTCGACCTCCACCGTGCTCACGATCGTCACTCCCGCACCCGTCAACGCCGCAATCATCCGGTAGAGCGATTCGCGAAAATCGGCGCGAAACCCGGGCGCCAGCGCCATCTCGAAGCCCACCAGCGAATCGATCACGAGCCGCGTGGCCTTCGTGCGTTTCACCGCGTCGAGGATCTCCTGCATCGTCTCGTCGACCGATAAATCCAGCGGGCGCAGATAAATGAGCTCGAGCGTCCCCGTTTTCTGCGCCGGGCTGAGATCGAGCCCGAGCGCCGCGGCCCGCCTGGCGTACTGCGCCGGTCGCTCCTCGAAGATCACGATGATGCCCGGTTCCCGCAGGCGGAGACCGGCGGCGATGAATTGCGTCGCGAGGACGGATTTTCCCGTGCCCGACGGTCCGGCGATCAACACACTGTCGCCTTCGAGCACGCCGCCCTGCATCAGCTTGTCGATCTCGGGAACGCCCATCGAAAGCCGCCGATGGCCACGAGGTTTCTGATGAGAGTCCCCCAATCCCAGCGTACGCGAAAAGGCCTGCAACCCGAAGTTCCCGATACGGATCGTGTGCAGGCCTGGCACGGAAGCCTGTCCCCGGAGCTTGATGATTTGCAGTTTCCGCACCACCGAGTTCCGCTCGGCGGTCTGCGACAGCCAGAACAGCCCATCGGCCACGGTGAACACGGGGTTGTCGCGCATCTCGCTCTCCGTGTATTCGCCGATCAGGAAAGTCGTGGCCTGGAAACTGGTCAGCAACATCGCGAGCCGCTGAATGAACGACTGCAGCTCCATTTCGTGGCCGCCGGTGCCGCTGGTTTTGCGCAACACCGTGCGGAACGAATCCACCACGACGACGCCGGGACCGATCGCTTCCACCTGCCTGGTGATCTCCGCGAGTACGGCCTCCAAATCCTGCTCCAGGACCGTTTCACTCAAATTGATGAAGCGAATCGAATCGTTCAGTTTTGCGGCATCGAAAAACGCATACTGCTGCTGGTAGCGCAGCATCTTGATGGCCGGCTCGCCCAGTACCGTAAAGTAGAGCGCCGGGCGCTTCCGCGTCGCATTCGCGAAAACGAACTGGTGCGCGAAAGTCGTCTTCCCGCACCCCGGCGTGCCGGCGATGATGTTAAATGAAAACTCCGGCAGGCCTCCCCCCAGAATGTCGTCAAGACCGCGGATGCCCGTTGGCAGCTTGCGAATGGTGACTTTGCCGGACTTCGGAGCGGCGTTCCCTTCACGTTGGCGCGAAGGGGCGGTTGATGACTTTTTCATGGATTGTTGTCCCCTGGGTTCGACTCTCCGATCGCCGACTTCGGCCAGACTTCCTGCACGAGACGAAACGTGAGCGTTTCGCCAACCAACGTGACCAGCAGCCCGAGCAGCTGCGTGACCAGAGCACTCCCACCTTCGGCGGCGCCGTTCGTTGCCATCTGCGCTTCCGCTTCCGGCGAATATTCGAACGTTCCGTCCGCGCGGATGCGAACGGCGCCGAGCCACGCCTGTTCGGCGCGCGCCATACCCAATGCCCGGCTTAACAGCGATCGGAAGCCGGCGGCCCCGGCATACGTCGTGAGCGGCCGGCGCAGTTTTTCGCAGACACGGAAAGCCGCGCGCGCCTTCGCGCCCGCTTCTCCGCCACTACGGAGTTCCTCGGCAATCAAGCGTTCGGCCTGGTCTCGCACCGTCATGGCAGGTTTGTCTTCACCCGCGGGCCCCCGGCGCCTCCCGTCGAGGAGCGTTGTCCCGCCGGGTCTGTCCCCAGCGACGCGGTAGGTTGCATTGGAGAAAGAGGGGAAGGTTTGAATTTATCACGACCAGAAAGAGCTCGGCCCCAACTCCCTCGTTTCACCGCCGTGCCGTCACCCGCAGAACGCGAATCATGTCGAGCGCCGCGACCTAACGCCACATTTGAAACGATCACAACGACAATCACGAGTTTCGCACGTCGCGTGCAGCCCGCCAACCGTCGCGACGATATGGGCCGGGCGCGGTCATCCGCGCCCATCCACCCACACGCAGCATTTGCGGAAATGATGGCCATAAATCGCAAGGGTCACAGCCAGCTGCAGCAACGCGGGACGGTGCAGAAGCGTCCACCCGAGAAGCCGCCAATACTCAAAACGCTCGCGGCCAATGATGCCCAGCCGCACGCTCGAAAGCGCGAGCGCGAGCATCTGTCGCCAGCTCAAGCGTGCCGTCACCCGCGGGCGCCGGTATTCGCGGAGGAGCGTTCGCACGCGTTGATAGTAGGCGCGCGGAGCGTAAATCCGGCGAAGGATGTCCTTGTATCCCTCCATCAGCTCCACCGTGGGCAGGCGCGGCACAAAATTGATCGTGCCATCGACATTGTCGCCGCTGGAACGGCCGAGCAGCCGCCCCTCGCGCTGCAGCCGCGCGTGGAGCTTGGTGTCGGGCAGCGCGTTCAGCAGGCCCACCATCGCGGTGACAATGCCGCTTTGTTGAATGAACTCCACCTGTCGTTGAAAAATGTTCGGCGTGTCATGGTCGAAGCCGACGATGAAACCGCCCTGCACCTGCAGCCCGGCCCGCTGCATCCGCTTCACATCGGCGACGAGATCGCGGCCTTGATTCTGGCGCTTGTTGCATTCCACCAGCGAGCCGGCATCCGGTGTTTCAATACCGACAAACACCCCATCGAACCCCGCTTCTCGCATCATGCCCATCAACTCGGCGTCGTCGGCGAGATTGATGGAAGCTTCGGTGAAAAAGGGAAAACGGCCGCCGCGGCGCCACTGCCAGGCGATCAGCGCGGGCAGCAACTCGGTCTTAAGCACGCGCTTGTTTCCGATCAGGTTGTCATCGACGAAGAACACCTGGCCTCGCCAGCCTCGGTCGTAGAGGCCGTCGAGCTCCCCGACGATTTGAGCGGCGGCCTTCGTGCGCGGCAGGTGACCGAACTTCGCCGTCACGTCGCAAAACTCGCAATCGAACGGACATCCTCGTGAAAATTGGACACTCATCGAGGCATAGCGGTTCAGCTCGGCCAGCTCCCATTGCGGGGCCGGGCTCGCGCGGAGATCGGCGAACCGAGTCGTCCGATAAATGCGCCGCGCGCGACCGCGCGCAAAATCGTCCAGGAATTCCGGCAGGGTCACTTCCGCTTCGTTCAGCACAAAGTGATCGACGCCCGGAAACTCTCCGGCCGCACTCGTGAACAGCGGTCCGCCGGCGACGATCGTCTTTCCCGCGGCGCGAACCCGCGCGACCAGTCGCTCCGCCGAGGTGCGCTGCGCGATCATCGCCCCAATGCACACGAGATCCGCCCACGCGAGGTCGGCGTCCGAAAGCCGGCGCACGTTAAGATCGATCAAGCGCAAGTTCCACGAGCGCGGCATCAACGCCGCGACCGTGAGCAATCCCAGGGGCGGCAGTGATGCGCGCTTGTGAATGAATTTAAGCGCATGGGTGAAACTCCAGAACGTCGCAGGAAACTCGGGATAGAGCAAAAGAGCGTTCATATGCGCACAACTCAACCGACATCGGCGCCCCGGAAGGGACGTGGCCGAAAGGCAGCACACATGTTAGTGGGGGCACCGCCCCCAGCCAAACTCGATTGCAGCGCATAATTTGTCACCGGCGGCCGCGCTCCTTTGTTGTCCTCGGGCCGCAGCCGGTGGGGCCTCTGCGGCTTGTGTCGCATCATCGATGCAACGCGACCCGGCTTTCACAGAAGTCGTCCTGCTTCGGCGATTCCCCGCCGTGCGGCGAGCCGGAGCCCACCCGCCCGAGCGCCTTGCCTCCGCGGCGGGGAAAGGACTCAAGCCTCAGGTGCGGCCCATTACTTCGGTTTCCGCCTCCAGCCAATTCGCCAGCGCGCGATTGTCCGGACGGCCTTCGCTTTCCCATATCGCATAAGCGCGGTGCAGAATTTCTTCACGCGGCGCGCGATCCCCGGAATTCATGTCGGGAAAGGCTTCTCTCCCGAGCGGGGCATGTTCAATTTCGCGAGTCAGAGCAAGGGGCGAGGCACCCACAGTAGGAGAGGATTTCATCAACGAACGTCGTCGCAGATCCGCCGCTTCGCAACCGACGATTCAATCCTCAGTCAGCCTCCTCTCATTTCGTCCGCGGCCAACTAAGTTATAAATAATCCTGCCGGCGGCGATTCGCGCCGGGCGGTGTCCGCGGCGGAAACGCTCCCAGGAGACGACGAAGGACGAGGGCCGCGCCGCGGTTGCTTCACCCGAGCGCAGGCAACGTTAATGACGATGCCGGCCGCCGACTGATTGCCGCGTGTTGTAGATCGTCGTCTCTCACAAATAACGATGTCTCCTGCCGTATGTTCGCGGCGATTCCGCCACTATAGACGCGGAGCCTGCAAAGGCTGCCCATATTGTTTCGAGCCTCATCCGTTCGAGTAACAGCATGCCCGGCCACCCGGTTGGGTTTATCTCTCCGATTAGCGGCCCCACCCCTCGCGTTTACCCGGAATGGGGCGTAAGCTTCGACCACAAACCCCATTATGTTATGCATCTTCCTCTTAACAGCAATTCACCATCCCCTCCTGCCCCCCGGGACGTGACCACCACACGGGCGGAGCGAGGCCTCGGCAACAACACGGCTCAGCCGCCGCTCACCAGCGGGTTCGGTGCAGTGATCGAAAAAGAACGCGATCTGCAGGCGGCAACCAGGCGGGCCTTCGGGCAAGTCAACCGACACCACGCTCACGATGTCGATCGCATCCTGCGCCATCAACAATCCCGGCTCGGCGCCAACATCTCCTTGCTCGAACAACGGTATGAAGCACTTCCCAAACCGGAGCGTTTCGCGAGCTGGAACGAGCGTCTCCATCCGACGAATACCCTTTTGGGTCTCGAAGATCGCGAAAATTCCCAGGTGCTGCCTGAGCTTGTCGCCCGGCACGCTGGCTTGCAGGCGGACATCGAGACGCTCATCGAACTCGCACCGGACGGACAACGAGGGGAGCTGATCTTGGGGGAAGTAAGCCGCAATCATGAGGAGATGGCGTGGATGCTGACGGCTCTGCTCAAAGAGGATGCCACGTCGGCGGGCGTAACGGATCACGACGGCGACGGCACACCGAACAGCCTGAATCAGGCGGAGGAGAATTGGGACAACGAAGGTGGTCTGCCGGGGCCGGTCCTCGGCCAACTCGATCCTCCCAAGCCCTGTGCTGCCCCGGCTTCAAAATGAAGACTCTGATGGCGGTCGCATTCATCGCGGCAGGCGGCGCTGCTATTCTGAGTCATGCAATGGTCATCTCTGCCACCAGCCTGATTCCGCCCACATTCTTCGCGGTGGCACTCATCTTCGCGCTGCTGCACCTGATCCACACGCGTGACCGTCGTTACTGAGTCACTGATCAAGCGTAGGTGTGCCGCCCGGATCCATGGTGCGCGACTACGCGTCGTGCTCGACTATTGAGTGACGTTAGAACCCAAGCGCTGCGCGATTCGCGCGAGCATCGTAGACAATGGCGGGTTCGACCGCCCCGGGACTCGCGGAGCTATCTCCGCGAGCCGACGCGGAGATTACAGAAGCCCCGCATCCCTGAAGGAATACACCCCGCGGCCTTGCGGGTCACCTTTCGACTCACCGACCACCACGTGGTCGAGCAATTCGATTTCGAGGATCGTCGAGGGACAACGCGCGGAAGACGCGGGAGGACGGAGCCGTTTCAATCATGGTCATGACTTTCTGCTTTCTCTTGCGCCCAACGCGGGCGCGAGTGCAGCGGGCCGCGCTGCGCGGACCCCATCCGAGCCGAACCGTTAAATCGGCCGCCCCGGAGGGATGCCGACAATCAGCGCCGAGGGTCAAGGTGGAGGCCGGGCTCGGACGGCACGACCTTGAGGCGCGGACGGACCGAGGCGCTCGCGCCGCAGGGCCGCCAGCCGGACCCCGCGCGCTATCATGACGCAACCCACAGGGGACAGGCTTCGCTGACCACAGCGTGCGAGCGGCGCAACGAGAGCGAGCGGAAAAGCCCTGCGGCGACTGAGCCTCATTCATGCTGGCTCGGGCGCAGTCCGCGGAAACAGTGTCGATCCTGAGCGAGCGAAACGGCCGGCGCGTAGGGGCGGAGTGGAGCGGACGTGGCCGACGCGGAGCGGAGAAACGGAGTCGGCGAGAAAAGCGCCCGCGCGAGAGCCGCCGGTGTCGCTTGCGACTTGGCGACTGGTCGTGCTCGGACGACGAGTCGCCAAAGGCGGCGGCAGCGCGGAAGCCGAGCCGTCTCCGCTTCGCAGCGACCGAGGCCGCGGAAGCGTAACGGAGCCCCAAGCACCGGCCGTGGAGCGAGCTACTCTGAAAAGTCCGGCCTCGCCGCGTTGGGGCGTTGCGGGGCGGAGTCCTGCTAGAATGGGGAGCGCGAAACTTCGACTCGCGCGCGGGGATTATGCCGAACGCCGGGACATGCCGCATCGGCGATCATCGTCGAGTGACGATGCTCCATGCGATGCGGCATGATCCGAGGCTTGCGCGACCAAGCGACACGATGAGCCCACCGAGTCAGCTCACGCCATCGGTCACCCTCATTTTCCGCTGTTGCCAGCCTCCGGCAACGCCAGGGCAATCGTCAGCAGGAGCTGCTGATTCGAGAACGGCTTTTCAAGAATCGCCTTGGCGCCAAGAGCGCGCGCGAGCTTCAGATAGAAAGCAGCCGGCATTCGTCCACCACCCGACATCGCCACGATGGGCAGGTCCGGCCGAGACGAGTGAAGATCGCGAATCACCTCGATGCCGTCCCGGTCCGGCATCAACAGGTCGGTGAGCACCAAATCGACTCTTGCTTCGGCGAACGCCTTGCTTGCGTCGCGCCCGCTCATGGCGGTCACCACGCGATATCCCGCCTGTTCGAGGGTCGCGGTGACGAGGCCGCGAAGCTCGCTTTGATCTTCGACAACAAGTATGGTGCGCGGCGCGGTTTCGTTGTGGTCGGTCGGGTTCATGGTGAAGAAGCGTTCACGCCGGAGAGCAGGCGGTGGATAGTGCGCAGCAGAAGCGTTGGTTCGGTGGGTTTGATTAGGACGTCTGTCACCCCAAGCGCGGCCAGCTCATCGCGCCGGCTGACTTCGTCTAGACCGCTGGCGGCGATGATCGGGATGTGATCGTCCGCGATCCGCAGAGAGCGGATCATGTCGAGGCCGCCCATGACAGGCATCATCATGTCGGTGATGACGAGTCGCACCGTTTCTCGATTTTGCACGAACAAGCGAACCCCTTCCTCTCCGTTCATGGCGGTGAGGACGCGATAGCCATGCTCCTCCAACACCTGCCGAGTGGCTTCCCGGATAGGCTCCTCATCGTCGACGAACAGCAATTGCTCGCCGTTGCCCCGCGGGGCGGTGGACACGACGTCGGCCGTCGCGGCGACCGCTGCTTCGTCGGCCGGAAGGTAGACCTTGAAGACCGTCCCGCGCCCCGGCTCGCTGTAAACGGTCACAAACCCGCCGTGGTTGCGGGCAATCGCCAGCACGGTGGAAAGACCCAAACCGGTGCCTTGTCCCACCGGCTTGGTCGTGAAGAAGGGATCGAAGATACGGTCGATGATCTCCGGCGGGATACCCTCCCCGGTATCCGCCACAGAGAGGACTACATAAGGCCCCGGCTTCGCCAGTGGGTTGATCCGTGCCGTCGGCTCCGTCAGTCGGACATTCGCGGCGCCGATCGACAATCTGCCGCCCTTTGGCATCGCGTCCCGCGCGTTCACGCAAAGATTCATCAACACCTGATGGAGTTGCGTCGGGTCGGCCTCGACCGGCCAAAGATCGCCGGGGCTGTTGCGTTCGACCTCGATGTTGCGCGGGAAGGTCTCACGCGCCAGATGCACCATGTCGTTGATCAGGTGTCGCACCTGCACTGCGCCGCGCGGCCCTTCCGAACCGCGGCTGAAGGTGAGCAGCTGCCGGATGACCGCGGCCCCGCGCTGCGCGCCCGTCTCGATAATCCGGGCCACCGCCTGATCGCGCGGGGTGTTGAGTTTGTCTTTGATCAGGCTCGCGGCCATGAGCATCGGCGCGAGAATGTTGTTGAGGTCGTGGGCGACGCCGCTCGCGAGCGTGCCGATCGCCTCCATCCGCTGTGCGCGCAGAAACTGCTGTTCGAGTTTCTTGCGTTCGGTGATGTCGACCGCGGAGGCGACGAGCTGACGGACCGCGCCGAGTTCGTCCCGGAGCGGATTGACGACGAAATCGATCGGCATCTCCCGGCCGCCTGCCACCCGCACCGCCACGTCGAAGCGGACAGTTTCACCCTTGGCGGCACGGGCGAGTGCGCCCGTGAGCTGCGCTTGAATCTCCGCGGAGTAGGACCACCAGAACGTTTGGTGAAAAGGTTTGCCGATCACGTCTTCGCGTCGAATTCCCGCGGCTTGCAGCGGTGCGCGATTCACCTCCAGCAGAATGCCGTCCAACGAGAGCAAGCCGACAAACGCAAACAGGCTGTCTAGGATATCGCGCAACTGCTGCGCGTTTCGCTGCTGCGCCTCTTCGGCCTTTTTTCGTTCTGTGATGTCGCGGGCCGCGGCGATCACCATCTGTCCGACGTCGACAGGAAACGACCGCACGCTGAGCTCCGTCGGGATGCGCCGACCGTCCTTCGACAATAGCGTGCGCTCGAAGACCAGCCGCTTCTCGAGGCTCAGGCGGTCCGATAAGGATGCGATCGTCGGCTCATCTGCCCCCGCAACTTCCAGTTCACGCACCGTCCGGCTGAGCAATTCCTCGTGTGAGTAGCTCAGCAGCTCCGAAGCCGCTTCGTTCGCGTCTACAACCCTGTCCAGCCGGCCCTGCCCGTCTAGCGAAACGAGGAACATGGCGTCGTTGGCGGCATTGAAGATTTGCCGGCTACGGAGTTCGCTGGCGCGCAGCGCCACCGCCTGTTTTTCGAGTTGCAGGCTACGGCCCTCCAGCTTGTCCACGAGACCCTGGCTGTATTGGTGCATCACCCCCAATTCATCCAATCCCGCCGTGGCGGTCGGCGCGATCCGGCGTGGATCGCCCAGCAACTCCCGCAGCGTGCGAATCAGCTCCGGACCGGTCGCCGGTTTGCGCAGGAACCGGTCGGCCCCGAGGTCGAGAGACAATCGCTCGTCTGACGGCGATGTGTAGGTAGCGGTATAGACGATGATCGGCAGCGACCGCAGTCTCGGATGGTGTCGGATTTCATGGCAAAGCCGATAGCCATCCATTTTCGGCATCAGGATGTCGGTGATCACGGCCGCGAAGGAACCGGCGTCCAACAAGCGCAATGCCTCCGTCCCGTCGGCGGCCTCCGCGACGGTGTAGCCGTGCTCCTCCAATACCGTGCGTAGAATCGCACGATTCCCGCTATCGTCTTCTACGAGCAGGATTCGCATGGCTGGAACCGAGGGTGTCGCGACCCTGCGCCCCTTGTCGAGGTAATGCAAATGCCGAATGTCGGATTATGCCGCGGCGAACTTTTCGCCGTCACCCCGCGTCGGCGCGTAATTCGGCTGAATCCCGGATTCGGCATAATTCCCCCGCAGGCAGGATGCGGCATACCGGGGACCATGCCGGACGTTGGGGCAGGCCGTATCGGCGGTCATCGTTCGGGTAATCACGTCTCGTTCGATTCGGCATAATTCGGAAGCCTTTTGGCCGCGGCGCGAGCGACAGGAATGCTGTGGTGGTGAATACTCCACTCATTCCACCCAGAACCATCGGTGGGCTGCACGACAGCTCCCTTCTTCCTCACGTCGAGTGCTACGTGGCGTTGCTTCGCGAACAAGGCTACGCCGCAAACACGATCGCTCAGCACGTCTATTCGTTTTGTTCCTTCCACCGATGGCTCAAACGGAGACGCGGCAATCTCAGAAATCTCAACGAGGGGATCGTCGATGAGTTCCTGAAGAATCGAGAGCATGACTCGCATGACGGTGCTCCGCAGGCGTTCCGTCGACTGCTCGTGATCCTACGTGCCGCAGGCGTGACGCCGCCTGCCGAAACTCCTTCGCGGACGCCTGCGCAACGCATCGTCGGCGAGTATCGCGACTACCTCCGCGTTGAACGCAGCTTTGCGCCAAAGACTGTCGAGAACTACTCGCGCTATGTCGAAGGGTTCTTGGTCGATCGGTTTGGTGCGCATCGCGCCGATCTGAGTCGGCTCAAACTCTGCGAGGTCATCTACTTTGTGCGGCGCATGGCGCGGCAGCGAAACGCGATCTTTGCCAAGGGACTGATCATCGCGCTGCGGTCGTTCCTTCGATACCTGTTCCAGCACGAAAAGATAGAAGCCGATTGGGCACCATCAGTGCCTGCAATCGCTCACTGGCATCTCACTGGGCTGCCGAAACGACTCCCCGGCGAAACGGTGGAGCGGATTTTAGCCGCGTGCGATCAGAAGACGCCCGTTGGGCGGCGAGATCGCGCGATTCTTCTGTTGCTGGCTCGGCTCGGGCTGCGAGGCGTCGAAGTCGTCAGGCTGCAACTCGATGACCTCGATTGGGAGAATGCTCAACTCACCGTGCGCTCGAAGAAAGGCGGTGGATCGGCTCGGCTGCCGCTGCCGGCCGATGTGGGATGCGCGATCGCGGATTATCTGCGTCGAGACCGGCCGACTTGCACCTGCCGAAATGTCTTCGTGCGCTGTGTCGCGCCGCACGCCGCGTTGAACAACTCAGCGGTGATCGGTCTCCGTGTGCGGGCGGCGATGAGACGAGCGGGCGTAAAGTCCGCCCGGCAAGGAGCGCACGTGTTCCGGCATACGCTTGCCTCGGAGATGCTGCGGCACGGCGCATCGCTCGACGAGATCGCACGTTTGCTCCGCCACAAGGATTACGACTCGACCGCAATCTACGCCAAAGTCGATCTGGGTGCACTGCGGCATTTGGTGGTCGCCCTCCCGGAGGTGCCTCATGACCACGCTGAGAAAATCGCTTGCCGCCTATCTCGAACTGCGGCGAGGCATGGGCTTCAAGCTGCGTTACTACGAGAGGCGTCTTGGGCGTTTCTTGTCGTTCGTCGAGGAACGCGGAACCAAAAAGATCACGACACAACTCGCCATCCAATTCGCGACCTACGACTCGGACCTGAAGCCCCGCACGATGGCGGGTCGCCTGAGCGAAGTGCGCGGCTTCGCACGTTTCCAACTGGCCCATGACCCTGCGACCGAGGTGCCACCACGTCACTTGCTCGCGAATACAGGGAGGCCGGCCAAAGCTCATATATACTCTGAGATCGAGATCGTCCGACTTTTGCAGGCCGCGCGAAATCAGCCGGAGTTGCACCGGTTCCCAGGACCCTTGTGGCCGCGGTGGCGCGGCTCGTTGTGGTATTGTTATTTTGGGCTGCTGGCCATGACCGGGATGCGTCTGAGCGAAGTGAGGCACCTGCGCGACGCGGACATCGATTGGCAAGAAAGCGTGCTCACAATTCGTCAGGCGAAGTTTGGGAAGTCGCGTTTGGTTCCACTGCACGCCACGATGCTTCAAGCGCTGCGCGCATACATCGCACACCGTGACCGGTTCTTCGCGGAGTTCCTGCCGCGCACGATCCTGCAACACCTGTTCGTCTCGACCCGAGGGACGGCGCTGGGCGTCACGGCCGTGAACCGGCAGTTCCGGCGCGTCTCGCATCACGTCGGATTGCGTGGGCCGAATGATCGACGCGGCCCACGGCTGCACGATCTCCGGCATCGGTTCGCGGTCGAGACGTTACTGCGTTGGTATCGGGAGGGCGAGGAACCGGAGCGTCTTCTGCCGGTGCTCTCAACCTACCTCGGGCACACGCGGGTCTCGTGCACCTACTGGTATCTGCGGTGCACGCCAGAATTGATGGCGGCAGCGAGTCATCGTCTCGAACGGCGATGGAAAGGCATCAAATGAGGACCCCACTGTCGCCTTTACTGGAAGGCTTTTTTTGTCGGCGCTTGTTGTCTCAGCGTCGGGCGAGCCCTCACACAATTGCATCCTATCGAGACAGTTTCCGCCTATTGCTGCGGTTCGTCGAAAAACGACTCGGCCGCGCTCCGTCTCAGCTATCGCTCGAAGAACCGGCGAGGCAGCGCAACGATACCACGGTGACGTGCGACCACGCGCAGGCCTGCTCGCACGCCGCACGTTTCCTAAGCGCAGCGGGAGGATCGAGGCATGAGGCGACTGGCTCGCCTTGGCCGCCCGCATCTCGGCCGCGACTATTGGCATGGCGCACGCGATTGTGCCGGTGAACATCATTTGGCGAACGCCTTCAGGCGGGCGTTCAGGACTTTGATGTCGATTTCAGCACCCGCGGCGGTTGCGCGTGCTTTCGCGAGTCGAACTTCGGCCTGAAGCAGTTCGTGCTTCAGGCGGGTGAGTTCGTCGAGACTCACCGTAGATCGACCGGCCCGCGTGGAGCGCGCCGAAAGATCGAGTTGGGAAGGCTCAGAGTTTCCGTTGTTCATATGGAGTTGCGGGCCCGACAAGCCGGGCCGGTTGGTGATTTTATGGAAAACGAGAGTGCGCGGGCGGCGCTGAGACGCCGGCCCGCGTTGGCGGCGTATGGGGCTCCGTCTCACACGGCCATCCGAAGGCGATTACTGATGGCCTGTTCGAGTTGCTCACGTTCCGCGATATGGGACGCCACGAGAGCGAGCGCCGGATCGTAGAAGACATTCGAACGATGCCGCACCGCGAATCCCATTCGCGTTGTCTCCATCTGCCACTCGGCAGAGGCGGCGATCCGCATCTGGGTGTGATCCCAAAGCCGCACCCCGCCGCCTTCGAATGCCGGCGTCGTTTGAAGAAACGAGGCGACGGCATCCTCGGGCGAATCGATGACCGCGCCGTGGTTGTGGTGCAGACCGTTCTTTGCCTGGCGATAGACTTGGTAGCGATGCGGTGTCGCTGACGGCGGCTCCGCGAGAAGTGATGTCACTGTATTCGTCATGTGGATTCCTCCGACTGGGGTTTCGCTGAACGAGGTGAACATCGCGCCTCACACGCACCGCGCACAAGGGCCCGCGTCTGCTGAAATCGCAGCACCACGCCTGCTGCAATTGCAGTAGCCAGCCTACGACGATTTCAGCAGGGACGGAGCCTTGAGAGAGGCAACGTTCATTCGGACCGTTCCCGAGTAGAGGCTCGGCCTTTTCGTTGAATTTACCTGTGCACTCTGTCGCCACAGCTCCATTAACCCGATCGGACCCCGCCGAGTTCATGGCGTTGGTCGCGTCGGCCCCTAAGTTGCCGAACGCGACAACGCGGGAGAAATCCTCGACGGCGTGGCAGGATGAACAGTGGCATCGCTGGCCGCGTGAGGAGGACTGGCCCGCGCGACTCGATGTCTATGAGGCGGCAGCCTACCTTCGTTTGAGTCCCGACAGCATCCGTCGCGCACTCGTCCCCGCGCGTGACGGTCGCGCGAAACTCGCGCACCAGCGAATCGGATCGATTTATCGCATCCGGCGAGTCGATCTTGATTCATTCGGCAAGGTTGAGGCGCGTTAAAAGCCCGGCCTTTCGGTTAGCCCGGTCGGCTCATGGAGCCACGGTCATTCCCAGATCGACTGCCGCTGCGCGTTGCCCCTTGTCGAATGAAAGCAGAACATCCGCACCGTTGATACGAGCATTGGCCAGGTGCATCACGTCGAGGGCGCGGGCGCGGTGCTTGGTGGCGACCGCACGGGAAACACGGTCGGCTTCTTCGATCAAGCGATAGCCTTGGAGTGGAGCGGACGCATAGATCCCGGCCGTAAGGTCGGAACGCACTCGTTTCGCGGCGACGGTGAGGTCGGCTTTCGTCCGCAACACACGGCGCAACGTGTTATTCAATTCGAAAGCGGAGAACGGTGTGAACGGCAGTAGCGGCGGGTGCTTCCACGTCGCGGCATAAGCATTCGCGGCGACGGTGTTCGCATCGAAAACGTAAAGCGAAACCAGAAAAGAGGTGTCCGCGTATTCCTGCATCAGCGCTCGCCGCCATCTGCCAGCTTGTCGACCAGCGCGATGGACGAGAACCGGGTGCCGAAGTCTTCCTTCGCGCGCGCGGCGAAGTCGGGCGCGCGCCACTTGCCGTTGCCGCGCGCGCTGAACACGCCGATCACCTTGCCGCGACGCGTGATCTTCACGGGCGCTTTCTTGGCCGCGGCTTCCACGGACGCGAAATCGTGTCGGAGTTGGCGAACAGAGGCGGTTGACATGTTATACAATAAAACGTGACACATGGGAGCCGTCAAGAGCCGTCAAGAGCCGGCGACCGCCGCGACGGATTGCGAACGCGCGAGGGCCGCGCCACGGAGGACAACTTCAGGACGGATCGGACGGGTCACCGGTTCCGGCATAATTTCAAAATACGCCACGCCTTGTTCTTGGGTGACGCCAAGTCCTCGATAGGAATTGTGCAGGGTGTAGCTGGAGCCACGGTGCCGCATGATGAGTGCGGTTTTCGCCGCGCTCTGGTGCTTTGCGATGTGGTAGGTGCAGAACGTGCGCCGGCGAGCATTCCACGGCCACGGCTCGCGCCGACGCAACTCGCCCACGGCGGGAAGTCGGAGCAGGTGCTTGATTGGCAACCGCGCCAGCCGGTCTGCTTCTTCACGGTTGTTCATGGCGGCCAGCACCCGGATGCGGGACCAGCGTGGTCCGTGGTTCTTCGGCCGAAGCAATCCCGTCTCGGGGGCATACTGCTTCCACCAAGCCCAGAAATTATCCTCGAGTCCGTCGATCACCTCGCGGGCTTCGGTCTTTGCCACGGCGGCGGGAATGACGACTTCCTTCGTTTGCGGGTGAACGAACTCCGCCGAAAAGTCCGCCATCTCGTCGTCCGCCCGCACGCCAGCGATCAGCTGAACGACTTCGTGGGCGACCAACTCCGGGTCATAGCGTTCGGTGGCACGAAGGTAGCGCGTGACGCGCTCCAAACTCAAAAACTCGATCTCCTTCTTCACTTCGCGCGGCAGCATCCGTTTCTTGATGCCGGCGGCCGGATTTGCGGTCACGAGTTGCCGGTCGACGAGCCAGTTGAAGAACACGCAGACGGCGGTCTTGTGGTTTCGCTTTGTTCGTGGCTCCGTGTCCGGGATGTTGCGGACGTAGTCCAAGATTTCCTGCCGGGTAACTGTCTCGGGATATCGTTTGCTGAATCCTGCTGCGATGAACTGGCCAACGCGCGATTTGAGATCGCTGTAGTGCCGCCCCATGCCCAATCGCTCCTCAACGTCTTTGAGAAACTTTGGGACCAGTTCTTCGAGCTTCTCCTTGGGCTTCTCAGGATGATGCAACCGCCAGAATTTCGCGACATCCACCAGCCGCACGTCACCCAGGATCTTTTTTGCGGACTCGTAGTCCGCCGCAGCCTGGCGGTCGAACAGGAAGCTCCCAGAACCCGTCGTGCTGTGCTGCTCAAGAATGCGGGGCTTGTCGGCTTCCGCTAGGGCTTTCGTTTCGTAGTAGGGCCGGTGCCGCTGCAGAATCGGTCGACCTTCCGTATCGAGGACAGACGTCCCGTCGGCATTGAGCTTCGGGGCGGTATAGCGAAGGAACCAGCACGCGGGCTGGCGGCGGCGCTTCTTGTGCCGATCGAGAAATGGACCGGTGATCTCCACGCCATACTATGACCCAACTTCGCGGGAAAAGTTAGTGGCTTTTCAGTGGCTCGAAAAACCTCAAATCGTGCCGAATCGTGCAGAACGCAGCTTAACGCTGCTTTCATAGAACCCATTAGTTGATAAAGGAAAAACCCACTTTCGGAGGAAAGTGGGTTTTCACAAAATGGCGGGATGGACGGGACTCGAACCCGCGACCTTCTGCGTGACAGGCAGACGCTCTAACCAGCTGAGCTACCACCCCGTGAGGGGAAAGGCCGGCGAACGTGCTAACCCGCCGCAGGCAAGTC
>Ga0182740_1000778_pt1 | contig 27157 bp, 27 predicted proteins | sample eDN5th37CKraftBY_FD_128872 | JGI IMG/M metagenome (GOLD analysis project Ga0182740, IMG submission 128872) | Enriched backyard soil microbial communities from Emeryville, California, USA - eDNA 5th pass 37_C Kraft BY (version 2) (version 2) | ecosystem: Environmental > Terrestrial > Soil >...
CATCGCCGCCGAGGACAAGCGGTTCTTCCAGCATAAGGGCATGGACGAACGCGGCCTCGTGCGCGCCTTTGTCGGCAATATGGCCCAGCCCGGCCGCCCGCAGGGCGGGTCGACCATTACGCAGCAACTCGCCAAGACAGTGCTGGTCGGCAACGACGTCACCTATGAACGCAAGCTGCGCGAGATCATCATCGCCTCGCGCATCGAGCGGACGCTGAGCAAGACCGAGATCCTCGAGCTCTATCTCAACTCGATCTATCTCGGGCGCGGGGCCTGGGGCGTGGAGATGGCGGCGCGCAGCTATTTCGGCAAATCGGTTGGCGCGTTGACCCCGGTCGAAGCGGCGTTCATCGCCGGTCTCGCCAAGGGACCGAGCTATTTCAGTCCCGACCGCAACGCCGGCCGCGCGCGCGACCGGATGGCCTACGTGCTCGGCCGTATGCACGATGACGGTATGATCGCGACGGTGGCTGCCAAGGTGCAACTTCCGGCGATGGTGCCGTACGAGCGCCTCCGGCAGGACACGGGCTTCCACTTCGTCGATCATGTTTCACGCGAAGCGCGTTCTATCCCTGCGGTGGGCGCGCTCAATGCGTCGTCCTATGTGGTGCGATCGACGATCAATCCGGAACTTCAACGTGCCACGGAGTCCGTGCTGCAGGAAGCGCTGGCGCGCTACGAGCTGAATACCGGACGCTTCAAGTTCCAGGGTCCCGAGGCGAATATCTCGGACGCGCTCAAGTCGATGACCGAGGAGCGCAAAGGCGAGGGGCCGGCCTGGCTTGTTGCGCTGAAATCGGTGCGCCTGCCGTTGTACGACGTGCATTGGGAACCGGCGGTCGTGCTGGAGAACGGCCGCACGAAGCGCGGCGACGTCCTGACCGTCGGAATAGCGGATGGCGGCACCCTTCCGCTCAATCCCTGGAACGTGGCCACCCGGCGCAGCCTGAAGGTCAACGATGTCGTCTATGTCCGGGTGCGCGAGGCGGCAGGCAAGCAGGGCGCGCGCGCCGAGCTGCGCGTCCGGCCGGCCGTGCAGGGCGCCGCTCTCGTCATGGAAAACAGGACCGGTCGCATCCTCGCGATGTCCGGCGGCTTCTCCTATCCTGAGAGCCAGCTCAACCGGACCGTCCAGACCGTCCGCCAGCCGGGCTCAACATTGAAGCCGGTGACCTACCTCGCCGCGTTGCGCAGCGGTCTGCAGCCGAACACGCTGGTGATGGATTCACCGATCGTGTTGCCGCCGATTGGCCAAACCAGCGCTCTTGCCCGCCAGAAGGATTTTTGGGCGCCGCGCAATTCAGGCGGTTCGGGTGGTGCGGTGACCATGCGTCGTGCGCTCGAAGACTCGCGCAACCTTGCGACCGCGCAGCTGATGGCGAACGGCATCGAGAACAGCGCCGAACAAGGCCTCGACCGCGTATGTGAGCTCGCCGTTGAAGCGCAGCTCTACAAGGAATGCAGCCGCTTCTATCCTTTCATTCTCGGCGCTCAACCGGTCCGGATGATCGACCTCGCCGCGTTCTATGCTGCGATTGCCAATGAGGGTGCGCGTCCGGTTCCGCATGTCATCGATTCGGTCGAGCAGGGCGGCCGGCAGATATACAAGGCCGACAACAACCAGGTGAACTGGATCGGATCGGCCGATCGCGCCTCATTCTTCCAGCTCAAGTCGATGCTGCAGGGCGTGCTGACGCGCGGCACCGCGCGCTCCGCGCGGCATCTTGCGACTTACGCCGCCGGCAAGACCGGCACGACCGACAATGAACTCGATGCCTGGTTCGTCGGGTTCACCAACGACGTCACGGTCGCCTTGTGGGTGGGTTATGACAACGCCGAAGGGCGTCGAACGCTCGGCCGCGGCCAGACCGGCGGACGGGTCGCCCTGCCGATGTTCGAGCCGATCCTCGAAGCGGTCTGGCGCACACATGCGCCGAAAGTCGCGCTCAGCGGGCCCTCTCAGGAAGCAGGACGGGAACTCGTTGCCGTCCAGATCGATCCCTATACCGGCGATGCCGACCAATATAGCGGTCAACGATCGGGCGGCAGCGTCGAATACCTGCGCCGTGACTCGGTCGGCGGAATCACCGATACCCGCTACCGGATCGTGTCGCGCGGAGACAATTACTACATGTATCGCGGCGGCGACGGCTATGAAGAAGACGGAAGCCCCGTGCAGAACTGGCCGTATGACAGTCGCTACGGCATGCGCGATTATTATCCGCCGCAATCGGGCTATTACTACGGGCAACAGCAACAGCGGATTCAGCCGCGGTCACCGGAGTTCTTCGAGGATGACCGGTACGGGGGGCGGGCGCCGAGCCGCATCGACCCGGACTACTTCTTCGGCCTCTTCGGGCGCAGGCAATACTGAGCAGCATTGAATGACACGTGGATTTGCCATTCTTCTGACTGTGCTTGCCGCGGGGGTCAGCGGCCTTGCCAACGCCGATGATTTCAAGCTCGAGCAGGTGCCGTCGCTGGCATCCGTTCCTGTCGAGACATTGAAGCCACGGACGATCATCTTCGCCGAGCAGCGCGCCGAGAAGGCGACCGACGCGGCGAACGAACTGGTGCCGTTCGAGGAATGGACGCGCAGGCAACCGTTGCAGCATCGGCTGCTGTCGATATTTCCCGAATACAAGGAGCCGGCGGGCGTCAAGCTCTCGATGTATGTCGCGGAAGCGCGGTTTCGCATGGCGAAGCCGGCGCAGGGTTTCGATCTGTCGCGTTACGCAAGCCTCGAATTTCTCGAAAAGCTCGATCCCGCGATCAAGCATCGCAAGATCGCGGCAACCGACGCCGTTCCCAACAAGGAAACGTCCGCGCCGAATAGGGTCCCCGGCCGCATCTGGTGCGACGACGCAGCCGGCTGCTTTCAGTCGCGCTACAAGTTTGAAGGGCGGATTCCCGCGGGAATCATGCTGGTCAACAAGTTGCGCGACGAAACCAAGAAGCCGATCCCGGACGTCATCGACTTCCAGAGCGAAATCCGGCTGCGTTCGGCGAACGATCCGCAACTCACGGATCTTGCGGCGCTCACCGGGATCACCACGCCAGTTGCGGGCGCATTCGAGCAGAGCATTTTCTGGGTCAACCAGGTCATCCACTCCGGCAAGATCCTGGCCATCGTTCAGCCTTTCCCTAGCGATCGCAATGCGTCGGTCGTGACGCTCTATCTGGCGCTTGCGATCCGCAGCGATGTCCTGACCAAGCAGCGCGATTTTCTGACCGCGCCGATCCTGCGCAATCTTGTTCCCGCGCAATTGCTGATGGGACGCAGCTCGTTCAACAGTGGCCAGTCTATCAGCGCGGGTCTGCCGCAATTTGCTCGGGGCCGCATCAAGGCCATCGCCGGGATGATCGAGGAGGGCCGCTAGGCCGCCCGGCAATGCTGGTCAGGGCACCTGATCGTCCGCGCCAAGCGCCTTGAGTGCCGCGCGCGCGACTTCAATATCCTGCGCGCCCGTACCGGAGCCGACACCGACAGCGCCGACGCAGACACCATCGATGACGATCGGCAATCCACCTTCGAGATTGGTGAGCCGTCCGCCGGCCGCAATGGCGAGTTTCACTTCCAGCGCAGGATCGAGCCGCGAGGTGGGTTGCCGGTGGGAGGCGGCCGTGATCGCCTTGCTCTTCGATGTCTCGGCCGAAAGCAGCTTCGCGCCATCCATGCGGATATAAGCCAGCATGTTGCCGCCGTCATCAACGATGGTGATGTTCTGCGGCACGCCAAGTTCTTCTGCTTTGGCGATTGCACCCTGCAGCGCAATCATCGCGCCGTGATGCGTCAGCTTGAGAAACGGTCTCGTCGTGTTCCTTGATCCTGGTGTCATTGTCCGATCCATTCCTCTGCCGGCTTGTCGAGTTGCGACGCCAGCCGCTGCATCATCCGGTCCGACGCTGCGAGTTCATCAAGGCCGATCCATTCATCCGCCTTGTGGGCGCGTCCGATATCGCCAGGTCCGCAGACGATTGTCGGAATGCCGGCCTGTGCGTAGAGCCCGGCTTCCGTCCCGAAGCTGACGGTTGTTGCGTTGCCTGCGCCGCCGGAGAGGCGCTGTGCGGCGGCGACGACGGCGCTGCGGGACGCGGTCATCAACGCTGGATAGGATGCCATGTCCTCAACCACGATGCCGGCTTCCGGCGCCTGCGCCTTCAGCTTGTCGCGCGCGGCTGCAATGGCTGCATCGGTCTCCGCAAGCAAAGCGGAAACATCCGTGTCCGGTATGTAGCGGATCTCGAACTCCAGAACGGCGCGATCGGGCACGAAGTTGAGCGCCGTGCCGCCGTGCAGCGACCCGACGTGAATCGTGGTGTAGGACGGATCGAATGCCGCGTCCCGCTTGCCGTCACGAGCCACCCGTTCTGCGAGGCCTTCAAGCGCTGCAACGATCCGCGCGGCGGCGAAGACCGCATTGGCGGCCCGGTGCGGCAGCGCTGAATGACCGCCGCGGCCGCTCACGATCACGCGGCGCGCCACCTTGCCCTTGTGAGCGTAGCCGACCGACAGTCCGGTCGGCTCGCCGACGATGCACAGCGCAGGTTTGACCGGCGCAGCCGCAATCGCCGCGACAAGATCGGGCGCGCCAAGGCAGCCAACCTCCTCGTCGTACGAGAGCGCGATATGGATCGGCGTGCGGCTCGCGGCGCTCCTGAATTGCGGCACATGCGCGAGAACCGAGGCAACAAAACCCTTCATGTCCGTCGCCCCGCGACCGACAATCCGGTTGTCCTTCTGCGTCGCCGTGAAGGGCGGGCTCGACCAGTCCTGTCCGGCAACGGGAACCACATCGGTATGTGCGGACAGCACAACGCCGGGCCTGTCTGCGGGGCCGATGGTCGCAAGGATCGATGCCTTGCGTCCCGTCCGATCATAAATCCGGCGCGAGGCGATATCGTGCTGCGACAGATAGCCTTCGATCCACGAGACGATATCCAGATTGGAATCGCTGCTGACGCTTGCAAAGCCAATCAGCCGGTCCAGAATTTCGGTGGTGCTTTGCTCAGGCGCCATTGTATGTCATCACGATTGAAGACAAGCGAGGGTTATGCGCAATGACGTACTCGATCGCCGCGCGATGCGACAAGACCGGAGCTTTCGGCATTGCGATTACGTCGTCGTCGATCTGCGTCGCAAGCCGATGCGCGTGGGTCAGTCCGCTCGGCAGTGTGTCGACGCAAAACATCACCGACCCCGCACTTGGTCCGGCAGGTCTGAACCTGCTGCGGCAGGGGCTCGGCGCCGGCGCTGTGCTGCGCCTTCTCCTCGACGGTACCCCACAGCCGGATTATCGGCAGATCGGCGTGATCGACCGCTATGGCCAGGTCGCAATGCATTCGGGCAAAGAGGCATTGCCGGTTGCTGCCGTTGCGGAAGGGCCATCCTGCATGGCGCTTGGCAACCTTCTCGCGTCGCCGGACGTGCCGGCGCGCATGGTCGCAGGTTTCGTGTCCGCGGCGGGCGAGCCTCTTGGCGAGCGGCTGATGCGGGCGCTCGAAGCAGGTCTCGAAGCCGGCGGTGAAATCAGTGACGAACATGCGGCCGGACTGCATGTCGCCGATACGTTCGATTGGCCGGTCGTCGACCTGCGCGTCGACTGGCATGACGACCCGATCGGCGAATTGCGGCGCGTGTGGGATCTCTATGCTCCGCAGCGCGCGGCTTACGAGTCGCGCGCGCGAGCGCCCGGGACAGCGCCGAGTTTCTAGCCCGGCCACATCACGCCCCGGCCGGTGGGAAGGCAACCGCATCCTCGCCGGTGATGGCGATAGCGATCTTCGATCCCGCGCCCGATATGCCTGCCGCGTCGCGCGCCGCGAGCCGCATCATCAGGCGTCCGTTTGCGGCTTGCGGCGTGTCGACATAGAGATCGACATGGTCGCCCTGATAGATCGAGGCCGCGACCTCTCCCTCGAAGGCGGCGTCGCCCGTTGTGGTCACTTGCAGATGTTCCGGCCGGACGAACAGGTCGACACGCGCACCGGGGCTTTGACCGGCGAGCGGCGCTGAAGGCACCGTCACCGCCCTGCGGCCCACCGATACGGTGGCGCTGTCGTCTTCCATCCGATCGAGCGTTGCGCTGAGCAGCGATCCCTCGCCGATGAACGACGCCACGAAACGGTCAGCCGGGCGCCGGTAAAGCGCTTCCGGCGTATCGATCTGGCAGATCCGTCCCGCCGACATCACAGCGATCCGGTCGGACAGTGACAGGGCCTCGCTCTGGTCGTGGGTGACGAAGATCGTGGTGACGCCAAGCCGGCGCTGGATCTCCTTCACCTCGACCTGCATCGCGCCGCGCAGATTCTTGTCGAGCGCCGAGAACGGTTCGTCGAGCAGAAGCACCTTCGGCTCGATGACGAGGGCGCGCGCGAGCGCCACGCGCTGCTGCTGGCCGCCCGACAGTTCGCGCGGCTTGCGCGCCTCATAGCCGGTGAGTTTCATCATCGCGAGGACGTCGGCCACGCGTTTTCCGATCTCGTCCTTGCCGACGCCGCGCGCCTTCAGGCCGTAGGCCACGTTGCTCGCCACCGTCATATGCGGGAACAGCGCGTAATTCTGGAAAACGATGCCGGTCTGGCGCGCAAAGGCCGGCACGTCGGTGACCAGCGAGCCGTCGATGAAAATTTCGCCTTCGTTCGGTGCAAGAAATCCCGCGACGAGATTCAGCAGCGTGGTCTTGCCGCAGCCGGACGGACCCAGCAGCGTCATGAATTCGCCGCGGCCGATCTTCAGCCAGGCCTGATCGAGCGCGACACTCGGGCCAAAGCGCTTGGTAACGCCGTCAAGGCGCACGGCAGCTTCCACCGAGGCGGCGGGCGGCGCCGTCACCGAAGCTCTACCGGGCCTGCTCAACATTCAGCACCTTTCCAAGACCAAGAAACGCGTTGGCGAGCGCGAGCAGCGTCGCGGTGACAACGATGAAGATCACCGAGATGGCGGCCATCGTCGGGTCGGCATATTCGCGCACGTAGTTGTACATCGCGACCGGCAGCGTCTGTGTCCGCTGTGCGGTGACGAAGAGCGATGCGGTGAATTCGTTGAAGGACAGGATCGCAGCGAACAGCCAGCCGCTGACGAGGCCCGGCGCCAGGAGCGGCAGCGTCACGGTGAACAGCACGCGCCATGGCTGCGCGCCGAGGCTCGCGGCGGCGAGTTCGAGACGGTGGTCGAGATTGTGGAGCGAGATATAGACGCTGCGCAGAACGAACGGCAGCACCAGGATGACGTGACAGATAACGACAACCGTGAACGTGCGCGTCAGGCCCATCTGCGCGGCCAGGATGAGGATGCCGAGCCCGACGGTGAAGTGCGGAACCACCAGCGGCGCCAGCAGAAGGGCTTCGAGCAACTGCTTGCCGCGGAAATTGTAGCGGTCGATCACGTACGCAAAGGCCGCGCCGACGATCAAGGCGATGAACGACGCCGCGAGCATGATGATCATGCCATTGTGAAAGCCGGCGCGGAAGTCGCGATAGTTGATGGCGTTGTAGAACCAGCGCAGTGACACTTGCTGCGGCGGGAAGGACAGTATCGCCTTGTCGTTGAACGAAGCGACCGTCACGACGAAGGCCGGCAGGATGATGAAGCCGAGGATGGCGACCACCAGCGCCTTGCCGGCGAAACTGAGCATCCGGTGCGAGAGCGGTTTCGCCATCAGTGCAGGCCCACCTTTTCGAGCGGGCGCAGCGTGAGCCGCATTGCCGCAATCGAGACATAGGTCAGCGCGAGGCCGGCGACGCAGAGCGCGGCCGCAAACGGGAAATTGAAATTCGCGAAGCCGAGCTGGTAGACGAGATTCGACACCATGTTGACCTTGCCGCCGCCGACGAGCTGCGGCGTCGCAAACGCACTGAAGGTCCAGGCGAAGGCGGTGGTCAGGCCGGCGACGATGCCCGGTCCGGAGAGCGGCAGCGTCACGGTCAGGAACACCCGCACAGGCCCGGCGCCGAGACTCTCGGCGGCCTTCTCGTAAGCCGGGTCGATGTGAGCGATGGCCGCCGCGAGCATGACGACCACGACCGGCAAGGTGACATGCACGAGCGCGATGGTGACGCCAGTGACCGTGAACAGCAGCTGGATCGGCTGCTCGATAATACCGGTCCCCCGGAGCACCGAATTGATGAAGCCGTTATTACCGAGAACCACGATCCAGGAATAGGTGCGGACCACTTCGCCGAGGAACAGCGGCGTCACGGTGACGATCAGGATGAACGACTTGATGAACAGGCTTCGCGAGCGCACCAGCGCATAAGCGAGCGGATAGCCGAAGATCAGGCTGAGCACGGCGGTCAGAAGGCACAGCCAAACAGTGTCGATGAACACCCAGGCGTAAAGCGGGCGCAGCATCCCCGCGAAATTGGCGAGCGTGAAGCCGCCGACATCCAGCGAGCCCGGGATATGGGCGCGGACGCTGTATTGCAGGATCGCGAGCATCGCGACGGCGAAGATTGCCGCCGTGATCACGGCGGGAGCCGTGAACAGCCTCAGGAAGGGCCGGCTATGCGCGGCCCCTGACTCTGGTTCAGTCTGATTCAAGGAAAATTAGTCCGACGACACAACGCAAAAGGCCGGGCCCGCGCGTTTGCGGGCCCAGCCATTGCCATCAATTGATGACGTTCTCGGTGAACCACTTGCGCCATTCGCCGGTCTTTTCGGCGCGCAGCTTGTGGTCGATCACCAGTGCTTCCTTGTTCCACTGCTCCGGAGTCGTGAATACGCCGGGGAGCTTTGCGACATCATCGCTGAGCTTGGCGTTGGTCACCACCGGGCTGCCTTTCTTCATCGTCGCAACCTCGGCCTGAACGGCAGGGTCCAGCATGATGTTGATGAACTTGTAGGCGAGATCGGCCTGCTTCGTTCCCTTCATGATGCCGATGGTGTCGATGCCGAGCACCGCGCCTTCCTTCGGGATGGCCAGCTTCACCGGCACGCCCTGGCTTGCGATGTGATAGGCGTTCATCGAGAGCATGACCTGCACCGGGGCTTCGCCGTTCTGCATCAGCTGCTGCGAGGCCGCGTCGTTGGCATAGTAAGCCTTGAAGTTAGGCTTCAGCGCCTTCAGCTTGTCGCCGCCCTTTTCCCAGGTTGCGGCGTCGGCTCCCGAGAGCTTGGCCGATACGACAACGAGATGGCTCGCGTCGAAGTCAGGCGCCGAAATCTTGCCTTTCAGCTCCGGCTTCCAGAGGTCGTTCCAGGATTCGAAGGTCACGCCGGCCGGGACCATGTCGGGCCGATATCCGATCGTGTAGACGTAAGCCCAGGTGCCGAGGTGATACGGGCTGATCTTGGCTTGATCGACGAGCGACTTGGCATTCGGAATCTTGCTCATGTCGAGCTGTTCGTAGAGCCCGTCATTGGCGTACAGCCAGCCGACATGCGATGTCGTGAAAGTGATGTCGCTTTCCGGATTGCCCTTGGCCAGCTTGGCCTTGTTCAGGCGATCGATGGTGCCGCCGGTGATGAACTCGACGTCGGCGCCGGTCTGCTCCTTGAATTTCTTCGCAACGGTTTGCTCGACCAGATCTTTCCAGGAGCCACCCCACACCGAGATGACCAGCTTTTCGGCAGCATTGGCAGGTAGCGCCCACAGGCTTACGGCTAGCGCCGCGGATGCGAGAAGAAATCGTTTCATGCTCGTACTCCCTCTGTTGATCGACCCGAGAGCAAGCAATTTGCGCGCCATCGGGAGACGCAAAACGAGGACGGCAGTCGCCTGCCACCCCTTGCCCGTCCTAGTTTCCTGACCCGTGTCGCCCTGACCTCGATCATAGGGCACGGACGTTGTGGTTTCGAGTTCCGCCGTCGTCGCGCCCGACACGCGCGCGGCGGTTTTTATTAGCTTAGGCGCGGTCCGCGGGGATTTCCGCGATGATATCGATCTCCATCAGATATTCCGGCTTGGCGAGACCATTGACAATGATGCCGGTCGAAACCGGGAATACGCCCTTGAGCCATTTTCCGACGACACGATACACCGCTTCTCTGTAAGCGCGATCGGTGATGTAGATCGTGATCTTCACCACGTCTTCGAGCCTGGCCCCTGCCTCTTCAAGCAGGATTTTGGCGCATTTCATGGCGTTTTCGGTCTGGGCCGCGGCGTCGCCGATGCCAACGATCTTGCCGTCGAGATCCATCGCGGTTTGTCCGCGCAGATAGACGGTGTTGCCGGCACGAACGGCCATGCAGACATCGTTGTCGAGGTTTTGTTCGGGATAGGCGTCGCGCGTGTTGAATTTTCGGATACGGGTATGAGACACGGCGACATTCACTCCTTATGCGGCCAATCGGTGGAAACTGCGATCGGCGAACAGCAGCGGGTCGCCGTCGCCTGAAATGATCTCGACGACTTCGCCGATCAGAATGCAATGCGTGCCGAAGTCATGCGTGGACGCGGTGCGGCAATCGAACGAAGCCAATGATCCCTGGAGGAGTGGCGCGCCGGTCGCGGCAAGGCGCCAGTCGCCGCTGGCGAAGCGGTCGTCGCGCAATTCCGGAATGAGACCGGCAAAGGCCTTCGCGACACGCTCCTGATGCACTGCCAGAACATTGGCGACAAAGCAGCCATTCTTAAGGATTGCGTCGAGCGTGCGGTTGTCGCGATGCACGCACGCGATCACCGAGGGCGGCTCCATCGAGAGCGAGCAGAGCGTCGAAACGGTCACGCCGGCGCGTCCTGCCGTGCCGTCGGTCGTCAGAACGGCGACGCCGGACGCCGTGCGCCGCATCGTGTCACGAAACCGGTCGGCGAGAGCCCCGCTCATTATTTTCCGCCAGTCACGCGATCGGAAAGGTCGGCGGCGCGCTTCACGAAGTCCAGCGGGCCGGAGAAGTCGAACGAGTTGTAGACCGCGGCGAGATGGTTGAAGTGCGGCGCCTGCGCGAACTGGATGAAGGTGAGCCGGTGACCGGCGTAATCCGAGTTGAGCAGGTCGCGCGCAAAGGCGAGAAGCTTGCGGCGGTCTTCGGCGTGCCAGTTGTCGTTCAGCGAGTAAAATTTCTCGAGCCAGCTGCCGGAGCCCGGCGCCTTGAACGCAGCTTCATTCGGCGTGACGCAGATCTGCCCGCCGCACAATTCGCGAGCAATGTGCATCATTTGCGGCAGGTTCGCGCAGGCGAAGACGCGGCCGGCATACAGCATCGGCTGGTTCGGCATGAGCAGGTCGCCGGGGCTCTTCTGCGCGGCGGCGACTGCCGCCGTCAGATGCGCGTTGATGCCTTCGCGATAGCAGACGAGGTCGGCAAGCTTCTCGCGAACGGCCTGCATCTTGTCGAGGCCGGTCTGCTTTGCGTTCCACATCGCGGCGCCGATCATCATGTCGGCGACGTAGAGGATGCGCAGCGTATAGGGGAAAGCCGAATAGCGATGCAGGGTGCCGCGGATATATTGTGCGGCCTTGGTGTAACGATAGAAGAACACGTCCTCCCAGGGGATCAGGACGTCGTCCAGCACCATCAGGAAGTCGACTTCATCGAACTTGTTGGCGAGCGGATAATCCGCGGCGCTGCCGCGGCCCGCGAAGCCCGAGCGGGCGATATGCTTCACGCCCTTCGCGCCCATGCGCACGATGCCGCCGACCGCATAATCGGAGAGCTGCTCGTTGGTCCATGCGCCGACGGTCGGCTTCAGAAATGCCTGGTCGGCATAGCCCGACGCAGTCTCGTATTTCGCGCCGCGCACGATGATGCCTGCATCGGTCTCCTTGACCACATGCACCATCATGTCGGGGTCCTGATCCTGCGGCGCCTTGGAACGGTCGCCCTTGGGGTCGGTATTGGCGGAGACGTGGAACGGATCGTTCTCGATGACCGCCTGAATGTGATTGGCGATGTTGTTGCCAAAGCGCGGATCGATTTCGTTGAGCACGTCGCGGCCGTCATAGAGCGACCACATCTCGCCCACGGTTTCGTCGCCGACGCGGGTGACCACACCCTTGATCTCGTTCATCACCGCGTCGCAGGCGTCGCGCTTGTCCTGCCAGTCCTTCTGCTCGCGCGGCAGCCGGTTGAAGATCGAATGGCGCTTGTTGTCTTCGACGTAGGTCAGCGTCGGAGAGTGGGCGTCTTCATGCTGCATGTCGTACATGCGCGCGCGGATGTCGACGATCGGCTTCAGGGCCCGGTGCGTGGTGGGGTCCTTGACCCGCTCGCCATCGATCCAGATCTCCCGGCCGTCCCGAATGCCGTCCCGGTATTGCTCGCCTGTCCGGATCATCGCTTCGTCTCCGCACCTTGACCTTTCTCAAGGATTGCGCGGTGCACCTAGATCGGTAAAATAGTTTATTCTGTCGACCTTAATCGGATTTTCCGATGATGAGGGCCCAGCCCGATGAACCTCTCCCTGAGGCAATTGCGCTACGTGGTGGCGGCGGCTGACACCGGCCATGTCACCGCCGCAGCCAAGCGTCTCAATGTGTCGCAGCCTTCGATCTCCAGTGCGATTGCTGAACTCGAGGCGGAAATCGGCGTGCCCTTGTTTATCCGTCACCATGCCCGCGGTGTTACGCTGACGCCGGTCGGCGAGCGGGTGGTGAACGAAGCGCGGCTGCTCCTGAAGCATGCGCAGGATTTTGCGCAGAACGCCGTTGAACTCGGCGACGCGCTGAAGGGCGAAATCACGGTCGGCTGCTTCCTCACCCTTGCGATCCGCTTCATGCCGGGTCTGCTCGCGGGCTTTGCGCAGAAGCATCCGGGGATCACGGTGACCCTGCGGGAGGGCGACCAGGAGGAAATGATTTCGGCGATGCTTGCCGGCCGCATCGAACTGGCGCTCGCTTACAGCCTTGCGGTGCCCGACGAGATCGAATCCGAGCCGCTGATCGATCTGCCGCCTTACGCGATCGTCGCGGCTCATCACCCGCTGGCGCACCGGGCATCCGTGAGCCTGCGTGAACTCGCCGATGATCCTTTCATCCTGCTCGACCTGCCGCATTCGCGCGATTACTTCTTCGGGCTGTTCCGGTCCGCCGGATTTGAGCCACGGATCGTGTTCAAGTCGCGCTCGCAGGAACTGATCCGCGGACTTGTCGCGCATGGCCACGGATACGCGATCCAGAACGCCATCCCTGCGACCACAATCGCCTATGACGGGAACAGCATCGCGGTGCTGGCGCTTGAGGAAACGCTTTTGCCGACGCGCATCATGACGCTGCGGCTGAAGCATTACGCGCCGCGGCCTGCGGTCCAGGCTTTCCAGGCTTACGTGCGCGATGCCTTTTCGCCGGACGGTATCTTCGCGCCGGGATCAATAACCCCGCCGGGGATCGATCTGGTGCAGCGGCGGAAGGCCTGACCGCACGCGGCGGATGCTTTCGGCGACTTCGCGCGCGGCCGCTTCCGGAACCGTGATGCTGGCGAGATGCGGCGTGATCAGCACATTCTCCATGCGCCAGAATACGTGGTCCCTCGGCAGTGGTTCGACCACGAACACGTCGAGTGTCGCCTCGGCGATCTGTCCGGATTGCAGCGCCGCGATCAATGCAGTCTCGTCGACAACAGCGCCGCGCGACGCATTGATCAGCTTGGCGTCCGCCGGCAGCAGCGCGAGACGGCGCGCATCGAGCAAGCCGCGTGTATCCGGCGTCAACGGCAGCAGGATCACCAGAATTTCAATGTCGCGAAGAAAGTCGTCGAGCGTTTCGATTCCGGCGCTGCATGTGACGCCGGGAACAGTCTTCAGGCTGCGGCTCCAGCCCCGCACGTCGAAGCCGGTTTGTGCCAGCGCCTGCGCGGCGGGTGCGCCCAGTTCGCCAAGGCCAAGGACGCCGACGCGGATGTCGGACAGCGCGCGCGGATGCACATATTTCCATTCGCTGCGGCGTTGTGCGCGCTCGAAAATGTGGATGTCGCGCGCATAGCGGATCACCGAAAACAACACGTAAGACGACATCAGCGAGACCATGCCGGTATCGGAGAGACGCGAGATCGGCACGTCCGGCAGGTCGTCGCGGCCGACCAACGAATCCACGCCGGCGCCCAGATTGGTGACCAGCTTCAGATTGGGAAACCGCGCGAAAAAGCCGCTCGGAGGTTTCCACGCGAGAGCGTAATTCACGCGCGCCGGATCGACGGCATCGGGATCGGTGAAGAAATCGAGATCCGGAAGCTCCGCGGTCAGCGTCTTCTTCCAGGCGGCCGGATCGTCGAACGCGCTGTAGAAGATCAGGGCGTCGCGGCTCATGCCTTCGCCGCCTTGTCGAGCAGGCGGACCATCGCCGTGATTGCCATCTCGTAACCGAGCGGCCCGAGGCCGGCCACGATCCCGGTTGCCGCCTTTGAGATGAAGGAATGATGCCGGAACGGCTCGCGCTTGTAGATATTGCTCATGTGCACTTCGATGATCGGCTTTTCGTAAGCCAGCAGCGCATCGAGGATCGCAATGGAGGTGTAGGTCAGGCCCGCGCCGTTGATCAGGAGGCCGTCGGTGTCCTGCCGGGCCGCCTGGATCCAGTCGATCAGCTCCCCTTCGTGATTGGACTGGCGAAAGTCGAGCGCCGCGCCGAGGCTCCGCGCATGCGAACGGCACCGCGCCTCAATCGTCGGAAAGCTTTCCGTACCGTAAGTTCCCTTCGCGTCGACGCCGTACAGGTTGGCGTTGGGGCCGTTCAGAAACAGAAGCCGCGGCTGTGTCATGCAATCCCACCAGTCTTTGTGGGATCCGTCGGTACACCAAAAGCCCCGCGTTCAGCAAATGCCGATGGCGGGCCGCGGAGTGCAGCCCGCCAATCCTCGTCAATTGATGAGCACCCACACACCCACAAGCGATATTGCCGGGACATATGTGATCAGGACGAGCGCGATGAGATACAGCACGACGAAGGGAAGGATGCCGCGATAGATCGTCTTCAGATCGATGCCCAGCACCGACTGGGCGACAAAGATGTTGATGCCGAAGGGCGGGTGAAACAGCCCGATCGCCAGATTCACCATGACAACGATACCGAAATGCACGGTGTCGATGCCAAGCGCCTTCACCACCGGGATCAGCAGCGGGGTCAGCAGCAGAATGGCCGATAGCGGATCGAGGAAGCATCCCACCGCCAGCAGCAGCACGTTGACGGCGAGCAGGAAGGTCCATTGCCCGACGCCAAGTGACTGCAGGAAGCTCACCAGCGCGGCGGGTACCTGATTGACGGTCAGGAGCCACGAGAACACGCCGGCACAGGACACAATAATCAGGATTTGCGCGGTGAAGCGCGTGGTCGCGGCGGCCGCCTCGATGATTTCCGCAAAGGAAAGCTCTCGGAAGACAAGGCGCGTCACCAGAATGGCGTAGATGCAGGCCACCGCTGCGGCCTCGGTCGGCGAAAATACGCCGCCATAGATGCCGCCAAGAATGATCACCGGTGCGCCGAGCGCCCACAGCCCGCGCACGGTGGCGCGGAAGAAATGGCTGCGATCGAACGGCTCGCCCGCGCCGAAATTCTCTCGTCTGGCGCGCCACATCACATAGCCCGCGAGAAGCCCCGCGATCAGAAGCCCAGGGAGGATGCCCGCCGCGTAAAGCCGCGGCACGGATTCCTGGGCGGCCGCGCCGTACACGATCATCGGGATGCTGGGCGGAATGATGATGTCGATTGCGCCGACGGCCGTAATCAGGCCAGCAGCGAACGGCTTTGGATATCCGGCCTTCGTCATCGACGGATACATCACGCGGCCGATGGTTGCGACAGCGGCGGCGCTCACGCCCGAGATTGCGCCGAAGATCGTCGCGGTCCCGACCGTGGTGATGCCGAGGCTGCCGCGCAGCGAGCCGACGCCGCTCTGGACGAAATCAACGAGGCGCTGCGCGACGCTGCCGCGGCCCATTAATTCGCCGGCGTAAATGAAGTATGGGATCGCCAGCAGCGCGTAAGCATTGACCGAACCAAACAGGTTCTGGTGCAGGGCCGCCAGAGGTACGTTCATGTAGAAAACGAGCGCGACCGTCACCGCCGTCAGCAAGACGAGGAAGATCGGGAAACCCAGCAGCAGCAGGGCAATCGGAACAAAGCCAAGAGCGAAGCTCATGAGCCGGCGCGCTCCGTTGCGTTGTCGGCCGGCTCTTGACCGGAGCCGGCGATCCTCTGCAAGCCGCGCAACAGCACGATCAGCACGATCGCCGCGAAGCTAACCGCGATCGCGCTATGCGGGATCCATGTCGGGATATGGGCGATGTCGCTGACCGCTCCGAGCGCATAAATGCGCTCGACATACTTGAAGGACTGCCATGCCACAAAGGCGGAGACCACCAGCATCACCGCCATCTCGAACCACCCCACAAGCCATCGGACGGACGACGGACAGGCGAGAATGAGAACGTCCATGCGCAGGTGGCCGCCGCGCCAGGTCACGAGTGCGGCGCCCAGGAATGCGATCCAGATCAGGATGTAGATTTCGATCTCGTCGACGCCATTCAGGGCGAAGCCAGCGAGATAGCGCCCGATTACATTGATGACGTTGAGCGAGATGCCGACGAGAAGCGCAACTGCAAGGACGCGCTCGATCCAAGTCGCGAGCGCGTCCACATGTTTATCGATTGATCGCAGCAAAGGCGGAGGCCTCAGTTCGCACGTTGCGCGGCGGCCGAGAGCGCGTCGAAGTCTGCCTTGATGGTCGCATTGGCGCTGAGCAGTCCGGGGAGGACCGACTTCACCTGGTCGAGATAGGCTTTGCTCTCGCCCTCGGACAGCGAGATGTTTTCGCCGCCATTCTTCTTCCAGATATCGGCAGTGCGGCCGACATCCTCGACAGCGAATTTCTGGACCTTCTGCTGCGCCTTGAAGGCTTCGTCGCGGACCATAGCCTCCAGCTCCGGCCCGAGCGACTTTAGGAAGTTGCGGTTGGCCATTACCGGAGCGATCAGGAACGAGCCGGGCAGGGCAGTCAGACCCTTCGCCACATCGTAATACTTGAAAGCGGTGAAGACGGTGGCGCTCGCGATCAGCCCGTCGATGGTACGGTTCTGCATCGCCGAGAGAACTTCACCGAGGGGCATCGACACTGGAGCTGCGCTGAGCTTCTTGAAGGGCTCGATCTGCAACGGCGCTGCGCCCGGGACGCGGATCTTTTGTCCCTTGAAGTCGGCGACCGCTCTGATCGGCTTGTGGGACAGTAGCAGGAGCGGACCATGCGGCAGGATCGCGATCGGCTCGATTCCCTTGCTGTTTCCCAGCGTCGAGAGCTGCTTGCGGATTTCCGGATCGGCGAAAACGCGCTGCGCGTGCTCCATGTCCTTGAAGAGGCCCGGTGCATCGAACACCTGGAAGCGCGGCTCGAGGCCAATGAAGAATCCGGATGCCGGCACGACCGCTTCGATCGTGCCCATGGCAGTGCCTTCGACGGTCGCGGGAATCTGTCCGAGCTGATTGGCCGGATAGAACTCGACCTTGATCTTGCCACCGGAACGGGCCTCGATACCCGCCTTGAATTCTTTCGCCCATTCCTGGCTGAGATCGTTCACCGTCGGCGACGAAATCTTCATGGTGTGTGTCTGGGCCTGCACCGCCGTCGCTGAAAGCAGCACGGCAGCACCGATCGCCAGGTTGCGAAGTGCGTTCATGGGGTCTCTCCCTGTGTGGGCTTGCTGCCCTTTGGTTCTACGTTGCGTCGAATTGAGAACGTCTGACTAGTATTGTCCTTTCGGCTCAAGGCCGAAAGCGTGCTGGCCATACATCGCGCCAACCGCATCCCAGTTCAGGCTGATATGCGAGCTCGCCGCGTGGATGTCTCGCCAGAAGCGCTGCACCGGATGCTGCATGCCGAGCGCGGAGCCGCCCATCGCAAGGAATACGGCGTCGACCGCCTGCACCAGGAGCTTGGTGGCGAAGGTATGTGTCAGCCGGTTGCGAAGCCGCATGTCGATACCCACGGGCTTGCCCTGATGCACGGTCTCGCTGGTTTCCCGCAGATCGCGGTGGATCATCAGTTGCGCGGCGTCGATTGACGCCGTCGCCTCGGCGACACGCAACTGAACGGTGGCGAATTCCGACATCCGGTTGTTGCCGCCAGCCACCGCGCCGCGAGTCGTACGGGTGCCGACCTGCTCGATGAAGGCCTTAAGGGCGCCGCGCGCCATGCCGAGTGCGGGCGACACAAGGCACTGTGGGACGACGGCAAGCATCGGCTGCCGATAGATCGGATTGGTGTTGATGGCGGCACCCGGTGTCTGCCCCGTCAGCATTTCCGCAAAGGTGACAACGCGATGTGCGGGTACGAACGCCTCGTCAATCACGATGGTCTTGCTGCCGGTGCCGCACAGACCCATCGTGTTCCAGTCGTCGTGGATCGTGAAGTCCGCCTTGGGCACGAGGAAAAAGCCGGGCCTTGGTCCATCTGCCAGCGGCACGATGCCACCGACGATTCCCCATGTTGCGTTATCGACGCCGCTGGCAAAGCTCCAGCGACCGCTCAGCTTGTAGCCGCCACGTTCCGCAGCGGCTTTCCCGGCAGGAGCATAGGATACCGCTGCAATCGTATCGAGGCTGTCGCGCCAGAAATCGTGCTGGGCTTCGTCCGGGTAACAACCGATCATCCAGGGATGCACGGCGCCGAGGCTGTAGACCCAACCGGTCGAACCGTCGCCGCTGGCAACGGCCGAAACCGCTTCAACAAAGACGTCGTACCCCAGTTCGAATCCGCCGAACCGCTTCGGTTGCATGATGCGGAAGAGTTCGAGCTCACGCATCCGCTCGACCATATCGGCGGATACCTGCCGGGCTTTCTCGAACTCAATCGCGCGCTCGCGCGCCATTGCGCCGATTGTCTCGGCACGCCGAAGCAATTCGGCGACGCCAGGCACGGATGAAGTGCGGGCTGCTGCAAGGGTCACGTCTATCCTCCCGGTTCTTATTTTTTACTGAAGATAGACCTGCATATGCCGACCGGCAAGCATAAACTTGCATTTGCAAGTAATTATGCTGCGCCGCGAAGGATACGAAAATGCTCGCAAAAGTGCTTGAATGAGAAAGCCCGCGCGCCTATCGAAGTTCAGGTCGCTGCAACCAGCTCAGACATCATGCCACGCAAACTGATCCTGCAGGACTTCCTTCCGTATCTTCTCAATCGCGCCGGCCTGCGCGTCGGTCTGATGTTCTCACGCGATATCGAGGCGTTCGACGTGACGTTGCCGATGTGGCGCGTGCTGGTCGAACTCTGGCACAAGGGCGACCATCGGCTGGGAGAATTGTCGGAGCGAACATCGATCGACATGTCGACGTTGTCGCGACTCGTGGTCGCGATGCAACGCAAGAATCTCATCGTGCGGAGACGGTCCGGGCTCGATGGCCGCGCGCTTAGCCTGACGCTGACAGCGCGCGGTCTCGCGTTGACCGAGACGATCGTCCCGCACGCGCTGCACTATGAGGATGTTGCGATGGAAGGCATGAGCGCGCGCGAGGTCGTGACGCTGAAGGACCTGCTGAAGCGCGTCTACGCCAATCTCGAAAAGATCGAGACGACGGCGGGGAAACGGCCGGCCGCCAAAGAGCGGCCGGCGAAACAGCGCGTGAAGCGCCGCGTCAAATCTTCAGCTTGAACAGATCGATACAATTGGTGCGGCCGATCTTGATGCGGTCGTTTTCGCTGATCGATGCAGCGTCAAACCAGATCGCCGCGTGATCGATATTCTCGAACGGCCAGTCGGTCGAGAACAGGATGTGATCCGAGCCGATCTCCAGGATCGCGTCGATCAGCGTCTGGGTGCGGAAATTGCCGGACGTGGTCAGCCAGAAATTCGCGTGGAAATATTCGGCGAGTTTCTTTTTGGCGGGATACTTATGCGGAAGATGCGTCGTCCAGCCGTTGCGGTTGTCGATGCGCCACATCGAGTAGGGCAGGCCTTCGCCCATATGGCCAAGGACGATCTTCAGATTCGGGTACGCGTCGAACAGGCCTGACGCCATCAGTCGCAGCGCGTGCACCGCAGTTTCCTGACCGAATGCCCAGGTCGGGCCGAGCAGCCATGGGTGCCCGTCATAAATGCGCGCGTCCTGCGGCAGCGGGTTGCGCGGATGCAGATAGAACGGCACGTCGAGCTTCTCGTGTTCGGCCCAGAACGACCAGTATTGCTTGAGGTCGTAATAGATCGGGATGTTCGGATCGCCCGCCTGCGAGAAGCCGTTGACCAGTGAGCCGACAAAGCCGAGGTCCTTCACGCAACGCTGCAATTCGCGGCTTGCGAGGTCGGGATCCTGCATCGGCAGCGCAGCCAGCGCCTGAAAGCGGTCCGGACGCTTCGCGACTTCCTCAGCGAGAAAGTCGTTTGCTTTCTGCGCGAGTTCGTTGGCCTTCTTCACATCTGCAATGGCCTGGATCGCCGGCGCGTTGAGTGACAGCAGCATCATCTCGATGCCGTGTTCGTCCATCTGCTGCAGGCGCTTGCCATGGATGTCGAGGAGGCGCGCACTCAGCTCGGTCCAGATCTGATCCGGCAGGAAGCCGTTCGAATCCTCAAGCGTGTCTGGAATGGCGAAATGCTCCTCGAGAGCAATCTTGCCTTTCATGCTGTCCTCCCCGGTTTGTTACTTTTCCTGACCGAACGAGTTAGACGAAATCGGTATTACTTGCAAATGCAAGCAAAGTCGCGGTGCGGCAAAAGGCGCCGCCGGTGGCCCGGCGGCGCCATGTGCAACCCTCCGGTGCCGTCAATTCTTCGCGTAAGGGTAGACGATCGTCCCGTTGCGGAATTTCTCCGGCCACAGCACCGGCTGCTTCTCACCGTCGCGGAATTGCGCGACGTCGTTGGGGACGACGCCCTGGAATTGCGAGAACACCGTACGCGGCTCCGCCCATTCGCCATCGGAGCCGAACTTCAGCGGTCCGGCGACGGTGTCGAACGTGTTGGCGTGGATGTATTTCGCGATCTTGTCGTGGTCGAGGCTCTTGGTCTCGGTCACGGCCTTCGCGAGAATCTGTCCGGCGGCATAGCCGAACGGAACGAAGCCATAGCCGAACGGATCGATCTTCATGCCCTTTGCCCGCTCGCGATACTTCGCGAGCACGTCCTGAAGTCCCGGGAATTTGAAGATGGGTGTGAAGCTCTCCATGATCACGAGGTTATTGGCAAGCGGTCCGAGCTGCACCTTGAGCGGGGTCGCCAAGAGGCCAATCATGGTGCCGCCGAACATCTTCGGCTTCAGACCGATTTCGTGGGACGCCCTTACGATCCCGACGGTATCCGGCGGATAGGACGCCACGAAGACGAGGTCGGCATTGGCCGCCTGGACCGCGCGCATGATCGGGGCGAAATCCGTCGTCGTGGGCGGATAGCTCCTGTCGAAGATGATCTTGAAGCCGAGCTTCTGCGCGTTCTCCTTGGCGCCATCCGCTGCGGTGCGGGCGAATTCCGCGTCGGCCGCGACCATCGCAATCGTCACGGGCTTCGGCTTCTGCGCCGCCGCGAGTTCGAAAAAGCCGCGCGAAAAAGCGGCGACGCCCTCGCTCGAAATAGGCACCATCGAGAAATAGCGGTCGTAATTGAAGTGCCGGTTCACGCCGACCGCCAGCATGGAAATCGTGGTCTTGCCGGCCTGCATGATGACCGGCATGGCGGGTGCCGTCATGTTGGTCGCGTAGGGTCCGAGCAGCAGATCCACTTTGTCGACCGACAGGAGCTTCTGATAGATCGCCGGCACATTCGCCGGGTTGCTTTGGTCGTCGTAGTGGATGAGCTCGACCGGGCGCCCGAGCAGCCCGCCGGCCGCGTTCACGTCGTCGCGCCAGATTTCCAGTGCCTGTAGCAATTGCTGGCCGTTCGGCGCGACTGCGCCGGTCAGCGACATGCTGAAGCCGACCTTGATCGGATCGCCCTTCGGCGCCTGCGCGGTTGCGGCAGAAATTGTCAGAAACAACATCGCGGTCAGAGCGACAGCACGCGCCCACAACGTGCGTAATGCCACGTTCATTTGCATACCTCCCGTTTTGCGTATCGTGTGTTGACCCGGCTCTTGATGGCCGGTTGCTGAATTCGATCGACCGCTATTCCATCATTTCGTCCGGCGGCATCGGACCCCAGAGATTGGCCGCTTCCGGAGTCTTCGGCCACGTCTTCGGGCGCTGCGGATTGTCGCGGTGCCAGGGCCGCGGTTCGAAATAGCCGAGCGCCTCATCCTTCATCAGATCGAGTTCGGCGAACAGTTCGGTGATCAGGCCGTTCGGGCTGCGGTGATAGGAAAACAGATTATGACCAATGCCGTGACGGCCCGGACCCCACAATGTCTTGTATCCGCGCCTGCTAATGTAATCGAGCGCAGTCTGCATGTGCGCCCAATCGCGCAGCTCAAACGCGGTGTGGAAATGCTTGTTCTTGCCGGTCTCGACCAGATTGATGGTGTGGTGGTCCGGGCCGCAGCGCAGGAACGAGAAATAGTCACCCATCCAGTCCGACACGCGGAAGCCGAGCACGTCGCAATAAAAGCGCGTTGCGCGCTGCACATCCGTGACGTGGAACGCGATGTGGCCGAGCTTGTGCGGCACCACGCCTCCCTTGCTGGTGAAGGGCTGCTTCTGCAATTCCGGCTGCCGGAAAACCTCCATGACGGTGCCCTTGGTATCCTCGAAGGACACCATGTCGGCGATCGTCGGCTCCGGATCCTTCTTGCGCTCGGTCCTGATGCCGTGGGCCGCGACCTGCTTCTCGAAGGCGTCGAGGTCATCGTTCGGTCCGAGCTGGAAGCCGATCCGCGTGCAGCGGGGATGCGATCCGCTGCGCAGGATGATCGAGTGATGCTCGTTCGTGCTGGCGAGATAGGCCGCATCGCGCTCGCGCGCGATCAGGGTCAGGCCGAGTACGTCGGTGTAGTATTCAAGCTGATGCTCGAGATCCGGTGTCTCGTAACTCGCATGAGAGATTTTCCGCACTCCGATCATGGAGATGGCTCCTTCAGTTTCGGCGGGTTTCGAAATGTTCGAGAATGGCTGCCACGTCGCGGTCGCCGATATTCGGGACCGCGCGTGCGTAGATATCGATCAGGCTGTCGAGCAGGTCGGTTGCGACGCCGGCCTCCGCGGCCATGTCCTTTGCCGTGTCGAGGTAGTGCGCGAGACCGGCGGCCGATCCCTGTTGCGGCAGGAATTTGCGTTCCGCCATCCATGGCGCGCGGATAGCAAACGCGGTCGAGCCGCCGCTGCCGGTCGCAACCGCCTTGATCAGCAGGTCCTTGTCGACGCCGGTTTTCAGTCCGAGCGCCATTGCTTGCGCCGTGCCGGCGATATGCAGCGCGACGAGGAAATTGTTGACGAGCTTGACCTTGGTTGCGGCCCCGAAGCCGCCGAGATGCATGCACGAGTCCGCGAAGTCGGCGACAACCGGTTCGATTGTCCTTACTGCGTCGGCAGGTCCGCCGAGATAGATCACAGCCTTCCTGGCGGCCACCATGCCAGGTGTGCCCGAGACTTCGCCGTCGAGGAAGGTCGCTCCCTTGCCGGCCAGCGGCTTCACATATTGCTCCTTCACCGGGACCGGATGCGATCCGAACTCGACGATGACCTGACCGGGCCGCGAAGACTTGATCAGGCCATCAGCACCATTGATGACGTCTTCCAGCGCTGCGTCGGTCGGCAGGCAGGTGAAAACGATGTCGGCCTGCGCGCCGACATCGGCGGGCGATTTCGCCTTGACGCCGCCGAGTTTCTCGAAATCGGCGAGCGAGGAGCGGCGATAGCCGATCACCTTGTGGCCCGCCTTGATCAGATGCTCGCAGATCGGCAGACCGATCTTTCCGACGCCGATGAAGCCGATCGTCTGCATATTGCAAGCTCCCCTCTTGCTCCGCTCTTGGTGGCGGTGTGGGTCAGGAAATCTTCGCGGTCTGGTCCGAGAAATTGACGGTCACGCTGAGCGAGCCTTCCATCACGGTCCACGGAACGATCTTGAACGTCCTGATCCCGTGAACGACGAAAGGATCCTTCAGCGCGATACGTTGAACTTCCTCTTCGTCGGCAGCGCGCACGATGGTCATGCCGTCTGCCTTCGAGGGATCGCCGAGCGGCCCGGAAGCGAACAGCTTTCCCTCACGCTCGAGCTCGATCATGTATTGCAGGTGATCGGCGAGATAAGGCGTCACGTCGAGGCCCTTGCCTTGCGAAAAGATGACGAACAGTTTCAGTCGCAGCATCCCTTTGAGGAGATCCGCAATCTTCATCTGGGCGGCGGAAGGCATCACGCACTCCTACAAACACAATTCGTCTACGCGAAGTCGGCGACCATCTTGTTAGTCAGTGTGCCGAGTTCGGCGATCTCGATCTTCACCTCGTCGCCGGGTTTCAGGAATTCGCCTTTGGGAAGTCCGACGCCCGCCGGCGTGCCGGTCGCGATCACGTCGCCCGGCTGCAGCGTGATGTGACGGCTGAGATAGGCGATCTGTTCGGCGGTGTTGTGCACCATCTTGCTGGTGTTGGAATCCTGCTTCAGGACGCCATTCACCCATAGCTTGATGGAGAGATTGTTCGGGTCGGAAATGTAGGCAGTCGGCGTGAGCCAAGGGCCCATCGGCGCCGCGTCCTCGAAGCACTTCTGTCCGATCCAGTCATAGACAAAGATCGATCCTTCGCGCTTCATGAGATCGCGGGCGGAGAGATCATTGACGATCAGATAGCCGGCGACCGCGCTCAGCGCATCCTTCTCGGAAATGTTGCGCGTCGGGCGCGCGATGACCGCGCCGATCTCGGCTTCCCAGTCGACCTGCTTGGAGAAATTCGGGAGACGGGCCGGAGCACCGTCGCCGATGATCGAGCCCGCGGCCGTCTTCAGGAAGAACCAGGGTTCTGCCGGCTTCGTGATGTGTACGTCGCGTCCGGTCGTCTGCTTGGCGATCGCGGCCATCTCGTTGAGATGGTCCCAGTAATTCGCGCCCGCGCAGTAAAAGGCGCCGGGATAGAGAAGCGGCGCCAGCAATTTGATCGAGGCGAGCGGAGTGCCCTTGTCGGCAAAGCCTTTGTCTTCACACGCCTTCGCAAGGCGCGGATTCGTTTCATCCCAGAAGCGCAGGATCTCCATCACGCTGGAGAATCTGGCGCCGAGAATGCTCGTCGCCGGAACGACGCGGCCCGCCGCGAGAATACCCGCGACCGGCGCTCCATTGCTGTCGGCATAGCTGACCAGCCGATATCCGGCCTGCATTCACGTCCTCCCGTAACGCTTCTTGTTTATTCGTTATCAGTACTGTACTGTACGTTACAGTTAAGTTCGTGACTGGTGCAACAGAAAAGTTTTGGCGCTAGGTGGGTACATCGTCCGTCTTGGTAAACCGCATGTCAGTTCACGATACGAAAGCACCCGCGCCCAAGAGGCGTGCGGCAGAGAAAGTGTTGCCAAAACCGGCTCAAGGAGGCGCAAACAAGTCCGATCCGCGCCGCGATCGGATCGTCCGCCTTGCTGCTCCGCTGTTTTTGAAAAAGGGTTACGACAACGTTTCAATCGACGATGTCATAAGCGTCGCGGGCGGGTCGAAGGCAACCATCTACGCGTGGTTCGGTGGCAAGCAGGGTTTGTTCGAAGCAGTCGTCCGCCAGAAATGCGACGACGTCACTCTCGCGATTGCGATCGATGCCGACGGCTCGCTCGAAGAGCAGTTGACCCAGATCGGTCAGTCCTTCGTTGCGATGGTTCTGACACCGCCGATTCTGGAATTCCATCGCCTGATGGTGTCGATCGGCCGGACCTTTCCCGAAGCCGGACGATTGTTTTTCCAGAGCGGCCCGAGCTCGGCCTACGCGATCGTGGCGAAATGGATCGAGCGCCACCAGAAAGATGGCCGGTTGATCGACGAGGATCCCTATCGGCTGGCCGTGCTGTTTCTGGACATGCTGATCGGCGAGCACCAGCTTGGCTGGCTGATCGGCATGCCGCGCGCCGCGCAGAAAGCGAAAGTGGATGAGACGGTGCGCATCGCGGTCCGCGTCTTTCTTGGCGGCTGCGAGACGTCGCCACAGCGCCGGCGCTGACGCCGGAAGTCCGGCTGGTAGCCGTACGCGAACGCTGGTCTTCAGCGAGAACCGCGTCTAGCGTGCGCCTCGCATGGAACTACCACCTCTTATTCGGGCGGCCGTCGACAACGCGCTGGAAGGCGTGCCGCTTGCCGATCTGCGCGCCGCGGCCGAGCGGCTTTCCACGCGCTATCGCAGCGAGACACGCGACGGCCGGGCGCACATCTCCGACGATCTGTCTGCCCGCGCCTATCTCGCGGTGCGCATGCCGGCGACCTATGCCGCCATCCGGGCCAGCATCGACGCGGTTGCGGAACTGCGCCCGGATTTCTCGCCCAAGAGCCTGCTCGATGCTGGCGCGGGACCTGGCACAGCGCTGTTAGCCGCCCGCGATCGCTGGCCGGGCCTGTCTGAAGCCACTCTGATCGAGAGCAGTCCCTCGATCCGGCGATGGGGCGAAGCGCTGCTATCGACTATCGATCTGGCGCGCGTCGATTGGCGTGCGTCCGACCTCGCGTCGTCAGCGCAGCCGCAAGAATGTCGCGATCTTGTCATGCTGGCTTATGTGCTTGACGAGATTTCGCCGGCCGGGATTGCGCCGCTTGTCGACCGGCTATGGCAGGCGACAGGCGACACGATCATTGTCATCGAACCCGGGACACCGGCAGGATGGTCACGAATCCTTACTGTCCGTGACAGGCTCATCGCGGCCGGGGCGCATCTGGTTGCGCCGTGTCCGCATGCGCTGGCCTGTCCGCTTCAATCGCCGGATTGGTGCCACTTCTCGCGCCGGGTGGCGCGGTCCCGCATGCATCGCCGCATCAAGTCGGCGGACGTGCCGTGGGAGGACGAAAAGTACGTTTATATTGCGGCATCCCGCCATCCGGCGCACCCTGTGGCTGCGCGGGTCATCGCGCCCGTTCAGGTGCGGGGCGGCACGGTCGCGCTGAAACTGTGCGAGGCGACAGGCGTTTCGCGCCGGCAGACCTTGTCTAAGCGCGACGGCGAGGCTTTCCGGCAGGCGCGGCGGCTTGCATGGGGGGATTGCGTGGGCGAGCATGCCACATTCCCTGCAGATTCCGCTGTTTGACACATTCAATGCCGATTCATCATGTGATCCGCCACGCGCTCGTGGCCCTGGCTCTTTGTGTCGCCGCGGCTGTGGTCCCCTCCGTGAGCATTGCGCAGGAGAAAGCCGCTCCGAAGGCTGACGCTCCGGCCTCCAAGGCCGCAGCCCCCGCAAAAAAGGGC
>Ga0182740_1000779_pt1 | contig 27144 bp, 24 predicted proteins | sample eDN5th37CKraftBY_FD_128872 | JGI IMG/M metagenome (GOLD analysis project Ga0182740, IMG submission 128872) | Enriched backyard soil microbial communities from Emeryville, California, USA - eDNA 5th pass 37_C Kraft BY (version 2) (version 2) | ecosystem: Environmental > Terrestrial > Soil >...
ACCAGTTCTGCACGGTGGAATACTTGATCTCGGCGTCTTCCAGCGCGACCAGCTCGACCACCGCCGCGTGCAGCTGGTTCTCGTCGCGCATCGGCGCGGTGCAGCCTTCCAGGTACGAGACGTAGGCCTTGTCCTCGCAGATGATCAGGGTGCGCTCGAACTGGCCGGTGTGGCCGGCGTTGATGCGGAAGTAGGTGCTCAGCTCCATCGGGCAGCGCACCCCGGCCGGGATGAACACGAAGCTGCCGTCGGAGAACACCGCCGAGTTCAGCGCGGCGAAGTAGTTGTCGCCCACCGGCACCACGGTGCCCAGGTACTGCTTGACCAGCTCGGGGTGTTCCTTGATGGCCTCGGACATGGAGCAGAAGACGATGCCCTTCTCGGCCAGCTCCTTGCGGAAGGTGGTGCCGACGGACACCGAGTCGAACACCGCGTCCACCGCCACGCCGGCCAGCTTGGCACGCTCGTGCAGCGGCACGCCGAGCCGGTCGTAGGTGTCGAGCAGCTCCTTGGGAACCTCGTCCAGCGACTTGTACTTCGGCCCCTTCGGCGCGGAGTAGTAGCTCAGCGCCTGCAGGTCGATCGCGCCGATCTTCAGCTTGGCCCAGTCCGGTTGGCGCATGGTCAGGAAGTGGCGGTAGGCGTCAAGACGCCATTGCGTCATCCACTCCGGCTCCTCCTTGCGCGCGGAGAGTGCGCGGATGGTGTCCTCGTCCAGCCCCGGCGGCAGCGAGTCCGACTCGATGTCGGTGACGAAGCCGGCGTCGTACTTGCGGCCGAGCTGCTCGTGGATCTCGCGGTTGGCGCTGTCGGCGGTGGCGGGGGTTTCGATGGTTTCGGTGGCCATGTGGGGGGCTGCCTACGGTGATTCAGGAAACGACGGCGACGGTGATCCGTCGTCGGTCGGCAATGGGCAAGGGGTGCAGCATCTGCGCCAGGGTGACGCCGCGCAGCGCTTCGGCCAGCACGTCGTTGATCAGGCGCCAGTTCGAGCGCACGCCGCACTGGTCGGCGAGGCCGCACTGGCTGTGGTCGTGGCTGCATTCGGTGATCGCCAGCGGGCCTTCCATCGCCTCGACGATCTCGATCAGGCTGATGTCGGTGGCGGGGCGGGCCAGGCGGTAGCCGCCGCGCACGCCGCGCAGGCCTTCCACCAGCCCGGCCTGTGCCAGCGGCTTGAGCAGCTTGCTGACGGTGGGCGGCTCCAGCCCGGCGGCCTCGGCCAGTTCGGTCGCGCTCAGCACTTCGCCTGGCCGTGCGGCGAGCACGGTCAGCACGACGGTGGCGTAATCGGTGAGCTTGGTGACGCGGAGCATCGCTGGGCGGGGGAATTCAATGTGGACCGAAATTGTACTCTTTTGCCGCCGGCGCCTCAAACCCGGGCAATGCCGGCCGGTTGACCCAGGTCAAGGCGGCCTCGGATGGCGCCGGGCTTGGGATGCGGCGCGTTCCTGCGCGAGAATCGCCGTTCCCATCGTTCACGGTCGTCCCCATGCCCAAGAAGATCCAGGCGCGCAAATCCACCATCCACGGCAACGGCGTGTTTGCGCTGGCTCCCCTGCGCAAGGGCGAGCGGGTGATCGAGTACAGGGGCCTGCGCCGCACCCATGCCGAGGTGGATGCCGACGACGCCGGCGACGTGGAGAGCGGCCACACCTTCCTGTTCACCCTGAACGACGACTACGTCATCGACGCCAACCACAAGGGCAATGATGCGCGCTGGATCAACCACAGCTGCGAACCGAACTGCGAGGCGGTGATCGCCGAGGCCGAGGGCGACGACCGCACCGCCGACAAGGTGTTCATCGAGGCGATCCGCGATATCGAGCCGGGCGAGGAGCTGACCTACAACTACGGCATCACCCTGGCCGAGCGGCACACCCCGCGGCTGAAAAAGATCTGGGAATGCCGTTGCGGCTCGCGCAAGTGCACCGGGACGATGCTGCAGCCGAAGCGCTAGGGTCCGTAGGTCGGGGTTACATCCCCGACGCACGGGATACGGGACTGCCTGCGTCGGGGATGTAACCCCGACCTACAGGCGCCGGATTTACCCGGCATGGAACCTCAGTTGCCCAGCAATCCTTGCGGCAACAGATTGTCGAGGTTCCGGTTGAAATCCACCGCGATGCGGCCGTTCTCGATGCCCACCGACTGCACCTGCAGGGTGTCCATGATCCGGGCGATGGCCGGGTCGATGCGGTAGATCGGCTCGCGGCGCGCGTAGTCGGCCAGCCACGTGTTGAGCAGGCTGCGGGTGCCGGCGTCGAGCTCGCCGCCTGCCATCGCTGGCTTGAAGGTGTCGATGGTGGGCTGTTCGAGGTGGAAGCCGCGGGTGCCGGCGTCGTAGCGCAGGCCGCTGCTCAGGCTCACGCTGCCCACCGGCATCGATGCGCTGCCGGCGGCGGCCATCGCCAGGTCGAACTGCAGGTTCAGGCGGTTGCCGGCCGGCAAGGTGAGGTGGGGCTGGCTGACCGTCAGCGCGAGCAGGCCACCCAATGCCTTCTGCGAGCGCGGGAAGCTGCCGTCCAGGTACTGCTGCACGTCGGCCGCATCCACGGTGAGCTGCCGGCCCTTGACCTGCGGCGCGGCGTGGGCGGTGGCGGCAAGGGCGAGGCAGGCCGCGGCGGGCAACAGCAGGGTGCGGAGGTTCATCGGTCGTGGGCAGTGTGGTGGCGGTGGCTCGCACGATAACCGCAAACAGTGAACGCCCGGTTAGCCGCGCGCCGCCGGCATGGCGTTCATTGCTGCACGTCGCGCAACGCCTGCAGCTTGGTGACCAGCCCGCCCAGTTCCGGTTGCAATGCCGCCAGCAGATGGGCGTCGTTGCGTGCCGACGCCGCCAGCGTTTCCAGCAGGCCGGCGGCAACCACCGCGCTGGCGGCCTCTGTGCAGGACAGCTGGCGCTGCATGCCTTCCAGTTCGCGCATCCAGTTGCGCGGGCTGCGCTGCTCGAACTCGATGGTGCAGCGGCCGGTGCAGGGCAGGCCATCGGCCTCGATCGGGGTGACGGTGATGCGGTAGCGGTGCGGGTTGGACATGGTGGTGCCGGGGGAGAGTGCCTGAGGGCCACCATAGGCCGCCGGCATGGCCGCGGCGAGGTCCCGGCCATGACGCTGTGTTCCAGCATGGAACGGGCGTCGCGCTTGGAACGGACAGGTCCGTTGCGGTGTCGTCACGCGGCCGTGGATGCCGGGACAAAAACAAACGGGACGGCAATGCCGTCCCGTCCGGTTCGCCTGAAAGGCGCGCGCGTTGTCAGAGCGCGGCGTCCTTGAGCTTCTTCAGCGGGCGGACCTTGATCTTGGTGGTGGCCGGCTTGGCGGCGAACACCTGCTCTTCCTTGGTGAACGGGTTGATGCCCTTGCGCTTCGGCTTGGCCGGCACGTGCACGGTGCTGATCTTCAGCAGGCCCGGCAGGGTGAAGCTGCCCGCGCCCTTCTTGTTGACCGACGCGGAAACGGCGCCTTCCAGCGCGGCCAGCACGGCGCGGACGTCCTTGGCGGCGACGCTGGTCGCTTCGGCCAGGTGGGCGACCAGACCGGACTTGGTCAGGGCTTCCTTGATCGGCTTGGGAGCGGCCGGCTTGGCGGCAGCCTTCGGTGCAACTTTCTTCACTGCCTTCTTCGGGGCAGCCTTCTTAGCGGTCTTTGCCATGATTTCCTGTTCCGTGAACGGTTGGTTGTTGGTCGTGCCGACCCCGTCGGCTAGCGAAATGTAGGGCATGCGCCGAGCATCGCCAATAGGGAATCGCACAAAAAGCCCGTCAAAATCGCTTCCATCGGCCGTCATGCGGCATGTGAACGCTCGTGGCATGCGGAAAAAGCCGGTTTTTCCCGCTTGTGCCGGCACTTCGCGGCGGTTGCGGACCGGCGCCGACGGGCCGGCTTTCGCGCGTGTCCGGGCGCTGCAATGCACAAGCTGCCGGCCGATGCTGCGCATCGTTCGCGCCGATCCGGTTTGTCACCTCCCGCTCGATGGCGGCATAGTCGCCGCACCTCAGTCCGGGAGTGCCCCGCATGCGCCGCATCGCCTGTCTTGCCCTGTTGCTCCCGTGCCTGCACGCATTGCCGGCCCATGCCGAAGTACGCGTGCTGGTCGCCGACAGCATCCGCACCGGCGATCCGCAGCAGCCGCTGGCCACCGCATTGGCATGGGACACGGATGATGGCCGCCTGTTGGCGGTGGGGCAGCGCGAGGCGTTGTTGCGGCAGTATCCGCAGGCCCCGCGCATCGATGCCGGCGCCGCCACCGTGGTACCCGGGTTGATCGACGCGCATGCGCACCTGGTCTACCTGGGCAACGCGCTGGCGCAGGCCGACCTGACCGGTACGCGCAGCCGCGCCGAAGTGGTGCAGCGTCTGCGCGCATTCGAGCAGACGCTGGCGCCGGGCGAATGGCTGCTCGGCGGCGGCTGGGACCAGAACCACTGGGAGGACGGCACCGGCTTTCCTTCCGCCGCGGATCTGGACGCGGCCTTCCCGGAGCGCCCGGTGTACCTGGACCGCATCGACGGACACGCCGGTTGGGTCAACAGCGCGGCGCTGCGCATCGCCGAGCAGGCGGCCGGCAAACCGCTGGCGGGCGACTGGCAGCCGCAGGGTGGGCGCATCGTGCGCGATGCCGCCGGCAACGCGACCGGCGTGCTGGTGGACAACGCCGCCGGACTGGTGAGCGCCCACATCCCGTCGCCGGATGCGGCCGCGCGCGAGAAGCGCCTGCTGGCCGCACTGCACGACGCGGTGCGCAACGGCCTCACCGGCGTGCACGACATGGGCGTGTCGCGCGAAGACCTGGCGCTGATGAAGCAGCTGGCCGACCAGGGCAAGCTGCCGCTGCGCATCGATGCCTATGCCGATGGCAACCGCGCCGCGCTGGACGACCTGTGCGCGGATGGCCCGTACCGGCATCCGGGCGGGCGCCTGCAGATGCGCGGGGTCAAGCTGTTCATGGATGGCGCGCTGGGCAGCCGTGGCGCGGCGATGCTGGCCGACTACAGCGACGACCCACACAACCGCGGCCTGCTGGTCACCTCGCCGCAGGACTACGAAGAGGCCGTTCGCAAGGCCGCCGGCTGCAAGCTGCAGGTGGCGACCCACGCCATCGGCGACCGCGGCAACCGCATCGTGCTCGATACCTACGAGCGCGTGCTGGGTGCGGACAAGGGCAGCGACCACCGCTGGCGGGTGGAGCATGCGCAGGTGGTGGCGCTGGAGGACATCCCGCGCTTCGCCGGGCTGGGTGTCATCGCCTCGATGCAGCCGACCCACGCCACCTCGGACATGGGCTGGGCCGAACTGCGCGTCGGCCCGGAACGGATCAAGGGCGCCTACGCGTGGCAGCGCTACCTGCACAGTGGCGCGCATCTGGCGCTGGGATCGGATTTCCCGGTCGAGCGGGTCGATCCGCGCCTGGGCCTGTACGCGGCGGTGACGCGGCAGGACCGCGACGGCCAGCCGCCGGGTGGCTGGCAGCCGGAGCAACGGCTGAGCGCGGCCGAAGCGCTGCGTGGTTTCACCAGCGATGCGGCGTGGGCCGGCCACGACGAGGCCGAGGTCGGCCGCCTGCAACCCGGCCTGCATGCCGATTTCGTCGTCTTCGACCGCGACCCGCTGGACGGTGACGTGCGCCTGGACGAATTGAAGGTGCTGTCCACGTGGGTCGATGGCGAGGCGGTGTATGAGGCTGATTTGCACGCCGATTGAGTGTGGGGCGCACTCCGTGCGCGATGCGGCTATCGGCAACTACCGAATGCACTTGTAGGTGTGGGGCTTGCCCCACACGGCGCTTTCCCGGTGAAGCCACATGCGGGGCAAGCCCCGCATCTACGGGAAACGTCGCAGGTCGGGGCTGCGTCCCCGACCTGCCATCAGCGGTCGTCGCGCAGGCTGCCGCCGGGCAGGAACACCCAGGTGCGGGTGACCTGCAGGATGTCGATGTCGTCGTTGGTCCGCGGCAATGGCGGGAACGGCTGCGCCAGCTCCACCACCCGCAGCGCGGCGGCGTCGAGCAGCGGGGTGCCGCTGCTGCGCAGGATGCGGCTGCTTTCCACGCTGCCGTCGCGGCGCACGCCGACGGTGATCACCACCTGCCCGCCTAGCCGGCGCTGGCGCGCTTCGTCCGGGTAGTTGAGGTTGCCGACGCGCTCGGCGCGGTCCACCCACGCGCGCAGGTAATTGGCGTAGACGTATTCGCGGGTACTGGCCGAGACGAACTTGCGGTTCGGGCGCTTGGCGTATTGCTCCGAGCGCAGGTGTACCTCGGCGGCCAGCCGCGCCATCTCGGCGTCGCGCTGCTCGCGCGCAGTCATCGGCGCGTTGGCGTCGGGCAGCTCGGGCAGCGGCCGGGGCTGCGCATCGGGCACCACGTCTTCGCCGCGCGGGCTGCTGACCACGCGCGCCTGCGGCGGTGGTTGCATGGCGGCAGCTTGGCGTTGCTGCGGCACCGGCGCCAGCCCGGCGCGCGGTTGCGGCACGATGCCGCCCTGGGTGTCGCGCGGCCGCTGCGGCGTGTCGTGGTCGCCGCCACCCTGCTGGTTGGCCTGGGCGAGGAAGTCGGCCTGCTTCGGCGTCAGCGGCGTGCTGGTCTGGCTGAAGATCACGTCCAGGGTCGGCACCAGCGGCGCGTTGTCGCTGACCGCGAAGCCCACGCCGAGGATCAGCAGCCCATGCACCAGCGCCGACAGCACCAGCGTGGCGCCCAGGCGCTGCTGCTCGGTGGCCTGCGGCGGCGCGGGCAGGGTGCCGGAGGGGGCGTTCATCGGGCGGGGCCGGCCTCGATCGCGTCGAACAGCTGCCCGGCGATGTTCAGCCCGAACTGCGCGTCCAGCTCGCGCACGCAGGTGGGGCTGGTGACGTTGACCTCGGTGAGGTAGTCGCCGATCACGTCCAGGCCGACGAAGCGCATGCCGCGGCGCTTCATCTCCGGGCCGACCTGCGCGGCGATCCAGCGGTCGCGCTCGCTCAGTGGCCGGCCTTCGCCGCGGCCGCCGGCGGCGAGGTTGCCGCGGAACTCGTCGCCCTGCGGGATGCGCGCCAGGCAGTAGTCCACCGGTTCGCCGTCGATCAGCAGGATGCGCTTGTCGCCGGCGCTGATGTCGGGGATGAAGCGCTGCGCCAGCGCCAGCCGGCGGCCGCCGTCGGTCAGGGTTTCCAGGATCACGTTGAGGTTGGGGTCGCCCGTGCCGCTGCGGAAGATCGAGCGCCCGCCCATGCCGTCCAGCGGCTTGAGCACCACCTGCCCGTGTTCCAGCGCGAACGCCTTCAGGTCGCGGACGTCGCGGCTGACCAGGGTGGGCGGGCAGCACTGCGGGAACAGCAGCGCGGCCAGCTTCTCGTTGAAGTCGCGCAGCCCCTGCGGGTCGTTGACCACCTGCGCGCCGGCCTGCTGGGCGACGCCGAGGACGTGGGTGTCGTACAGGTACTCGCCGTCGAACGGCGGGTCCTTGCGCATCAGCACCACCTGGCCGGGGCCGAACGCCAGCGGCGCGAACTCGCCCAGCGTGAACCAGCCGGCCTTGTCGTCGCGCACCTGCAGCGGCGCCGCCTCGGCCACCGCAGCGCCGCCGCGCAGCGCCAGCCCGCCGGGGCGCACGTAGTGCAGGCGGTGGCCGCGGCGCTGGGCTTCCAGCAGCATGGCGAAGGTGGTGTCCTTGGCGATCTTGATCTGGGCGATGGGGTCCATCACCACGATGACGTCCAGCATGGTCCGCAGCCTTTCGGGTCAGGGGGGCGATGGTAGCGTCCGCGCATGGCGGGCGCCCAGCGCCGCGCGTGGCCCGGTGCGTTGCGCGGCTGAATGGCCCCGCGCACGCGACTGCGATGGGGTTCACATCCGGGCTCCCGGCGGCCGCGCCGCAACGCCCGCCCTTGACAGTTCGCGGCGGTATTGGGATATAGATCGCCTTCGCAGCAACGCCGTGTCCAAATGGAGCGTTGCGCGCGCCGGGGAATTGCCAATGGTTGAAAACATGGCTGCGGGTGGGGAACTCGCAGGATTGAAGGTGATGGTCATCGATGATTCGAAGACCATCCGACGCACTGCCGAAACGCTGCTCAAGCGCGAAGGCTGCGAGGTCGTGACCGCGAGCGACGGCTTCGAGGCACTGGCCAAGATCGCCGACCAGCAGCCGCAGATCATCTTCGTGGACATCATGATGCCGCGCCTGGATGGCTACCAGACCTGCGCGCTGATCAAGGGCAACCAGCTGTTCAAGGCCACGCCGGTGATCATGCTGTCCTCCAAGGACGGCCTGTTCGACAAGGCGCGCGGCCGCATCGTCGGCTCGGAGCAGTACCTCACCAAGCCGTTCACGCGCGACGAACTGTTGGGTGCCATCCGCACATACGTCAACGCCTGAACCAGGGGGTAAGGCAACAATGGCTCGAATCCTGTTGATCGAGGACTCACCGACCGACCGGGCGGTGTTCACGCAATGGCTCGAAAAGGCCGGGCACGAGGTGCTGGCCACCGACAATGCCGAGGAAGGCCTGCAGATCGCCCGCAGCCAGTCGCCGCAGCTGGTGCTGATGGACGTGGTGCTGCCGGGCATGAGCGGTTTCCAGGCCACCCGCGCGCTGTCGCGCGACGAGGCCACGCGCAACATCCCGGTGCTGATCGTCAGCACCAAGAGCATGGAAACCGACATGGCCTGGGGCATGCGCCAGGGCGCTACCGACTACATCGTCAAGCCGCCGCGCGAAGATGCGTTGATCGCGCGCATCAACCAGTTGGTGGGCTGATGCGCTCGCCATTCGACATCCTCGAAGCCTACGAACGCCGCAGCCTGGCGCACGCGGTGCAGTTGCCCGAGCGGCAGTTCGCGCAGGACGTGTGGCGCGGCGTCGGCTACCGCGTCGGCAACCAGCGGCTGGTGTCTGATTTCCGCGAAGTGGTGGAAATCGTGCCGATGCCGCCGGTCACCCCGGTGCCGGGCGCGCAGCCGTGGCTGCTGGGCGTGGGCAACCTGCGCGGCAACCTGTTTCCGGTGGTGGACCTGAAGTATTTCCTGGAAGGGCAGCGCACCGTCCAGCAGGAAGGCCACCGCGTGCTGATCATGCGCCAGACCGGCGGCGACGTCGCGCTGAGCATCGACGAGCTGTACGGCCAGCGCAGCTTCGAAGCCTCGCAGCAGGTGGACGCCGGCGCCATCGCCCGCGGCCGCTACGCCCATTTCGTCGAGCGTGCGTTCAACGACGGCAGCCACGACTGGGGCGTGTTCTCGCTTTCGCTGCTGTCCCGCACCCCTGAATTCCGGCAGGCCGCCGCCTGAGCGCGGGCCCGCCCTTCCGTATTGGATAGAGGTTGAACATGAGTACTGCTGCAGATGCCGCCAAGGCGGGCAAGACCGGCAACGTGGGAACCAATTTCTGGCTGGGCCTGCTGGTGTTGTCGATGATCGTGTTCGGCGCCAACACCGGCGTGGCGACGTGGCAGGGCAGCCGCCTGGCCGGCGCCAGCACCGGCGTGGCCGACCTGCAGGTGCTGTCGCAGCAGCTGGCCAACCAGGGCCGCGAGGCCGTGGCCGGCAACCGCGACGCCTACGCCGCGTTCAAGGACACCCGCACCAAGGTGGAGAGCACGGTGGCCGCGCTGGACGGGCGCTTCGGCCAGGAGCCGGGCGTGGCCGCGCCGCTGCGCACGCTGGTCGATACCTGGCAGCCGCTGTCCAAGAACGCCGAGCAGATCGTGGCCAGCGAGCCGGCGGTGCTGGCGCTGGCCGGCAATGCCGACAACTTCGTCGGTGCGGTGCCGCAGCTGCAGGCGCAGCTGAACGAGGTGGTGCGCGCGATGACCGCCAGCGGCGCCCAGGCCTCGCAGATCTACAGTGGCCTGCAGCAGGTGGTGGTCGTCGGCACGATGGCACGCCGGGTCACGGAAATCCGCGCCGGCGGCCCCGGCGCGAGCAGCGCCGGCGACGCGCTGGCGCGCGACATGACCGTGTTCGGCCAGGTGCTGGAAGGCCTGCGCAACGGCAACGAGGAACTGGGCATCACCGCGGTGCGCAACGCCAACGTGCAGGTCGCGCTGGAGCAGTCGGCCAACCAGTGGGCGAAGATGAAGAAGGACGCCGACACCATCCTGGCCAGCTCGCGCAACCTGTTCGCCGCGCAGTCCTCGGCGGCGGCGCTGGCGGCCGGCTCGGACAAGATGCTGGCCGACAGCAAGAAGCTGTTCGACGCCTTCTCCGCATTCGGTTCCACCCGCGACACCCGCATCTTCCCGAACTTCTGGTGGAGCGTGGTGTTCGGCGCGCTGTCGCTGCTGTCGATCATCGCCTTCGTCTGGAGCTCGGTGCGCAGCCGCTCGCGCGAGCAGGAACTGCGCTACCAGACCCAGGTGGAGTTCAACAGCCGCAACCAGCAGGCGATCATGCGGCTGCTGGACGAAATCAGCTCGCTGGGTGAAGGCGACCTGACGGTGAAGGCCTCGGTGACCGAGGACATGACCGGCGCCATCGCCGACGCAATCAACTACGCCGTGGACGAACTGCGCCACCTGGTGACCACCATCAACGACACCTCCAGCAAGGTGGCGGTGTCGGCGCAGGAAACCCAGGCCACCGCCATCCAGCTGGCGGAAGCGGCCGGCCACCAGGCCGACGAGATCACCAGCGCCTCGGACCGCATCGGCGAAATCGCCTCGTCCATCGAACAGGTGTCGCGCAACTCCAACGAGTCGGCCGAAGTGGCGCAGCGCTCGGTGGTCATCGCCACCGAGGGCGCCGGCGTGGTGCGCCAGACCATCCAGGGCATGGACCAGATCCGCGACCAGATCCAGGAAACCTCCAAGCGCATCAAGCGGCTGGGCGAGTCCTCGCAGGAGATCGGCTCGATCGTGGAACTGATCAACGACATTTCCGAGCAGACCAACATCCTGGCGTTGAACGCGGCGGTGCAGGCGGCCTCGGCCGGCGAGGCCGGCCGCGGTTTCGCGGTGGTGGCCGACGAAGTGCAGCGACTGGCAGAACGCACCTCCGGCGCGACCCGCCGGATCGAAGGCCTGGTGCAGGCGATTCAGGCCGATACCAACGAAGCGGTGACCTCGATGGAGCAGACCACCGCCGAAGTGGTGTCCGGCGCGCGCCTGGCCGAGGACGCCGGTACCGCGCTGACCGAGATCGAGCGCGTGTCCAACGCGCTGAACACCCTCATTCGAAACATCTCCATCGCCGCCCACCAGCAGTCCGCCGCCGCTACCGACATCACCCAGACGATGGGCGTGATCCGGCAGATCACCGGCCAGACCTCGCAGGGTGCCGGGCAGACCGCCGAGTCGCTGGGCCAGCTGAACCAGCTGGCAGCCGAGCTGCGCCGCTCGGTGGCCGACTTCAAGCTGCCGGCCTGAAGCGCCTGAACGGGGGGCGGGGATGCAAAGGAACCAGCTGATGAAGTGTCGTCACAACGCAAAGCAGGGCCGCCCGGACGGCATGCGATCGATGCTGTACGGGGGAGTGCGATGAATACCTTGCGCGATGCGATGAGCCACGCGGCGCTGGGCTGGGTCAAGCCGGAACTGGACGAAACCCTGCGCCAGGCCCGCAATGAAATCGAGTATTTCGTCGAGGACCCCGCTGACGGCAGCCGCATGCGTTTCTGCGCCGGCTACCTGCACCAGGTGCAGGGCACGCTGCGCATGGTCGAGCTGTACGCCCCGGCGATGGTTGCCGAGGAGCTGGAGCAGCTGGCCGACGCCGTGCGCGACGGCGGCGTGCCCGACCGCGACGAAGCCTGCGCCACGCTGATGCGCGGCACCGTGCTGCTGCCCGACTACCTGGAACGCCTGCAGAACGGCCACCGCGACATCCCGATCGTGCTGCTGCCGCTGCTCAACGAGATCCGCGCCGCACGCGGCGCCGAAGGCATCAACGAAAGCGTGCTGTTCGCCTTCAACCCGGAGGCCGGCGACGCCAGCGAAGCCGAGCTGGAACACGCGCGCGGCAGCCTGGCCGGGCGCAACCGCGAGCTGCTGGACACGGTTGGCGGCGCGGTCAAGGAGGAACTGCTGCGCATCAAGGACGCGCTGGACCTGCACGTACGCATGGGCGGCACACCGTCCGAACTGCAGCCGCAGGTCGACGAGCTCAACGCCGTGGCCGACACGCTCGGGGTGATGGGGCTGGGCGTGGCGCGCGGCGTGGTGACGCAGCAGCGCGACGCGCTGCGCGAAGTGGTGGCCGGTACCCGGCCGATCGACGACAACCTGCTGCTGGACATCGCCGGTGCACTGCTCTACGTCGATGCCTCGCTGGACGACCAGGTTGCCTACCTGGGCGCCAACATCGATGGCGACGAAGACCCGGCCTCGGTGGAAACCCGGCGCACGGTCGAGGTGCTGGCACACGAGGCCATCGCCAATTTCGCCGCCGCGCGCGAAGCCTTCATCGCCTTCATCGAGACCAACTGGGACCATGCCCGCCTGCAGGACGTGCCGCGCCTTCTCGACGAGGTCGCCGGCGCGCTGCGCATGCTCGACCTGCCGACTCCCGCCGATTACCTGGGCGGCGTGCGCCAGTACATCGGCGTCGAGCTGATCGGCCGCAAGCGCGTCCCCGGTGGTCGCCAGCTCGACACGCTGGCCGATGCGATGGCCAGCCTGGAGTACTACCTCGAAGCCTTGCGCGAGCGCCGTCCGGGCCGCGACGAAATCCTCGACATCACCCGCAGCAGCCTGGAAGCGCTGCACTACTGGCCGGTGCCGCCGGAGCGGCAGGAAATCGAGGCGCCGATTCCCACGGTTGCCGTGGCGACTCCTGCCGTGGTGCCGCCGCCGGTCAGCGAAGAAATCGCCGCTCCCGTTGCCAGCGCCCCGGCGCCGGTGGTGGAAGCACCGGCTGCGCCGCCGCGGCCGCTGCTGTTTGCCGAGGCCATCCACGCCAAGCCGACTCCGCCGGAGTCGCCAGCGGCAGTGCCGCCGCCCGAACTGCCGATCCCGGCTGCCGATCCGGCGCCTGCCGACATTGCACCGGTGGTCACCGCGGCCGATGGCATGACGTTCACTGCGCTGGATGCCGACGATGGCGCCGCGCCGGTGCCGGTCGAGCTGCCGGAACTTCCGCATTCCTTCGGCACCGAGCCGGTGACGACGCATGAAGCCGCCGGGGAGGCCAAGCCGGCCAGCGATGGTTTCCTCGCCTTCGACCCGGTGTCCGCCGAGGACTGGAATCTGGCCGATGCCCCCGCCGACACCGGCGATGGCAGCGCCACGCCCTTCGATTTCGAGGCCGAAGTCCAGCAGCCTGTGGCCGAAGCCGGGCATGATGCGGGCCCCGCACCGGGGATGCCGCTTACCACGCCCGCCGAGGTCGAAGCCGAGGACGCATCGACGCAGCCGGCCGACGCGCCAGCGATCGAAGGGGACCCCGAAATCGCCGCCTTCATGGCCGAGCTGAACATGGCCGCGGCCGCGTTCGACCCGCTCGCCGCGGAATCCGCCGCACCGGCGGAAACGGCGGTACCCGCTCCGTCGGTGCCGGTAGCGGCTTCCGCCGCGGCCAGCGTGCCGCGCGTGGAAGGCGGTTTCGACGACAGCGCCGAGCAGATCGACCAGGACATCCGCGAGGTGTTCATCGAGGAATTCGACGAGGAACTGGAAAACCTCGGCCGCCTGCTGCCGATCTGGCGCGCCGCGCCGGACAACCTGGAACGCCTGCGCCCGGTGCGGCGCGTGTTCCACACGCTGAAGGGCAGTGGCCGGCTGGTGGGCGCACGCACGCTGGGCGAGTTCAGCTGGAAGATCGAGAGCATGCTCAACCGCGTGCTCGACGGCAGCCGCCCGGCCAGCCCGGCGGTGGTGGCGATGGTCAACCAGGCCTACGAGGTGCTGCCGCAGTTCAATGCCGCGCTGCGCGGCAGCGGCCACATCCATTCCGACGTGCTCGGCATGCAGGACGTGGCCGACCGCATCGCTGCCGGCGAGGAAGCCTTCCACGTCGCCGGCGAAGTGGCGGCGCCCACCGCCGCGCCGGTCGCGCAGCAACCGCGGCCCGTTGCGGAACCGGCGCCGGCCGGCACGCCGGCATCGGTGGACAGCGTGCTGCGCGAAATCCTCGAAGCCGAAGTCGGCCAGCACCTGGCCACGGTCGAGGAATGGCTGGCGCGCTCGCGTCCGCAGCCGCAGCCGGTGACCGACGAATTGCTGCGTGCGGTGCACACGATGAGTGGCGCCTTCGCGATGACCGACGTGCCGGAAATCACCGCGGTGACCGCGCCGGTCGAGTCCTTCGTCAAGCGTTCGCTGGCCAACGCGGTCACCCCGGACCCGCAGGGGGTCGAAGCGATGGCCGAGGCCGCCGCCGCGGTGGCGGCGACGATCACTGCATTGCAGGCGCCTTCGCCGCTGATTCCGTCGTTCGCACCGCTGGCCGCGCGCCTGCAGGTGCTGGTCGATGCATTGCCCGAGGCGCAGTGGCCGCCGCTGGTCGACGACCTTGCCGATGACGAGGCGGACGACGCTGACGCCGCACCCGAAACCCCGGTCGCCGAGGTGCAGGAACTGGCGGGCATCGAGGATCTTTCCGCTTATTTCGACCCGTCGCTGCTGGACCTGCCGTCTGGCGACAGTGGAGCCGCGCAGGCGGTCACCGGTGGAGACGAAATCCGTCTGGACGACGTGGCTGCGGAACTGCCTGTCGCGTTCGTGGACGACGTGCCGGCAACTTTCGACGCCGGCATCCCGCTCGAACCGGCCGTCGAAACTGCCGATGCGCAGGAAGACGTGCCTGCCCCCACGCTGTCGATGGAAGCGTTCGATCCGGGCATCGCCGCCGGTACCGACGACCATGCCGATCCAGCGCCGGTCGTCCTGCCGCCCGGATTGCCGGCCGAAAGCGCCGAGGTCGAGGTGCCGCAGGCGGGCATCGAAGAACCCGTTGTCGATCACGAGGCAACCGAAGCCGTCGTCGAAACGATCGCGATCGATGAAATCGACGCACCCGCCGAGGTTGTACCGGCAATGCCGGAGGCCGAGGCGGAAGCACCGCTCGCGGCGCTTGACGAACACGCCGCTGGCCTGACGCTGGAAGCCGATGCCGATGCCGATGCCGATGCCGATGCCGAAGCCGAAGCCGAAGCCGTCGAGCTGGCGCCGTTGACCGCGCCGGTCGAAGAGGAAATCCCCGCACCCGCGATGGCCGTGGCCAGCGCCGACAAGGCTGGGCTCGATGCCGGCCCGCTCGACTTCGACGAACTCGACCGCGAACTTGTCGATATCTTCGTCGAGGAAGGCAAGGACCTGCTCGACCATTGCGATGGCGTCATCAGCCAGTTGCGCTCGGCGCCGGAAGACCGCGAACTGCTGGCCGAGCTGCAGCGCGACCTGCACACGCTCAAGGGCGGCGCGCGCATGGCCGGCATCAACGCCATCGGCGACCTCGGCCACGGCATCGAATCGTTGCTGGAAGCGGTGGCGGCCAACCGCACCGAAATCGGCCGCAGCGACGTGCAACTGCTCGAACGCGGTTTCGACCGCCTGCACCAGTTGCTGCTCCACACCGGCGCCCACCGTGCGGTACGGATGCCCGGCGACCTGGTCGAAGCCTTCGAGGCCCGCACCGCCGGCCGCAGCCCGGTGCAGGAAGCCGCGCCGGCCGCCGACCTCGCGCCGCAGCCGCAAGCTCCGGTCGAGGTGGCGCTGCCCACGTTCGATGCCGTATCGCCGGAAGCGACGCCTGAAAGCGAACCGGCAGCCGAAGAAATTCCCGCGCCGGTGACTGTCGAAACCGCGGTGCCGGTCGCCGAGGCAATCGCCGCCCCGGTCGCCGCCATTGCCACCGCGCCGCTGTCGGCGCCGGTGGTGGAAGCGCAGGCCAGCGACGAGGAGGGCGCCCCGCGCACGCAGGAACAGGTCCGCGTCCGCGCAGACCTGCTCGACAACCTGGTCAACCACGCCGGCGAAGTGGCGATCTACCGCTCGCGCCTGGAACAGCAGCTGGGTGCGTTCCGCAACGCGATGGCCGAGCTGGACCGCACCAACGCCCGTCTGCGCGACCAGTTGCGCCGCCTGGACCTGGAAACCGAAGCGCAGATCGTCGCCCGTTACCAGCGCGAGCAGGACCAGGCCGAGCAGGCGTTCGATCCGTTGGAACTGGACCGCTTCTCCACGCTGCAACAGCTCAGCCGCGCCCTGAACGAGTCGGCGGCCGACCTGGGTGGCCTGCAGGGGGTGCTCGACGACCTGTCGCGCAACTACGACACCCTGCTGCAACAGCAGTCGCGGGTCAGCTCGGAACTGCAGGACGGCCTGATGCGCGCGCGCATGGTGCCGTTCGACGGCCTCGTGCCGCGCCTGCGCCGCGTGGTCCGCCAGGCCGCGCAGGAAACCGGCAAGCAGGTGCATCTGCTGCTGGACGGTACCCACGGCGAACTGGACCGCAACGTGCTCGACCGCATGGTCGCGCCGCTGGAACACATGCTGCGCAACTCCGTCGCGCATGGCCTGGAAACGCCGGCCGCGCGCCAGGCCGCCGGCAAGCCGGAAGAGGGCAACATCACCCTGCGCCTGCGCCGTGAAGGTTCGGAAATCGTGCTGGAAGTGGCCGACGACGGCGCCGGCCTCGACCGCGAGGCGATCCGCCGCCGCGCCGAGCAGCGCGGCCTGATCGAAGCCGGCGCGCAGCTCGACGACGCGCAGCTGGACAACCTGATCTTCGCCTCCGGCTTCAGCACCAGCGAGCAGGTCAGCCAGCTCGCCGGTCGCGGCGTGGGCATGGACGTGGTGCGCAACGAAGTGCGCCAGCTCGGTGGCTCGGTGGACATCCACTCCGTGCGCGGGCAGGGCGTCACCTTCACCCTGCGCCTGCCGCAGACGCTGGCGGTCACCCAGGCGGTGTTCGTGCGCATCGGCGAAACCACCTTCGCCGTGCCGGTGGCCTCGGTCAGCGGCATCGGCCGCATCGCCCGCGAACGCTTCGAATCCGGGCAGGGCGGCTACCACTACAACGGCGAGGACTACTCGCTGCACGACCTGGGTACGCTGGTCGGCCAGGCCGCGGCCAAGGCCGAGGGCCAGCCGCAGGTGCCGCTGCTGCTGGTGCGCGCCGGCGAACTGCGCGCCGCGGTGGCGATCGACCAGGTGCTGGGCAACCGCGAAATCGTGGTCAAGCCGGTGGGCCTGCAGATCGCCTCGGTGCAGGGCATCTACGGCGCCACCATCACCGGCGAAGGCAACGTGGTGGTGATCCTGGACGTCGCCCCGCTGGTGCGCCGCCACCTGTCGCAGCCGCAGGCGCCGGTACAGGCCGAGGCGGCCACCGGCCAGCACGAGGTGCCGCTGGTGATGGTGGTGGACGACTCGCTGACCATGCGCAAGGTCACCGGCCGCGTGCTGGAACGCCACAACTTCGAGGTGGTGGTCGCGCGCGACGGCGTGGAAGCGCTGGAACGGCTGGAAGAGCGCGTGCCCGACCTGATGCTGCTGGACATCGAGATGCCGCGCATGGACGGCTACGAGCTGGCCACCGCGATGCGTGCCGACGCGCGCTACAAGGCGGTGCCGATCGTGATGATCACCTCGCGCAGCGGCGACAAGCACCGCCAGCGCGCCTTCGAGATCGGCGTGCAGCGTTACCTCGGCAAGCCGTACCAGGAGCTGGATCTGATGCGCAACGTCTACGACCTGCTGGGGATTGCCCGTGCTCGCGAATGACCGCCCCACCGACAAGCCGGTGGCCCTGCTGGCTCGGCCGGGCGCCGCACGCGAGCGCCTGAAGGAAGCCCTGCAGGCCGCCGGTGGCCGCCTGGTGCTGGAAGACGACCCGAATACGCTCGACGCGGCCGCCTTGCAGGCCTCCAGCGCCAGCGTGGTGCTGGTGGCGCTGGAGCCGGCGGTCGAGGACGCGCTGGAGCGCCTCGAAACCGTGCTGCAGGCGCCGCACCTGAGCCTGGTGTTCGACGAGGCGGAGCTGGCCGGGCGCCGTGAAGGCTGGGAAGCGCAGCGCTGGGTCCGCCACTTGGCGGCCAAGCTGCACGGCCACGACAACGTGCTGCCGCCGGGACAGGAACAGGACGTCGCGCCGTTGCCGGAGCCGGGCATGCCCGAGCGCCCGGCCGAACGCCACGCCGCTGCGCCGCTGCAGTTCCACCTCGACGAAGCCGTCGAGCATGCCGACGAAGTGCCGGCCGATGCCCTGTACGTGCCGCCGGCCGAACCGGAAGCGGGCGTGCTCAGCTTCGAGGAGCTGATGGCGATGGCGCCGCGCGCGCCGCTGGACGAAGCGCCGGCCGCGCCCGCGTTGCCGCCGGAATTGCCGCCGCCGTTGCCGGCCATTGACGCGCAAGCGAGCGTGCCGCCGGCCGCATCGCCGTTGCCGGCGGTGGAGCCGGGCAGTTTCGCCAACTGGTCGCTGGTGGACGACGACGCCTATGTCGCCCCGGTGGCGGACGCCGCCGCGGCTGCCGAGCCGACGCCGGCCCTCCTTTCCGATTCGATGCTGGAACTGGAACCGGTGGCCGAAGCCGGGGCGGGGACGGCGAACCCGGTGCAGGGCGCGGTGCTGTTGCTGGCCGGCATCGGCGGGCCGGACGCCGTGCGCCGCCTGCTGGGCGGGTTGCCGCAGGATTTCCCGTACCCGGTGCTGGTGCAGATGCGCCTGGACGGCGGGCGCTACGCCAACCTGGTCAAGCAGATGGCGCGCGTGTCCGCGTTGCCGGTGCTGCTGGCCGACGCCGGCCATGCCGCCGAGGTCGGCACCGTGCACATCCTGCCCGACGACATGGGGCTGGAAGCCGCCGATGGCGCGCTGCGTTTCGCCGGTGAGGGCGCGGCGCTGCTGCCGCTGCTGCCGTTGCCGCACAGCGCCGTGGTCATGCTCAGCGGCGCCGACCCGTCGCTGGTGCCGGCGGTGCTCGACTTCGCCACGCAGGGCGGCTGGGTGGCCGGCCAGCACGGCGAGGGCTGCTACGACCCGGTCGCGGCCAGCCAGCTGATCACCGCCGGCATGGCCGCCGGCACGCCGGAACAGCTGGCGTCCGAACTGGTACAGCGCAGCGCCGCGTGAACGGCCGCTGCCGATCGAGGAACCGACCATGAGTTATGCAAGCAACGACGAAGTCCGCGGCGTCCTGATCCAGGCAGGCAACGAGCGCGTGCTGCTGCCCAACGCCACCGTTGCCGAAATGATGGCGCGCGTGCAGGTGGAGCCGATCGAAGGCGCGCCGTCGTGGCTGGCCGGCTACATCCACTGGCAGGGCTGGGAAGTGCCGCTGCTGTCCTACGCCCGCTTCAGCAGCCTGGGTGACGAACCGGTCGGCGGCAACAACAAGGTGGTGGTGCTCAAGGCGCTGGGCGGCAACCCCGACATGCCGTATTTCGCCCTGCTGACCCAGTCCTTCCCGCAGTTGATCGCGGTGCCGCGCGACGGCCTGCTTGCCGACGCGGCCGAGGAAAGCCTGCCGCAGGGCGTGCACATGCGCGTGCTGCTGGGCGAGCAGAGCGCGCTGCTGCCCGACCTGGACGCGATCGAAGCGGCGGTGACCGCCGCGTTGGCGGTAGCCGCCTGATGCGTGGATGCGGGGCTTGCCCCGCATGTGGCGTCATGCGCCGGTGATGCTCCGTGCCGGGCGAGCCCGGCATCTACGGGATTCCTTCTACAAATCCCCCAGCCGTGCCTGCAGCGCCGCGATCGCGGCCAGCCCCGCCGTTTCGGTACGCAGGATGCGCGGCCCCAACTGCAAGCCCTGAAAGCCGGCATCGGCCAGCTGCCGGCGATCGCGCGGCGACCAGCCGCCCTCCGGGCCGATGGCGATGACCACGCCGCTGGCCGGCGCTTCGGCCAACGTGGCCAAGCGGTGCTCGCCCTGCGGGTCCAGGGTCAGGCGCAGGGTTTGCTCCGGCAATGACGCCACCGCCGCGGCCAGGTTCAGCGGCGGTGCGATGGCCGGAATGCGCGCGCGGCCAGACTGGCCACAGGCCGAGCCGACCACGCTGCGCCAATGCGCCATGCGCTTTTCCGCGCGCGCGGCATCGAGCTTGACCTCGGTGCGCTCGGCATTCACCGGGACGATGGCGGCCACGCCCAGCTCGGTGGCCTTCTGCAGGATCAGGTCCATCTTCTCGCCGCGCGCGATGCCTTGCAGCAGGGTGATGGCCAGCGGCGATTCGTTGTCCAGCGGTTGTGCGTCGTCGATGCGCACCTGCGCGTCGCGCTTACCCGCCGCGACCAGCGTGGCGGCGTAGTCGCGGCCGTCGCCGTTGAACAATACGCAGGCATCGCCCTCGCGCAGCCGCAGCACCCGCAACAGGTGGTTGGCGGCCTCTTCGGGCAGGGGCACGGTCTGGCCGACGGCCAGCGGCAGTTCGACCGGGCAGCGGGTCAGGCGCATGCGCGATGCTCCGGCAGCGGGGCCGCTGCCGCGGTGGTGGGGTCTGCTAGCATTTCGGGCTCATGAAAACGTATCCGACAACGCGCATTCTATCGGTCCGCCAACGCCGGGGCCGCGCATGAGCCGCCGCCTGCCGGTCATCCACGGCGTGGAGGAGGAGCGCATCGGCCCGTTCCGCCAGGAGCAGCTGGACCTGGAGTTCTCCAACGGCGAGCGCCGCCGCTTCCAGCGGCTGGTCAGCGGCGGCCACGGCGCGGTGGTGGTGGTGCCGATGCTCGACGACGACACGGTGCTGCTGGTGCGCGAGTACGCCGCCGGCCTGCACCGCTACGAACTGGGGCTGGTGAAGGGCCGCATCGATGCCGGCGAGACGCCGGTGCAGGCCGCCGACCGCGAACTCAAGGAAGAGGCCGGCTACGGCGCGCGCCGGCTCGACGTGCTGCGTGCAATGACCCTGGCGCCCACCTACATGAGCCACCAGTCGTGGCTGGTGCTGGCGCGCGATCTCTACCCCGAACGCCTTGCCGGCGACGAACCCGAGGAGCTGGAAGTGGTGCCCTGGAAACTGGCCGAGCTGGACCAACTGATGCTGCGCGAGGATTTTTCCGAAGGACGTTCGCTGGCGGCGCTGTTCATCGCCCGCGAATGGCTGGGGCAGGCGCGATGAGCGCGCTGGACGCTACCCTGCGCGAAGGCGTCATCGCCATCGCCCACGACGCCGGTGCGGCGATCATGCGGGTCTATGCCGGCGGCTTCGACATCGAGCGCAAGGCCGACGACAGCCCGGTCACCACTGCCGACCTCGCCGCGCACACGCTGATCGTGCAGGGGCTGTCGCGGTTGACCCCGGAACTGCCGGTGCTGTCGGAGGAATCGGCGCAGCTGCCGTGGGAGGCGCGCCGGCCGTGGCGCGAATACTGGCTGGTCGATCCGCTGGACGGCACCCGCGAATTCATCAAGCGCAATGGCGAGTTCAGCGTCAACATCGCGCTGATCCGCGATGGCGTGGCGGTGTTCGGCGTGGTGCAGGCGCCGGTGACCGGCACGGCATGGCATGCCGTGCGCGGCGAAGGTGCACGGCGGCGCGTGGGCGAATGCGACGAAGTGGTCCGCACCCGCCGCGCACCGGCCGCGCCGCTGCGCGTGGCCGCCAGCCGCTCGCACCGCGATGCCCGCACCGAGGCGCTGCTGGCGCGCATGGGCGAGATCGAGCTGGTCGCGCAGGGGTCGTCGCTGAAGTTCTGCCGTATCGCCGAAGGCTCGCTGGACGTGTATCCGCGGCTGGGGCCGACCAGCGAATGGGACACCGCCGCCGGGCAATGCGTGCTGGAGGCGGCCGGTGGCGTACTGCTGGCCGCCGACAGCGGCGAGCCGTTCCGCTACAACCAGCGCCCGCGTCTGCTCAATGGCGATTTCGTCGCGCTCGGAGACGCTGCGCTGCCGTGGCGCGACTGGGTGGCCGGGCCGTGAGTGGGCTGGGCGAGCCGGGTGACATCGCCACACTGCTGCGGATCATGGCGCGGCTGCGCGACCCGGACGGCGGCTGCCCGTGGGACCTGGAGCAGGATTTCTCCAGCATCGCCCCGTACACCATCGAGGAAGCCTACGAAGTCGCCGACGCGATCGACCGCGGCGACCTTGCCGACCTGAAGGACGAACTCGGCGACCTGCTGCTGCAGGTGGTGTTCCATGCGCAGATGGCCAGCGAGCAGGGCGCGTTCGATTTTGCCGACGTGGTCGCGGCGATCAGCGGCAAGATGCTGCGTCGGCACCCGCACGTGTTCGGCGATGCGCAGGCCGACAGCGCCGGGCAGGTGTTGGCGAACTGGGAGCAGATCAAGCAACGCGAACGCGCAGATGCCGGCAATGCCGACACCTCGGCGCTGGCCGGCATCGCCCGCGGCCTGCCGGAATGGCAGCGCGCGCTGAAGCTGCAGAAGCGCGCCGCCCGCACCGGCTTCGAGTGGCCGGACGTCGCGCCGGTGCTGGACAAGCTGCGCGAGGAAATCGATGAGGTGCAGGCCGAACTGGATGCCGGCGGCGATCCGGCACGGCTGGAAGATGAGATCGGCGACGTGCTGTTCGTCTGCGCCAACCTCGCCCGTCATGCCGGGGTGGACGTCGGCAGCGCGCTGCGCCGGGCCAACCACAAGTTCGAGCACCGCTTCCGCGCGATGGAGGCGCTGGCCGCCACGCGCGGGCAGGCGATGTCCGGCCTGACGCTGGAGCAGCAGGAAGCGCTGTGGCAGGCGGTCAAGCAGGACGAGCGGGACGCCGCGCGATGAAGACGCTGGCGCTGTTCCTGTTGACCGCGCTGGCCGAGATCGTCGGCTGCTACCTGCCGTGGCTGTGGCTGCGCCAGAACGGCAGCGCATGGCTGCTGCTGCCGGCCGCGGCCAGCCTGGCACTGTTCGCATGGCTGCTGACCCTGCACCCGACCGCCAGCGGCCGCGTCTATGCCGCCTATGGCGGCGTCTATGTCTGCGTCGCGCTGCTGTGGCTGTGGCGCGTGGATGGGGTCACGCCGACCCGCTGGGACCTGCTCGGCGCCGGCCTGTGCCTGCTGGGCATGGCGGTGATCATGTTCGGCCCGCGCGCCGCCGCCTGAAGTCTCCGGAAATTACGGTAGGAGCGCACTTCAGTGCGCGATGGGGCTTTGCCGGAAATGCCATATCGCGCACTGAAGTGCGCTCCTACGCAGGTCGCTGCGGCTGGCTATACTCGGGCAATCAAACAGACAAGGAGCGTAACGATGGGCAGCGGTGCCGGTTTTCTCGCGTTGGTGGTGCTGGTGGCGGGTGCCATCGTGCTGTTCAAGACGGTGCGCATGGTGCCGCAGGGCTTCGAGTGGACGGTGGAGCGCTTCGGCCGTTACACCCACACCATGTCGCCGGGCCTGCATTTCCTGATCCCCGTCGTCTACGGCGTCGGCCGCAAGGTCAACGTGATGGAGCAGGTACTGGACGTGCCCAGCCAGGACGTCATCACCAAGGACAACGCGGTGGTAAAGGTCGATGGCGTGGTGTTCTTCCAAGTGCTGGATGCAGCCAAGGCCGCCTACGAGGTCGCCAACCTGGAGATCGCCACCATCGCCTTGGTGCAGACCAACATCCGTACCGTAATCGGCTCGATGGATCTGGACGAGTCACTGAGCCAGCGCGAAACCATCAATGCGCAACTGCTGAGCGTGGTCGACCATGCCACCAATCCCTGGGGGATCAAGGTCAACCGCATCGAAATCCGTGACATCCAGCCGCCGCGCGACCTGGTCGATTCGATGGCGCGGCAGATGAAGGCCGAGCGCGAGAAGCGCGCGCAGATCCTCGAGGCCGAGGGTTCGCGCCAGTCCGAGATCCTGCGCGCCGACGGCGAGAAGCAGGCCGCGGTACTGGAAGCCGAGGGCCGCAAGGAAGCCGCGTTCCGCGACGCCGAGGCACGCGAGCGTCTGGCCGAGGCGGAGGCCAAGGCCACGGCGATGGTGTCCGAGGCCATCGCCCAGGGCGACGTGCAGGCGATCAACTACTTCGTCGCGCAGAAATACGTGGAAGCCTTCAAGGAGCTTGCGACTTCTCCGAACCAGAAGCTGGTGCTGATGCCGATGGAGGCCAGCGGCGTGATCGGCTCCATCGCCGGCGTCGCCGAACTGGCGAAGGAAGCGTTCGCCAAACAGGAAGAGCGCAAGGCCTCCGCATCGCGCGGCAACCCGCCGCCGCTGGGGCGCTGACCATGCGCTGGGAAGTGGTGGCATGGGCGGCGCTGGCGGTGGTCCTGTTCGCCGCCGAGGCGCTGGCGCCGGGTGCCTTCATGCTGTGGATGGGCTTCGCCGCCGCGGCGGTGTTCCTCGCAGTGTGGGCGTTCGACGGGTTCAGCGTGTTGATGCAGGTGGTGCTGTTCGTCGTGCTCAGCTTCGTCTCGATCCAGATCTACCGCACCTGGTTCCGCCAGCGCGGGCGGCAGAGCGACCAGCCGCTGCTCAACCGCCGCGCCGAGCAGTTGGTCGGCCGCGTGGTGCTGCTCGACCAGCCGATCGTCAACGGCAGCGGCCGCGCCAAGGTGGACGACGCGTTCTGGGTGGTGGCCGGCCCCGACCTGCCGGCCGGCAGCCCGGTCCGGGTGGTCGCCGTGGACGGCATGACGCTGAAGGTGCAGGAAGCCTGATCGGGCGGCGGCGCGGTTGCCGCCCGCCGCGGTTTTGGATGCAACCATCTGGGATAATGGCCGCTTTCCCCACATGGACCGGCCATGACCCTGAAGACCCTGCTCAACGAAACCCACCGCTCGCTCGGTGCCAAGATGGTCGACTTCGGCGGCTGGGACATGCCGATCCATTACGGCTCGCAGATCGACGAACACCACCTGGTGCGCCGCGCCGCCGGCATGTTCGACGTCAGCCACATGACCGTGGTCGACCTGAAGGGCGAACGCACCCGCGAATTCCTGCGCCGGCTGCTGGCCAACTCCATCGACAAGCTCAAGGTGCAGGGCAAGGCGCTGTACTCGTGCATGCTCAACCCGCAGGGCGGGGTGATCGACGACCTGATCGTCTACTTCCTCGGCGAGGACTTCTTCCGCATGGTGGTCAACGCCTCCACCCGCGAGAAGGACCTGGCGTGGATGCGCGAGCAGGCCGCCGCCTTCGGCGTGGACGTGGTCGAGCGCGAAGACCTGGCGATCGTCGCCGTGCAGGGCCCGCAGGCGCGCGCGCTGGTCGCCGGCCTCGTGAGCGAAGCCGACCGCGCCGCGCTGGACAAGCTCGGCCGCTTCGCCGCGCTGGAAGTCGCCTCGGCCACCGGCGTGCCGCTGTTCGTCGCCCGTACCGGCTATACCGGCGAGGACGGCTACGAAGTGCTGCTGCCGCAGGCGGCGGTGGTCGCGTTCTGGAACGCGCTGCTGGAAGCGGGGGTGAAGCCGGCCGGGCTCGGCGCACGCGACACGCTGCGGCTGGAGGCGGGCATGAACCTCTACGGCCAGGACATGGACGAAACCGTCAGCCCGTGGGAAGCCGCGCTCGGCTGGACGGTCACCCTCGACGACCAGCCTGATGGAACGCCGCGTGCCTTCATCGGCCGCGACGTGCTGGAGGCGCAGAAGGCCGCCGGCGACGCGCGCCAGATGATCGGCCTGGTGATGGACGAGAAGGGCGTGCTGCGCCACGGCCAGAAGGTGCTCACCGCCAACGGCGAGGGCGAGATCCTGTCCGGCACCTTCTCGCCGACGCTGGGCAAGGCCATCGCCTTCGCGCGCGTGCCGGCCGGCGCGCCGGGCGAGGTGCGCGTGGACATCCGCGGCAAGGAAGTGCCGGTGCGCGTGGTCAAGTTCCCGTTCGTGCGCGACGGCCAGGCACAGGCCGGCATCAACCCTTGATTCATCCCTCCCGGCGCGGCCACTCCGCGCCGGGTTCGCTAAACTAGCCCCCGTTCCCGACCACCCTTTTTCGGAGCAGTTCCATGAGCGAGATCCCCGGCGACCTCAAATTCCTCAAGTCCCACGAATGGGCCCGTGCCGAAGGCAATGGCCGCGTCACCATCGGCATTTCCGACCACGCCCAGGGCCTGCTCGGCGACCTGGTCTACGTCGAGCTGCCCGGCGTCGGCGACACCGTGCAGGCCGGCAATGCCGCGGCGGTGGTCGAGTCGGTGAAGGCCGCTTCCGACGTCTACAGCCCGGTGTCCGGCACCGTGGTCGAAGTCAACGAAGCGCTGGCCGACAAGCCGGAAACCATCAACGAAGACGCCTATGGCGAAGGCTGGCTGTTCGTCGTCGAACTGTCCGAGCCGGAGCAGTTGAACGACCTGCTCGGCCCGGACGATTACGCCGAACTGCTGGAGAACGACGACCACTGATTCCGGTCGCCAGCCAGGCAACGAAAACGGCCGCCATGCGCGGCCGTTTTCGTGTCCGCGGTTCGTGTGCATGGCCGGTGTCGGGAAGCCGCCGTCGGCAGGTGCCATCGTCGGTCGCGTGCCGGTCACGAGCGGACGATGAAGCGGCGGCATCGCCGCCGTCGAGTCGTTGGAAAGTGTCGCGACGATGGCATCGTGTTTGCGCAAAACGCTTTCCGCGTTGCCGGAAAAGGCGGTTGCAACGATGCACGTTGCAGGCCGGTCATCAGTTTTTTTCCACCGTGACGATGGCGTGCACGAAGCAGATGCATGCACGGAAGGTGCCGTGCATGCATTCGCCAAAAAAAACGAATAGTGCTTTTTTCAAGTGGTTTTCCGCATGTGCCCGCGATCGTGTTGCGATGCGCGGGGCGTTGCCAGGGGCGCATGGCGTGGCGATGCGGGGCGATGGCAGGGGATCGGGTGCGGTGCTTCGCGAAAAAATTTGCGTGCGGGTAGTTGACAGTAAAAAAAACCGTGATTAGGTTTCGCCCAGCAGACCTTTCCTGCGGAAGCGAGTGAGCCGGATCAACATTCAGACGCGAAGCACAACCTGGACGTCCGCCACGATTGCATTGATGGTGGAGCAGGATTCGCTTCCTTCCGCGAAACACCCCATTACGACACGACACCCGCGACGCGAATCCGTTGCGGGTGTTTCCGTATCCGTCACGGCGCATGCCACGCGCCGTCGGTACTCCGCGATGCAACGCGGGTTTGCTTCAGCTGGGCATTTCGATTCCATAGATCACTGACGAGGAGCCATCCAATGGCCACGAAGAAAGCTGCGAAGAAACCGGCCGCCAAGAAGGCGGTGAAGAAGGTCGCCAAGAAAGCCACCGCGAAGAAGGCGGTGAAGAAGGTCGCCAAGAAGGCCACCGCGAAGAAGGCGGTGAAGAAGGTCGCCAAGAAGGCCACCGCGAAGAAGGCGGTGAAGAAGGTCGCCA
>Ga0182740_1000782_pt1 | contig 27040 bp, 29 predicted proteins | sample eDN5th37CKraftBY_FD_128872 | JGI IMG/M metagenome (GOLD analysis project Ga0182740, IMG submission 128872) | Enriched backyard soil microbial communities from Emeryville, California, USA - eDNA 5th pass 37_C Kraft BY (version 2) (version 2) | ecosystem: Environmental > Terrestrial > Soil >...
CAACCAGCGCGCCAACGCCGGTCTTGATCGAATACCTGATTCCGTGAAGATCATCCCCGGGAAGGTGCGCCCATCTTCACGCCCCCACACCGAGGCTCATCCACAGGTATTGATCATTGCTCTTTCGGCTGGCGGCGGTCGCTTGTATCATCGCCACGCGTGCAGGAGTGAGCGACAGCGATGATGAGCTTGAGAAGAAGAGCAGGCGAGGCAGGAGGAAAAAAGACCGCAGTGGCAACTAGAACTCGTCATCCGACATAGTCGCTGCCGTCCCACGTCAGGGTTTCTTCGGTCCAGGTTCCGGCGGCACATGAGGGTGTGCAGTCGTTCATGGAGTGTTCAAGGGCGTACTTGCCGTCCGCTCCGGGTCCGACGAGTTCAATGTTGATGAGATCTTTGCCCAATTCACGGAACCCATATGGGCTGGGAACCAATATCAGTACTTGCGGCGGTGCATGGGCTGACAGTGAGCGGAACTCAATGAACAGGTTTCCGGTTGCGTCGGTGGCCGGTTGAGCGAATGCGAGGCCCAGGCCTGCGTCCAGTGGCGTCGGAGGGAGGACGTCTCCTGACGCCATGACGGCGGACACGCATCCCACATCCATCCTGAATTTGTTCTCTCGCATGGACAGGAAGATGCGCATCGGTCCGAGGTAGGGGTGGTCGTAATCCTGATGCGCGAGAAGGGTTCCGGTACAGCCCGAGTTTGCGGGCGGATACGCGGGTAGCGCCGGGGTTGTGGTGGCGGCCGACGGGGGAGGCGGAGGCTGGGCGCTTGTGGGCGCAGGAGGCGCCGTCGCCGCGACGAGCGGCGTGGAGATCGCCGAAGCGTCCGGTGCGGGGTGCGCGGTGTCGGTTTCACCGCTGGTCCAGGCGTATACGCCCAGAGAACCGGCAGCGATCGCGAGGACCGCGGCGCCGGTCGCTAGGGCGATGGCAGTGCGGGAGCGAGATGCCCGAGTTGTCGGTGCGGGCCCAGCCGCGCTTCGTGGCATGGTTGATGGTTTTGGCGCTTTCTGCTCTCGGGTGCTGAGCAGCGCGGCCGCGGGCATTGTCGGGGCGAACGCCGGGTCATAGGCCGTTCCGTCGGACGCCTCTTGCAGTGCTGCGACGAATTCGGCGCAGGACTGGAAACGCTCTGCTGGCTTCTTGGCCAGGACATGTTGGAAGACCGCGTCCATTTCTGCTGGCAGGAATGGTGCCACCTGGCTGATTGGTGGGGCCGGTTTGGTCAGATGGGCCGACATCACCGATGCGATCGTGGTTCCGGTGAACGGCGGGCGTCCGGTGAGCAGATGAAACGCTGTGCATCCCAAAGAGTAGATGTCGGAACGGTTGTCGACTTCCTCGCCTTCGATCGCTTCGGGGCTGATGTACTGCATCGTGCCGATCGTCATCCCGGTGGAAGTGAGGGAGGTGGATTCTCCTGCGGCCTTGGCGATGCCGAAGTCGGCGAGCTTCACACTTTCGATCGCCGGGTCCTCGTCGGCGTCGTCGATGCCGACGAGGATGTTCGCGGGCTTGACGTCACGGTGGGTGATGCGCTGCTTGCGCCACGCGTGGTCGAGGGCCGCCCCCGCGCCGGTGACGAGGTAGATGCCGAGAGCCGGATCGAGTGGGCCTTGGGTTGTGAGCATTTCGGCGGCGTCGGTGCCGTCGATGAACTCCATCGTGATCCACAGTCGGCCCTCGAATTCGCCGCGGTCGTGCAGCGTGACGATGTTTGGGTGCGACAGCTGCGCGAGCAGGTCGGCTTCACGCTGGAATCGTGCCTTGAAGTCGTCACTCCTCGATACTCCGGCGTCGAGAAGTTTCAGTGCGTCTCGACGGGGCAGGCGCGGATGCTGGACCAGGAAGACTTGACCCATGCCGCCGGCACCGAGCTGGCGGATGACTCGGTAGCCAGCAATCTCGGTGATATCCACGTGCTGAGTGTGACAAACGCCCGTCGGTGGTGTGGTCTCAACCCGGGGGCAGTGACAATTGTTTGTCGGGTGTCATCGTCAATCCTGCTGGTGTTTGACGGCGGCTTCCAGTAGCGGCACACAGCTACGGCCGAGCCGACGCGCAAGCGCCAACGGGGTGTGGCCGTGGTTATTGACGATGGTGGGGTCGGCTCCGTGGTCGATCATCTTGACGATCACCGGATCCCTGGGCTCGACGATGTCAGCAATCGCTTCCCATAGCGGGGTGTTGCCGTGGATGCGTTCTTGAATGTTCGGATCAGCTCCGGCGTCCAATAACGCGTGCACGATCTGAGACTGTTCCTGCTCAGCGGCATAGTGCAGCGGAGTCTTACCGTCGAGGTCTCGGGCGTTCACGTCGTGGTCGCCGCTGGCGACCAACGCCAGGTACTCATCGCGCCGGTACTCCATGCCGAACATGTGCAGCGGTGTGCGAGCCATCGATCAGCTACCTCTAAAGTTCTGCAGACGACCTGTTGGTCGCCACGACGGATCACTTGCCCGGCACCATGGGGCACGTTGGCCAGCCGGGCGTGCCGGCCGACTGTTGTCAGCGTTGCCAGTCGTCGGCGATGCGCGGGTACTTACGGAAGGTGCGTCGACGGACGATGACGACAACGACGACCAGAATGGCCATCATCACGCCGTACACGATCATGAACACGACCAGGTGTCCGGAGTCGCTGGGTTTGCCGACCACGAGGTCGGGGTTGCGCAGCCCGGTGCAGGTGACCGTCAACGGGCCTTGGTCGCGTGGAAGTTCGGCGACGGCAACGTATTTGGTGGCCGGTTTGGCGCCTCGGATCGTGGTGAGCACCTCGGCGGGTGGTGAGAGTGCCAGTTCACGCCCGGCCTCGGTGGTGGCGGTGCATTGCACCGATGTTGGCGCTTCGCCGTCGAGTTGGCGTTCGCGGATGAACACGATCGATTCGTCGTCAGTGGGTGTGACGCGGGAACCGTTGGTGAAGTAGCGGTTGTCTTCTTTGCCCAGCCAGAAGATGCCGACCGCGCAGAAAAGGAAGCTGAAGACCGCAGCGACGACGATAACGGTGACGCCTTTCCACGCCGGTGTGGGCCCGGTGGGTCCGGAGCCGGGGGGCTGCCACGGCGGTGCCGGCACCGGCGGCGGGGCCGCCGGATAGGGCGACGGTGCCGGCGGGTAGCGGTGGGCCGGTGGTGGTGGCGTGGGCGGGCGGCGGCCGTGCGGGTCGTGGGGGTGCGGAGGTAGGTAGCCTGCCGGCGGGTACACGTCCTTGCCCCCTCGTGCTGTGTTGTGCTCTCGTGCCGTAGTGATCGTAAAGGCGGTGGCGGGACCCTGAGCGCACCAGTTTGCGGGCCGGAGGCAGGGGGCGGTTGTCCTACGCGGCTCGTTACGCGTTGGGTGGGCTCGCGGAGAGCGGCAGGGCGATCAGGGTGCCGTGGTGGGCAGCGGCGTAGCGCTCTGCTTCGCCGCGGGCGGCTTCGCTGCTGGTGAACGCGCGGTAGTCGGGGACGGGTCCATTCTGGGTGCGCACGAGCACGGCGAGGTCCTCCAGCGTGGCCGGGGGACGATCGGGGGATTGCCGGGTCACGCCGTAGCTCGGGGTGGTCATTCGCGGTTGTTTCTTTCGCTGGGGGTTGTGGCTGGGCTCATCGGGGTGGCGAGGAGCGTGGTGGAAGTTTAGGCCCGTCTCCCAGCGACGATGGGTGCGCTACGGTCTGGGTCATGGCTAGCGATGAGAGAATCACGGGCTCGGAGGCGGTCTTCGAGATGGATCCCATTCCGGTGCTCATGACGGTTGCCCGGCAGGTTGTCAACGGGCAGAGGGCGATCGCAGAGTACAGCCGTCGGATCGCGGCGATGTCTCCTGAGGTGCGGGCTTTGCCCGAGGCGCAGGAGGTGGTGCGGGGCTTCGGTGAGTTGAAGGCTTCCTGGTTCGGGGCGACGATGCCGAGTTTGGTGGCCAGCATGCAACTGGCCCTGGAGGTGCATGACACGTTCGGTCCGGGCCGCACGGTGATCGAAGATCCGTTTCAGGCGGCGTTGTGGAACAACAAGTACCACGCGGGTGCGACGATGCTGCGCTCCGAGGAGCCCGGCTCGGCGGACTAGGTGGCGATCTTGTAGATCAGCCAGATCGCGAGCGCGAGGAACATGATGGCGGTGAACACCAGGTAGGCGTTTTGGCCGCGGTTCTCGTCGTGCTCGCCGCGGCGCGTGGGGACAGGCCGGTCCCCGGGTGATGTGGCCATGAGCATGGCGAAGGTGGTCGACCATTCGTGTGCCAGTCGGCGTGCCCGCTCGCGTTCGGCGCCGCCGGTGCGCTGGGCGTGGGTGTCCCAGAGTCTCCAATTGCGCAGCGCAACAAGGGCATCGGGTGTGGGCCGGTCGTTGGTGCCGTTGTTGATGTGGTGGTTCACCATGGGAACATCGCCTGCCAGGTGCCTTGGGGGAGTTGATCGTAGAGGTGCTGAATGAATGCCGCGGCCAACAGCAGGGGCGGTAGCGGTTGAGGCAGGGGCTGGGGGCAGTCCAGAAGGTAGTCGGAGAAGTACATGCGGTGCTGGCCTGAGTCTCCAGCGTGCAGGCGTTGGCGGTGGATTCGCGCGATGAGCGCTCCGGCGTGGTCGAACACCGGCGCGGGGTCTTTGGGCTCACGAAGGCTTGTCCCTGCTGGTACCTCGGTGACGCCGAGCCATTGCTGGTTGGTCTCCAGGCCGAGGGTGTATCCGTTGATGTGGCTGAACTGGGCGACTGGCGCGGTGGGCCGCAGGCGGCCGAGGTCGCGGCCGTGCGGGTCGTTGACCTGCAGGATTTGTCGTTCCCACTGCCCGACCTTGCCGCCGAACCGGGTGAAATACAGCAGCGGTCGCCCGTCGGGTGCGGTCATGCTGAAGCGCAGTTCGGCGTGTTGGCGGGTGATGGGCCAGTGGGGTAGGGCCGCGGCGGGGCCGATCAGTGCGACCTGCTGGTCGTAGACGTTTTCCACCGAGCAGGCGATGGTGCGGGCCTTGCGGTCCTGCACGGCCCGCAGGTACAGCAGGGGTTCGCCGAGGGGGTACCCGTCGGTGGGGTGGGCGTGGGGCAGTGCCGGCGGGACGCCCGCCGAGGGTGGTGGGTTGTTGATGGTCGTTCCTCCGGATCCGGCGATCGCAGTGTTGAGCGGCGTGCGCGGGAGTTATTGGGCCGGCGGATATGTGGGGTAGGGATAGGGCTGAGCCGGGTACCCGGGGCGGGCCGGTGGCGCCGGCGGTGACCAGCTCGGCGGGGCGGCCGGCCCGTTGGGATGGGTCCATGGCGCGCCGCCGGGGGCGGGGTAGTGCTGTGGCGTCCAGGCGGTGTCAGGCGGCATCGGTGGCTGCCAGTATCCGGGGGGCGGCGGGTAGTTCGGCGTCTTGGGTCGCCGGGGCGCCTTGATTGCCCGGATGACCAGGGTGACCGCGCCACCGATGAGCAGCAGTGGCGCCAGTAGCGCGCCGATGGCGCGGCCGGGGTGGGCCTCGGCGGCGAGGTCCATGGCCAGTTGCATGGTCATCAAGCGGTTTCCCCCTCGTGCGTGTCGGGGCGGCGGTGTGGCCCCTTGAGCAGCATATGGGCTACCCGGTGGGCGGGTGCGCAGTATTTTGGCGCGGGTGGGTGGTTGCTGGGGTGTCTTCCTCACACGGCGAACAGCTGCATGGGTTCGGTGGCGTGTGTCCACCAGGATTCGAACTGGGGGCGTTGTTTGTCGGCGACCACGTTGGGTGCGGCGACGTAGAACTGCTCGGCCCACCTGGTGGTGTCGTCGCGTTCGCGTACGACCATTCGGGTGATGCCGTCGGCTGCGACGACTGCGCGGCCGGGCAGTGTGGCGAGTTCGTTGTGCATGGCCTGGCGGGTGCCGGTGTGCAGCGTCGCACGGAGCGGGCGATCATCGGTGAGGCGCCGGTGCGGGGCCGTGCGATGCGACGGACCTCGTAGATGGCGTGCTCGGTGGTCTCGATCTTGTGGTGGAACCTGGTGAGGACTTCGGTGAGGCCGGCAGTGGCGACGGTGTCGACGAGCCGCTGATCGCCCATGAGGCCTTGGCGCGGATTGAGGCACAGCGAGACGTGCTCGACGAACAGGGCGCGGGCGCCGGCGTCGGGTTCGCGGCGGTAGCGCTCGAGGGTGTTGGTGCGGCCGGTGGCGGTGGCCAGCGCGAAGGGGCAGTACGTGCAGCAGCTTTTGGTGAAGGCTCGACCGGTGGTGCGGCGCAGGTAGTCGGCGGCGTCGGTGCGTGACCAACCCCAGTCGAGCAGAGGGTAGCGGCCGGTGCGGAGCGCGGTGTTGTAGGCCTGGTCGCGGCGTACGCGGGTCATCTCGCCGGTGTGGAATCCGATGTAGTGCTGGAAGGGTTGCCCGGCGGTGATGCGGGCGATGATCGCGTCCAGTACAGCGCCTTTGGCTCGGGCGCTGCATTTTCGGGCGCCGCCGAGTTGGGGGAGCGTGCCGGCGGACAGCAGTTCTGCGGACAGGCTGTAGTCGCCGTCGATGTAGAGCCGGGTGGGGGTGGTGGTGTCGCTGAACACGGTGGCGCCGTCTCCGGATTTGGTGGTGTGCAACCGGTTTCGCCCGACTTGGACGTATCGGATGCCGGCGTCTCGCATGGCGGGTAGGACGATGTCTTCCATGTCGGTGGCGGTGCTGGCGAATTCGTCGCCGGTCATGGCGGAGATGACGACGAGGTCATCGAGATCGAAGTCGCGGCTGTGGGGTTCGTGGATCCAGCGCATCAGGATGGCGACGCTTTCGACCCCCATGCCGAGGCTGAGGCAGTGCCGGGGGGTGTGCCCGGAGGTGGTGATTTCCAGGGTGTGCGGTGCGTGCTGGTCCATGGCGGTGATCTCCCGAGTTGTGCTGTGCGGGCGGCTGTTCTTCTGCCCGTCTGGCAAGGGAGATCCACGCCGGTCGACGCCGCAGAGTGGCAAGGTCCCGGTCGACGCCGCAGAGTGGCAAGGTCCCGGTCGACGCCAATGCCGGGAGCGCAGCGAGTGGGCGTCGGGGTCGAGCCGAAGGCCGAGCGCCAGCGAGCCGGCGGCCTTGCACGGCGCGGGCGTGCGCCGGCGATGATCGGACTGCCAGACGGCGAAGATTCCGGGGTCACCGACCTCGGTTCGGGAGGACAGGAAGGCCCCTGCGCGCGAGAGGTGCCACGGTCGCCACCGCATCACCGACGAGCCGAGAACGCCGGGGCGGGATGTGCCAGGCGCTTCGGCGCCGGCCGCCGGAAGGAGGAAATTTCGACCGGCCCACAGCAACGAGCCATTTATTCTGGTGACGCATCTGTAGATGACGTGCGCGACAGGCCAGCGGCCACGAGCAGCATGGGGGAAGAGCGGGAATTGACTACGTGGAGTGTGATATCGACCAGCGCTGACCTGCGGCGACGACCATCTGACGGTCAGGATTCCCAGTTCGCATCCAACCCAGCGGGCGCTGCGCCAGCGAACGCGGCGGTAGGTGCGGTGATGTCACGTGTGTGGGTCGCCGTGTTGGGCGCGGTCGGCCTGGTGTGCGCCGGATTGAGGCTGCCGGTGTCCGCGGTGGCGGAGCCGGTGGTGGCGACCGCGCGGAGGTGTTGCGTGTGGTCGACGGTGACACTGTCGACGCCCGCGACGATGTTCGCGGGCGAGTGCGGGTGCTGGGCATTGATACGCCGGAGACCACGGTTTCGTAGGGGTCGTACGACGAAGTGTCTGCTGATGCGGCTTTGTCGTGTGTGGTGCTTTGCACTGGACAGACTTTCGGCATAGTCGACGCGATGTGGATTCGCGGCTGGAACCGGATCGGCGGGTTGGGCGTCTAACTCGTTGTGGATGCTGAGGATCGGCAAGCGCTCGTGGATGGCGGGTTGGATCCGGATGACCCGCGTGTGGTGGCGGCGATCGATCTAGTGCGGTGGGAGTTGTCGCTGCTGTTCAGTCGAGACGAGCTGAGTTGGTGAGGTCGTCGGCGAGCTTTCGAACACGAGTTGCGATGTCGTCGCGGATGATTCGCATGCGTTCGATACCGTCGATGCCGCGTAGGGATGGTTCGTCGGTGTCCCATCGCGCGATGGTGGTGCCGGGGTGGTCCTCGAGTTCGGCTTGGGTGCCGACGATGACGACCAGGTCCGCATCGTCGAGCATCTGTTCGGTGAGTTGGGTGGGCTGGTGGTCGCTGATGTCGACGCCGATTTCGGCCAGAGCTTGTGCTGAGAGGTCGTTGACGGCGGTCTTGGCGTGGGTGCCGGCCGAGGTGACGTGGATGGTTGGTCCTGCGATGTGGTGCATGAGTCCTGCTGCCATCACTGACTTTCCGGCATTGCTGACGCAGATGAACAGGACGGTTGGGGGTGTGGTGGTCACCGGTGTTTCCCATTGTCGTAGGTGGTCAGATGATGTGTGGGCTGCGCCGCTCCAGGAGGATCACGTCACGCCAGCGGCCGTGGTGTCGGCCGTGGCGCTCGCGAACGCCGACGACGCGGAATCCGGCCCGGTGGTGCAGGGCGAGAGTGGCGGTGTTCTCGGGAAACACCTGGCTTTGCAGGGTCCAGACTCCGGCGTTCTCGCTGGAGGTGATCACAGATTCCAGCAGCAGTGTCCCGATACCTTGGCCGCGCGCGTGCTCGGAGACATACACGCTGAGCTCGATGACCCCGGCATGCACGCACCGTGATGAGACAGGCGTAGCGGCAACCCATCCCATGATCTGTCCGCCAGGATCAGTGGCGACGAAGCGGTGATCCGGGAGGTGCTCGGCATCGAAGGTGGCCCAGTCCGGGGCGTCGAGGTCGAAGGTGGCGTTTGCAGTGTTGATCCCGTCTTGGTAGATCGCCAAGACGGCATCGGCATGTTCGTCGGTCATCGGCGCGACCCGATGTTGACTGCGGATCATCGCGATGGGTGCTTGTGCAGTGTGCTGGTCAACGGGTGACGGCGACGTTGAGGTCAGCCAGCAACCGGTGGACGCGTTCTTCGATGTCGTCGCGGATCGGGCGCACCGCGTCGAGGCCTTGGCCGGCGGGGTCGGGCAGTTCCCAGTTCTCGTAGCGTTTTCCGGGGAAGATCGGGCAGGCGTCGCCGCAGCCCATGGTGATGACGACGTCGGCGGCTTGGACGATTTCGTCGGTCCAGGGTTTGGGGTATTCACCGGTGATGTCGATACCGACCTCGGCCATGGCAGCGATCGCGGCCGGGTTGATCTCGTTGCCGGGTTCGGATCCGCCCGACCAAGCCACGGCACGGTCGCCGGCCATATGAGTGAAGTATCCCAGCGCCATCTGGGAGCGGCCGGCGTTGTGGGTGCAGAGAAACAGCACGGTGGGTTTGCCGTCGCTGATCTTGCCCTCCACCCGGGCCAGGGCGTGCAGGCGTTGGCGGGCGAACCGTTCGGCCAGCAGCGGCAGGAAGTTGGGAATGGTGGCGCGACCGGCGAATTGGTCGTAGGACGAGCAGAGGAAGCGTTCGATGGTTTCAGTGCCGAAGCTATCGGCGAACTCTGTCTCCAGCCGGGTGGCAGCCGTTTTCAGGGCGAGCTGTTGGTCAATCGAGAGGTCATCGCGCAGCTGGTGGGTGACGGGGCTATCGGTCATGGATTCGGTTCCGTTCTCGTCGTCGAGCCGTCAGTGGGTAGGTGTTGGGAGGTGTGGTGGTGAAACCGCTTGCGCAGTGCCAAGGAGACGTAGACCAGCCCGACCAGGACTGGGACTTCGATCAGCGGGCCGACGACCCCGGCCAGCGCTTGACCGGAGGTGGCACCGTAGGTGGCGATCGCCACCGCGATGGCCAGTTCGAAGTTGTTCCCGGCCGCGGTGAACGCCAAGGTGGTGGTGCGCTCGTAGCCGAGATCCAGCAGTGTGCCCAGTAGGTAACCACCGCCCCACATGATCGCGAAATACGCCAGCAAAGGCAGCGCGATGCGGACCACGTCCAGGGGCTGGTGGGTGATCTGATCGCCTTGCAGGGCAAACAGAATCACGATGGTGAACAGCAGCCCGTAGAGCGCCCACGGCCCGATCCGAGGCAAGAACTTCGACTCATACCAGTCACGGCCCTTGGTTCTCTCCCCGATCCTGCGGGAAAGATAGCCGGCCAGCAGCGGGATGCCGAGGAAGATCAGCACCGACTTGGCGATCTGCCACGGCGAGGTGTCGATGGTGGTCTGTTCCAAGCCGAGCCAGCCGGGCAGCACGGAGAGATAGAACCAGCCGAGAACGGCGAACATGACGACCTGGAAGATCGAGTTGAGCGCCACGAGGACGGCGGCGGCTTCGCGGTCTCCGCAGGCCAGGTCGTTCCAGATGATGACCATGGCAATACATCTGGCGAGGCCGACGATGATCAGGCCGGTGCGGTATTCGGGCAGGTCGGGCAGCAGCAGCCACGCGAGGGCGAACATCAGCGCCGGGCCGAGTACCCAGTTCAGGACCAGTGAGGAAAGTAGGAGTTTGCGGTCTCCGGTGACGGTGTCGAGGCGGTCGTAGCGGACCTTGGCCAGCACCGGATACATCATGATCAACAACCCGAGGGCGATCGGCAGTGAAATCCCGTCGATCTGAACGCTTTCCAGTGCGGTGTTGAGGCCGGGGATCCACCGGCCCAGCAGCAGTCCGGCGACCATCGCGGCACCGATCCAGAGCGGCAGGAACCGGTCGAGGGTGGAGAGCTTGCCGACGACGGCTGGCGCTGTGGTGGTGGTGTCGGTCATGCCGGCACCCCTGCCACTGCATCTACCGAGGTCGCTCCGAGGAGCACGGCCAGGCTGGCCAGTGCTTCGGGCACCACCGCGTAATACACCCAGGATGCCCGGCGCTGCGAGGTCAGTAGCCCGGCGTCGCGCAGCACTTTGAGGTGGTGGCTGATGGTCGGTTGTGACACCTCGATGTCGGCCGAGATGTCACAGACGCAGGCCTCGCCGCCGGCGTGGCTGGCGATCGCTGAAAACAGTTGCAGCCGCACCGGATCGGCCAGGGCCTTGAGCTTGACCGCCATGTCCGCGGCGGCGACCGCCGACAGTGGTTCGTGCAGCAGTGCCCCGGGTGGGCAACACGCGTCGCCGACCCGAACCGATGATTTCGACATATATCGATATTGACGGATATCGAATCAGTGGTCAAGTGAACGCGTGATGAACATGCCCTGGGCGCCGGTAATCGTTAGTCGGGGCCCGCGGTGGGCCGGTTGCTCACCGCGATGACATGGTGGGCAACCGGCATGCGGCGGCCAAGTCTGGTTTCAGCAGCAGGACGCGGCCTCGGCCGACGTGCCGGCTTCGGCAGCGGCGGCGGTACCGCCGCAGCACACCCCACCCTCGCTCGCCTCACCGTCAGCGAGGAGCTGGGGGCTGGTGCCGAAGGTGTCGGAGTCGGCCAGCACGGTGTAGACCTCCCACTTCTCGCCGGCCGGCCCGGTCACCCAGACCTTGTCCTGGGTGGCGAAACAACAGGTGGTGCCGATCTCCTCATCGGTGAACAGGCCCTCGCCGGTCAGCCGGGCAATCTCGGCGTGCACCTTGTCACTGGATGCGACCTCGACACCGAGGTGGTTGATGGTGCCGCCCTTGCCGCGGTTTTCCAACAGCACCAGCTTCAGTGGCGGCTCGGTGACGGCGAAGTTGGCGTAGCCGGGCTTCACCTTGGCCGGCTCAGTGTTGAACAGCTTGGAGTAGAACGTGATCGCCTCATCGAGATCATCGACGTTGAGGGCAAGTTGAACACGGGACATTGTGAACCTCCCACTAGGGCTGAGACATATATCGAACTGACGCGTCGACCTCAGAATGCCACCTTTTCGATATATGTCAATAGTTGTGGCAGGATGGGGTGCATGCCCAAGGCGTTGCCCGTGATCGACATGTCCGCCCCGGTGTGCTGCGCCCCGGTGGCCGCCGGGCCGCTCAGCGACGCCGACGCCCTGCAGGTGGCGATGCGGCTGAAGGCACTGGCCGATCCGATGCGGGTGAAGATCATGTCGCTGCTGTTCAGTTCGCGCCCCGGGGAGGAGACCAGCGGGGATCTCGCGGCGGTGCTCGACTTGAGTGAGTCGACGGTCAGTCATCATCTTGGCCAGCTCCGCAAGGCCGGGTTGGTGATCTCTGATCGGCGCGGCATGAATGTCTTTCACCGGGTGAAACCCGAAGCGCTGCAAGCACTCTGCGTGGTGCTCGACCCGAACTGCTGCACCTAGCCCTAGAAGGGTGGGTCGTCGGTGCGACTGGTGGTCCAGGGGTCGGGTGGCAGTGCCGCAGCGGGTAGCGGCAGGTTGGTGACGACGTAGAGGTTGAGGATGTCATCGCGGTCGATGAACATGATCTGGCTGCGTTTGGAGGCGTCCAGGGCGTTGCCGAGCCAGTTGCGGGCGGCCTTGGTGATCTCGCCGCCGGCGACGATGAAGGCGTGATCGACCAGGACGCGTTTGTTGTGTTCGGGGTCGAAGATCTCGTGGGCCAGCATCATCAACGCTTGGTTGTGGATCTCAGCGATGTTGGCGTTGCCGGTCTTGGTGACTCCGGATGAGTCGAGTTTGCCTTTCTTGACCTGGATTCCGAAGTAGAGCCGGTGCTGGGTGGGCAGGGTGTAGCGCATCCAGATGTCCTTGCCGTATTCCAGTGCCTTGTCTTTGTGGCCGGCGGCGGTGATGCGGTGAAACCCCAACTGGCGGAAAAGCGGCAGCAGCACCTCTTCGATCAGCTCGTCTTCGCTGCAGGTGTCGAGATAGGCGGTCAGCGCTGAGCGTCGTTGAACTTCGGCCGCACTGAGAGGCCGGTGGGGGTTGACCTGCAACACGGTGACGGTGTCGCTGCCGACGTGGCGTAGGTAGCAGTGCCGGTCCTCGCCGTAGAACGCTTCGAAGCCTTCCCTGGTGAGCACATCGTTGAGTTGGGCAAGAGCCTTGGGCCGCTCACCGCCCTCATTGAGCGCGTCGCGGGGATCCATCAGCTGATCGATGAGGCGGCAGAACATTTCGGGCGGATGGGAGGGCCCCTCGTGGGGTTCGTCGAGCATCTCGTCGATCCTGTCGGCGATCCACCAGTTGCGGGTGGTGCCGTCGTGAACCCAATCGGTGCCCAGATCCTCGAAAAACTCGGTGATTCTGCTACTGGACCGATACCGGAAGTACCGCGGTTCCTCGTCAGGGCCGGGATAGTCGGCGCCGAGGTTGCCGCAGACCAGGTCGCCCAGACTGAGGGAAGTGCGTCGTTTGAACTTCATCGGTGCTCCGCTGCAAGTGGTGAGGATTGTTCGGTGTGACCGGGCCCGGCGTCAGCCCGCGGCGTCGGCGTCGCTGTCGTGGGGTTGGGTCACCGTGGTGAATAGTCCAGCGGGGCCTCGTTTGAGTCGTATCCCGATCATGACGGGCTTGACCCTGCGACCGGGGTGGGGCTCGGGGGGACGGCGTTTCATGGCAGCGACTACGGCGGCCTGTTGGGTGCCGACGAAGTACTTCTTGGTGGTGCCGTCGCTGTACTGGATTCGGGAGTCCCCCATGGGTTCGATCGCGATCCAGAACGGCGGGCGCCCTCTCGGGTCGGCTTTGGCGTCCTGCACCCAGCTGCTGTCGGGATCGCCACTGAGGTAGAACTCCGGAGCGTGGTTTGCAGTGTTTCGTCGGCCCAGTTGCACTTGGATGTGTTCAAAGAAGACGTTCTCCTGTGCGGTGTCGATCGTGCCGACGTAGTGCCAGGGTGCGGCGGGCTTGTCGGCATCGAAGGTGAGCTCGTCAGTTGACGTCGAGATCCAGACCGTAGGGTTCGTCACGGCTGTCATCGTGCCTGCTTGCCCAGCCGAACTCGACCATTTCGTCGGTGTTGGGCCTGGGTTAGGCCTCAGTGGTGTGCAGTCCGTACTCGCGGACCAGTGATCGGTTGGTTTCGCGCAGGATCTCGATGTCGTCGAGCAGTGATGAGATGGTGCGGTCTTTGTCGGCGCATGCGATCTCTGATTGGGCGAGGCGTTCGCGGAGTTCGATGACCAGTGGATGCCGTTCCAGGAGCGCCGCCGTCGGGTCGGGTCCGTGTTCGCCGAGGCGGTGTTCGAGAGTGTGAACTTGTTGTTGGAGTCCGCGGATGCGGTGGCGGGCGGTGGTGAGGTCGGTGAGCAAGCTGTCATGGCTGACCCGGTCGGCCGCGGTGTGCGGTGACGGTCGGTGATGATCGGTTGCAGCTTGGTCGATTTGGTCGGCGAGGTCTTTGTGTCGGTAGAGGAAGTTCCTGTGAACGCCGGCGCGGGCGACGACCGCGCGTCGGGTGACGGGACGTTCTTCGCGTTGCAAGTCGCGTAGTGCTGCTGTGACGGCGGTCCGTTTGGTGATGGTGTCGCGGCGGCGTGATTCGGTGAGTCGGGCGACTCGCTGCTCGTAGGTTTGCAGGTCAGTCATTGGTCAGTTTTCCGAGGGTGTCGATGGCGTGGCGGCGGTCATCGGCGTAGGTCGTCCAGGTGTCGTCGGTGTCGTGGCGTTGGCCGAGTTTGAGGTCGACGGTGGCCGCGGCGCGGGCCTTGCGCAGCGTGCTGGAGGCTTCGTCGATCAGTGCACGTTGTTCGGGGGTGGCCTTGGCCAGGGTGTCTTCTTCGGTGCGGATGCGTTGTTGGAGGGCTTCGATTTCCTCGTCGCTGGGGCGGGCGTCGCGTTTGGCCCACTCTTGGGCTCCGTCGAAGGCGTCGACGCGGGCCCGGGTCGCCTTGAGGTCCAGAAGCCGGCGACGCATCTCAGGCAGGTATGACGGGTCACTGCTAAATGAAGCACAGCCAAAGCAGCGGTGTCGGATCGGGCATCCGTGGCCCTCGGCGGCAACGTTCTGCGGGTTGGAGCACTTCCCGAAAGGCACTGCGATACTGGCGTGTTCGTGGGCCAGCCGATGACTTTTCGTCATTGCCCTGATGCTCAGGGCGCCGCCCCCTGTGACGAGGTTGCCGACCAGCTCAGTCGCTTCGCGGCGCCGTTTCTGGGTGATCCGGTAGTAGCCCATCGTTGTCGCGATGGTCTCGTGACCCATGAGTTCTTTGAGGACATCTGGTGGTGTGCCGACGTCGGCATGGCGCTGGGCGTAGGTGTGGCGAAACGCGTAGGCGGTAATCAGCGCCCGGTCGAAGGGAACCGGTTCGCCGTCTGGGCCGACCTCCGATGAATCCAGTTGTGCCAGTGATCGAATCCAGCTGCCGAAGGTGTGACCGAAACGGCTGGGATGGGTGGGGTGATAGCCGTGAGAGTTCATAGTCAGCCGCGGAAACAGCGCGAGCTCGGCGGGCTTGGTGTCGGGAAACCGTGCCCTGACGTGGGCTTGCTGCTGGGTGATGGTGTCGACGACGACGGCCAGGATGGGCAGCTTGCGCTGTTGGCCGCCGGTGACCTTGGTTTCGGTGTAGAGCAGAAACGGGCCGCCAGGCCCCTGGTCGAGACAGTTGTAGCGCAGCGCCGTGATCTCGCTGGGACGGCGCCCCGTTTCTGCCAGGATCCGCAGCAGACGCGGATCGTCGGCGGCCATGGCCTGCAGTTGATTGAGGTTCTCGGACGCAAATAGTTGGCGCACGATGCCGACCGGCAGCGCGCGTCCGGCCTCGGTCTCACGGGCGGCAGCGCGGCGCGGCAACAGGTCGTCGGTGACCATAAACGACCCGGCGAACTGCTCCATCCGATCGGTCTCACGCCCGTAGCGCAGCACCCGCTGCACCGCCAGCATGCATCCCGTCTGCAACCCCCGGTTCCAGCTGAACGCCAGATTCTGTCCACCGCGGTGCAGTTTGTTGCGGGCACGGGGCGCACCGGTTCTGGCCAATTCGGCGATATAAGCGGCAAAACCCGACACTGTCGCGCGATCGAGGGCGGTGATGTCATCACCGTGCGCAGCCGCGTTGTCGTGCAGGTATGCCGAGAAGTAGTTGATCTCGTTGACCAGCTTGATGAAGGCGGTGAAATCTCCGAACCGGTGCAAGTTGTCCCAGCACCAGCCCTGGGTGATCTCACGAAGCCAGGGCTGGGTGATGCCGCGGAAGTCGATCTGGCTGTTCATCCCGAACACCGCGCCCGGCCAGATGTCGGCGTGCTGGAAGTCCTCGGGTGCCAGGTCGCCGTACTGCACCGCCTTGAGCAACGTGTTGAGCAGCGGCCGCACCGAGGTCGCCGGCCACACATCTGGGCGCGGCTTGTCTGCGACATCACGCAGGTCACTGACCTGCATGGCCCGCACGTAGTCGACGACCTGCTGCAAATGTTGGGTGCGAGTCAGCGACCCGCGCCGCGACCGGGTGTAGACACCATAGAGGATTTGGCGGATCACCCGAGGATCCAGGCCGGTGAACACCACCAACCTGCTGTCGGTGACTTGGCTGGTGGTGCGGCAGAACTCCTCAAACGAGATGCGATGTTGTTGGCGTCGGGCGCGAATCCACCGATTGCGATGCGCCACGCACAGCTCGATCGTCAGGTAATCGGCCTGACGATCGCAGGCGATCACGCGGCAGTCGGCGCCCCGAGGGTAGGGGGTGAAGGTCGCGATAATCTCTTCGCGTTCGCGGCCGCGACCCAGGTGGTGGCGGAGCTTGTCGGAGTGCGGCTTGCACAAGCCGTGCGCAGATGCTCGACGCTCACAACGTATTTCGTTGCTCGCTACCGAACACCGGTCGTGCAGTTGGTACTCGATACGCCTGCTGGGTTGTTGTGCGAAGGTCGCGATGTCGGGCTCGCCGCGATCGTGCCAGACCGCCTCACAGCCACTGCACAATCCTCGATTCTTGATCCCCCACGCCGGCCGATTACATCCGGTGACGACGCATTCCTGCCAGCCGAGGGTTTCGTGGCTGGAAGTTGGCTGCAGTATCTGGCGTTGGGGATCCCATCCGGCACCCTGTAGCCACACGTCGAACGGGTTTGTAGCCCGCCGCTCCCCTTCGTCGACATTGGTCATCAAGACCAGGGCACTGCGATAGTCAGTCACTGTTCGTCTCCCCCAGATTGGTCGAAGTAGCCGGCCAGCGCCCCTTTTTCGATGGCTTGGCGCTGTAGCGCCACATCGGGGTGCAGATAGATCTCGGTAGACCGGATGCTGGCGTGGCCCAGCAGCTCGGCCACCACATCAAGTGAGGCTTCACGGGCTGCACCTGTGCCGAACGTATGACGCAGCATGTGCGGAGTGACCTTGTGCCCCACCGCGCCACTGAGCCGAGTGAACAGCTCGTTGACCGCGTGCAGTTTCATCGGCTCGCCCAGTGGCGATCGGTAGAGGTTGACGAACACGTAGTCACTAAGCCGGGCGTGATCGCAGCGATCGCGGTCCTGCCGATAGTGGTCATACAGACCCACCAGAGCGGCGCTGACCGGCACCATCCGTGGCTTCTCGCGTTTGACCCGGGCGCCATTGCTGTTCTCGCGTGGCACGACGTGCAGATGGGCGCCCTCCACCGGGCATCCCAAACTCTGCGAGGTCGGCAGGAAGTGAATGTCGTTCAACCGCAGCCCCAATGCTTCGCCGCGGCGCAGCCCGGTGGTAGCCAGCAACACAACCAACAGCAGGTCTCGCCCGTTGTGGCAGGCTGCTGCGAGCGCTTTGACCACATCAACGGGTGCGTCATTGCGTGCACTGCGTTGCGGTCGCAATGAGTGACGACGTCGAACCAGCACCACCGCTGACGGATGATGCCGCCGGTCGCGCAGGCCATAGGCGCGTGCCGGCGCCAGTTCGAACAGCTGTCCCAGCTTGGCTGAATCCCAGTGACCCTCGGCGGCAGCGAATTTGAACATTTCGCAGACAGCGTGGGTTATCAAGTTGATCCGATTATCTGACCGCATCGCAGCGTGTCCGGGGCCTGCCCATACCCGCCGCTCGGGATGAGGATGCCGAGGCGCCGGCGCGACTCGAAGCCACATCTGGAACGCAGTCATGTCGGGACTTGCCCAGTCCGACGAGCGTTCGGCGCAGAACCGGAAATACAACGCCACAGCTTCGGCGTACTTGCGGCTGGTCGACTCCGTGTGGCCGCGTCCGAACCTCGCGAACTGTAGGAACTGGTCCGCCAACTGTTCGACCCGGTAGTCACAGTCCTCGACCACCGACCAGTACGAGCCCGCATCGGTGCGAAACCAGAAGGCCCTGTACATCAACCACCGACCCTAGGACGTCACTCCACCTCCGAAACCGGCGACGCGCCTGCAACTCCCACAGTGTCAACATTGCGTACGCGCCAGATTCCAGAGCTGTTCACTCCCGATTTCGAACGATGCCGCAACCGAAGCTTCGGCGCGGCAACAACGTCACAGCTGAACAAGACACCCTGTGCAGTGCCACTCCCCAAAAGAGAGCACTCCACAGGTGCGCCACAAGCAGCAGCAGTGCGTGAGACACCACCTCAGACACCCCTAGGAAACCAAGAAACCGGGCTACACCGTGGGATGTTGGGGGCCGGAGGCGACGCGGTTAGCCCAAGCGAATCTGGTGGGACAGCGAGTGGCGGTGATCCCGGATCCGACGCAGGACCGCACCGACAGGTACGGCCGCACTCTTGCCTATCTGGTCAAGGCCGACGGGTGGAACTACAGCATCGAGGCCGCGCGGGCTGGCGCGGCGCGCGCGTATGTGTACGGTTCGCCGGTCCAGCTGCACGACGAGATCGCCTCGGCGGAGAGGCAGGCGCGCGCGGCGGGACGCGGAATGTGGGGCCCGCCGTGCTTCGGCGACACGGAGTCGGTGCCGAGATAGGAGCCGGCCAGTTTCGTTCTGGTCATCGGAACGTGCGTGGCGTCGAGATGCGCACAGTCTGGCGCGCGGCGCGTCCCTTCGCGGTCACCGCGGGTGGCACACTGGCGACGCTTGATGGCGCGCGAGGGCGAGTACTGAGGGCGTGATGGTTGGTGGCAGAGAGGGTGGGCGGCGGTGACGTCCGATGACTGACGGGCTCGACGCGTCGATGGATTTCGGTTTGGGCGACCTCGTCGAGGGTTTCGATGCGGTGAGCGACGTTGTGATCCCGTATTCCCGCATGCCGAAACGTGTCCACAGTGCGTTCGGTGCGGAGTTCACCACCTGGGGTGAGATGGCGGGGGAGACGGTGCGCTCGCTGTTGAGCCGCCGTTACGCCGGGGAAGGCACGATCAACGCGTTGATCGCCGGGGCGCGCGAGTCGGTGAGTCGGCACCGGGCACCGGTGGTGGTGGAGCGCGTCGGCGCCGCCGCGGCGATCCGGCGTCTTCTGGATGAGTTCGACGACGAGCGGGACCGCGTGATGTTGCGCGATCGGGTGTGGCGTCCGGTTCCACGTTGGCAGATCGAGGTGGCCCAGGACATTGGTGCGGCGCATCCCGCGTGGGTGGCACGGCACTTGCCCCGCGCTCAGGCGCGGTTTGACGAATTGTTGGCGGAGCCCGTCCACCGTGAGATCGTCGATTGCGCTGCTGAATTGGGGCAGCGGCTGGGCCCGTATGCCTCGCCGGAGACAGTCACCAATGAGCTGTGGCGGATGGGCGTGGAGCAGGACACCGAGGCGGGGTGGATGCTGATGCACCTGGCCGGCCCGTATACACCAGTGGGCTCGTGGGTCGAGACGAAGGGCGGCCAGCGTCGCGCTGCTGAAGCCGTGGCGGACGTCTTTGAGCGCCTGGGGGCGCCACCGGTGGCGGAGGTGCACCGCGCGCTCGCCGAGATCGGCATGGCGCCCAGCAGTGTGGCCGCCTACATCGACAATCACCTTCAGGTGCGCTGGGTGGGCGACCAGTTGGTGCGGTGGGGTGACACGGTGACGGTGAGGACAGAGGCGTTTTTGCATGCGCGTGGCGCCCCGGCCACGGTGGAGGAGATCCACGCCGCGCTCGGTGAGGCAGCCTCCTCGCTGGACGCCCTGCAGCAGCTGCTGAACAAGAAAAACCAGTTCATTCGGACCAGTCTGCGACTGTGGGGTCTTCGCAGCTGGGACGTCGACGAGTATTCCGGGGTGGCCAACGCGATCGGCACCCTGATCGACAACGCCGGTGGGCGGATCGAGTTCAACGATCTGGTGGCCGAGATGCGGGCCAATTTCCCGGATGTCGCGGAGGGTTCGGTCCGGGCGTACGCGCGCACGTTGGCGTTTGTGGTCGAGGACGGCGTGGTGCGCCGGCGCAGACCCCGGGATCGGTGGCCGAAGTTGGCGCCGCTGCACACTGCGCGCGGTGCGTTTCGCAACGGTGACAACGAGATTCGTCTCGCTTTCGCCGTCAGCCGCGACGTGCTGCGTGGGTCGGGGATACCGTTGCCGGCGCCGTGCGCGGCGGCATTGGGCGTCAAACCGGGCAAGAGCCGCAAGTTCAGCGGGCCGCACGGCAGTGTGGCGGTGCGGTGGGCGCTGACGTCGACCATCGGCCCTCAGATCGGGTCGCTGAGGGTGTTGGCCGGCAACGTCGGTGTGTCCGGCGGCGACACGTTGGTGTTGGTGTTCGACCTGAATGAGCGCGCTGTCAAGGCGGTCGGCGTGAGCGCGGACGCCTCCGCCGAGGAGCGGCTGCGACACCATCTGGGCCGCGGGCGGGTCACGCGGCCGGTGTTGGCGGCGGCGCTGGATTGCGCCCGTTCCGAGGTTGAGTCGGTGCTGCGGGGGCGTGGCGACGACGCGTTGGCCGACGCCGTCGAGGACGTGCTGCACTAGCCAGCGGGCGTGAAGTCGCGGTGCGCGTGCTGATCGTGCACGAGACGTCCACGACACCATAGGGTTGACGCCAACCGCGCGTGAACTCTTTCGCACTGGCCACCGGCGTCAACTCCTGCGTGGTTCCGTCGAACCCGGCGAATACGCTCTTGTTCGGCGCGTGTCTCTGCCGGCCTCAGAAGTCGTATGCGGGTTCGTCGTCGAGAATGTTTGCGAACATCGTGATCAGTCCGGTGAGGTCGGAATGCGCTCGTGCGGCATGGCATGCACTGTGAAGCTCAGCGAGATCTGTTCGTGTCCAATCGATTCCGGCGCCGCGTTCGGAGAGGAGAAGATCGAAGAACTCGCGGGTCGACCGCCCGTTGCCCTCGCGGAAGGGGTGGGCGAAGTTGACGTAGTCGTAGAGGTAAGCAACGGTGCGGGGTAGGTCGGCGTCGGGCACTGCCTTGAGGTGGTCGTGGCGGTGGATCTCGTCGACGACGTGGTTCATCGCTTGGTTGATATTGCCTGGTGGGCAGAATGATTCCCCACCCTTCTCTATGCCGACGGTGCGCAGGTCCCCGGCCCACACGTAAACGTCCTGGAAGAGATGGCGGTGGATGCGTTGCAGGTAGGCGAGGTCGTATGAGCGGTCTCCCAGCAGATTGGGATCCTCGTGAAGTCCGATCAATCGCGCCTCCACGAGGTCGTTCTCGGCGTCGCGAAGCTGGTCGATCGTTGTGGCCCCGACGCGGCTTCTCAAAATGGCCGTGCCGGGTATGAAATAACCCTGCCAGTTGCGTTCGGCGTCGCCGGTATCCCAGGGGTGTGACAACTCCCTGGCCCGTTACTGAACGTTGTATCTCTGGCGTACGCGCTCGGCGAGTTCGGCCGCCGTGATGGAGCCGCGTGCGTAGGCGACCTGGTCGGCCCGGGTGGCGTCGGTGCTGCGCGAGCCTTCCAGCTCGGAGCTGCGGCGGATGGCACGCACGGCCTTGATCCGCCGCTTGGCCTTCTGCGCCTCGGTCACCGGTCCCCACCTCCAATCCGTGGACTACCAGGATAGTTGATGACGCCGCGATCGCGGGGGAGGCCAGGTGGAGTATTCGCCGACTGGGGAGTCGCTTGCAGCGAACTCGAACTGCCGATCAGCGGAAGATGCCGCCGACGCCACTATCGCGCCTCCGCCCAATCTTGGCGCGGATCGAGTTGTCATGCTGCACTGCTTGCGAGCCTCGCGACGTACTGCCGCCGGGGGCGTTTCGGCGGTTCAGAGCTGCTTGGATTTCAGCGTTGTTCTTTCTGGCGTTTTCGATGAGAACTGCGTCGTCGGTCTCCACATCGAACGCTATCTGGAGGCTCTCTTCCAGCGCTTCGGCTGTTCCGAATCCGTCTCGTCTGATCGCGTCGGCGACCGCCCATTCGTCTTCGACGTCCTCAAACTCCTCATGGACGCCGAGGATGCCATGTGCCACCATGCTGATCGCGTCGTCGTGAACTTCCTCGCGATGCTCGACGAGTTGATGATTTTCGAGGATTGCGTCGACTTCGGCCTGCGCAAGTTGATACGCCGTGGCGGCGAGTCTGCGGCAGCCACCTTCGCGATTTCCGTGTCTGTCGGAGAACTCCGGATCAGTACACAGTGCCGCGGCGATCGCCTCTGCTGCGTCGCGCTGCGCGGCGCCTACGACATCTCCGATCTGGGCAGCAACGAATCGCAGGCGCTTGTGGTCCCAACCGTGCTCCGGCATCCCCACATTGTGTGGGTTGGGGGAACAGTTCGCTGTGGATTGTGCAGTGACGCTTGTGGCGGAGCGCCCCCGCGGCGGCCAAGCGGCAGAAACTCGCCCTGCCGGGCTTCTTGTCCCGCGCCGTCCCGCCGCGAGGATAATCGAACATGTGAGCGATTCCGGTCTTCGGTGGACTCGCCGGGGGTGGGCCGAGCCTGGGCCGCCGGGGCGGTGCCGCAACGGCCATCGATTGTCTGCGGGCAGGTATCAGGTGGGCAGTCAGGCGTGTGGTTGCGGGACGATTCACCGGGTGTTTCACTGCGACGTGTGTGCCGATCGGATGTATCGGCCGACGCCGGGCCCGAGTTGTTCGTTCGTGAATTTCGATGGTCGAGTCGTTGAGCAGTGGATCCACGACCCGATGGGGGAGGGCGAAGGCGGCACCGGGGCGGTGTGAGCCTGGAAACACCGAGGTGTTTGCCAAGTGCTGGTGCGTAGTGTCGTGATGTGAGGACCACGAGCCCGGTTTCGCGGCGGCAGGCGCCGGTGCCGATGCTGGCTACCTTGGGCACGCCGCCCGCTGGGGACGGGTTCGCGGTGGAGGTCAAGTTCGACGGCCAGCGCGGTTTGGTGGTGGTGGAGTCCGATGAGGTGGTGGTGTTCACCCGGAACGGGGCGGAGGTGTCCCGCACGTTTCCCGAGCTGGCCGCGATCCGGGCGGCGGTGGGTGGCCGGCGGGTGATTCTGGACGGGGAGATTGTCGCGCTCGGGACCGATGGCCGTCCGTCGTTTACTCGTCTGCAGCGGCGGTGGCCGCAGCAGCGCCGGCCTGGGGCCGCGTTGGTGCGGGAGGTGCCGACGCGGTTTTTGGCGTTCGACGTGTTGGCGGTCGACGGTGTCGATGTCACGGGGCAGCCCTATGGGCGCCGGCGGGAGGTCCTCGACTCGTTGATGGTGGTGGATGCGTCGCCGGTGTTGTCGGTGCCGCGCAACTGGGTTGATGTGTCACCGGCCGAGATGCTCGCGGTGTGTGAGGCCAACGCGATGGAGGGCATCGTCGCCAAGCTCGTCGACTCGCCGTATCGCCCTGGCCGGTCGCCGTTTTGGGTCAAGTCGATGTGCCGGGCCACCTCAGAGCTGGCGATTGTGGGCCACATCGACTCGCGCGCGGCCGGGGGTAGTGTCAGCTGCCTGCTGGTCGCGGGGCACGACGCGGATGGCGATCTGGTGTTGGTCGGCCAGGTCGGTACCGGGATGAGTCAGCGGGAGCGGCGGCGGCTGTACGAGTTGCTCGAACCGATGTCAACTGATGTTGTCCCAGTGCGGAATCCGACCGCTGATCGTAGGGTGCGCTGGGTGACACCGACGTATGTCGGCGAGGTCGCCTACCGGGAGTACACACCTGGGCGCGGTTTGCGGCATCCGTCGTGGAAAGGCCTGCGCAACGTGCCGGCCGCCCAGAGTGTTCTGCCGCGCGAAACGGCGTCCTGATCGCGCTGCTATCGAGAGTCGGCTGAGGGGGGAGTCGACAAAGCGCTGGAGTGCGACGAGCTTTGCGGTGTCCTTTTGGGGCGTGCATCGCGGCAGTCTGCACGATCGGTCGGGCGCTGCTCGACCGACTGAGCTCGGTGGCTTGTGGCGAGTTCAGTGTCAATCGACTGACGCGCTCGCGGTTGCCGCGCCGCCGACTCCTGTTTACGATGCGATTGTCCTGACCACAGCAAGCTGGCTTTTCTTCTTTCCTGCCGCGGCTGTGACGTTGGCTAATACATTAGATGCCCGTGCTGTGATGGTGGAGACGGTTTCACCGGCGTCAGCTGTGAATCCGCCTGCATCCGGGATGCTGGCCGCTGGCGCCGTGTCAGTGGTGTGGTGTGAGATCCCTGGGGGTCTGGCTCGTCCATGTGTTCGTGTCGCCCTGCCGGGGTTGGCTTTCGCAATGTTGTCGGCCTCCAGGGACTCGCGCGTGAGCGGGAGCACAGAACATCGTGGTGCAAGTGCACTGATTGCCACCGTCGGTCGCTGGACCTACGATTTCGAACATTCGGAATGCTGTCGCGGCCGACCACATCCGATCTGTGCACGCGACGACGTTAGTGAGCCGACGGGGCGTGGGGTGTGGTGTTTATCGTAGGAGTCGACGCCCACAAGCGTTCACACACGCTGGTGGTGGTGGATGCGACCGGGCGGCGGTGCGGTGAGAAGACGGTGGATGCCACTGATTCCGGGCAACAACAAGCGCTTTGTTGGGTGCGCCGAAAGTGTGCTGATGCCGATATCACCTGGGCAATCGAGGATGTCCGCTCAGTGACCATGCGGTTTGAGCAGTTCCTGCTAGCGGCGGGTCAGAAATGTGTGCGTGTACCAACCACATTGATGGCACGGACCCGTCATACGACATCACGCGTGCCTGGCAAGTCGGACCCTATTGATGCGTTAGCCGCTGCGCGCGCGTACTTGCGGGAGCCGAATCTTCCTGTCAGCCGGCATGATCCGGTTTCCCGCGAGATCAAGTTGCTCGTTGATCGCCGCAAGGTGCTCGTCGATCAACGCACGGCCGCGTGGACACGGATCTTGTGGCGGGTGCATGAACTCGATCCTGAACGAAACCCGGGCGCCCTCAGCGCGGCGCGGCACCGGGATCCTTTGCGAAGATGGCTTATGACTCAGGCAGGCGTGACGGCTGAACTGGCTCTCGCCGAGCTCGATGACGTCGAACGTTTTTCTCAGGAGGCCAATCGACTGGAGCGTCGAATTGTTCGTCAGGTCCGCGAGATTGCACCGACTTTGATGGAGGTGCCTGGGGTTGGAGGGTTGTGCGCGGCAAGGATAATCGGGGAGGCGGCGCTTGTCGATCGGTTTCCTAATGAGGCAGCGTTCGCTCGATTCGCAGGTGTTGCGCCGGCTCCCCGTTGGTCAGGGGCGAGTGCCGGACAAATGCGCCGTGCCCGCATCGGGAACAGGGAAGTTAATGCGGCATTGCACAGGGTAGCCCTCACGCAGATACGTTTGACGGACTCCGCGGGGCGGGCGTACTACGACAAAAAGATCGCCGAGGGGCACTCCACGTCGATGGCGTTGCGCTGCCTGAAGCGGCGCATCAGCCGTGTGGTGTTTCTGCGGTTGCACGCTGACCAACGCCAGAGGCTGCCCAAGGTCGGTGCCCCTGAGACGTGGGGATCACATCAACCTGCCGAGATGCAAGAGTGACAGCTGCCGGATCGTCGGTGTTCGTGGAAGGGGAGCGCACACGGCGCGAGCCGCCTGGGCGCCGCGTGCTGGCGGCAGTAGGCGAGGCGAGCTGTGCGGGGCAGCTAGCAGCCAAAGTGGCGGTGTTGGTCGTCGGCTTTCTCGTCCTCGGGTGACGTGTCAGGAGGCGGTAGGGGCCGCCGGTTTGAGGAGAGGGTCGGGTTCGGCGTGACTTGGTGATGGGTGGCGCTGCCGGAACGCGTGCCAGGCGTCGGCGGCGATTAGGCCTCCTATGCCCAGGCTGGCCGCGATGAGGCCGCGATGAGTAGGTAACGCCTGGGGTCGTCGGTCCGTGGATCCACGATCCAGGCGCACGTGCTGGCAAGTATCAGGGTGGACGTCAGCGCCAGGTGCCGCTTCCATGCGTTCAGCAGCAGGTTCGCTCGGGTGTACACTTGGTGGTGGAGCGACCGTGGGTGGTCTTCTGCTGTGTGCCTGTTGGGCATGTGTCAATCGTCGCATCCCGGTGCGACGCGTCATGCAGTGTTTTCCTTGCACCGCGCCTGGGGTAGGGGACGGGTGGGTTTACTTTCTGCCGGCGGCCGTGCCGCCTTGGACGACGCGGATAGGTGAGCGTCGGGAAGCGAACTCTTTCTCCGCGGCTCTGTCAGCCTTCTTCTTGCGGAGGTTCTTTCGGCCTTCGGGGCTGGTGGTCTGCTGTTGGCATCGAGAGCAGGTTTCGAACCGGTGTGCTGGGCTTTTGAGCACAGCCGCGGCCGCCGCTCGGGTTGCCAGGGTTGCAACATAGCTGCGCCGGGCCGCTCCACCGGCAGGTGGAGTGGTCCAGAACCGGGGATCTGCCGCACCCGATGGCGGAAGTTGGTGATCCGGGGGCGGGCAGGTGTCCCGCATACTGGAGTGCGTGTCGTTGAGCCAGACGTGTGCTGAGGTGGAGGCGGTCATCGCTCGTGCCCGGTCGCTGTTCGGCCCTGGGCAGGCGGTGGATGTGCCCGAGACGTCGGGCCATATCAGCAGCGCGGCGCAGTCGGTGTCGGCGGCGCGCGCGCGTACTGACGACCTTTCGGGTGTGGCGGTGCGGTCGTATCAGGCGATGGCGGATGGGTCTGTGCCGCCGCTGACCAGCGCAGCCGTTAGCGATGGGCGACTGGCGGGGCACCTCGTGACGGCGGCGGCCGTCCAGCAGGCTGGCGCGTCACGGCTGGATCAGATCGCGGCCAGCACGCGCGAGATTTCGAAGATTGCGCCGATGGCGAAGAGCCGGGCGAGTCAGCAGGCGGTCTTGGCGGCGTTGAAGGTGCAGGTTGCGCAGGCTTCGCAGGTGGTGTCGTCGACCCAGCAGCAGGCGGCGGCGTTGTCGGCGCAGGTGCGGGGATTGGAGTATCCGATGGATGTGCAGCCGACGGGGATCATCACTAACCCTGATCCTGTTCTGGAGGAAGATCTCCCGGGCGCCGGCACCGACAGCACCGGACCACGCATCCCCGACTCGATCATCAAACCCACCGGACTGATCACCAACCCCGATCCCGTTCTGCAACAAGACCTCCCAGGCGCCGGCACCGACAGCACC
>Ga0182740_1000787_pt1 | contig 26692 bp, 23 predicted proteins | sample eDN5th37CKraftBY_FD_128872 | JGI IMG/M metagenome (GOLD analysis project Ga0182740, IMG submission 128872) | Enriched backyard soil microbial communities from Emeryville, California, USA - eDNA 5th pass 37_C Kraft BY (version 2) (version 2) | ecosystem: Environmental > Terrestrial > Soil >...
CGCGACACGCTCGGCGCGCCGTGCTTCGTCCTCGTCCTGCTCCAGTTCGCGGGTGATCGAAATGGTGTCCAGCGCGCGCCCGTCCGTCGTGGTGTAGATCTGGGCGTCCACGATATTGGCTCCCGTCATCGCGCAAGCCCCCGCGACGGTGGACAGCAGCCAGGGATGGTCCGGCGCCAGCACCGTGATCTCGGTCACGCCGCGCGACGCATCGAAGGACCATGTGGTCGCCAGCGTCCGGTCGGCGGCTTCGGCCTCGCGCACGAACAGGGCATGAGCCACCCGGTGCGGCAGGTCCACCTTCAGCCAGTAGGCCGGATAATGCCGCGCGATATAGGCCGCGACCGCCTCCTCCGGCCAGTCCTTCAACTCGCCGCGCAACTCGTCCTGCGCGATCTCGACGCGCCGCGCGCGGTTGACCTCCGAGAAGCCGCCGGTCAGCGCCGGCTCGGTTTCATAATACAGCGTGCGCAGCAACTGGGCCTTCCAGCCGTTCCAGACCCCGGGGCCGACCGCACGGATATCCGCGGTGGTCAGGATGGTCAGCAGCTTCAGCCGGTCCAGCGACTGAACCACGGCCGCGAAATTGGCGATCGTCATGCGGTCCGAAAGATCGCGCGTCTGTGCGACGGTGGACATCACCAGATGATTTTCGACCAGCCACGCCACCGTGTCGGTTTCCGTCACCGAAAGGCCGAGAGCGGGGCAGAAACGCCGTGCGATGCGCGCGCCGGCGATGGAATGATCCTCGATCCGGCCCTTGGCGATGTCGTGCAAGAACAGCGCGACATACAGAATGACACGGTGACGCGGCAGCAGCGTCCGCATCAGCTCATGCGCGAAGGCAAACTCCTCATCGTCGCCGCGTTCGATCTCGGCCAGCACGCCGATGCAGCGCAGCAGATGCTCGTCCACCGTATAGTGGTGATACATGTTGAACTGCATCATCGCCACGACCGTGCCGAAAGCCGGCACGAAACGGCCCAATACGCCGGCCTCGTTCATGCGCCGCAGCACCGTCTCCGCATCGTCGGCGGAAGTGAGGATTTGCAGAAACAGCCGGTTGGCCTCCGGATTTTCCCGCAGCTTGCGGTCGATCAGCTTCAGAGACCGTGTCGCCGTGCGCAGGGTGTCCGGATGAAAGGCGAGATTGTGTTTCTGGGCCAGATGAAACAGGCGGATGAAATTCACCGGATCGCGCTGGAACACATCCGGTTCCGCCATGGCGATGCGGTTATTGTCGATGACGAAATCGTCGCTTTCCTTCAGGCGTATCGGACCGCGCCCCGGACGCAGCCGGGACATCAGCCGGCTGAGCACCGGCATGGGCTTGGCCTGGCTTTCCTCCAGTTCGGCGCAGAGGATCGCGGTCAGACCCCCGACATCCTTGGCGATCAGGAAATAATGCTTCATGAACCGCTCGACATCGCGCATGCCGGGATGCTCGGTATAGCCGAGCCGCACCGCGATCTCGCGCTGGATATCGAAGGACAGCCGCTCCTCGGCGCGTCCCGTCACGAAGTGAAGATGGCAGCGCACCGACCAGAGGAAACTCTCGCAGCGGCGAAACAGGTTGTATTCCGCGCGGTCAAAAACACCCTTGCCGATCAGTTCGTCGGTCTCGCGCACCCGATAGACATATTTTGCGATCCAGAACAGCGTATGGAGGTCGCGCAGCCCTCCCTTGCCGTCCTTGACATTCGGTTCGACGAGATAGCGGGACTGGCCGGCGCGGCGATGGCGCTCCTCCCGCTCCGCCAGCTTGGCAGCGACGAATTCCGGCGCCGTGCCCTGCGCCACCTCGACGTCGAAGCGCGTCACCAGTTCGTCGAACAGGCTGCGGTCCCCGAACAGATAGCGCGCCTCCAGCACGGAAGTCCGGATGGTCATGTCCGCCTTGGCTTGACGCAGGCATTCGTCCACGGAACGGGTGGCGTGCCCGACCTTCAGTCCCATGTCCCAGAGGCAGTAGAGAATGGCCTCCGCGACGGACTCGCCCCAGGCGGTCTGCTTGTAGGGCAGCAGGAACAGCAGATCGATGTCGGACCCCGGCGCCAGGAGGCCCCGGCCATAGCCGCCGGTGGCCACGATCGCCATGCGCTCCGCCTCCGACGGATTGTCGGAAGGATAAAGGTGCTGCGACACGAACTCGAACAGCAGACGGATCACTTCGTCCTGAACGAAACAGAGCCGCTCGGCGCAGCGGCGCCCATTGCGGTCCTCAAGCAGGAGCTTCTCGGCCGCGACCTTGGCCGCGGCCAATTCGTCCCTCAGTTCTTTCGCAAGCGCGGTGCGCAGGTCGCTGTCGCGGCCGGCATGGGTTCTGGCCAGTTCATCCATGCGCGCGCGAATATGCTCGGCATTCATGAGGCCGGCCAGGGAACGGACGGAAGGCGCTGACAGCATGGCATCATCGATAGCGGACGCCACTCACCCTGTCACGGCGCAACAGGTGCGCCGGCCAGCCCAACAGAAGAATATTCGACCCAGGGGCACGGAAAGGAATTTTCATCCTATAAGCTCTATAAGAAAGATTATTTTTCTCCAATTGACCGTAAACACCCCCATTCAATAGAATAATTTTAGCGCCGATTTGAGCTGTCAGCTTGCGGGCGCTTAACAAATGCGGCTAAAGCGCGGGGACTTCCCTCGCAAGGCTGAACGCGGGCCTGGCCCGTCCACATTGAGCGGCCGCTCCGGACGACCGGCGGCCTTGGAGGAGATTTTGATGACCATCTTCGTATCGCGCCGCGCGCTGCTCGCGGTTTCTCTGGCTGTCGGCATTGGTGCAGCCGCTCCGGCTCTCGCCCAGAACGCCGTCAAGGAGATCAGGGTCGATTGGGCGACCTACAATCCCGTCTCCATCCTGCTGAAGGACAAGGGGCTGCTCGAAAAGGAATTCGAGAAGGACGGCGTCAAGGTCACGTGGGTCCAGACCCAAAGCTCCAGCAACGCCTTGCAGCTGCTCAGCGCCTCCGCGATCGACTTCGGCTCCACCGCGGGTTCGGCGGCGCTGGTCGGCAAGATCAACGGCAACCCGATCAAGTCCGTCTATGTCTATTCGCGGCCGGAATGGACCGCACTCGTCACCACCAAGGATTCCAAGATCAATTCCGTCGCGGACCTGAAGGGCAAGCGCGTCGCCATGGTCCGCGGCACCGATCCGCACATCTTCGCTGTCCGCGCATTGCAGGAAGCCGGCATCGGCCCGCGCGACTATACGCCCGTGCTGGTGCAGAACCATGTCGATGGCGGCACGGCCCTGCTGCGCGGCGACGTGGATGCCTGGGCCGGCCTCGACCCGGCCATGGCGCAGTTCGAACTGCGCGACGGCGCCCGGCTGTTCTTCCGCAAGCCGGAGGCTAACACATGGGGCATCCTCAACGTCCGCGAGGACTTCCTGAAGGACAATCCGGAAATCGTGCGCCGTGTTCTCAAGGTCTATGAGGACGCGCGCAAATACTCGCTCGCCAACTACGACGAGTTGAAAAAGAACTTCATCGCCGTGACCAAGCTCGACGACGCCGTGGCCGACAAGCAGCTCAAGGAGCGCACCGAGCTGACCCACAACCGCATCGGCGAAGCCCAGCGCGACTCCATCCTTCAGGCCGGGCTTGCGCTTCAGCAGGGCGGCGTGATCGCTGCGAAGGTCGATGTGAAGAAGGCGCTGGACGATCTGATCGACGACAAATACGTCGGCGCGAACTGATCCGGAGCCGGTGGGCGGAAGTCTCGTGTCCGCCCACCGGCATTCCGTCCGTCAGCATTCCGTCCGCCAGACCACGGCGCGGCGTGTTGCATTCCGGAACGTGTTATGTCTCTTGCCCTCATGAGTATCAGCAGCGAAGGCTCTGCGGAGAACACCGGCCCGAAGCGGCCGGCGCGGCGCTATCTGCGGCCGCTGGTCGGGCTGCTGCTGCCGGTCGGGCTGGCGGCCTTCTGGGAACTGGCGGTGTATCTCGGCTGGTCGAACGGTCGCCTCGTTCCGCCGCCCTCGGTCATCTATCAGACCTTCGCGGAGCTGGCCGAAGCCGGCGAGCTTCAGTATCACGCGGCGGCGACGATCTGGCGGGTGTTCGCCGGCTTTCTCTGCGGGGTCGCCGCCGGCACGCTGGCCGGCGCCATCACCGGCTATTCCGCATGGTCCCATCGCGTGCTGGACCCGACGCTTCAGGCTTTGCGCTCCATTCCATCCATCGCCTGGGTACCGCTGTTCATCCTCTGGTTCGGCATCTTCGAAGCGTCGAAGATCATCCTCATCGCGGTTGGCGTGTTCTTTCCGGTCTATCTCGGCGTCATGGGCGCGGTGATGTCGGTGGATCGCAAGATCGTCGAGGTCGGCCGCGCCTTCCGCCTGTCCGGCTTCGCCATGGTGCGGCGCATCCTGCTGCCGGCGGTGTTGCCGGCCTATGTGCTGTCGCTGCGCGCGGGGCTCGGCCTCGGCTGGATGTTCGTCGTGGCGGCGGAGTTTCTCGGCGCCTCCACCGGCCTCGGCTTCCTGCTGATCGACGGCCAGCAACTTGGCAAGCCGGCGCAGATCGTCGCGGCCATCGTCGCCTTCGCCATCCTCGGCAAGGCCAGCGATGCGCTGCTGGCCGCAGCGGCGGCGCCGTTCCTGCGCTGGGAAGATCGCTTCGCGCAGCACTGAGAGGGATTTCCGTGCTTCAGCTCGAACACGTCAGCAAGACCTATCCCAACGGGGTCCATGCGCTGGAAAACGTCACGGTGGATATTCCCCTCGGCGAGATCCTCGCCGTCGTCGGCGGCTCGGGCTGCGGCAAATCGACGATGCTGCGCGCCATCGCCGGGCTCGATCCCGCCAGCAGCGGCCGCATCATGCTGAACGGCGACCGTATCACCGCGCCCCATGAGAAGATCGGCATCATCTTCCAGGAGCCGCGCCTGCTGCCATGGCTGACCGTCGCGGAGAATGTCGGCTTCGGGCTTGAGGACCGGCCGAAGGCGGAGCGGCGCTCCCGCGTCGCGGCGGCCCTCGAACGTGTGGGCCTCAGCGACAAGGCCGATGTCTGGCCGCGCGAATTGTCCGGCGGACAGGCCCAGCGCGTCGCCATCGCCCGCGCCCTCGCGCCCCGGCCGGAAGTGCTGCTGCTGGACGAACCGTTCTCGGCGCTCGACGCCTTCACCCGTGCGGACCTCCAGGATCATCTGCTGACCCTGTGGGCCGATTCCAGACCCACCCTCGTCATGGTGACTCATGACGTCGAAGAAGCCGTGGTCCTGGCGGACCGCATTCTCGTCATGCGCCCGCGGCCCGGCCGCATTTTCGAGGAGATCGCCGCCGACCTGCCGCGGCCGCGGGACCGCCAGTCCGCCGGCTTCGATTTCGTGAAGCGGCGCGTGCTGGCGGCGCTCGACCGGTCGCTGGAGCGGAGCACGATCACCGATGCCGGCCACACCGCCGCCGAGGCCGGCGCAGGCAACTGGTGGTAAAGCAAACAGGCGCGGCGGAGGCGAGGCAGCTTGGCGCGCCGCGCCGGCGTCTCTGAATCATTTTCGCGTGTCCTTGAATCGCGAAAATGATCCAGCTCCTTGCATTGACGCGTTTTCTTCACGCGAACCGGTATCCACTTCGCTCGAAAACGCTCTATGGTCCGCGCACCATCTGCCAGAAGGATTGATCCCATGGATGCCGCCGCTCTCCGCGCCATGCAGGCGCCGATCAAGGACCGCTACAAGGAGAATGCCGAAGCGGCTTTCATCACGCTGAAAGCCAGGGGCACGCTGGACGACCAGTCCATCGCCTGCAAGGTGGAGACCGGCCGCGCGCTCGCGGTTGCAGGGCTACATCCCGCCACCGGCGGCAGCGGCATGGAGCTGTGCTCCGGCGACATGCTGCTGGAAGCGCTCGTCGCCTGCGCCGGCGTCACGCTCAAGGCCGTCGCCACCGCCATCGACGTGCCGCTGACATCCGGCACCGTGTCGGCCGAGGGCGATCTCGACTTCCGCGGCACGCTCGGTGTCGACCGGGAGGCGCCGGTGGGCTTCGCCGCGATCCGGCTGCGTTTCGATGTCGAGACCGACGCCCCGCAGGACAAGCTCGATCAGTTGCTCAAGCTCACCGAGCGTTACTGCGTGGTCTATCAGACCCTGCGCGCCGGCCCGCCGATCGACGTGAAGCTCGCGCGCGGCTGAAGCCGCGCGGGGTTCAATACAATCGCGCTGTGAGGCAACCTGCGAAGGCCGTCATTCCCTGATGGCCTTCAGCGCATAGAGCGCCTCCAGCGCCTCGCGCGGCGACATCTCGTCGGGGTTCAATTCCGCCAGCCTGTCGAGCACGGGCGAAGGCGTAACCTCGGCCTCCGGGACCGGCGGGCCGGCGGCGAACAGCGGCAGATCCTCGAAGCCGCGCGGCGCGGCGCGATGCTCCGCTTCCAGCTTCGCCAGAACCACCTTGGCCCGGGCGATGACGCTGGCGGGCAGACCCGCGAGCTTCGCGACCTGAATGCCGTAGCTGCGATCCGCAGCGCCCGGCACGACCTCGTGCAGGAACACCACCTCGCCCTGCCACTCCTGCACGCGCACGGTCGCGTTGAACAGCCGGGCCAGCTTGCCGGCGAGTTCGGTGAGTTCGTGATAATGGGTCGCGAACAGCGCGCGGCAGCGGTTGCTCTCGTGCAGATGCTCGATGGTGGCCCAAGCGATGGAGAGGCCGTCGAAGGTCGCGGTGCCGCGTCCGATCTCGTCGAGGATGACCAGCGCGCGCGGCCCCGCCTGATTGAGAATCGCGGCGGTCTCGACCATCTCGACCATGAAGGTAGAGCGCCCGCGCGCAAGGTCGTCCGCCGCACCGACGCGGGAGAACAGCCGGTCGATGACGCCGATGCGCGCCCGCCGGGCCGGCACATAGCCGCCCATCTGCGCCATCACCGCGATTAACGCATTTTGGCGCAGGAAGGTGGACTTGCCGGCCATGTTGGGGCCGGTCAGCAGCCAGATGCGGCCGGCCTCCCCCGGCTTCGGCGGCGACAGGTCGCAATCGTTGGCGACGAACGGGCCGCCCTCGATCTGCAACGCCTGCTCCACCACGGGATGGCGACCGCCCTCGACGATGAAATCATGCGTGTCGGCGATCTCGGGGCGGACATAGCCGCACTGCACGGCAAGCGCCGCCAGCGCTGCCGTGACGTCGATGGCGGCGAGCGCTGCGGCCGCCGCCTTGATCGCCTCCGCCGCCTCCATCACCAATGCGGCGAGCCGCTCGAAAATGTCCAGTTCGATGCCGAGCGCACGCTCGCCGGCACTGGCGATCTTCGATTCCAGTTCGCCAAGCTCCGTGGTGGTGAAGCGGACCTGTCCCGCGAGGGTCTGGCGATGGATGAAGGCAGCGTTGAGCGGCGGCGTCATCAGTTTCTCGCCGTGCTGGGCCGTCACCTCGACGAAATAACCGAGGACATTGTTATGGCGGATCTTCAGGGCCTTCACGCCGGTCTCGTCGGCATAGCGGGCCTGCAAAGCGGCGATGACGCGGCGGGATTCATCACGCAGCGCCCGCGCCTCGTCCAATGCGCCGTCATGACCCGTGCGCACGAAGCCGCCGTCACGCTTGAGCAGCGGCAATTCGTCCGCCAGCGCCGCCGCAAGGCCCGCCGCGAGCGAAGCGGCCGGCTCGCGCAAGCCGGCGACCGCGGCGGTCAGCTCTTCCGGCAGCCGGTCCGCTTGCGACAGTCGCTGCGCAACCTCACGCGCCGCGGCAATGCCGTCGCGAATGGCGGCAAGGTCGCGCGGCCCGCCCCGCCCCATCACCAGCCGCGTCAGCGCCCGGGCGAAATCCGGCGCGGCTTTCAACTGCCGCCGCACATCGTCGCGCAGGCCGGCATCCGCCACCAGATGCGCCACCGCGTCGAGCCGGGCCTCGATGCCGACGCGATCCGTCAGCGGCGCGGCGAGCCGCTGCGCGAACAGCCGCGAGCCTCCGGCCGTGAGCGTGCGGTCCAGCGTCGCCAGCAGCGAACCTTTCGTCTCGCCGGACAGCGTGCGCATCAGTTCGAGATTGGCGCGCGTCGCCTGATCGATGGCGAGCGTGGCGCCCTGCGCCTCCCGCAACGGCGGCGACAGCGGCGGCCGCGAACCGAGCTGGGTGCGCTCGACATAGGTGACGCAGGCCGCGGCGGCCGTCAGTTCGAGCCGGGAGAAGCTGCCGAACGCCTCGCTGGTCGCCACCGCGAAATAATCCGCAAGCCGCCGCTCCGCGGTCGCGCCGTCGAACACGTCGCGGCCGAGCGGCGCGACCGCCGACAGGGAGCGCCAATAAGATGCAAGCTCGGCATCGCCATAGAGCGCATCCGAAACGATGACCTCGCCGGGCTCGATCCGCGCGATCTCGGCTGAGAGGTTCATCGGCTCGCATTCCGCGAGACGGAATTCGCCGGTGGAGATATCGATCCAGGCCAGAGCGAAGGGACCGGCGCCATCGCCGCGCCCCCGCGCCACCGCAAGCAGGTAGTTGTTGCGCCGCGCGTCGAGCAGCGTGTCCTCGGTCAGCGTGCCGGGCGTGACAAGCCGCACCACGTCGCGGCGCACGACGCTCTTGGCCCCCCGCTTCTTCGCCTCGGCCGGGTCTTCCATCTGCTCGCAGACGGCGACGCGGTGCCCCAGCGCGATCAGCCGATGCAGATATTCATCGGCGCGATGGATCGGCACGCCGCACATCGGGATGTCCTGCCCGAGATGCTTGCCGCGCTTCGTCAGCACGATGCCGAGCGCACGGGAGGCGATCTCCGCATCCTCGAAGAACAGCTCGTAGAAATCCCCCATCCGGTAGAACAGCAGGCTGTCCGGATTGGCGGTCTTGATCTCGATATACTGTTCCATCATCGGCGAGGGGCGCGTCGCCGCCTCGGCCGATGTCGCCGGTCCGGATGCGGAGTCGTTGGGGCGGGCGTCCATGGCCGAGGACGCTAGGCCATGACAGGGACAAGGGAAACCCGGACAGGGCGGAAACCCCCAGCGCTGTGGGCTGCGGTGGATATCCTCAGGGCTGCCAAGCGGGCGACGGCGTCCGCTCCATCGCCGCGGTGCCGGCGGCAAAAGAAAAAGGCCGCCGCGATCTCGCGACGGCCTTCCCTGATCCTTGAGAAAACGCTGCCTACTCGACTTCGAGGCTGCGCTTGAGGCCGGAAATCATCGAAGTCTCGATGAGGCGTTCGCGGGCGCGCGCGGGGTCCTGCGCAATCGTGACCAGCTCCGCCAGCCGCTCCCGCGCCACCGCCGGGTCCTGCTCGTCCAGCAGTTGCTTGTTGCGGATCGACATCTTCTGAACCTGCTCGATGGTGGCGGAGCGGCGCTGGCGGGAATAGAGGTCCATCAGGCTCTCGTCCCCGCCGCGCCAGACACGGCCGAGCTTGTCGGTCAGGTTGATGGCGTCATGAATGCCGCTGTTGAGGCCGAAACCGCCGAGCGGGTTGTTCAGATGGGCGGCGTCGCCGGCCAGCAGCACGCGGCCGTCGCGGAAGTTCTTCGCGACGCGCTGATGCACCCGGTAAATGCTCTTGTAGCGCACCTCATAGGGCTCCGGCTTGGCCAGCACGCCCTGCATGGACCGCTCGACATTCTCTTCTGCCAGCAGCACCTCGTCGGGCGTATCGGGATCGCCCGGGAAGGCGACCCGCCACAGCCCCGGCGCGCCGTCGTCCGGCACCTTGAAGATCGCCGCCCAAGACACAGGATCGGACACATAGCAGTTCATGGCGAAGCCATGGGCGCCGAGATCGTAGGGCGTCGACACCACGACGAAGAATTCCGGCCAGGTGAAGCCCTCGAATTCCACCGAGGTGCCCTTGCGGATGACGCTGCGGCCGCCGTCGGCGCCGATCAGCCAGGACGCCTCGATCTGCCCGGCCTCGCCATTGGCCTCGAACGACACCGTGACGCTGTCGGCATTCTGGACATAACCGGTGACGCGATGGCCGAAGCGGATGTCCGCGTCGGTCTCCTCGCGAATGATGTCGAGCTGGATCGGCGTCAGGCGATGCTGCTCCAGATGCAGACGGTAGGGATAGGGGGTCAGGTCCGCGATCATGCCGAGGTCGAATTCAGCGATCAGGTCGCCCGGCCGGTTGCGCACCTGCCATTTGCGGACCGGGATGCCGGTCTTGTGCATCCGCTCGGTGATGCCGTAGGGCGCCATCATCTCCAGCGTCGGCGGATGAAACGAGCCGGCCCGCAGGTCGTGGGTCAGCGCCGGCTCCGCTTCCAGCAGCACCACCGGAATCCCCTGCTTGGCGAGCGCCAGCGCGCTCATCAGGCCGGTCGGACCGGCACCGGCAACAACTACGGGCAACTTGGACATCGATGAACGCCTCTCAAGGGCTGACCGCGCCCAACGGCGCTCGCCAGCGGTAAAACCGACCCTCCTCCCTGAACGGAATGGAGCCCGACCAGCGGGCTCCATGGAACTTCTCGATGGGGCGATGCGCGACCGCCGCGGTCACTTCACCAGCTTGGCGCCGGTGAGCTTTTCGAGGTTCTTGTAGTAGACCTTTTCCTTGTCTTCCTTGGACAGGTCAAGCTCCTCAAGAATGCGCAGGGTCTCGCGGATATAACCCGGGCCCTTTTCGGGATCGAACGGGCAGTCCGACGCGAAGATCACCTTGTCCATGGGGAAGAACTCGAAACCGCAGACCATGGCGGCCTTGGAGCCGAAAGTGGCGGTGTCGGCGTAGAAATCCTGCTTGAAATAATCGAGCGGGCGCTTCTTCATGCTCTTGCGCAGCGAGACATAGTCCTCGTCCGAGGTGCGGCTGCCGAGTTGGTCCCAGCCGGGTCCGATGCGGCCTTCGAGGATCGGCACGATGGCGCCGAAATGGTGCACGATGAGCTTCAGGTCGGGGTTGTTGTCGATGGTCTTGGAGAACACGAGGCGCGACATCGCCGCCGCGGTCTCGTAGGGCCAGCCGAAGGTCCACCAGATCTCGTAGAGCGATTTCTTCTCGTCGAGATAGTCCGGCATGTTGGCGCCGCGAGCGGGATGAATCCAGACCGGCTTGCCGAGATCGTTCATCTTCTTGAAGAAATCGGCGAATTCCGGCCGGTCGAGCGGCTTGCCGTTGACGTTGGTATAAATCTGAACGCCCAGCGCGCCGAGATCCTTGATCGCGCGCTCGGCCTCCTTGACGCCGGCGTCGGGCGCGTCGAGCGAGACCTGGGCCACAAAGCCGGGAAATTCGTCGGGATGCTTCTGGCAGATTTCGGCGAAGCCGTCGTTGATGAGCTTGCTGAGTTCGTTGAGCTGCTCGCCCTGCACGAGATTCTCGATCGGCGGCATCGCATAGGAGATGACCTGGGAATAGTCCGGGAACTGACCCATCATCTTGCGGCGCACGTCAAGGTCGTAGATCGCGGGGATGCCACGCATCCGCTTGCCGATATCGGCGAAATTCGCGGCGTTCTTCTGGGTCCATTCGAAAAATGCGTTCGGAATGAAATGGCAGTAGGCGTCGACACGCATCATCAGGCAATCCTCCGGGCATAGGCCGATTTTGGGCCGATCCGCCGGGTCTCTGGCCGGGCTCGGCAATCGACGTGACTACCCCTTCGGTGGCGCGGAGTCCATGTCCCGTCACACGGGAAACGTACGCTCAGCGCGGCGCCATGCGGATCGCGCCGTCGAGGCGGATCACCTCGCCGTTCAGATAAGGATTGGTGATGCAGGTCAGCGCCAGATCCGCGAATTCCTCCGGCCGGCCGAGGCGCTTCGGGAACGGGATCGACGCCCCGAGGCTGTCCTGGGCCTCCTTCGGCAGGGTGCCGAGCAGCGGGGTGTGGAAGATACCCGGCGCGATCACCATGGAGCGGATGCCGAACTGGGCGAATTCCCGCGCCACAACGATATTCAGCGCCACGATGCCGCCCTTGGACGCCGCATAGGGCGCCTGGCCGATCTGCCCCTCATAGGCGGCCACGGAGGCCGTGGAGAGGATGACGCCCCGCTCGCCATCCGCGAGCGGCTCCAGCTTCTGCATCTCCGCGGCGACCAGCCGGATCATGTTGAAGGTGCCGATCAGATTGATGCGGATGACCAGCTCGAAATCTTCGAGCGGCATCGGCCCATCCTTGCTGACGATGCGGCGCGCGGGACCCATGCCGGCGCAATTGACGAGGATGCGGGCGGGGCCGTTCTTCGCCGCCGCGCCGGCGATGGCCTCCGCAACCTGCGCGGAATTTGTCACGTCGCAGGCGAAGGCGCTGGCGCCGATTTTGGCGGCGGTCTCCCGGGCCAGATCGATGTTGACATCAAACAACGACACCTTGGCGCCGGCCTTCGCCAGCGCCTCCGCCGCGGCCGCGCCAAGTCCCGATGCGCCGCCCGTCACGACGGCGGCCTGACCCTCGATTTTCATTGACCGGCTTCCTTCCCGTTGGCTGCGGCGCGGCCGCTGTCCTGACAACGGTTGCGCGACACGTCGATTGTTATGTCCCATAGCCATTCTGTCCGATCCCGGCAGCCGGTCAAGCGCGGCCCCCCGCAGCACCCCGCAAACTCCGGCCTTGCGCCCGCGCGGGCTGCCCACTACCTCACGTGGAGTATTCAGCCACTCCGGCAGGACAGGTCGCGACCCATGGATGGATTGAAGTTCATCGCGCTCGACGCGGAGGATCTCGCAGTCGTCTCTGCCCATGTGCAGGACGCGGAAGTCATCGTCCGGGATGTGATCTGGCGTCCGCAGGAACACCGGCTCATCATGGCGCTGGCGCGGTTCGACTGGCTCGCCGCCGCAACGGAGCCGCCGCAACTGCGGCGCTGCCGCAGCGCACTCCGGTTCGAGCGGGTCGTTTCTCTGAAAGGCCGCAACATCGATCCAGCCGCCAGGGACCTGCAACTCAATCTCCTTGCCGTGGAATTCCACGAGACGGATGCGCCGGGCGGGATCGTCACCCTGCTGTTCGAGGACGACGTGACGTTGCGGCTGGAGGTGGAATGTCTAGAGGCCGAGTTGGCGGATCTCGGCGAAGCCTGGACCGTGAATGCGCGTCCCGACCATCCGGAAATTCAGGACGACCTCGCGGCTCCCTGAGCCGCGCCCCGCTGACCCTCTCCAGCGGCCAGGGTTGACGGGTCCGCTCCACCGGGCCATTCACCGCCCGAACAGTGCCGGACCTTCCATGCCGATCCGCCTCGACAGCCGCTCGCCCGATTTCGCAACGCGCTTCCGCGCCTTTCTCACGACCAAGCGGGAAAGCGCGGCGGACGTGGAAACCACCGTCCGCGACATCGTCGCGCAGGTCACCGCCCATGGCGACGAGGCGCTCGTCGCCTTCACCAACCGGTTCGACCGGGTCAACCTGACAGCCGGGCAACTGCGCGTCGCCGCCGCCGAGATCGACGCCGCCGAAGCCGCCTGCGACCCCCAGGCCATCGCCGCCCTGAAGCTCGCGCGGGACCGCATCGAGGTTTTCCATCGCCGGCAGATGCCGAAGGACGACCGCTTCACGGACGCCCTCGGGGTCGAACTCGGCCACCGCTGGACCGCTATCGAGGCCGTCGGGCTCTATGTGCCCGGCGGCACCGCCGCCTACCCGTCCTCCGTGCTCATGAACGCCGTGCCGGCCAAGGTCGCCGGCTGCCCCCGCCTCGTCATGGTGGTGCCGGCTCCGGACGGGGTACTGAATCCGCTGGTGCTGGCCGCCGCGAAGCTTGCGGGCGTGGACGAAATCTACCGCGTCGGCGGCGCCCAGGCCGTGGCCGCCCTCGCCCATGGCACCGACACCATCGCGCCGGTCGCCAAGATCGTCGGGCCGGGCAACGCCTATGTGGCCGCCGCCAAGCGGCTGGTCTTCGGCAAGGTCGGCATCGATATGATCGCCGGCCCGTCCGAAGTGCTGATCCTCTCCGACCGGGACGGCCATCCGGACTGGATCGCCGCCGACCTGCTGGCCCAGGCCGAACACGACACCGCGGCCCAGTCCATCCTCATCACGGACGATGCAGCGCTGGCCGCCGAGGTCGAAAAGGCCGTCGCCGCCCAACTCGCCACCCTGCCCCGCGCCGAAGTGGCCGGCGCGTCGTGGCGGGATTTCGGCGCGATCATCCTGGTCGAATCCCTTGACGCCGCCATTCCGCTGGTGGACGCCATCGCCCCCGAGCATCTCGAAATCGCATCGGGCGACGAGGAGCGCCTCGCCGGCGCGATCCGCAATGCCGGAGCGATCTTCCTCGGACCCCACACGCCGGAGGCCATCGGCGACTATGTCGGCGGCTCCAACCACGTGCTGCCCACGGCCCGCTCGGCGCGCTTTTCCTCCGGCCTCGGCGTGCTGGATTTCATGAAACGCACCTCGATCCTGAAATGCGGCCCCGACCAGCTCCGCGCCCTCGGCCCGGCCGCCGTGACGCTGGGCGAGGCGGAGGGCTTGCAGGCCCATGCCCGCTCCGTCGCGATGCGGATGAACTGACGGGCCGCCGAACGAACCATCAGGCGGTCCAGCGGCCGCGGATATGGCATAAGACCGGCTGTGTCCGCGCCATGCCGGGACGAGCATCGCCATGTCACCTCAACGCCGAACGGATTCCAACGGACAGCGCCTGATCGACGTCACGCTCGACGACGCCTCGATCGGGCGGACCAATCCGGATGTCGAACACGAGCGCACGGTGGCGATTCACGACCTGCTGGAAGACAATGCCTTCGCGCCGGCGAGCGACCTGCCGGGGCCTTATCGCCTGCATCTGAGCATTTCCGGCGCCCGGCTGATTTTCGACATCCGCACGGTGGAGGATGCGCCGGTCATCGCTCATCATCTGTCGCTAGCGCCCCTGCGGCGGGTGGTGCGGGATTATTATCTCGTCTGCGACAGCTATTACGAGGCGATCCGCCGCAGCACCGCCGAGCGGATCGAAGCGCTCGACATGGGCCGCCGCGGCCTGCACGACGAAGGCTCCCGGCTTCTGATGGAGCGGCTCAAGGCCAAGGTGACGATGGATTTCGGCACTGCCCGCCGCCTGTTCACGCTGGTCTGCGTGCTGCACTGGAAGGGCTGACGGCCATGATCCGGCCCTCCATCCCCCGGCCCCAGGCCGTGCTGTTCGCCTGCGGCTTCAACTCGGTGCGCTCCCCCATGGCTGCCGCGCTGTTGCAGGCGCAGCATCCCGGCAGCATCTATGCCCGCTCCGCCGGGGTCCGCAAACAGGACCTCGACAGCTTCGCGACCGCCGCCATGGCGGAAGCCGGCATCGACATTTCCGGCCATGTGCCGGTGACGTTTCAGGAGCTCGACGACTGGGAGGGGCTGAATTTCGACCTGATCGTGACGCTGTCTCCCGAAGCTCATCACCGCGCGCTGGACATGACGCGGACCGATGCGGCGGAAGTGGAATACTGGCCGACGCCCGACCCGACGGCAGCGGAGGGCACACGGGACCAGCGGCTGGCCGCCTATCGCGAGGTCCGCGACTATCTCGCCCAGCGCATTCGGGAGCGCTTCGGAACGCCATAGCGTCCATCCGGCGCGCGCTTCGCGCGAAAACACGAGCGGCGGGCGGTTGTCCCCGCAATCGCCTTCCGATACGGTCCGCCCGTTTTCAGCGGCCCGCCCTGCCGCGCCAGACAGGTCAGACACAGGCTCCATGATCGGCCGCCCGAAACTCGTGCTCGCTTCGGCCTCGCCGCGTCGGCTGAGCCTCATCAGCCAGATCGGCATCGAGCCGGACGCGCTGCGCGCGACCGATCTCGACGAGACGCCGAAGCGCGGCGAACTGCCTCGCGCCTGCGCGAATCGCCTCGCCCAGGCCAAGGCGGAAGCCGCGCTCGCCTCCATCCGCGCCGATGAAGAATTGCAGGGCGCCTATATCATTGCCGCGGACACCGTGGTGGCGGTCGGGCGCCGCATCCTGCCCAAGGCGGAACTGCTGGACGAGGCCGCGCAATGCCTGCGGCTGCTCTCCGGCCGCAACCACCGGGTCTACACGGCCGTCTGCATGGTGACACCGAAAGAGTCGTTCAGACAGCGCCTCGTGGAAACGCGGGTGCGCTTCAAGCGTCTGTCCGAGCGCGACATGGAAGCCTATCTCGCGTCCGGCGAATGGCGCGGCAAGGCCGGCGGATATGCGGCGCAGGGCATCGCCGGCGGCTTCATCGTCAAGATGGTCGGCTCCTATTCCAACGTGGTCGGCCTGCCGCTCTATGAGACCATGTCGCTGCTGGCCGGCGAGGGATTTCCCGTGCATCTCGGCTGGCTGAACGTGAGCACCGTCTAGAACACAGCAGCCTCTCTCATCCGCCTGCAAGGCATCGCATGACAGAGTTCATCGCCATGACAGAGCCGATCGACACCCAGCCCGGCAAGCCCTGCCCCATCTGCGCGCGGCCATCCACCCAGGCGATGCGGCCGTTCTGCTCGAAACGCTGCGCGGATATCGACCTGAACAGGTGGCTGAAGGGAGTCTACGTGCTGCCGTCCGAGGAGACGCCGGAAGACGAGATGCCGGACATGCCGCCTCCCTCGCGCAACGAAACGCCCGAGGACTAAAGCATGATCCCGAAAAGTGGACACCGATTTTCGGACAAGATCATGCTCAAACAAAAAGCATGATCCCGAAAATGCCTGTTAATCCACTGCCTTCGGCACCAGAGACTGCACGATGGAGGCGTCCAGCGCCTCGAAATCGTTGAGCCCGATCAGCGCATAGAGTTCGGCGCGGGTCTGCATATCGTCCAGCATCGCCTTCGTGCCGCCGTCCCGCCGGATCGCCGCATAGAGCTTTTCCTGCGCCTTGTTGGCGACGCGCAGGGACGACACCGGCCAGATCACCATGCGATAGCCCATCGCCTCGAACTCGCTGGCCGTGAAGAACGGCGTGCGGCCGAACTCGGTCATGTTGGCGAGCAGCGGCACGCCGGGCATCCGCGCCGCGAATTCCCGGAACATCTCGGCGGTAGTCAGCGCCTCGGGGAAGATCGCATCGGCCCCGGCCTCGATGAACAGCCTGGCCCGCGCCACCGCGCCGTCCAGTCCCTCGCTGGCCGCAGCGTCGGTGCGGGCGATCACATAGAGATGCCGCCGCGCCCGCGTCGCCGCAGCGACCTTCGCCGCCATGTCATGGGTGTCCGCCAGCTTCTTGTCGTTGAGATGGCCGCATTTCTTCGGCAGGAGCTGGTCCTCGATATGGACCGCGCCCGCGCCCGCATCCTCGAAGGTGCGGACCATGTGCATGACGTTCAGCGCCTCGCCGTAACCGGTGTCGCCGTCCACCAGCAGCGGCAGGCCGCTCGCCCGCGCGATCTGGCGGATGAAGAAGGCCACCTCGTCCACCGTGATGATGCCGAGATCGGGCAGACCCATCGAGGCCGTCATCGCCGCGCCGGAGAGATAGAGCGCATCGAATCCCACCGCCTTCGCCTGAAGCGCGGCCATGCCGTTATGGGCTCCGGGCATCTGGACGATGCCGCCACGCTCGATCAGGGCGCGGAAGCGCACGCCCGCCGGTTCAGTCGGGAGATCGGATGCGACGAGATAAGGCATTGCTGGTCCTTTTCAGCCTGCGCGTCGCGGATCACGCGCCGCGCTGTTCGATCGGCACGAAAGCGAGGTTTTCCGGGCCGATATAATTCGCGGTCGGCCGGATGATCTTGTTGTCCTGGCGCTGCTCGATGACATGCGCGCTCCAGCCCGATGTACGGGCGATGACGAACAGCGGCGTGAACATGGCCGTGGGCACGCCCATGACATGATAGGAGACGGCGCTGAACCAGTCGAGATTGGCGAACATCTTCTTGGTGTCGGCCATCACCGCCTCGATACGGTCCGCGATCTCGAACATCTTCATCGCGCCGGCCTCGGCGGAGAGGTTCCGCGCCACCTCCTTGATGATGCGGTTGCGCGGGTCGGACACCGTATAGACCGGGTGGCCGAAGCCGATCACGACTTCCTTGGCCTCGACACGGCGGCGGATGTCGGCCTCCGCCTCGTCCGGGTCGGCGTAGCGCTTCTGAATCTCGAAGGCGACCTCGTTGGCGCCGCCATGCTTGGGGCCGCGCAACGCGCCGATCGCGCCGGTGATGGCCGAATGAATGTCCGCCCCCGTGCCGGCGATGCAGCGCGCCGTGAAGGTCGAGGCGTTGAACTCATGCTCGGCATAGAGATTGAGCGAGGTGTGCATCGCCCGGACATGGGATGCGCTGGGCTCCGTTCCGTGCAGCAGATGCAGGAAATGCCCGCCGATGCTGTCGTCGTCGGTCTCGACCTCGATGCGCCGGCCGTTGTGGGAGAAGTGATACCAGTAGAGCAGCATGGAGCCGAGCGAGGCCATCAACTGGTCGGCGATGTCCCGCGCGCCGGGATGGTTGTGGTCCGGCGCCTCGGGCAGCACGCAGCCGAGCGCGGACACGCCGGAGCGCATCACGTCCATGGGATGCGCCGCCGCCGGCAGCGCCTCCAGCGTGGCGCGGACAGCCGAGGGCAGACCGCGCAGCCGCTTCAGCTTGGTCTTGTAGGCCGCCAGTTCCGCCGCGGTCGGCAACGCGCCATGGACGAGCAGATGCGCGATCTCCTCGAAGGCGCAGGTCTCCGCGATATCGAGGATATCATAGCCGCGATAATGCAGGTCGTTGCCGGTGCGTCCCACGGTGCAGAGCGCCGTGTTGCCAGCGACGATGCCCGAGAGGGCGACGGATTTCTTCGGTTTCGGCGCGGTCTGTGTGGCCTGATCTGTCATCGGTGGCTCCTGTCGCGGGACGTGATCGCGGGGTTCAGCGGCCGGCCTTGCCGGCCCAGTCGAAGATTCCGGTCGCCCCGGTGGGACCCAGCTTCGCCGCATCGACCGTGAAGGTCAGCCCGACGATCTCCGCGGCGGTGAGCTGCGGCAGCCGGTCGATCAGCGCGAGGAAGCGGTCCTGCTCGGCGGCCGCGACGATGCCGTCAGCCAGCGTGCGGAACTTGGCGACATACTGGGCGCGGCGGAATGGACGTGCGCCGAGCGGATGGGCATCCGCCACCGCCAGCTCGTCCTCGATCACCGTGCCGTCGTTCAGCGTGATGACCACGCGGCCGCCGAAGGCGATCTCCTTCGGGTCGCGGCTGTGATAGCGCCGCGTCCATTCCGGGTCCTCGACAGTGGAGACCTTGTGCCAGAGCGCCACGGTCTCCGGGCGGTTCGCCCGCTCCGGCGCATAGGAACGCTCGTGGTGCCAGCCGCCATCCTCCAGCGCGACGGCGAAGATATACATGATGGAATGGTCCAGCGTTTCGCGACTGGCCCTGGGATCCATCTTCTGCGGGTCGTTGGCGCCGGTGCCGATCACATAATGGGTGTGATGGCTGGTGTGGATGACAATGCTTTTCACTTTGGACAGGTCGCCGACCTTCGGCCCCATGCGCCGGGCGAGATCAATCAGCGCCTGGCTCTGATATTCGGCCGAGTGCTCCTTGGTGTAGGTGTTGAGAATGGCGCGCTTCCCCTCGCCTTTCTCCGGCAGCGGCACCTGGTATTCCGCCTTCGGGCCGCTCAGGAGATATGCGATGAAGCCGTCTTCGCCCTCCCATGCCGGCGACGGCGCGCCCTCGCCGCGCATCACGCGGTCCACGGCTTCCACCGCCATCTTGCCGGCGAAGGCAGGCGCATAAGCCTTCCAGCTCGAAATCTCGCCCTTGCGGGACTGGCGGGTGGTGGTGGTGACATGCAGGGCCTGCTGCACGGCCTGATAGACCGTCTCGGTCGGCAGGCCGAGCGCGGTGCCGATGCCCGCTGCCGCGGAGGGGCCGAGATGGGCGATGTGATCGATCTTGTGCTCGTGCAGGCAAATGCCGGTGACGAGGTCGGTCTGGATCTCGTAGCCGGTGGCGAGCCCGCGCACGAGCGCAGCGCCGTCCAGCCCGCAATGCTGAGCAACGGCAAGGATCGGCGGAATGTTGTCGCCGGGATGGGAATAATCCGCCGCGAGATACGTGTCGTGGAAGTCCAGTTCGCGAACCGCGACTCCGTTGGCCCAGGCCGCCCATTCCGGCGAGATACGGCTCTGCTGGGACAGGCCGAACACGGTCGCGCCCGGCTTGAACGGATGCGCCATCGCCTGCGCACGGGCGCTCGCCACCGGCCGCCGCGCCACCGAGGCGGCCGCCACGGCCGCATTGTCGATGATGCGGTTGCCGATCATCTCCACGGTGTCGTCGGGCACCGCCACGGGATCGGTCGCGACTTCGGCGATCTTCCAGGCCAGTTGATCGGCCCGGGCCAGATTCTCGGCGGATTTATGGGTGCGAACCGAATGCAGCTTCACGATGCTTGTCCTCAGGCTGGATTTTGCAGGGGCGGCAACGCGGCCGGATGCGGCTTTCCCGCATCGTCGACCGCGACCATTTCAAACGAGCCGCGCAGGGCGAGATGCCGGTCGCCCGACACCAATTGCTCCGACACGGCTTCAACGATGACAGTCATGGAGGATCGTCCGACCCGCGTGACCCGGGCGGTGAATTCGACGAGTTCTCCGACCCGGACGGGCGCGTGAAATTCCACCTTGTCCGAACTGGCCATGACCACGGCGGCGCGCGCGTGGCGCGTCGCGGCGACAAAGGCTGCCTTGCTCATCAGGCCCAGCGCGTTTCCGGCGAACAGCGTGCCATAGTGGTTCGCCTGTTCGGGAAACACCATTTCGACGAAGCGGGTCTCGCCTCCGTTCACCGCATCCGGCGCGACTGTCGCCAAGGGAACTCCCACATCTGGAAATGATCCAAACCGTCCTGCCGGGCAGAACGTCCCCCGTAAAGGACCGAGATCAGGGCGATTTGCAAGTGCCCCGTTCAATCCGGGAGACTGGGCGCGGCAAAGCCGCGCCATGCAACGAGCCTGCGGATCAAGGCTCAAGCAGATGCGCCGCCCCGAAGGTGCGATAATCCACGGTCAGTTCCTCGCCAGCGGCGATAGGCCGCGTGGCGCGGAAGCAGTTGCCGTCCCGCGTCGCGACATTCGGTTGTTCGGAATGGTTGAGATAGGAGCCGATGTTGATGAGATTCGTCCCCGTGACCGGCACCATCACCTTGCCTTCGGTCGGGACGAACAGGTTGAGAATGACCTTGCCGATGCCGGCGTCCGCCTGCCGGAGTTCTTCCGGCTTCACCTCGACCCATGAGTTCGATTCCGTACTGCAGTCCACGAAAGGATCGATACCTTGCGGAATCAGGCGGACCGCGAAAACGCCGACGCCATGGATCGGCGACGGCGCAAGCTCGCAATAGGTTTCCGAAAAGATGCGCTGAACGATGCGCTTCCGACTCTGCATTGATGCTGTCATCTCGTTGCCGCGACTGCCGCCGAAAGGTCGCAGCCTTCAGCTTGACCCTTGTGCGCCACCCGCCGCCCCGCCGCAATGACCCCGTCCGGCGCGATCACACCGGCCGGCGATAAACCCAGTTGCCGCCCACCATCGTCGCCATGCAGGCGTTGTCGAGAATCTCGTCGCCCTGCGTCTCCAGCGGGCTTTTCTCGAACACCGTGAGGTCCGCGAGAAATCCGGGAATGAGCGGCCCCTTACAGTGCTCGTCGAAGGTCAGCCATGCGCCGGCGACGGTGAGCAGGCGCAGTGCCGTCTCATTGTCGATCCGCCCACCGGGGCCGATCACCGCGCCGGTGCTGCGCACGGTCCGTGTCACCATGGACCACAGCGTGATCAGCGGATCGTGAGGCGCGCCATCGGTCGCGGCGGCGACCGGCACACCGAGGTCCAGCAAAGCCCTGGCCGGCGATACGAGTTCGGCCGGCATCTCCGCCTGATCGACGAAATGCTGGCCGGATTTCCAGATATAGCTGAGCGGCAGCAGCGTCGCATCGACGCCGAGCCGCTTGAGCGCCTGCAACGCCGGCAGCGTCACCTTGCTGATATGCTCGACAAGCCAGCGGCGGCCGGCGAGCGGATATTGCTGCGATATCCGCTCAAGGACAGGCACCACATCCGCCAGCCGTTCCGACACGATGGTATGCACGCGCAGATCGTTGCGCGCGGCCAGCATCGCCAGCCGTTCGAATGTCGCGAGATCGTTGACGGCGCGGTTATAGTCGCTCCAGCCGAGGTCCTGCGGATTCTTCTCGAACAGACTGTTGGCGCGGGTATCGCCAAGGCAGGGCAGGAAAACGCCGGAAATCCGCAACATCTCGTCGCCGAGCCCGTTGCCGCGCGCATAGGCCAGCGCATCGCGCATCACGGCCGCCGCTTCATCCTCACTTGTCCATGTGGGACCGACCACCAGCCCGCTGCGGATGGTCAGTTCGCCGCTCTGCCGCAGCGCTCGAAACGCCGCGATCACATCCGGCGCGGAGCCATGGCCTTCGTAGACGCTGGTGGTGCCGACCGCGTGAAACAAACCCACGGCCCGCCGCAGTGCCCCGATCCGGTCGCGCGCGTCGAACCGCGGCACGGCCGGCAGCAGGTCCGCTTCGAGCATGCTGGCATGGTTGCGCTCGCGGAAAACGCCGGTGGGCTCGCCGACCGCGTCCGTTTCGATTTCGACGCCGCCGACCGTCGGCTTGCTGTCGCGGCTGATGGCGTTGCGCTGCAACGCTATCGAATTCATCGCGGCCTGTAGCGGCATCTGACCCCAATAGCCATGCGGAAGACTGAGATAGACCGGGTGGTCGGGGGCCACGGCATCGAGTTCATGCCGATTCGGCATCCGACCCTCGGCCAGAATCGACGGTCCTTCGAAATAGTTCGGCGGCGTGCCGAGCGGCATCGTGACGATCCACTCGCCCTTCGGCGTGCGCGCGGCAATGTCGCGAATGCGCGCCTGAATGTCGGCGATCGAGCGAACGCCGTCGAGGCTGGCCCGCACCGAACGCAGCCCCACGGAAATCATATGGGCATGCGCATCGTTGAAGCCGGGGAAGATCGTCGCGGCACCGAAGTCCTCGACAACGGTATGGCTCCGGCGCAACGCGAGCATGTCCTCCCGCGAACCCGTCGCCAGCACCCGCCCGTCCGCAATGGCGATCGCCTGCGTCCGCGTGGAAAGCTTATCGAGCGTCAGAACATTGCCGAGCAGAATGCGGTCCGGATGTTGCGATGGATACATGACGCCTCCCCCTGTTCAGCCGTCGGCCCGCCTCGCGACAGTGGTGCCAGCATCCGGCAGGTTCGGCAACCGAGCGAAGCATGCCCTGCGGCGAGATGGCGCTGATCGGGGGTCAGGCCCGCTCCGTCGCGAGATCCGCATCGACGGCGTCGTCAAGGGGATCGGGAGCCAAGCCCTGTTCTGTACCGTTCGAGCCGTCTTCCGGTCCGCCGACGATGGTCTGTTCATCCGCGACATGGGCCAGCGGCTGCCCCATACGTTCGGTGAGAATGACGAACGGCCGATCCTTGTGCACCGGCGCTTCGACCTTCGCCGCGCGCCACAGCGCCGTGACGAGAAACAGGAAGGCCACCGCTGCCATGTAGAGATAGACGCCCGCGATGCCGGCGCGGCCCATCACCGCAGTGCCGAGGATCGGACCGGCGAACGATGCTATGCCGTGAATGAGAATGAGTTGTCCGCTCACGGAGACCACACGCTCCGGCTCCACGCGGTCGTTCGCATGGGCGACGCAGACCGGGTAGATCGTGAACATGAAGCCACCGAACAGGAACATCAGCACCAGCGTCAGGGTCTCGTTCAGCGGCAGCAGGGCGATGATCACCGCCGTCACGATCAGCCCGCCGGCGATGGCGGCCGCGACCAGCCGCCGGTCGAACAGGTCGGACAGTTTGCCGACCGGCACCTGAAAGAGCAGGCCACCGAAAATCGCCGTCGCCATCAGCGCGGAGATTTCCCGCGCCGGCAAGCCCTGGGTCTGGGCATAGGCCGGCACCAGTCCATAGAAGACGCTGCTGGTCAGCCCGGTGGCGATACAGCCGACAAAGGCGACGGGCGCCAGCCGGCGCAGCTCGCCCAGCTTCAGGCGGGGACTCTCCACCAGCTTCGGCGCGGCCGAACGGGTCAGCGCGACGGGGACGAGCGAAATGCCGAACAGGGCAGCCGCGGCGGCGAACAGTTCGAAACTGCCCGGCGGCGCGAGATTCAGCAGGAACTGCCCTCCTCCGAAAGCGGCGCCGATGGCCACCATATAGACCGCGAAGATCGCGCCGCGATTGCTCGGCGTGGAACTGGCATTGAGCCAGCTTTCAGCGGTGATGAAGAGGCCGGCGCAGCCGAAGCCGGTCACCAGCCGGATCACGATCCAGGCCGGCGCCGAGGTGAAGACTGGCTGAAGCGAAATGGAGGCCGCGACAAGGCCGGCAAGCGCCGCGAACAGGCGGATATGTCCCACACGCTGGAGGATCGGTGCGACGGTGGCCGCACCGAGCGTATAGCCGGCGTAATAGGCCGCCAGCACGATGCCGATGCCCGCGGGCGAAAAACCGGCCGCCGCCGTGCTCATCGCGATGAAGGTGCCCAGAAAGCCGTTGGCGACCTGAACGAGGGCAATGCCGAGAATCGTGGCGCCAACCGAAACCAGAATGCTGCGGATCAATGCGAAGGCTCTTCATCGAAACGAGGTTGCGGCCCGCCAATCGCGGGATGCTCGTCCGACTCATCCGGCACAAACGTGACCAAATAGGGATGGCGATCCGTCCCCATGCGCGGAGCCGGTTTCCGTAGCGCGGGGCGCGTGAATTTGCTTTGCTCCGCCGCTCAGGAGGAAAGCTGATGGGTGAAATACTGGACTACAAAAACGGCGAGCAGACGCTCGAAGCCTATGTCGCGCTGCCCGCGGGCAGTGAACGGCGGCCCTGCGTCCTGATCTGCCATCAATGGGCCGGCACGTCGGATTTCGAGCGCGCACGGGCGGAGGACCTTGCCAGGCTCGGCTATGTCGGCATCGCGATCGACGCCTATGGCAAGGGCCAGCGCGGCACGATCGCCACCGACAACAGCGCGCTGATGAATCCTTGCATGGAAGACCGGGCCATGCTGCGCCGGCGCCTGCTCGCCGGCGTGGAAGCGGCGAAGGCGCATCCGCGCGTCGATCCGCAGCGCATCGCCGCGATGGGATATTGCTTCGGCGGGCTCTGCGCACTCGATATCGCGCGCAGCGGCACGGCGGACGTGCGCGGCGTCGTGAGCTTCCACGGCCTGTTCGCCGCCCCGGCGACGGGGCCGCAAGCGCCCATCAAGAGCAAGGTGATGATCCATCACGGCTGGGACGATCCGCTGGCTCCGCCCGCGGATGTCGTCGCCGTCGCAAAGGAGATGACCGAGGCGCAGGCGGACTGGCAGCTTCATGCCTATGGGCATGCCATGCACGCCTTCACCTCTCCCGGCGCCAACGCTCCGGATCGCGGCCTGCAATATAACGAGAATGCCGCGCGGCGGTCATGGGCCTCGACGCTGGCCTTCTTCGAGGAAGTGCTGGCCTGACCGGGCGAAACGACGACGCAGGCGGCCATGCAGCGCCTGCGTCGTTCCGCCGATATCGGACTATCGCGAAAGCCGCGAGATCAAGCCGGCCTCAGGCCGAGCGCCGCCACGCATCGGTATCGACGAATTCCTCGCAATCCGCCAGGGACAGCGTCGCCAGACGCGGCAGCACCTCACGGCCGAACAGCGTGAGGCTGTCCGTCGTCTCGGCGTGATCGAGCGTGCCGGCCTGCCCCATCATCAGGAGGTTTCCGAAGCCGCCGACCTCGCCATAGAAGCGGCGAAGCTGCTCGTAGACATCGTCCGGCGTGCCGACGAACATCAGGCCGGCATCCATATATTGCTCCACGGTCGCGTCGGACGGCAGCGGCGCTCCGTTGCGCATGCGCTGGCGGTTCGCGCCAGGCTCGGCTTTCGCCAGTTGCACCATCTCGTGCACCGGCACGAAGCCGGCCGCGTTGCGGAACTGCGGATCGAGCCGCATCGCGGTGTCGAAATAGCCCTTCATCTTCCCGGCCCGGCGCAAAGCCTCCTCGCGGGTGGAGGCGACGCAGGCGACGCAGAGATATCCGAGCTTGTGCTCGTCCGGCAGGCGGCCATGGACCGCCTTGTAGCTGTCGCGATAGCCGTCGAAGACCGTGCGCGCGACCGCGCCGGACAGAAACGTCGCGCAGGTATAGTCGTATTTCGCATGGAGCGCGGCGCTGCCGGGGCTCGATGCCGTCATCCAGATCGGCGGCATCGGCTGCTGGATCGGACGCGGCCAGACGCTCACCGTGCGGTAGTGGAAATGGTCCCCCTCCCAGGAGAAATTCTCGCCCCGGTTGGTCAGCGCCTCCACGATCAGATCATGCGCCTCCCAGAACCGGTCCATGAACCGGGTCGGGTGCTTGTTGGACATGAACACTTCATAGGATGCGCCCTTGACGAGGCCGACTTCCAGCCGTCCGCCGGAAATGGCGTCCACCAGCGCGATTTCCTCCGCCACGCGCAGCGGATCGCTGCGGTTCGCCAGCGGAATGCCGAGGGCGAGCAGGCGCGCCTTCTTCGTCTGCCGGGCCAGGATCGCCAGCGTCGTCATGCAGGAAGCGGACATGCAGGCGGAGGTCGAATGGTGCTCGTTCACCATGATGTTGAGGCCGAGTTCGTCGGCCAGCATGTATTCGTCGAGATAGCGGTTGAGCAGCGTGCCCGCCTCGACGGGGTCGCAGTGATGGGTCGGAAGCGTCACGCCGACGCCGCCGGGCACCGACCATGCCGGCGTATAGGGCTGTTCGCTAAACTGCCAGACGCGCATGGCGATCCTCCCTGAGATGCGAAGTGGCGGCGAAGGCGAAGATCCGTTCCGCCA
>Ga0182740_1000788_pt1 | contig 26620 bp, 19 predicted proteins | sample eDN5th37CKraftBY_FD_128872 | JGI IMG/M metagenome (GOLD analysis project Ga0182740, IMG submission 128872) | Enriched backyard soil microbial communities from Emeryville, California, USA - eDNA 5th pass 37_C Kraft BY (version 2) (version 2) | ecosystem: Environmental > Terrestrial > Soil >...
CAACAAACTCAAACACTTCAGGGCCGTGGCGACCCGATACGACAAACGTGACGACAACTTCCTCGCATCCATCCAACTCGCCTCAATCCGCATATGGCTGCGCAGTTATGAGTCGGTCACCTAACGCACCGCGACGCCCATCCGCTGCAACGCATCGGCCGGCTGCTGGAATGTCGGATCGAGCGTGGCTGCCTGCCGCAGATCGGCGATGGCGGCCTCGCGTGCACCGAGCTTTTCGCGGATCAGCCCGCGCAGGCTCAGTGCTGCGGCCGAGTTGGCGTTAAGCGTGGCCGCTTTGTCGGCATCGGTCAGCGCCTGCTGGAAACGGCCCGCCAAGTAATGAGCCTGCGCGCGGTTGTAGAAAGCGCGCGCAAAGCCCGGTGCGAGCGCGATGGCCTTGTCGTAATCCTCGATGGCGCGGTCGAAGCGGCCCTTGTTACGCCAGACGGTGCCGCGATTGTCATAGAAATTGGGATTGCGCGGGTCGCGTTCGATGGCTTTGTCGAAATCGGCCAGCGCGCGTTCGAATTCACCCTTGGCGTTCCAGGCGGTGCCGCGATTGTTATAGGCGGAGGCGCTGTCCGGCGAGAGGGCGATGGCCTTATCGAAGTCGGCAATCGCGCGGTCGTCGTCCTTGCCTTGCCAGAGCAGACCACGATTGAGATAGGCCAGCGCGTAGTTCGGATCGAGCTTGATTGCCTGCTCGTAGTCGCTCAGGGCGCGTTCGCGGTCGCCTTTATCCGCCTCGGCGATGCCGCGATTGTTATAGGCGGCGACGTCCCTGGGATTGAGGCGGATCGCCTGGTCGTAATCGGCGATGGCGCGATCGAAGTCGCCGCTGCGGCGGTAGGCGAGGCCGCGGTTGAAATAAGCGGCGGAGAGATTGGGATCGACTTTGAGCGCCTGTCCGTAATCGGCAATGGCGCGAACGGTGTCGCCTTTCCCGTCGTAGGCGGTGGCGCGGCCCATGTAGCCCATCAGATTCTTGGGATCGAGGCGGATTGCCTGATCGAAGCTTGCGATGGCGCCGTCGAAGTCGCGCATCGCAAGCTGCGCGTTGCCGCGATTAACGTACGCACGCAGGTGGTTGGGATTGACGCGAATGGCCTCGCTGAAGTCGGCGATGGCGCGCGCATAATCGCCGGCCTTGCCGTAGGCGATGCCGCGATTGGAGAACAGGATCGCGCGGTTCTGCGCGGTGTAGCGTCCGGTATCGAGCAGGGTCGTGCAGGCCTGGGCCTGCTCTTGCGGCGTGGCTGTGGTCTGGCCGGTGCACCGCGCCTCGTTGCTCGCCGGGGCCGCGCCGGACTGTTGCGCCCGGACGGGCAACGGTGCGGCGCCGAGCATCGCCGCCGTCAGGGCGGCGAATCCAAAGCCGGCGAGACGAAAGCGGGGTGGGGGCATGATCCGAAGTTTCTCCGAGGCCGCATTGTAGACCGCTCGTGCGTGGCGATCCTATGGCGGTGGGCCTATCCCATGCGCGGATCGGAGTTTCTTGTTGTCGCAGGAATGCGGTTGGCCATTTCAGCGCCGGCGTTGGCCGGCATCCGGGCGAACAGGAAGGCCGACGTTGCCGCGATCAGCCCGACGAGCAGGAAACCGGCCGGAAAGTCGGCGGCAGTGATCGCCGCCTGGCCCTTCCATCGCACCACGGTTTCAACCGTGAGTGCCCCGATGGCGACGCCGGTGGCGAGCGATACCTGCTGGCCGACCGCGGCGAGCGTGGTGGCACGGCTCATCCGCGCCACCGGGACTTCGGCATAGGCCAGGGCGTTGATGGAGGTGAATTGCAGCGAGCGGAAGAAGCCACCGACCAGGAGGATCGCGATCATGGCGGCAAACGGCATGTCGAACGAGAACAATCCGCACGCCGCGATGAACACCGAGCTAAGCACGGCATTGACGGTCAGCACCGTGCGAAAGCCGAACCGTTTGAGGATGCGGACGGCGGCGGCCTTCATGAACAAGGCCCCCATCGTCGAGGTGAACGTAATGAGGCCGGACTGGAACGGCGTCAGATTGAACCCGACCTGCAGCAACAGAGGCAGCAGGAAGGGCAGGGCGCCGACGCCGATGCGGAACAGGAAGCCGCCGAACAGGCTCGCGCGGAATGTCGGCAGCCGCAGCAGGGTAAAATCGAGGATCGGGGCCTGCACCCTCCGGGCGTAGATAATATAAAGCACCGAGGCGATCGCGCCGCAGCCGATAATCGCGGCGACGATGGGCCACGGGACCAGTTCAAGGCCCGCAACCGACAGTCCGAATGTCATGCCCGCGACAGCGACACCCGACAGCACCATGCCCGCTGCGTCGAAGCCCTCCCGCGTTTCGGAGCGGATGTTCTCGATGTAGCGCGTCACCAGCACGATGCCGATCAGGCCGATCGGCACGTTGATCAGGAAGATCCAGTGCCAGGAGGCATAGGTGGTGATGAAGCCGCCGAGCGGCGGCCCCATCAGCGGGCCGATCATCGCCGGGATCGACACCCAGGTCATCGCATTGACCAACTCCTGACGGTCGACCGTCCGCACCAGCACCAGTCGCCCGACCGGGGTCATCATCGCTCCGCCCATGCCCTGCACGATGCGGGCAGCCACCAGTTGCGCGATCGACCCCGACAGGGCGCAGCCGATCGAGCCCAGCACGAACACGCCGATGGCCGCCCGGAAGACGGTGCGAGCGCCGAACCGATCCGCGGTCCAGCCGCTCATGGGAATGAAGACGGCGAGCGAGAGCAGATAGGACGTGACCGCGAGCTTCAACGCCAGCGGATTGGTGCCGATATCGGCGGCAATCGCCGGCAGCGACGTGGCGATCACCGTCGAGTCCATGTTGTCCATGAACAGAGCGACGGCCACGATCATGGGAACGAGGCGGCTGTGAGTCATGCAGGGTTCGAGGCCGGGTCTGGGGTCATGATACCGGAGACGGTGGATGGACGGTCAATTCGCGTTGATTTTCCTATGAAAGTCGCCTCCGGGGTGCTAACCACCATCGCCAACCCAAAAGCGGTCCCTGAGTCGGGCGAGGATCACGGTCCTCGCAAACCCGCCGATTTTCCTTATCTGGGATTGCATAAGCCCGCGAATGGGCGCGCTGGAGTTGGTAATGGCCGCTATCAACAATTCGGTTCCGCCCGAAGCATTCACTTTTGACGACGTGCTGCTGAAGCCCGGTCCGTCGGACGTGCTGCCGTCGGAGGTCGATGTACGCACGCATATCACGCGGGGGGTCGCGCTCAACCTGCCGATCGTGGCGTCGGCGATGGACACCGTGACCGAATATCAGATGGCCATCGCCATGGCCCAGGCCGGGGGCATCGGCGTCATTCATCGCAATTTCGAGCCGGAGCAGCAGGCGGCCCAGGTCCGGCTGGTCAAGAAATTCGAGTCCGGCATGGTGGTGAACCCGCTCACCATCCACCCCGACCAGACGCTTGCCGATGCTTTGGCGTTGATGAAGGAGCATAATATCTCCGGCATTCCGGTGGTTGAGGGCGGCGGCAATGGTCAGACTGGCTTCCCGCCGGGGAAGCTTGTCGGCATCCTCACCAACCGCGACGTGCGGTTTGCCACCGATACGCGGCAAAAGGTGGCCGACCTGATGACCAGGGACAGGCTCATCACCGTCCGCGAGGGAGTGAGTCAGGACGAGGCCAAGCGGCTGCTGCATCAAAATCGGATCGAAAAGCTCCTGGTGGTGGACGCCCAGTATCGCTGCGTCGGCCTCATCACGGTCAAGGACATCGAGAAGGCGGTCGCCAATCCGAACGCCTGCAAGGACGAGCAGGGCCGGCTGCGGGTGGCTGCCGCCACCACGGTGGGCGACAAGGGGTTCGACCGCACCGAGAGGCTGCTGGAGGCCGGCGTCGATCTGGTCGTGGTCGATACCGCGCACGGCCACTCCAAGCATGTGCTCGACGCCGTAACGCGCATCAAGCGTACCTCGAACGCGGTGCAGGTGGTGGCCGGCAACGTCGCGACCTCCGACGGCGCCAAGGCGCTGATCGACGCCGGGGCGGATTGCGTCAAGGTCGGGATCGGGCCGGGCTCGATCTGCACCACGCGGATGGTCGCGGGCGTTGGCGTGCCGCAACTCACCGCCATCATGGACGCGGTTGAGGCAGCAAAGAAGACGAACACGCCGGTGATCGCCGATGGCGGCATCAAATATTCCGGCGATCTGGCGAAGGCGCTGGCCGCCGGCGCGGACGTGGCGATGGTCGGCTCGCTGCTCGCGGGCACCGACGAGACGCCGGGCGAGGCGTATCTGTACCAGGGCCGCTCCTATAAAGCGTACCGCGGGATGGGTTCGGTCGGCGCGATGGCGCGCGGCTCGGCGGACCGTTATTTCCAGCAGGATATCAAGGACAGCCTCAAGCTCGTGCCCGAGGGCATCGAAGGCCAGGTGCCCTATAAGGGGCCGGTGGCGACCGTGCTGCATCAACTCGCCGGCGGGCTTCGCGCCGCGATGGGTTATGTCGGCGCGCACACCATCGAGGAGTTTCACGCCAAGGCGCAATTCATCCGCATCTCGTCGGCGGGCTTGCGCGAAAGCCATGTCCACGATGTCACCATCACGCGAGAGAGTCCGAATTATCCGAGCCGCGTGTAGCGGCTCTTTGATGACGAGAAGCTGCCATGTCCGTTGCCGCAATCCTCGCGCCGCTGTTCGTGCAGGTGTTGCTGACCCTGGTGCTGGGTTTCGGCCTGGCGGGCCTGCGTGGTCCATTGCTGGTAAGCGGCAAGGTGAAGCCCGAGGACGTGGCGCTGCGCCAGCCCAACTGGCCGGAGCGCACGCTGCAGTTCGGTTACGCCTTCCAGAACCAGTTCGAGGTTCCGGTTCTCTTTTATGTTCTGACGATCCTGGTGCTGGTGACAAAACACGCCGACGTGCTGTTCGTCACGCTGGCATGGATTTTTGTCTTGTCGCGGCTGGCCCAGGCGGCGGTTCACGTCACCAGCAACAACCTGCGGGCGCGCGGTGGATTTTTCGGCGTCGGCGTGTTGGTGCTGACGATCATGTGGCTGATTTTCATTGTCCGCATCCTGGCCGGTTTGCCGTGACGCGATTTGATTCACGGGCTTGCCGATGACGCCTGGAGCGCGGCTTGCCGCCGCCATCGAGATCGCGGCCGATATCGCGGCGCGGCGCAGGCCCGCCGCCGATACCTTGAAGGATTGGGGGCTGTCGCATCGCTTCGCAGGCTCGGGCGACCGCGCCGCCATCGCGGGGCTGGTGTACGACGCGCTGCGCCGCAAGGCCTCGTCGGCCTGGCTGATGGGGAATGACAGCCCGCGCGCGATGCTGCTCGGCATGCTGGTGCGCGAGCGTGGCCTCGATGTCGAGGCCGTGGCAACGCTCGCCAACGGCCAAGGCCACGCTCCGCAAATGCTGAACGATGACGAACGCGCGCGTCTTGCGTCCGCAACGATGGATGATGCGCCGGCGCATGTGCGTGGCGATTACCCGGAATGGCTCGATCCGTATCTGGCTCGTGTGTTCGGCGACGAACGCGCGGAGGAGGGGGAGGCTCTGGCCTCGCGCGCTCCGCTCGATCTGCGCGTCAATCGGCTGAAGGGCATGCGCGAGGACGCCCTTCGCGTTCTTTCCGATCTCGCGCCCGAGCCCACGCGCTGGTCGCCGGACGGTCTGCGCATCAAGCTGGCGGCGGGCGCCAAGAATCCCGCCATTCATGCCGAGCATGCCTACATCAAGGGGCTCGTCGAGATTCAAGACGAGGGGTCGCAGCTAGCGGCTTTGCTGGCGAGCGCAAAGCCCGGCGAACAGGTGATTGACCTCTGCGCGGGTGGTGGCGGCAAAACCTTGGCGCTCGCTGCCGCGATGGAGAACAAGGGGCAGATTTACGCCACCGACGACGACAAGCGCAGGCTTGCGCCAATCCATCCGCGTCTTGAGCGTTCCGGTGCACGCAATGTCCAGGTGCGGCCGCCGAAATCCGTCGGAACCGAACTGGACGATCTCGCAGGCCGTGCCGATCTCGTGCTGATCGATGCGCCGTGCACCGGCATCGGGGCCTGGCGACGCAATCCGGACGCCAAGTGGCGCGTGCGACCGGGTGCGCTCGAGGTACGGACGAAGGAGCAGGCCGCGGTTCTCGATCGCGCCGCCGGCCTGGTGCGGCCGGGCGGGCGGATTGCTTACATTACATGCTCGGTGCTGGACGAGGAAAACGGCGCGCAGGTCCGCGATTTCGTCACACGGCATCCGGAGTTTTCAATCGATGCCCCGGTGGCAGCGGCGAACGCGCTCGGCGAGCGCGCCTATCTGTTCCGTCACGCGGCGTTGCTTACGGACGAAGGCGTGCTGATGACGCCGCGCCGGACCGACACCGATGGATTTTTCGTCGCCATCCTGCGGCGGGCGGCATGAACGTGCGTTACGCTTTCCGGCCTTGCCGCAGGGTGGCTGAGGTTTGATGGCGACGCGGTTGTTTCTAGGACCTGACATGGACCAGCACGACAAGATCCTTATCGTCGATTTCGGCTCCCAGGTGACGCAGCTCATTGCGCGCCGGGTGCGCGAAGAGAAGGTTTATTCCGAGGTTGTGCCGTACCAGAAGGCGGACGAAGCCTTCCGCGCGATGAGGCCCAAGGCCGTCATCCTGTCCGGCGGACCGGCCTCCGTGCTCGATCAGGGGTCGCCGCGCGTACCGCAGGCGTTGTTGGAGGCCGGCGTTCCGGTGCTCGGCATTTGCTATGGCGAGCAGGTCATGGCGCAGCAACTCGGCGGGCGGGTCGAAGCCGGCCACACCCGCGAGTTCGGCCGCGCCGCCATCGAGGTGACCGAGCCTTGCGCGCTGTTTGACGGCGTGTGGACGAAGGGCGGCACCTATGACGTCTGGATGAGCCACGGCGACCGGGTGACGACGCTGCCATCGGGTTTTCGCGGCGTCGCCAAGGCGGCCGGATCGCCGATTGCGGTGATCGCCGACGATGCGCGCAAATTCTACGCGATGCAGTTTCATCCCGAGGTCGCGCACACGCCGGACGGCGCCAGGTTGATCCGCAACTTCGTGCGGAAGGTCGCGGGGCTCAAGGGTGACTGGACCATGCGCGCCTTCCGCGAGGAGGCGATCGAGCGTATTCGCGCGCAGGTCGGCAACGGGCGGGTGATTTGCGGGTTGTCGGGCGGCGTCGATTCAGCCGTGGCAGCCGTGCTGATTCATGAAGCCATCGGCGATCAGCTCACATGCGTGTTCGTCGATCATGGGCTGCTTCGGCTCGACGAGGGCAAGACAGTCGTCGATCTGTTCCGCGGGCACTACAACATCCCGCTGGTTCACGTCGATGCTTCGGCGCAGTTTCTCGGCGCGCTGGCCGGAGTCACGGACCCTGAGCAGAAGCGTAAGACCATCGGTAAGCTGTTCATCGATGTGTTCGAGGCCGAAGCCAAGAAGATCGGCGGCGCGGACTTCCTGGCTCAGGGAACACTTTATCCGGACGTGATCGAAAGTGTGTCGTTTACTGGCGGGCCGTCGGTGACGATCAAGTCTCATCACAATGTTGGCGGTCTACCTGAGCGCATGAACATGAAACTCGTCGAGCCATTGCGCGCGTTGTTCAAGGACGAGGTGCGCGCGCTCGGCCGCGAACTCGGCCTGCCGGAGGTGTTCGTGGGCCGGCATCCGTTCCCCGGGCCGGGCTTGGCGATCCGTTGTCCGGGCGAGATCACGCCGGAAAAGCTCGATATCCTGCGGCTGGCGGACTCGATTTATATCGATGAAATCCGCAAGGCCGGACTCTACGACGATATCTGGCAGGCGTTTGCGGTGATCCTTCCGGTCAAGACCGTCGGCGTGATGGGCGACAGCCGCACTTACGAATTCGTCGTTGGCCTGCGCGCCGTAACCTCGACCGATGGCATGACCGCGGACTTCTATCCCTTCGACATGAAATTCATCGGCCGCGTTGCAACCCGCATCATCAACGAGGTGAAAGGAGTCAACCGCGTGGTCTATGACGTGACCTCAAAGCCGCCCGGCACGATCGAGTGGGAGTGAGGGGGAGATAGTCGTGGCATCATTGCGAACTGCACCTCAATTGACGATATCCCGCGTCGTCGCGCTCGTGTGAACGTGGGGCCTTCGACCGTAGCGAGGCACGGAAAGATCGAGCGTCGACAGGGGGGACTTGTCGAATCGCCATCTCTGCGGTCTGGATGCGCCTCCGGACTGATCCCGCGCCGTCACGTTGCCAATGGCATGGTGCCGCTGACGGCGAAATCGTTGCTATCGTGCGTTAGGCGAATCTCGCGGGAGGCGGATTGACGGCAGCCCAGCTTGGGTGGAGCTTCGCGATGGTGTGCTCGGCGGCCCGCCTGCTGGCAACGATCGCATTTCTTACGACGCCGCGGACGCCTAAGATGCCGCTCCGGGACGCGCTTCACGGGGCGCCGACCTTTGAATAAGCCCTAAGCCTGTGCTCGAACGCCTTCTGCGGGGCGGATCACGCTCTCATCAGCGGAGTTGAGATCATCAGCGGAGTTGAGATCAATATCCATCGGGGCGGGCTCATCTTCCCTCGCTATCAATGCCGTATGGCTCCTTTGCCCGTCTTTCGTTATCTGTCCCTCGGTTCGGCAGGTGCGGCGTTCGAAACGGACTCTCGGGCGACAGAAGCCAACACCCTATTCGAACTTGGCCGGCACTGAGAATGGCTTGGTGGCATCCACCACGAACATGATGAGTGCGGCCAGATCAGTCGTACCAGCGTTGAAGACCTGCATCGACACTCCGGCCATATGACCGTCCATAGTGTGTCCCGCCTCGGCGTAGCTGATGCCGTCGGGCGTCCTCTGGCCCAATTTCCCCGCGACGACGTAGAACGCCTCGGAACCCGGATGCGAATGAACTGGCGTCTTCGCCCCTGGCGGCCCGCTGCCGTAGTTGACGCGCAGGAGATACTCGGGCGCGGATATGGGCGGCACGGGCCCGATCTCGGCCACCTTTGTTCCGCCAGGCGTCGCTGCGCCTTGGGGGCCAAGGGTGAACAACCATACTTTACCGGCGACTTCAGCCGTCAGCGACGGAGACCCGTCGTAGGTGACCGTATCCGGGTTCCAGCGGTACTGTCCCGCGGCGGCCTTGGCCTGGTCCAGCGTTGGGAAATTCTCGACCCGCCAATACAGCGGGCCTTTTGGAAGTTGCTTTATCTTCATCTCGGCAATGGGTTTGACGACATATTTTACGTCCGCCGCCCGGGTCGACAGCGGCAGCAACAGCCCGACGGTCCAGATGACGGCGATCGCTAGCCGCGCAGCAGATGGCAGCCGGTTCATTTCTTCCTCCCGGTGCGCTGTTCAAGCGTCTTGCTGATGCCAGAGAGGATGCGTCGTGTCCTTCAGGACACCTCAATTTTGGCGTAGCGCCACCTCCATTTTTTCTTTGCGGCGCTTGTGCTAGGGTTACGCCGCATGCCGTGGCGAGCGGGATGAAGTGTTGCGCTACTTGTTCGAGAATTGTGAACTCGACATGGACCGCCGCGAGCTGCGCCGCGGTGCGGCCTTGGTGGCGGTCGAGCCGCAGGTGTTCGATCTGCTCGTTCATCTGATCCGGCATCGCGACCGAGTGGTCAGCAAGGACGATTTGCTGGCGTCGGTCTGGCGTGGGCGCGTCATTTCCGAGTCGGCGTTATTCAATCGGATCAACGCGGCGCGTAGCGCAATTGGCGATACCGGCCAACGGCAAAGGCTGATCAAAACCTTGCCGCGCAGGGGCCTGCGTTTTGTCGGCGCCGTTTGCGAGGAGGGATCCCGTCTCGCCGAGGGCGGCCCGCACAAGCCCTCGGTTGGGATTGCCGACAAGCCGTCGATTGCGGTTTTGCCCTTCCTAAATCTGAGCGGAGATCCGGAGCAGGATTACTTCACCGACGGCATTGTCGAGGACATCATCACGGCTCTGTCACGCAACCGCGCGTTTTTCGTCATCGCCCGCAACTCGTCGTTCACCTACAAGAAGAGACCGGTCGATACCAGGCAGGTCGCGCTGGAACTCGGTGTCCGTTACATATTGGAAGGCAGCGTGCGCAAGTCGGGCAACCGCGTGCGTGTGGCCGGGCAGCTTATCGAGGCTGAGTCGGGGCACCATTTGTGGGCAGACCGATATGATGGTGACCTGGTCGACATCTTCGATCTTCAAGATCGGCTCGTTTCGAGCGTCGTGGGAGCGATGGCACCGCAACTTGAAAAGGCTGAAATCGAACGCGCGAAACGGGAGCTGACCAGCAATCCTGCGGCTTACGATCTTTATCTGCGCGGACTCGCGAGCTGGAATCGCTGGTCCAGAGTGGGCAATGCCGACGCGTTGAGGCTTTTCTATGCGGCAATTGATAAAGACCCTGAATTTGCGACGCCCTACGGGTTGGCTGCCTCATGCTACCAGTTCGCCAAGGCGAACGGCTGGCAATCCCAGTTTGACGAGGTAGAAATAGCCCGTCTGACGGAGCGCGCTGTGGAAGTCGGAAACGACGATGCCGTCGCCCTGTGCTGGGCAGGGCATGTCCGCGCCTTCTTCTTCAAAGAAGTGGAACGCGCACTTCAATTGATCGGCCGCGCGCTGGAGCTCGACGTGAACCTGGCCGTGGCGTGGCAGCGCAGCGGCTGGGTCCGCGGCTACGCGGGCGATCCCGATGGCGCGATCGAAAGCCTCAACACGGCGATGCGCCTCGATCCCCTCGATACGCGCGTATTCCTCACGCAGAGCGCCATGGGCTTTGCGCATTTCGTCGCCGGGCGAGATCAAGAAGCTGCGGAATGGGCTGCCATGGCTCTGCGGACGAAACCGAACTGGATGCCTGCTCTTCGTGTGGCAATTGCCTCTAACGCCATGGGAGGGCGGACGGCGGAAGCAAAGATCGCACTTCAGTCGTATGAGAAGGTCGATCCAAACGTAAGCATCCGCAAGATATGTGAGCACTATCCATTTCGGCGACAGAAGGACAGGCAGCGACTTGTGACGGCCTTACGGAAGGCTGGAGTTCGCGAAACATAGTCTCGTTCCGAAGACTCCAGGTCCAGTACTAGGCAATGTGCTGTCCTCATTTGCCGACGGCCTGCGGTGCAGGACTACATAACCGGCGAGGATCAGACAAGCAGCGCGGCATGCGATGCGAGCGGCAAGACCGCGAGTTCGGGCAGCCCCCGCCCGATCGGGTTGCCCTCAGCCCCGCCGAGTTCGACGGTCGCGCAAACGAGATCGGCGCCGTGGTCCGGATTGACAGCGAAACTGTGAACGCGACCGCGGGAAAAAACCGGAGGAGGAAATCATCATGAAGGCTATCGTGGTGACGGACCAAGCTGCGGGAACGGCCGGGATGAAGCTGGCCGAGCGGCCCGAGCCGCAGGCAGCGATAAACGACGTCGTCGTTCAGGTTCATGCGTCGGGATTTGTCGGCACTGAATTGACCTGGCCCTCGACCTGGACCGATCGTCTCAACCGCGACCGAACACCGACGATCCCCGGGCACGAGCTGGCCGGAGTGGTCACCGCTCTCGGCTATGGCACGACGGGGCTGTCGGTCGGACAGCGAGTGTTCGGCCTCGCCGACTGGTATCGCGACGGCACCCTGGCGGAGTACATAGCGATCGAGGCACGCAACCTCGCACCGCTGCCGGGCGACGTTGACTTCACGGTGGGCGCGAGTCTGCCGATCTCGGGCCTGACTGCGTGGCAGGGGCTGTTCGAGCACGGCCGCCTCCGGGCGGGGCAGAGCGTCATCGCGCACGGCGCGGCCGGCGCAGTCGGTTCGATGGTGACGCAACTCGCACGATTGGCGGGCGCCTATGTCATCGGCACCGGACGCGCGGCTGATCGTCAGAAGGCGCTCGACTTCGGCGCGCAGGAGTTTGTCGATCTCGAGAACGACGCCCTGGAAGATGTCGGCGGCGTCGATCTGGTGTTTGATCTCATCGGCGGCGACATCGGGAAGCGATCCGCGAACCTGGTTCGAGCGGGGGGAACGCTGGTGTCCATCGTCGGGCCGATCGAAGCGCGGCCCGCCGACGGCCTGGCGGTCGACTTCGTTGTCGAGTCCGATCGTGCCCAACTGAGCGAGATCGTCCAGCGGGTGCGTGACGGACGACTGCGGACGAACATCGGCACCGTCTCGACCCTCAACGATGCCGTTGCCGCCTTCAACCCGACCGAGCGACGTTCGGGGAAGACGATTATCCGCGCTCGTTCGTGAGCGATACGCGCCCATCGATGCATGCAGCCGGCCGGCGCTGTCCAGGGTGGCCGGCTGCGTCCCGCCAGCCGCCGCCACAGAGAGGCAGCCATGACGCTCACATTGAAGATCAACGGTGCACCCATGAGACCGATGTCGATGGCGACACCTCGCTGTGAGCTCACCTTCGGGGCGAAATAACTCGAAGGCGCTTGGGAACTCGAAGGCGCTTGGGAGTGAGTAAGTCTTAAACCGTGAGAACGTGCGGGTTATCGTAGCCCGAATACGATTCAGACATCGAATTCAAATTCCCGAGAGAAAGCGGAGGTAAGCGCGCGTGTTTGCCGGTCTTGACAGGCAAGTATTCCCTTGCATATATAGGCAAGTATATACTTGCCTATCGGACGGTCCATGAATGACGCTGATTTGCTGTTCAAGGCGCTTGCTGATCCCAGCCGGCGCAAGATGCTGGACCTGCTGCATGCGCACGATGGCCGCACGCTCAGCGAATTGTGCGAACACCTGGACATGACGCGGCAGGGCGTCACGCAGCACCTGGATGTGCTCGAGGCGGCCAACCTGGTCGCCACCGTACGGCGTGGGCGCGAGAAGCTCCATTTCCTCAATCCGGTGCCGCTGCAGGAAATCTATGAACGCTGGATCGCAAAGTTCGAAAAGCCGCGCCTCAAGGCGCTTTCGGATCTGAAACGACGATTGGAGAAGACCAATGGCTAGATCGACTTTCCACTATGTGACCTATATCCGCACCTCACCGGAAAAACTGTGGTCGGCGCTGACGGACGACGTCGAGTTCATGAAGCAGTACTGGTTCGGCGTTCACTGCGAAAGTGAGTGGCGGCGGGGAAGCTCGTGGAAGATGGTGCACTCTGATGGGAGTGTCAGCGATGCTGGAGAGATCGTCGAGGCCGAACGCCCGAGGCGGTTGGTGATCCGCTGGAAGCACCAACGAAATCCCGAGCTGACCGCAGAAGGCGAGTCACTCTGCACGATGGATCTGGAACCCGCCGGGCCGGCGGTCAGGCTTTCGATCACCCACACCATTGAGCGCGAATCCTCGAAGCTGATCGGGGCGGTGTCCGGCGGCTGGCCGAAGATCATGTCGAACCTCAAGTCGCTGCTGGAGACCGGCTCCGTCGTCCTGAACGACTCTGGGAAGAAGTAGGAGTGCGATGCGGCGTCTACGCAAATAGATGGTTTTTCCGGCGGATGTTCTAACGCCGTGAATGGCTATGACATGCTGGGCTCGCCGGCATTGCCGTTCTGCCGACAGCAGCGATCAGCGGCCCTGTATCGGGAAAGGACGACACCATGCAAGATATTATGCACCTGATCAAAATCCACGCGTCCTCGGAACGCGTGTATGAGGCGATCACGACGACCGATGAAATTCGTCAATGGTGGACGCGCGACGCGGCAATCGAGCCGAAGATTGGTGCTGCCGGAGAGTTTGGGTTCTATGGGAAGCGGTTTGTAGCAAAGGTGAGCGTGGCAGAGCTTAACCCGTTCACTCTTGTGCGGTGGAAGGTCGCCAACTCGGCTTGGCCGGGCAGCGACATTGAGTTCAACCTGAAGGCCGATGGAAACGACACAAAGCTTCTCTTTGCCCATCGTGGCTTCCCGCACGCCGACGAGGGATTTGCGAGCGCGACAACGCGTTGGGGCTTTTACCTTCTCAGTCTCAAACGGTACCTGCAGACTGGAAAGGGAACGCCGAACCCGGACGATAGCGAGGGGCTCGGTTAGGACGTGACGGTAATTTTTATCGACCGTCAGGCAGAGGCCGAGGACCGAGTAAACCTCGAAAATTGTCCGATGACCTGAGCCCCTGAATCTCTGGCGCTCAGCCGGATCGTCTGCGTTTCCTCAATCGCGCGCCCGGCCGCCTCATGCACGCCGGCGATTACGAAATCCGTCAGCGTGCGCCCCTGCAGCTCGGCGGCGCGCTGGAACAGCGCCTTCTAATCGCACGAGACGCGCGCTTCCAGCCGCTCGTCTTGGCCGTGGTTTTTCGAGAGAGATATACCTTGAGTTGTATCCGGGACTGGGCAATTATGTCTGGTGAATAGGCGGAGATTCCAAGTGACGGTATCGGGCTACCTTGCGTCGGTCCGCTGACGAGGCAAGGCGAGGAGTTGGGCGAATTGGCGATCTCGTTATATGTGCTACCTCAAAGGACACGCTTCAATGAGGCCGAGGCGCGCGCGCCTCGGGCGCACTCTACTTCCCGTCATCTCACGCTGAGAGATGCCATCTGGCATCGTCGCTCTGCTGGCGAAGCCCAGCACAAGATCGCGGCCGCATTCGACGTGAATCAGGACCGCATCTCAGAGATCCTATCCGGCAAGCGATTCCCTGCCGCGAAACGATTGGCGCAAAATTCCCCAATAGACTCTGGCGCGTCGCAGGGATGAGTTCGAATCTGACATCATTCTCTGAGAATTTTTCTCGCCTGACCGGCCATGCGCCGATGCGGTGGCAGCAGCGGCTGTTCGATCTGTTTGTCAGCGGATCGATACCGAACGCCCTCGATCTGCCGACCGGCCTCGGCAAGACCTCGGTGATGGCGATCTGGTTGATCGCCCGCGCCCTTGCCAACGAGGGGATCCTCAAGGCCATCCCACACCGCCTTATTTATGTCGTCGATCGGCGGGCCGTGGTCGATCAGGCGACGGAAGAGGCGGAAAAGCTTTGCAACGCTCTGGAAAGCGATGCCAAGCATTTGAAGGCTTCACTTGGCCTGAACGAAGTGCGGCTTCCGATTTCCACATTACGCGGTGCGCATGTCGACAACCGGGAGTGGCTCGACGATCCCGCGGCTGCGGCGATCATTGTCGGCACAATCGACATGATCGGCTCGCGGCTTCTGTTCGAGGGCTACGGCGTCACGCGCAAGATGCGTCCCTATCAAGCGGGCTTGCTCGGCGCGGATGCGTTGGTCGTTCTGGACGAAGCGCATCTCGTTCCGCCGTTTGAGGCCCTGCTTAGCCGCATCGCGAATGGAGCCAAAGAGTTCGGTGTCCGTTGCGATGGCAATGCCGAACTTATTCCACCATTTGTCCTGTTGTCGCTGTCGGCAACCGGCCGTGCGCAGCCGGTATCGAGTGGCGACGCCGCAGGAGTCTTCTCGCTCGAAAAAGACGATCTATCTGACCGGATCGTCCAAGAGCGCCTGTTAGCGAAGAAAACTCTCGACCTCGTCAAGATCGGCGACGAGAAGGATGCGCTCGCCGAGGCGCTGGCGCGCCGGGCCTGGAATTTTTCTGGGGGAGGGCAAAGGCCTGTCCGGTGCCTTGTCTACGCCGACAGCCGCGAGGTCGCGGAAAAAGTGAGGGCGAAGCTCGGTGAGTTCTCCGAGCCCGATGCGAAGGGTGCCGAGCCAAAGGCGGAAGCGGAGCTGTTTGTCGGCGCCCGGCGCGTAAAGGAGCGCGAGGATGCGAAAGCCTGGCTGCAACGTTACGGCTTTCTCGCGGGCTCGCCGATGTCAGCAAAGCCGGCGTTCCTGATCGCAACGTCCGCCGGCGAAGTGGGTATCGATCTCGATGCGGACCATATGGTTTGCGATCTCGTTCCCTGGGAGCGGATGGTGCAGCGCCTGGGTAGAGTAAATCGCCGTGGCAAAGGAGACGCAAAGATCGTTGTCATTCACGGCGACGAGCCGAAGCCAAAGAAATCCGATACCACCACGGCTCAAGAGATGCGCGCGGCTGTCAGCTATCGCTCGCTGGCGGTGCTCGAAGAACTTCCGGAGCGCGGCGATGGAAAAGATGCAAGTCCCGGTGCATTACGTGAGATGAAGCTGCGGGCTGAGACCGACCAAGCGCTCAGAAAAAAAATCGAGGAAGCGACAACACCGGAGCCGCTACGCCCGGCGCTGACGCGTGCGCTGGTCGATGCGTGGTCGATGACTTCGCTCGAACAGCACACCGGACGCCCTGCAATTGCGCCGTGGCTGCGCGGCTGGGTCGAGGAGGACTTTCAGACCACCGTGATCTGGCGCACCCACTTGCCGGTGCGTGAAGGAGTTGCCGACTGGCCGCGAACCTCGGCCGAGATGAAAGAGATCGAAGCGTTTTTCGAAGGGGCGCCGCCGCATGAGAGCGAAAAGCTCGACACGGAAACCTGGCGCGTTGCCGATTGGCTGCAAGCTCGCGCCAAGGAATTGCTCAAGCGCAAAGCGAGCGGCTCTCAAGAGCAAGCTGATGCCGTCGTTGAAACGCCTGACGCCGCTCTTTCCAAAACGGAGGCTGGGGAGACGCCGGCCGCCGAACCCAGGAAGTTGCACGGCGACGATATCGCCGCCTTTGTTCTGTCACCCGACGGCAGCTATGCGCGGCGTTTTACCTTCAAGGAATTGGCCGAACCGCGCAAAGGCGGCGCGAAGGATGATTTTCACAAGAATCTCGCCGAAAAGCTTCTCATATTGGATGTGCGCTTCGGCGGCTGGCGGGATGGAATGCTGGACGCGAAGGATGATGACATTGTCCCAACAGCCGACGCAAATGACGGCTGGAGCAAGGATGTCGGGTTCCGCGTACGGCGGGTGACATCGGAGGCTGACGAGAAAAAAGAGGACAATTGGCTTTACGAGGACGATTTTGTCTTAAATCGCGACGTAGAAGGTCAACCTGAAGAGCGACTCGTCGTCGAACATTTCAAAAATGCCGCGCAGTCGGAGGATGCTCGCTCTGTGTCACGACCGCAGGAGCTTGCCGCGCATCAAAGCCGGGCTGAGCAGAAGGCGCGGGTTATTGCTGAGGGCGTCGGTATTTCTGGCCATGCGGCCGAGACGCTGATGCTTGCCGCGCTGCTGCATGATGAGGGCAAACGGGCGTCAAACTGGCAGCGCGCTTTCCGCGCGCCGCTGGAGAAAGACCAGACGGGTGCTTACAAGGTCTTTGCGAAAACGCGCGGGCCGATCATTCAGGAAGTCCTGAACCACTATCGACACGAGTTTGGCACGCTTGGTGTGTTCGAGCCGGGGCACGAGCTGGCCAACAAGCTGCCGCCGGAGGTCCGCCACCGGATCGAGGGGCTGCCGGAAGATTGGCGCGACCTTCTATTGCATCTCATCGCCGCCCATCACGGGCAGGCCCGCCCGGTGATCGAAACGCGCGGTTGCGAGGACGCGCCGCCCTCCGCGCTCGCAGCGCGGGCCCGCGATGTCGCGTTGCGCTTTGCGCGGCTTCAAAAGCGCTGGGGGCCGTGGGGTCTTGCCTGGTGGGAGGCGCTTCTGCGCGCCGCTGACCAGCAGGCTTCGCGCGAGAACGACAGACGCGACAATGTGGGCGCGCAGCGCCGGGGGGAAGCCTGATGGCGGAGGTAGCGATCCCTGTCGATCTCACCAACCCCGGCCAGGTCTTCGCCTGCCTCGGGTTCATGGAGGCGGCGGAAATCCTGTGCGGCCCTTGTGAGGGCAGGTTCAACTACCAAGATGCCGAAACGTCGGCCGAGTTTGTGCTGCGGGTCGATGGGGAGCTGGACCCCGTAGCGGAGTGTTTGCGCTTTCTTGTTGGAGCGGAAGCATTTGCGATTGCGCCAATGCGCTCAGATTTATCCACGGACAAGTGGGCGGTCGAAACGCTTGCCCCCGACGACAGCATATTTCCAAGTAACGCTCCAGATTCTCCGGCAGCACTACCCGCACTCCTAAAGAACGGGGATACGGAGATAGTGATTGAACATTGGGCAGACGGGTCGAACCGAGACAACGTGAAATTCTGGGCTGGGGCCGCGGGCTATCCTGGCGCGGCTCTTGCGCGCGATGCGCTGAATCTCGTTCGTGGCCTCGGCGGCAATGCGCTTGCTGCCATGGCCCAAGATCCTTTCAGTTTCTCGGCTCCGCAATCGAGCAGCTTCCGGTTCGATTGGCGGCGTGACTATATCCCTCTCGACGCAGGATTCTCGCCGAATGAGCACGGCGGCATCGAGATGGTCGGCTACCCGGTCGTCGAGCTCCTCGCAGCCGTCGGGATGCAGAACGCGAGGCCGGCTCGGGTCGGTCCTCGCAACAAGCTTGCTTATCGCTACGGCGTGTCCAACGCCATGCTGCCGACGGTCTTTGTCCGCGCCGGAATCGGCTGCGAAGGCCTTGGATTTCCGATGCGTGTGTTCCGTATGCGTCTTGGCTGGCCCGGTCAGGAAGGGCAAGCGCGCTGTATTGTCGATGCCCAAGAGGAGGCCACAATATGACAGAAACAATCCCAGTCACTGCCGACACTATCGAATCGTGGACAGATGATCCGAAAGGACCCGTCGCGCTGATCTGTAAGCAGAAGCTTCTGCCGGTCGAGGGCGAAGGCGGCGTCATCTTCCCGCCGACCTATGCCATGGATGATGGCAAACCACCATACAACATCGACACGCTTTCGGACGGCACAAAGGTTGCGACCATCGACAGCGTCGGCAGCCAAGCCAACCGTATGGAGCCGATCTTCAAGGCAGCGAAGCCGGGCGAAGCGGAAAATCCGCTGTCGAAGCTCGTGCCGCAGATCGACATCGCCTACGGCAATGAAAAGACCGTTTCGATCCTCGAGGCCGGCCATCGCCTCGGCGATGCCGTGATCCGTTCGTCCGAACTGAAGGATGAGGCGCGGGCGGCATTTGAGCTTTATCTCAACACAGGCGATGCGTCGAAATTGGCCAAGCTGGCGCCGACCTCGTTGGTTTTCGGTGTTTGGGACTCGCGCGATACCCAGGCGAAACTGCCCAGGCTTGTCCAATCTATCATTCGGGCCTGGGATGTGGATCCGCTGACGCGCTCGGCACAATATAATCCCGCACTTAACTATGCTGAGTTGGGAGTGATCTCTGAAACCGAGCAGGAAAAGGCCGAAGGAAAGCCGGACAATGATCTCGCCAAGCGCGGGTTTGTGCATGTGCCAGCAACAGGAGGGCACGGCGGCGTCATCGCGCGGGGGTCGATCGAGCGCGTCATTACCGTCAATCTAGTGGCGCTGCGAAGGCTTAATGGTGAGAACTCGCAGGACCTAAAGAGATATATTCTCGGCCTGTCGTTGGTGGCTGCGACTGAGCCGCTGGACGGTTTTCTTCGTCAGGGTTGCCTACTTGTGCCGGATGAGAAAGCGCCAGCCCAATGGCTTGCGGTTGCTCGCAGTGGAAACCGCACGGCTATCGAGCTTTCACCAGCGGTTGCGCTCGATTACGCCAAAGCTACGGCGGCTAAGTTCGGTGTGGGACAGAATCGCCGCGTCGCCTTCAAGAAGGAGTTGGCGCAGGCCGACTTGAAGGAGGCGGATAAGAAAAAAGAGAAGAAGACGAAGGCAACGGCCTGAACCATGCCGGCGCTACTCCTTTCTGCCCACTTCCACGACGGCCGCTATCACGGCATGGGCGACTGGCCGCCATCGCCTGCGCGTCTGTTCCAGGCCCTTATTGCCGGCGTTGCGCGCGGAGAAAAGCTGTCGGGTGATGTGGTTGAAGCGTTGAAATGGCTCGAAGGCCTGAATGCCCCGATCATCGCGGCGCCATCGGCCTTTGCCGGGCAGAGCTTCAAGAATTTTGTTCCGAATAACGACAGGGATGTGGTCGAGGAAAAGCGCCTTCGTGGTTCGTTTGAATCCGAGGCGGATTATCAGAAAGCTATTGCAAAGCAGCGTATCGGCAAGAACATCCGGCCGCACCTGTTCAATCCCGATGTTTCGTTGGTTTACGCCTGGACGTTCGAGGACGGCGCGGATGCCGAATGCTACGCTCGCACGACCTGCCAGATGGCCGAACGGCTTTATCAACTCGGCCGTGGCATCGATATGGCTTGGGCAGCTGGCGAAATTATTGCCGATGCCGCTGAGGTCGAGGCGCGCCTGCGCGCGCATGGCGGCGTTCGGTGGAGCCCCAACGAGAGAGGCGATGGCGAAACGCTGCTCTGTCCTCATCCCGGTTCGCTGGCAAGCCTGACGGAACGGTTCAACAAGACGCGGGGACGGTTCAAGAAAATCGGGCAGGGCAGGAAGACGAGCCTGCTGTTCGCACAGGCGCCGAAGCCGAATTTCAAGCCTGTGCCCTATAACAGTCCTTCGACCTTTCTTCTGTTCGATATCAGAAAGGGAGGTGCTTTTGAGCCTCAGGCTTTTGACCGCATTGTCGCGCTGACGGAGACGATCAGGGACCTGGCCGTCAAGCGATTGAAAGAGTCCACTTGGTGCCGCGAAGACCCGAAGCGTGAATTCTGGATCGAAAGAATCTTTGTCGGCCGCGATGCGGTGGAAGCCGACAAGGCGCGGCGTATCCGCATCGCGCCCCTGCCATCCGTAGGCCATCCACAAGTGGAACGTTCGATCCGGCGTGTTCTCGTCACCGTCCCCCCGGATTGTCCGATCGCTGCAAGCGATGTTGCGTGGGCATTCTCGGGCCTTGCGGTCGGAAGCGATAAGGAGACGGGAGAAATCATCGAACTGGTCCCGGCGGCCGACCGCTCGATGCTCCAACATTACGGCGTGGAAGATGCGGCGCCGGCGCGCCTCTGGCGCACCGTCACCCCCGCGGCCCTGCCGGAGCGCGCCGCGCGCCGCCGCATCGACCCCCGCGGGATGCGCGAAGAAGCAAAAGGCGGCGCCGAACGGGCACTGGAAAATGCCGCCGCGGAGAGCGCCGTGCGGCAGGCGCTACGCCATGTGGGCATCGATGCCCCGGCGCAAGCGATCCGGGTCCAGCGCGAGCCGTTCGAGGCCAAAGGGCAACGGGGGGAAGCCTTCGCGAAGGAAACGCGCTTCGCCAAGGAGCGGCTCTGGCACGTGGAAGTGGCTTCCGCGCAAGCCATTCAAGGTCCGCTTCTCATCGGCGATGGCCGTTACCTGGGACTCGGCCTGATGGCGCCGGTCCGGCGCACGGAAGGCATATTTTCTTTCGCCATCGCGGATGGATTGACGGATCAGGCCGAGCCGCTTGCGCTCGCCCGCGCCTTGCGCCGCGCCGTGATGGTGCGCGTGCAGGAGAAAATCGGGCGCGAGATGCTGCCCGCTTTCTTTACCGGCCACGCGGCCGATGGGACGCCGTTGCGGCCTGGGCGGCATCAGCATCTGGCTTTTACATTCGACACGGCTCGCAAACGATTGTTGATCGTCGCGCCGCATATCCTCGCGCGCCGCGACGCTTCGGAGGCGGAGCGTGAGCGGTATCTTCCATTGCTCGATGATGCCGTCGCGGGCTTCCAGGAGTTGCGCGCAGGGCCTGCCGGGAAACTTGTTCTCGCCCCCACGATAGTTGAGCAATCCGGCGATCCACTATTGACGCCATCGCTGATATGGAAGAGCGTGACGCCCTATCGCGTCACGCGGCATGCGAAGCTCCGCGATGCAGCTGCGGCGCTTGAAGCAGACATTCTCTGCGAATGTCTTCGCGAAGGGTTCCCACCGCCCCGCATAGAGGTCGCTGAAACCTTTGGAAAGCTGGGTTTGGGCCTGTTCGGCCGTGCGCAACTCACCTTTCGCACCGCGGTCGCCGGGCCCTTGATATTGGGTCGCGATCGGCATTTCGGCGGGGGGCTGTTCGAAGTAGCGGGGTAAGCCGGAGATTCGGGGAGCAGCCGCAATGACCGACACCCAATTCGAATTCCACCTTCCCGCGCCGCCCGTCAGCGGCGACACGCCGCTCATTCCCGCGCGGATGGTGAACGAGTTCGTGTATTGCCCGCGGCTCGCCTACCTGATGTGGACGCAAGGCGAGTGGGCGGAGACGGGCGATACGGTCGAAGGCCATCGTGTTCACGCGCGCGTCGACAAGCCCAATGCGCCGTTGCCGGCGCCGCAGGCGCTTGGAGGCGATGAAGCGCCGGAGGCTGACAAGATCGTCAGCCGCTCGCTCACGCTTTCGTCGACGGCGCTCGGCGTCATCGCCAAGCTCGACATCGCGGAGGCGGAAGACGGCATCGTCACACCCGTCGATTACAAGCGCGGCAAACGCCCGCATGCAGCGCAGGGCGCTTACGAGCCGGAACGTATCCAGATCTGTCTCCAGGCGTTGCTGCTCGAAGAGCATGGCTACCGCGTCGAGGAGGGCGCCATCTACTATGCCGAGAGCAGGGAGCGCGTGCGTATCGCGCTGGACGATGCGCTGCGCGTGGCGGCGCGAACGGCCGTCAGCGAGTTGCGCCTGACCGTCTCGCAAAGACGCATCCCGCCGCCGCTCAAGGACAGCCCGAAATGCCCACGCTGCGCGCTCGTGACGGTATGCTTGCCGGACGAGGTTCGCGCCCTTTCGGGCTCCTCGCTCGCGCCGCGCACGATCGCCGTTCCGCCCGACGAGGCTCTCCCGCTCGTCGTGCAATCCCAGCATGCGCGGATCGGCAAGGAGGGCGAGACGCTCAAGATTACCGACGACGAGAAGGGAGAGACGCAAGTGCGCCTCATCGACATTTCGGATGTGGCGTTGTTCGGCAATGTGTCGATCACCACCCCGGCGCTCGCGGCTCTGCTCGAGCGCGAGATCCCAGTCACGTTTCACAGTCACAGCGGCTGGTTTCGCGGCGTTGCCCACGGCATCGGTCATCGCAATGTCGAAGTGCGCACGGCACAATATCGCATGAGCTTCGACGAGGCCGCGTGCCTTAGGTTCGCAAAAGACTTGGTCGCGGCGAAGATAACGAACCAGCGGACCATCCTTCGCCGGAACTGGCGCGGGACCGCGGAGGAGCGGCAGGCGGTTCTCGACCGGCTCTCCGCCGCGCGAAAGTCCGCCGGCGCAGCGACGACGCCGACGCAGTTGCTTGGCGTCGAAGGGGACGCGGCGGCTGTCTATTTCCGTGCCTTCGCAAACCTGTTGAAGCCGCCCGAGGACAAGCAAGAAGCGAGTGAACTGGCGGCGTTCCGTTTCGAGGCGCGCAATCGCCGGCCGCCGACGGATCCGGTCAATGCCATGCTGTCGCTCGCCTATGCGATGCTGACCCGGCACCTGACGATCGCGCTGGCCTCGGTCGGTCTCGATCCCTATCGCGGCTTCTATCACGCACCACGCTATGGCCGCCCGGCGTTGGCGCTCGATCTCATGGAGCCGTTCCGCGCGATCATCGCTGATTCCGTCGTGCTGTCGGCAGTCAACACCGGCGAGGTCGGGCCGAGCGATTTCGTGGTGGCAGTCACGGGCACGGCGCTAACCCAAGCGGGGCGCCGCCGCTTTGTCGAAGCTTTCGAGCGCCGGCTATCACAGGAGACGACACACCCAGTCTTCGGGTACCAAGTGAGCATGCGTCGCATGTTGCTTGTGCAGGCGCGGCTGCTCTCCCGCTTCCTGCTGGGTGAGCTGTCGAGCTGCCCGCATTTTCTGCCGCGCTGAGTACGCCAGATGGACGAACGCTTGTTCATCGTCACCTACGATATTTCCAATCCAAAGCGCTGGCGGCGCGTGTTCAAAGCCATGCGTGGATATGGCGAGTGGCTGCAGCTTTCCGTTTTCCAGTGCCGCCTCACGCGGCGGCGCCGCGCCGAGCTCGAGACGCGGCTCCGTGAGTTGATAAAGAACGGCGAGGATCACGTCCTCCTGATTGATGTCGGGCCGGCGGACAAAATCGAGCTGGCTATGGAGAGCATCGGTAAGACATTCTCGAAAATGGAACGTCGAGCCACTGTCATTTAGCTGAATCTGATACGATCGCTCGCGGTTCCGAAGAAAAAAGGGGAGAACGGGCTTGACGGAAGGCGCTTCGCTTCGCCACTGCCGGGTGCTTTCGAGCGGCGACGTGCCGCGCGGAACTCCACATCCGTTCGAATCTTGCTAGACTGTTGGAATCGTGGGCTCTTTGACATGGTGAATTTGATCGCGCCGGGAATCCAGCCCGCTTCGCGCGCCCCCGACTGCCACCGGTCGAAAACGCAGCAAGATTGCGTGGGTGTCCAATGGCTTGTAGGGTAGGGCCTATCCGAGGCGCATTCGCCTCGGCCTCATTGAAGTGATCCAGCCGAAGTTCTGAAAGCAACCAATGTCGAGCTATCCGAGGCGCATTCGCCTCGGCCTCATTGAAGTGAGCCACATCCGTGCTCCTATGTCCTTGGTGTAGGACACTATCCGAGGCGCATTCGCCTCGGCCTCATTGAAGTCTTTGACGTAACTGCACGCGAACGAGTCGCGAACATCCCTATCCGAGGCGCATTCGCCTCGGCCTCATTGAAGTGCAAGCTCGGCGTGCCAGCGATCGGCGGCGGCAAGTGCTATCCGAGGCGCATTCGCCTCGGCCTCATTGAAGTTCTCTAGGACGCCTTCAAGCACGGTGCGCATTGACGGTCTATCCGAGGCGCATTCGCCTCGGCCTCATTGAAGTGGCACCGCATCGTTGAGAAACCCAATCCACGAGCCCCTATCCGAGGCGCATTCGCCTCGGCCTCATTGAAGTAACGCGCCGACAAGGAACTTGTCGACGGTCTGCGCCTGCTATCCGAGGCGCATTCGCCTCGGCCTCATTGAAGTAGAGCACAACCGCTTTTCAGCGCGCCGCGCGCCTCCGTCTATCCGAGGCGCATTCGCCTCGGCCTCATTGAAGTCCGGATTCCTTGTCATAGGCATTCTCGCCAGTGTTCCCTATCCGAGGCGCATTCGCCTCGGCCTCATTGAAGTATGAGCAGCAAGCGGCCTTTGTGCTGAGGCATGACACCTATCCGAGGCGCATTCGCCTCGGCCTCATTGAAGTGTTGACAAGGTCGAGATCGTAACACCGAAGGAAGGCGAGGCTATCCGAGGCGCATTCGCCTCGGCCTCATTGAAGTGCGCGGCTCTACGCGCACCACGGTTACGCGCTCGCCGACCTATCCGAGGCGCATTCGCCTCGGCCTCATTGAAGTACGTTCACCTCTGCGCCGGCAGCGATACCCGCGAGTTTCTATCCGAGGCGCATTCGCCTCGGCCTCATTGAAGTACGCAGCCGTTCGGCATCGGCCGCAGCCGCCCTTTGCGCTATCCGAGGCGCATTCGCCTCGGCCTCATTGAAGTAGCGCACGCAGCGCGGGCGCGACACATTGCGGGTCACTATCCGAGGCGCATTCGCCTCGGCCTCATTGAAGTCGGCCTGAATCTGTTTCCAGGTGAAATCGACCCGCGCCGCCTATCCGAGGCGCATTCGCCTCGGCCTCATTGAAGTACAGCATACGAAGATTGGGTCGGCGTCGGGATGGCGATCTATCCGAGGCGCATTCGCCTCGGCCTCATTGAAGTCAGCACGTCACCGATCATTTCAGTGCGGCCTAGGTAGCTATCCGAGGCGCATTCGCCTCGGCCTCATTGAAGTAACGGCGGATTCGTCACGATCCAATCGGCGGTCATCTATCCGAGGCGCATTCGCCTCGGCCTCATTGAAGTACTGAAGCACGACTATAAACCTATTTCAAGGATACCTATCCGAGGCGCATTCGCCTCGGCCTCATTGAAGTACGCAAAACCGCGCCGAAGTGTGGTTGTATACGCCGCCTATCCGAGGCGCATTCGCCTCGGCCTCATTGAAGTGATCTCGTCCAGCGTGAGGAAAACGATACACCGAGACACCTATCCGAGGCGCATTCGCCTCGGCCTCATTGAAGTCAGCGTGGACGCCTGCGATGTGGTGATGCTGCCTCCGCCCTATCCGAGGCGCATTCGCCTCGGCCTCATTGAAGTCCGGTGGCGGTGTCAGTGATGGAGATGCCATCCTTCTATCCGAGGCGCATTCGCCTCGGCCTCATTGAAGTTCGCCCTTGGGTTCCGCAGGTGACGATTCGGCGGACTATCCGAGGCGCATTCGCCTCGGCCTCATTGAAGTGCGCGCCTGAAGCGGCGAGGCCCAGCGCGAAGGGTTCTATCCGAGGCGCATTCGCCTCGGCCTCATTGAAGTATCACAGCACCATCTCCGGAACGACTTCAATTTCGACCTATCCGAGGCGCATTCGCCTCGGCCTCATTGAAGTGGCTGAGCGGGCGCGCCTCTTGACGGCGATCCAATCTTGGCTATCCGAGGCGCATTCGCCTCGGCCTCATTGAAGTACCTGGTGCTGCAACACGCATCGGACGTCGAGAACATCATCTATCCGAGGCGCATTCGCCTCGGCCTCATTGAAGTCTTCAGGACCGCGAGATCGTCCGCCTTCGCGACGAACTATCCGAGGCGCATTCGCCTCGGCCTCATTGAAGTGTGCCTTCCCCGTTCTCTCCCGGAGCTGGGTCGTATTCTATCCGAGGCGCATTCGCCTCGGCCTCATTGAAGTCTTGGAACGAGCATTGCCAATCTCTTGCCAGCCCTTGCTATCCGAGGCGCATTCGCCTCGGCCTCATTGAAGTTGCAGCCATTCGACCGCCCGCCGGCGGCTGCCGGTGTAGTCCTATCCGAGGCGCATTCGCCTCGGCCTCATTGAAGTATGCGCTGGCGTTTCAACGACCGTCGCACGGTTTCGCTCTATCCGAGGCGCATTCGCCTCGGCCTCATTGAAGTGGTTAGTTTGGCC